>CAJDTN010000026.1_pt1 | contig 58355 bp, 48 predicted proteins | sample 7389801 | NCBI WGS metagenome assembly CAJDTN01 (sample SAMEA7055653, study PRJEB34461) | soil metagenome | biome: terrestrial ecosystem; feature: Peninsula; material: soil | place: Antarctica | collected 2016
CACTTTCGGGAATTGCCGTTCGGGGTCGGCCCAGAAAACGTGAATACCGGCGCGGGCCATCGCGATCAGCGTGCACAGGCCGGCACCGATGATCACGGTGAACAGCACCAACGCCCCGCTCTTCGCGGCGACGCCGAGCATCGGCGCCAGCAACGCCAGCTTGGCCAGAAAACCGGACAGCGGCGGCAGCCCCGACAGCAACAGCGCGCAGGCGAGAAAGCCCAGACCCAGCAGCGCGACCGGCGCGGTGACGACCACCCGGCTCTCGTCCTCATGGGCATACAGATCCTCGACCACCGAGCTGTGACCCGTCTGTTCGTAGGGTTCCAGATGCAAGGTGTCGTCGACCTCTTCCTCCCCCTCGGGCCCGAGCAGGCCGGCGAGCAGGAAGAACGCGGCGACGGCAAGCGTGGAAATCACCAGGTAGGCGAGTGCTCCCGCGGTTACCGTCGGCAACTGCAGGCCGATCGCACCGAGCAGGGTGCCGGAGGAAATCACCACGTTGTAACCGGCCAGCTTGCCCAGGTCGCGCGCGCCCAGCATGCCGATGGTGCCGGCGAGCACGGTGGCCACCCCGCCCCACAGCATCCAGCCGCTGCCAAAATGGCTGGACGGTCCCGCGCCATCGCCGAACAGCAGCAGGCCCAACCGCAACAGCACGTAGATGCCGACCTTGGTCATCAGCGCGAACATCGCCGCCACCGCGGGCGAGGCGGCCGCATACGTCCGCGGCAACCAGAACCCCAGCGGCCACATCGCGGTCTTGATCAGGAATGCCACGCCGAGGATCGCCGCGCCCGCGTGCAACAACGCACGGGTGCGCTCGGGCATGGTCGGGATCAGTTCGGCCAGCGCCGCCATGTTCAAGGTGCCGGTGACCCCGAAGATCAGGCTCACGCCGAGCAGGAACAACATGGAGGAGGTCAGGTTGACCGCGATGTAGTGCAGTCCCGCGCTGACCCGCCGCGCCCCCGAACCATGCAGGGCCAGACCATAAGAGGCCGCCAGCAGCACCTCGAAGAACACGAACAGATTGAACAGGTCGCCAGTCAGGAACGCGCCGTGCAGACCCGTCAGCAAGAACTGCAGCAAAGGCTGGACATGCCCGCCACGGTGCTGCCAGCGAGCCAGCGCGGCAGGCAGTACCGCCAGCGCCAGCACGCTGCTCAGCAAAACCATCAATGCCGACAGACGATCGGCCACCAACACGATGCCAAAGCGCGCCGGCCAGTTGCCAATGCGGTAGATCGTACTCAACGCGCCCTCGCCCGACACTGACATCAGCAGCGCCGCCGAAATCGCGACCAGGCCCGCGCACGAAGCCACGCTGAGTACCGTCACCGCACGTTGGCTCTTCTCGCCCACCAGCAACTGCAACGCAGCCACCAGCAGTGGCAGCAGGATCGGCACGATGATCAGCAGGCTGTTCACGGCGTGCCGTCCTCGCCGTCAACGTGGTCATTGCCGGTAAGCCCGCGCGAGGCCAGCAGCACCACCAGGAACAAGGCGGTCGTCGCGAAACCGATCACGATCGCGGTAAGCACCAGCGCCTGCGGCAGCGGATCGGTGTACTGCGCAAGGTCACCCGCAGCACCATGCAGAATCGGGTCGGCGCCGGTGCGCAGGCCACCAGTGGAGAAGATGAAGAGATTCACCGCATAGGAAATCAGGGTCAAGCCGATGATCACCTGGAACGTGCGCGGGCGCAGCAGCAGCCACACGCCGGAGGCGGCAAGAATCCCGATCGCGGCCGCCAGCACCAGTTCCATCAGGAATTTTCCTCCGTCTCGGCGGCAACGCCCTGACGGGGCCGGCGCAGCGACTGGTGCGCCAGCGCAATCAGGATCAACGTGGTGGCACCAACCACCACGCTGAACACGCCGAGGTCGAACAGCACCGCCGATGCCAGCGGCAGCTGGCCCAGCAGCGGTATTTCGACGAGCTGGAAATGTGAGGTAAGGAACGGGCGTCCGAACAACAACGAACCGGCCCCGGTGCCCATCGCCAGCAACAGGCCCACACCGATCCAGCGCACCGGCAACACGCGCAGGTGTGCCTCCACCCAGCGCGCGCCACGCACCATGTACAGCAGGATGAGCGCCACCGACACCGTGATCCCGGCAACGAAGCCGCCGCCGGGCAGGTCGTGCCCGCGCAAGAACAAATGCAAGCCGAACAGCAGGATCACCGGAAACATCAGCTGCACGATCAGGCCCGGGATCATCAGCGAATCGGCCAGCGTATGGTCAACGTCAGGATTAGGCTGGGCTGGATCGGATACGCTCTGCCGGCGCTGCTGCACTGGCGCGTGAATGCTCTCGGCGGCCGGACGGAACCGGCGCAACAGTGCGAACACTGACAGCGCCACGATCGCCAGCACAGTGATCTCTCCCAACGTATCGAAACCGCGGAAGTCGACCAGGATCACGTTGACCACGTTGCGCCCACCGCCTTGCACATACGCCTGTTGCAGAAAGAAACGCGAGATCGAATCGGCGACCGGGTGCATCATCGCCGCATAGGCGAGGCTGGCCACGCCGAGACCGACCACGGCGGCGACCAGGCCATCACGCCAGCGGCGAAGACGATACAGCCGATCATCCTGCGACAGCCCCTTGATCCGCTTGGGCAACCAGCGCAGGCCGAGCAGGATCAGGATCGTGCTGACCACCTCGACCAGCAACTGGGTAGCGGCGAGGTCCGGTGCCGACAGCCACACATAGCTGACGCACAGGACCAAGCCCGCGCCGCCGGTGAGGATCAGCGCAGCGAGGCGATGGAACTTCGCCTGGGCTGCTGCGCCGATCGCGCAGGCCGCGCCGAGCAGCCACAGCAGCGCAAACGCTGGATCGACGCTGGACCAGTGCGGACGCACGGCGAACGGCGCGCCGCCCGCCGCCAGCCCGCCGGCGAGCAGCGCAATCAGCACGATCAGCAGCAACTGCGGCTGCAGGCGTCGGCCCGGCCAGGCGCGCTCGAGCCAACGCGGCAGATCGCTGACAAGTACGCCGAGCAACCGTTCGAACACCTGCTTGCCGCTCACCCGACCGATCAACGGTGTCACCTCGCAGGCCGCGAAGTACCGACGCAAGCGCGCATACAGCAGGCAGCCGGCGACGAAGGCGAAGAGGCTCATCAGCAACGGGGCGGTCACGCCATGCCAGATGGCGAGACTGTATTCCGGCACGTTCCCCGCCCCCAGCACCGCTGCCGCTGCGGCTCTCAACGAAGGCCCGATCACCAGCGCCGGCAACATCCCCACCAGCAGGCAGGCCAGCGCCAGCAGGCCGATCGGGAAGCGCATCCGCAGCGGCGGTTCATGCGGCGTGCGCGGCAGCTCGGTGGACAGCCGACCGAAGAACACATCCCGGATGAAGCGCACCGAATATGCCACGCCGAACGCGCTGGCCGTCACCACGATCGCCACCGAAACGATGTCCAGCAGCGGCCCCTGCTGTGCCGCCAGCGTTTCGGCGAAGAACATTTCCTTGGACAGGAATCCGTTCAACAGCGGCACGCCGGCCATCGCCGCGGCCGCCACCATGGCCAGCGTTGCGGTAATCGGCATGACCCGACGCAGGCCGCCCAGCTTGCGCAGGTCGCGCGTGCCGGTTTCATGATCGACCGCGCCGGCGGCCATGAACAGCGAGGCCTTGAAGGTGGCGTGGTTGACGATGTGGAAGATCGCCGCGACCACGCCCAGTGCGCTGCCCAGGCCGACCAGCATGGTGATCAGGCCCAGGTGGCTGATCGTCGAATACGCCAGCACCCCCTTCATGTCCTGCTCGAACATCGCCGCATACGCGCCCAACAGCAAGGTCACCAGACCCGCCCCGCCGACGATCCAGTACCACTCGGCGGTGCCGCCGAGCACCGGCCAGAAACGAACCAGCAAAAACACGCCAGCCTTCACCATCGTGGCCGAATGCAGGTAGGCCGACACCGGCGTCGGCGCCGACATCGCCTGTGGCAACCAGAAGTGGAACGGGAATTGCGCGCTCTTGGTGAACGCACCGAGCAGGATCAGCAGCAGCGTCGGCGTGTACCAAGGGTGCGCGCGCACCCGATCGCCCGCGGCAAGGATCATGTCCAACTCGTAGCTGCCCACGATATGGCCGAGCAGCAGCACGCCGGCGAACAGGCACAAGCCGCCGGTGGAGGTGACGATCAGCGCCATCCGCGCGCCGTCGCGCGCGGATGCGCCGTGGTGCCAGTAACCGATCAGCAGGAACGAAAACAGGCTGGTCAACTCCCAGAAGAACACCAGCTGGATCACGTTGCCCGACATCACGATGCCCAGCATCGAGCCCATGAAGGCGAGCAGCAGCGCGTAGAAACGCGAAAGCGGGTCGTCTGCCGGCATGTAGTAGCGGGCGTAGACGCTCACCAGCATGCCGATGCCGCAGATCAGCAGCATGAACAGCCAGCTGAATCCGTCCACCCGCAGGCTCAGATCCAGCCCCAGCCCGGGCGCCCACGGAATCGCCTGGCGCAGCGCAGCGCCGGCCGCGACCGCCGGATACAGCGACAACGCAAGCAGCAGGCAAAGCAGCGCGGTGCCGGTCATCAGCAGCGCCACCGCGCGACGACCGCGCGCGCCCAGCGCGAACACCACCAGGCCGGCCGCGAAGGGCAGGCAAAGAATGGTGGCTGGCACGGCGTCGTATGGCATCAGTCACGGGCGCTCATTGGAACAACAATTGGAGGTGTCTCCGGCAGGAAACCGACGGCGCAACCCGGGCACTCATGAACATCCGCGTACTTCACGCAGGCAAAGCGCTTGCGGCCTACCGTACCCCAGTGGCACGAACCGCACGGGCGCCGCGTGCCCGAGTCTACCAAGGCGGCCTGATAGCGGGCAGATGACGCATGGTCGCGGCACGCAGCGAATTGTGCGATGGTCGAGCCGATACCGGACGGCAACGATGGCCGCCGGCGGGAGATCGACATGAACACACCGATGGCGAACCTGACCCGTCCCGGAAGGATCCTGCTGGCCACCGACCTCAGCGCGCGCTGCGATCGTGCGCTGGATCGCGCCGCCCGGCTTGCCGGCGAGTGGCAAGTGCCGCTGCTGGTAGTCCACGCGATGCCACGCGACGCGGTCGACAGCTGGCCGTCGTCGGCCGACGACGCGCCATCATGGCGCCAACCGCCGGACACGCTGTCGACGATCGAACGGCAGATCCGGCACGACCTGGGGCACGACGTCGACGGGCTCGCGATCCACGCGGCCGAGGGTCATCCCGCGGATATCATCCTGGATATCGCGAAGCAGGAGGCCTGCGACCTGATCGTGCTCGGTGCGAGCCACGAACGCTCCGGCCACAGCTTCCTGGGCAGGACCGCCGAAGCGCTGGTGCGCAAGTCGCCGGCATCGGTGTTGGTGGTCAAGAATCGTCCCCGCGCTGCCTATCGGCAGATCTTGGTCGGCACTGATTTCACGCTCGAATCGCGGCACGGCCTGCACGTGGCCACCAGCTGGTTCCCGCAGGCCAGCTTCGCGCTGATGCACGCGCTGGATATTCCCTACAAGTCGCTCTGGCTCGATCCCGCCCGTCGCCAGGAATTCACCAAACTGGAATTGGCCACCATCGAGGATTTCCTCGCCGACGCCAACCTGCCCGACCCATTGCGTCAGCGGATCCGGCCGATGGTCGAACATGGTCACCCGGAAATCATGTTGCGCAACTACGTGCTGGAGGAGGGCGCCGACCTCACCGTGATCGGCGCGCTGCGCCGCGGGCTGACCTTCCACGTGCTGATCGGCGGCACCGCGCGCCGCATCGTGCAGGCGGTCCCCAGCGACATCCTGGTGGTGCGTGCAGCACCCGGCCATACACCTGGCTGAACGCAACGATGGTACGGGACGCGCGTCTGCATGGGCACCGTACCGCTACGCGAGCACGTAGTTGCGTCTGCCCCAAGTCACCGGCAAGTTGTCGCTGCACGCTGCGTGCATGACCGAACTTCGTAAGATCGGGGGGCAAAATTACTTAAAAAGATGGTCCCGCCACCATTCCGGCGCCGCCCCCGTGATTGCTCCCGGAGAAACACCCGATGATCCACCCTCGATCGCGCCGGCACCGCTGTGTTCGTGGCGGCTTCACCTTCATCCTGCTGGTCGGGACCCACGGCGTGGCCGTCGCCGGGCAATCCCCGGCGCTTGATCGCCTCAATCTTTCATTGGGCGGCTTTCACGCCAGTACCGATACTGCGGTCAACGCCAGCACGGCCCACGCCGCACTCCACGATCATTCCAACCTGGAAGACGACCTGGGCTTCAGGAAACACAAGACTGTGCCACGCGTGCGGCTGAATTTCCTGATCGGCGACAGCCAGGGTTTCTCACTCGATTACTTCAACGTGAACCGGGCGCATGGCGATGTGCTGGAGAAAAACTTCAGCTACGGAGGAAACAGTTACGACGCCACGGCCATGTTGCACGGCAAGCTGGATTTCGATTTCGGCAGTGCCGCCTATCGCTGGTGGTTCGAACACGGCCGTGACATGTTGGGGTTGGGCCTCGGCGGTGCGTGGTATCGGGTCAGGGCGCGCATCAGCGGAAGCGCCACGGTGAACGGCCTGCCGGCTGACGAGGCCTCCGCCGGCACCGACGCCCATGCCTGGGCGCCGGTGTTGCAGCTGGGCTGGCGCCACGCCTTCAACGACCAGTGGCGAATGTACGCCGACGCCTCCGGCGTAAGGAAGAATGGCGGCCGCCTTTACGGCCATATCTTCAATGTCGACCTGGGGGTCGAATGGTACCCGTGGAAGAACCTCGGCTTCGGCGCCGAGTACGGTTACACGCGGATCAATCTCGAGCAGCGCCGCCGTGCCTACGACGATGGCCTGAACATGCAGCTCAAGGGTCCGTCGCTGTTCGTGAAGTTGCGCTACTGAACCAGGCTCGATGCGGTCAGTCGGCGGCGTGCAGGGCCAGGGTTGCGAAAGCGCCGTCTGCGGCAAGCGCAGTAACGCGGTAGTCGCCGGATTGCGGCAGGGTGAGCAGGATCGGTGCCGCGCCGACGCTCCGGCCTTGCAGGCGGCCATTGAGCAACCACTGCACCGAACCCTGCGTGCCCAACGCGTTCAACGTCACCCGCAGTGGATGGTCGCTGTTCGGCGCGCGGCGCAGGGTGACACCAGGGTTCAGGCCGACGATGCGGATCGGACTGGCGACATCGAGCGAATCCGCGGCGCAGCGGGGGGCCAGCGGCGGCAGAGCCGCGGCGCGGCGGTCGCCGATGCCAAGCCAGGGCGTGGCCAGCACCGGCCAGCGCGCGATCCGGATCGTGTGTTCGTGGGCAGCGTGACAAGCGCCACTCAGTCGCCGACCGTGCTGGTTGACGCGCAGTGTGAGGAGGCCGGATGACCACGCGCCGAGATCGCGTTCGGCGAACGTGGGTGGGATCGCATCATCGAGCACCCACGCGGTGCGGCGCTGGCGACACAGCGGCGCCGGCGTCGCTTCCGCCGCGCCACCGAGCGGCCAGCAGATATCCACTTCGCGCACACTGGCCGGCTGCGCCAGATGCGCGCGACCGCCGCGTTGCGGCAACATGTCGGCGATCTGGAACAACAGCGGCAACGCGGTCACTGCGCCGTACTGGCCGGGCGAGGGCGTGCCGTCCGGGCGGCCGATCCACACCCCGATGGTCCAGCGGTCGGTGACGCCGATCGACCACGCATCGCGGTAGCCGTAGCTGGTGCCGGTTTTCCAGGCCACGTTGGCGTGGCGGTTGATCGCGCCGGCGAGCGGCGCGCCTTCGACATCGGCCGGGTTGCTGCCAAGGATGTCGCGAATGATCCAGGCCGCGCCCGGCGACAGCAGCCGCCGCGGACGGGCCGACTGCTGCGAGGTGTAGCGCGGCGTGCCGGCCATGCCGGCGTTGGCGAAGGCGGTGTAGGCGCCGACCAGGTTCTCCAGCCGCGTCGCCGCGCCGCCCAGAATGATCGAGAGATTCGGCGTGGCCCCGGCAGGCAGGCCCAGGTCGATGCCGCCGTTGGCCAGGCGCGCCACAAAGCGGTTCGGGCCGACCCGGTCGAGCACATCCACCGCCGGCACGTTGAGCGAGCGCTGCAAGGCCTCGGCGGCGCTGACCGGGCCGCTGAACGCCTCGTCGAAATTGCCCGGCTGGTAGCCGCCGAAGTCCTGCGGCGCATCGACCAGCAGGCTTTGCGAATCGATCAGCCCGTCGTCCAGCGCCAGTCCGTACAGGAACGGCTTCAAGGTGGAGCCCGGTGAACGTGGCGCAGTGACCATGTCGATATAGCCATGCCGCTGCGCATCGGCGAAGTCGCTGGTGCCAAGGTAGACGTGCGTTTCAAGGGTGGCATTGTCGACCACCATCAATGCTGCGGTGCTGTGCGCCGGCAGGCGCGAAAGATAGCCGCTGACCCGATCTTCTGCCGCGCGCTGCAGGTTCGCGTCGATCGTGCTGGTGATGCGCCGCTCGCGCGGATACTGCCGATGCAGCCGCTCGGCCAGCAGCGCTGCCGACAGCGGTGCGCGCAACGAACGTGCCGCCACCGGCTCGATCTCCGCGTCCCTTGCCTGGGCAGCACTCCACACGCCGAGGTCGCGCATGCGTCCGAGCACCTTGTCGCGCGCGGCGCGCGCGGCTGCGGGATGCCGGTCCGGTCGCAAGCGGCTCGGCGATTGCGGCAACACCGTCAGCAGCGCGGCCTCGGCCCGCGAGAGCCGGCTGGCCGGTTTGCCCAGATAGGCCCACGACGCGGCCTCGACGCCTTCGATCGGCCCACCGAACGGCGCGTGGTTGAGATACAGGTCGAGGATCTGGGGTTTGCTCAGGTGCGCTTCCAACTGCAGCGCGCGAAAGATCTGCACCAGCTTGCCGCGGAACGTGTGCGGGCGGAACCAGGACGACCCGGGCTCGATGATCCGCGCAACCTGCATGGTCAGGGTGGAACCGCCGGACACGATGTGTCCGTGCGCGAGGCCGCCGGCGAGGCCACGCAGCAGCGCATACGGATTGACGCCCGGATGCTGGTAGAACCAGCGATCTTCGTAATTGAGCAACGCGATCAGGTACAGCGGCGACACCTGCTTCGCGGTGGTCGGATAGCGCCACACGCCATCGCTGTCGGCGAACGCGCGCAGCGGCGTGCCATCACGCGCCAGCACCACCGTGCTGCCGCTGTCTGGCGCCGGCAGGTGCAGCGGAAACAGCCGGTCGAGGGCAAAGGCGAGCAGCAGCAGCGCGGCGCTGGCGGCAAGGATGCGCCGCAGCCAACGCGTGGCGCGGGAGCGCCGTGGCACGGTGGCATCGGTTACGGAACTATCCATGCGTTCCTGTGCTGGTAGGAGCCCGCTCGCGGGCGATGCCTCTGATTTGATCTTCTATCGCGCATCTCGAGCAAGAGCATCGCCCGCGAGCGGGCTCCTACGCGTATTTATAGATACCGGACAAGCGCATCGCCCGCGCGAATTGTCGTGCGGTCAGGGCTCCACCACGGTGATCGCCGCTGGATCAGCCTTGCCGATCCCCCGGATCGCCGGCCGGTACATGTCCTCCACCAGCGGCGGCGGTACGGTGTACGTGCCCGGCGTCACCGCCCGCACCAGGTAGAACACGCGAACCTTGTCGCCACGGCTGAGGTTGAGCGCGGCGGCGTAGCGATCGTCGCGATACTCCTCGTGCACGACTTCGGCGGCGGCGGCGTGCTGGTCGAGGTCGATGCCGTCGATCACCACGCCGGACCATGCCTGCGCGCCCCCGAGGTTGAGGTTTTCCACCTCCAGTCCGCCGGGCAGCAGGTCGGTGACCAGCGCGTTGGGGATGTTCATGCGCGCCTCGATGTTCAACTCCACGATCAGGGCGTCGCCTTCTTTCAGCTGCGTGCCGTTCCACGGCTTGCCGTCGGTGGTGAAGTAGCTGCGGCGTACGTCGATCTGGCTGTCGTCCGGCGCTGGCGCGAACTTCGGGATGCCGGCCACGTCGAGGGTGGCGAAAATCGCCGCCGGGCTGGTCGGCTGCACGCTGACACCGGCAGCCAGCTCGGCAGCACTGAGCGCGCGGCTCCACACGCGGCTGTCCGGCGGAGTTTCGGTCTTGCCGGCCACGGTCATTGTCGCCGCCAGCGGGGCGTTGCTCTTGGCATCGAAGGCCGCCGCAACGCGGACAATCGCCGCCTGCTCCTGCGTGCTCAGGTACGACCACGACCAGCGGTAATTCTTGTCCTGCTGCTGGCGCGCTTGCACGTTGGCGCTGGCATTGCGTGCCCAGTCGGCCAGCTTGGCGTCGTACTCGGGCTTGCTCATGCCGTAGTCGTGGGTGAGCGCGACCATCAGCGCCAAGTCACGCAACTCCGAGCCGTAGTCGCCGACATACCAGGGCCGCTCCTTGTTCCAGGCGAACGCCTCGGCAATCGCTTTATGTGCGCGCTGGTTGTCGCCCATCAGCTTGAACCCGATACCGAAGTGGACCAGCGGCAGCGGACCGACCAGCTTCTGTCGTTCGTTGTCGAATACTGCGCGCAGCGTACCCAGTGGAGCGCGATTGACCCGTGCCAGCACGAAGCCGGAATAAGCCTCGTCGGCAAGACGCATATGGTCGTGGTGTTCGTAACCATAATACGGATGGCCACCGGCGAGCAGGTCGTCGTTGAGCCGTTGCAGCGCCTTTTGCAACACGTCCTGCGGCACCGCGAAACCGGCGTCGCGCGCGTCCAGCATGAAGTCGACCACGTACGGCGTGGTGAACGTCTCGATCGGGCTGGACCCACCCCAGAAGCTGAAGTGGCCGTTGCTGGCCTGGAACGAGGCAATGCGCGACAGCGCACCTTCAACGGCCGCCTTGCGCACCGAGTCGCTCATCACCGCGGCCCCCAGCGCCTTTGCCGTGGCGCCGTCCAGGATCAGCGCGGCGTAGCCTTTGCTGGTGGTCTGCTCGATGCAGCCATACGCATAATTGAGGATGCCGCGCAGGGCTGCACCGTACGGAAGCGGCGGCAAAGTGCTGAGAGTGAGCCGCGCACGCACCGTGGCCGGCAGCAGGCCGGCAATTGCATCGGCACCGAAACGTTCGGGCCTGCCGGCCTCCAACGCCAGCGGCGTGGTGCGCACCACTTCGGCCCAAGCCGGTCGCACCGCGAACTCGAAGTGACGGTCCACCTGGTAATCGTTGAGCTGCGCATGGATATCGACCGTTGCCACGGCGGCACCCGCTTCCGCCGTGACCGGCATATGCAACGTGGTGCCGGCACCGTCCTTCAGCGCCACGCTCTGGGTGGCCTTGTCGACCTTGATCAGGCCGCCGCCGGTCACTGTCACCTTGGCCGTACCGTCCTTGCCGGACAGGTTCTTCAGATCAAGGCTGATCACCGCCCGGTCGCCAGCGGCCATCACCCGCGGCGTGCTCGGCTCGACCACCAGCGGCGCACGCACCGTGACGTTGCCGTCGGCGTTGCCGTAGCGGCTGTCGGTATAGGCCAGCGCGGCCAGCCGCAGGCTGCCGTTGAAATCGGGCACGTCGACGTGCAGCCTGGCCCTGCCCTGCGGATCGAATGCCACCGGACCGGCGAACAAGTCGACGATCTGCACCTTCGGATTGAGCCGCGCCGCCTTGGGCAGTGCCTTCCCGCTCATGTCGCCGCCGTAACGCAGCTTGGCCGGCGCGCCGTCCATCGCCTCGATGATGCGGCTGTACAGGTCGTAGGCGTCGATACCCAGCGCGCGCTTGGCGAACATCCAGACCCAGGCATCGGGTACCGGATAGTCGGTGATGTTGAGCACGCCCTGATCGACCGCCGACAGCGTGACCCAGGCTTTCTGGCCAGCCAGTCCAGTCGCCTGCACGTTGACGTCGAGTGGGTTGCCGGGGCGCATCATGGCAGACGCTTCCAGCTGAAGCGGGATGCGGCGATCGTTGCGATCCATCGCCACGTATTCGACACCCATCGCGCGGGCTGGCGTGGTGTGTTCGCTCGCCTCGCCGCCGCGGAACACCAGTGCGCTGACGTAGACGTCGTGACGCTCCCAATCCTTGGTGACCGGAATCTCGAACGTACTGCCGGCCTTGGCATCGATGTTTTTCTTATAGAGCAGGTGATCGGATTCGACCAGCAACACGCCCGGGCCGTCGTGCGGCGGCGTCACCGTGACCTTCATGGTGTCGCCGGCGCGGTAGCGCGCCTTGTCCAGTTGCAGCTTGACCTTGTCCGGACGCGCCTCCTTGCCGAGGTTCTCGTCATCCCAGCTGTAGCCGGCGAAGAACGGGAACACCGTGGTGAGCTTGGTCGCCGGGTCGTAGACCTCGACCCGGTAGCTGCCCCATTGCACCGGGAACTCGACCTGCGCTGCCTGGCCGGCGGCCACATCGACATCTTTCTCGTCGACCAGTTGCAGACGCTGGTTGGCGTCCGATTTCCAGCCACCGTTCTGCTCGTACAGCCAGTAGAAATCGCGCAGTTCGCGCTGCAGGCGCACCTTCAGATGCGAACCGGCGACCAGCTTGCCGTCGGCATTCGCGCGCACGATCTCGAAGCCGACCGGACTCTCGCTCCCGGCACCCTGCTTCGGGTCGAACAGCGGGCGCACGCCGACCAGCGCATCGGCCGGCCAATAGGTGCGCTTGAGCAATCGGGTGACCGCGCGACCGCCGCTCTCATAGACGCTACCGGACAAGGTCACCGCCAGCGGCGCGACTGGCTTGACGTCGTCCGGCAACGGCACATGCTGTTCGAGCACTCCCTTGGCGTCGAGCTTGGCGTCGACCACGTCGTCCGCGCTCTTCGGCAGGTCCACCAGTGGATTGCCGAAGAACGTATCTTTCATCGCCGCGATCGGATGCACGTCCGGCGCGACCAGCAACTTGGCGGTGAAGCGGTTGCCATCGGCCGGCGCGCCGTACAGGTAGCTGGAGGCAACCTTGAGTTTCAGCGGCTCACCTGGCGTCAATCGTGTTTGCGGACTGGACAGCTCGACCTTGAGCCGCTCGGGCAGGAACTCCTCGACGTGGAACGGAAATGCCTGCACGGTTTCCTTGCTGGCCGGATCCAGCCGGAACTCGAGCTGCCACAGGCCGGTCGGCGCATCGGCCGGGATTGCCTGGCTCAGTTCGAAATAATTGAGTTGCTGCGGCTTGAGCTGCTGTTCGACCAAGGTGCGGCCATCCGGTTGCTTCACCCGCACGAACAGCGACTGCGGCTTCATCGGCTTGCCATCGTAGTCGCGCAGCAGGGCCGAGACGCGCAGGGTCTCGCCCGGGCGGTACAGATCGCGGCCGGACCAGGCGTACACCTCGAACGGCGCCTGCGTGCGGCCACTGATGTCGAAATTGGACACGTCCAGCGCCGGCTTGTTGAACGGCAGTACCGAGACGTCCTTGCCATGGCGCGCCAGCAGCACGTCGGAGGCCTTGACCTTGTAGGCGATCAGCGCATCGCCGTCGGTGCCGGTGACGGCCTTGAGCTTGCTGCGGCCGGCCTCGTCGCGGATCTCGATATCGACGCCGCTGACCGGCGAGCCGTCGCGCAGCGAGGCGACGTGCAGCAGCGCATTGTCGCGGTAGACGCGCAGGTGCAGGCCCAGATCGCTGACGAAAAAAGTGGCGGTATCGTAGCCGTCCTGGAACGTGCCGCCGGCCTTCACCATCGCCATGTAAACGCCTGGTTGCGACAATTCCTTGATGTTCTGCACCGGCAGATAGGTCACCGTGCGCTCGTTCGGCTCGCCGCCCAGGGTGTAGTGGTTGGCGTAGACGGAGTCGGCAATCTCGGTGATCGGCATGCTGAGGCGGCGGTCGTCGCCTTCGCCACATTTGTTGTAGTAGCGGACTTCGTGGTCGAGTTCGTAGCCATTGCGATGGCCGTTGCGCGGATAGGCGCAGAACAGGTTGGACAGCGCATCGTCATGCACGCGGAAGAATTCCACGTCGGCATCGCGCACGTTCATCGACACCAGCGGCAGGCCGCGCGTGCCGCGCGCGGGCAGCACGCTGCCATGCGAGGCGAAACCGACTGCCGCCGGCAGATTGCCGGAATACACCTCGTGCTTGACTGCATGGCCGAGCGTGCTCCCGTCGGCCGCCAGCAGGCCGGCTTTCAACTGCACCTCGTAGTGCGTGTTGGCTTGCACGAACGGAAAACTCAGTGTCTTGCCATCCTGCTGCAGGCTCCAGCTGCCGCTGACGACTTCGCCTTTCGGGCCGCTCACCGCGATCAGGTCGTCGAAGGTCTGCGCCGACGCCAATGCTGCATTGAAGCGCAAAGTCAGCGCCGTACGTGAATCGCTGGTGCTGGCACTGGCCGAAACCAGGGCGAGCCCAGATTCGGTCGCCGGGTGCTGCCCCGAGCTGGCAGCCGCGGGCGCACCTTGCAGCACCGGCGGGTCGCCATCGTGGCTGCGCCCGCAGGCGACCAGCAGCAAGACCAACAACGCGGCAGACAGTACGCGTGGCGCACGAGCAGATGATCGTCCGGACATGAAGACCGCTCCCTGGGTTTGACCCGAAGTATGGCCGGCATTCATGGCAGGCAGGTGGCACGCATCGGGCGAGAGTGTTTCAGTGACGCAACTGCCGCCCCAGCCAGTCGCCCAGCTGCATCAGCACCTGGCTGCGGCCTGGCTCGGCCTCGTTGAACAACTCGTGGTACAGCGTGGCGAAGAAGCGCGTGGTCAACTGCCCGCTCGCTGCGGCGGCGTTGGCGAAGGCACGGCTGCCGGCAGGGTCGACCAGCTCGTCGCTGTCGGCTACCAGCAGCAGGGTCGGGACGTCCAGGCTGGCCGCATCGGCGATGCAGGTGGCACCGTCTTGCAGGATGAAACTGGCCAGGCGGGGCGTGATCCAGCCATGCTGCAAGGGGTCACTGCAATAGTCGGCAACCACCTGCGCATCGTGCGAGAGCTTGTTCGCATCGAGTCCGTTGCGCAGCGGCAGGTTGGGCAGGAGCCGGCCCAGCACGCGGGACAGGCGGATCGTCCCAGGTGACGCCCAGCTGCGCAGCGCCGGCGACGACAGCACCAGCGCCGGCGGCGCCACGCCACCATCCAGCACCGCGCGCGCCGCCACCAGGCCGCCCATGCTGTGACCGAGCAGAAAAGGCAGACAGGGGGAGGTGTCGGCGTAGTCGTGGTAGACCGCAGCGAGGTCGGTCAGCAGGTCGTCGCGGTGCCGCAATGCGCCGCGTCGCCCGGGTGACTGCCCGTGGCCGCGTTGATCGTAACTGCGCACCGCGTAGCCGCGCTGGTTGAACCACGCCGCGAGCTGGGCGTAACGGCCGCTGTGCTCGCCCAGGCCATGCACGATCAGCATCGCGCCGCGTGCACGGGGCTGCGGCCATTCGCGCAGCAGCAAGCGCTGGCCGTCGGCCATGTCCAGCCACGTGACGGTGCCGACGCCTTCCTCGTGCGATGACAATGACGCTCGCTTGTGCACCGCCCTCTCCTGCTCGACCACCGTCATGCTGCGCCCCTACGCTTTGTTTGCCAGTCGAGCATGAATACTGACATGCCTGCGATGCACTTGCATGGGAGTCGACACCGACGACGCATGGCGTGGATCACGGCATATTATGATGCGGAGGTATCTCATCTACGCCGCACAGGTTGTCTGCGATGCGCATGTTGTCAAAGCCTTCGAGCGACTTCCATCCGCCCGCCATTGGCGGTTCTCGGCAACGGCTCGCGGCGTCGCCGGCTTCGGTGCGCTGACCGGGCGAACGCGATCGGATGCCCGCCGATGCTGCTGCTGTTTCCGTTGAGGGCGAGTATCGGTATCTGGTCGCCGGTGATATCGGCGCGCTCTGGGGCACTGGCATTGGCGTGGCTCTGGGCTTGCTGCTGATGAGCCTGGTGATCAGAGCCATGCGCCAGCATCATCAAGAGCCTGAGACAGTTATGTCGCCGATCCATCGCCCCCGCCGCCAGCCACCAAAACGTGACCAACACCATCACAAACACCAGCGGCGGCACCTACGGCCCGATCAGCCCCCCGCAAGTACCCCGATGGCCACCACGGCCAGCGCCACGCCAGCCAGGTTGAGCCGGCTCAACCGCTCGTGGAACAACAGCAGACCGACCACGGCGCCCAGCGCGACCACACCGATGTTCATGCTGGCGAAGACCAGCGCCGGGTGGGCCGGCAGCGCCCGGTGACCGCGCAGATAGAACAGGATGTTGCCGAAGTTGGCCGCACCCAGCACCACGCCGGCCAGCGCGCTGCGCGCGGTGAAGCGAACTCCATCGCGCAGGCGCCGCCACAGCTGCATCGCGAAGGCGACCAGCAGAGCCAGCGCAAACATCGCCTGCAACGAATCGCCAAGCGGAATGCCGGCCATCGCCACCCGCTTGAACAGGATGTCGATGACACCAAAACCGGCAAACACCAGCAACGGATACAGCCAGCCGGCGGCGCCCGTCGCCGTGACCGCGCGGCCGCTACGCCAGATCATGCCCAGCAAGGCCAGCAGGCCCAGCGCGATGCCGGTCAGCTTGACCGCAGTGAGCTGTTCGCCAAACAGCACAAAGGCCGCCAGCAGCGAGAGCAACAGTGACAGCCGCTGCGCCGCATCGCTGCGCACGATGCCGGCATGGCGTACCGCTGCGGCCAGCGCCAGGAAGATCGTCGGCAGCAACACGCCCAGGGCAACCAATGCCAGCCACGGCACGTGGGGACCGCGCAAGATACTCAAGGTCGGCCGCAGCAACCACGCCGTGAGCACGCCAGTCACCACGTAGTTCCAGGTGATCGCCTGGCCCACGTCGATCTGCAGGCGACGCGCCAGCTTCAGCAGCACTGACACCAGCACGCTGCACAGCACGCTCAGCCACACGAAAATCATCTGGCGCTCCCATCACGCGAAGCCGGCATTGTGACGCAAGCCGGGCCGAAGCCGGACGGTATCCGCCGGATCAGGCGCGCAGGCTCTTGACCAGCATCAAAATCGCCACCGCGATGATCGCCAGCGCGAAGATCAGGTTCAGCGCACCGCGCGTCTGCGCCAGCCGCTTCGCACTCAGCGCGCCCAGCCAGCCTCCGGCGATACCGCCGGCGATGAATTCGGCTGCCACCGGCCAGTCGACCAGACCGGACACCGCATAATTGGTGGCGGCAGTCAGACCGAACGCACCCACCGCGAACAGCGAAGTGCCGATCGCGTAGATGATCTCCATGCCAGAGGCATACATCAGCCCCGGCACGGTCAGGAAACCGCCGCCGATGCCGAAGAAACCGGCCAGGGCTCCGGTCCCCAGCCCCACCGCGCCGAGGCGCGGATACATGCCGGGCAACGGATAGCGATCCGCCCCGCTACGCCGGCCACGCAGCATGAACCCGGCCACCACCAGCATCAGCAGCGCGAACAGCACCAGCAGATGCTGGCCGTTGACCGCCTTGCCGACGCTGGAGCCGACAAAGGCGCCGACCACGCCGACCGCGGCAAAAGTGAACGCCACCTTCCACCGTACGTGGCCGGCGCGCGCGTGGGGAACCAGGTTGGCGAAGGCGTTGACCGACACCGCCAGCGCGCTGGTGCCGATCGCCAGGTGCGGGTCTTGCACGCCGACTACATACAACAGCAGCGGCACGGCAAGGATCGAACCGCCGCCGCCGATCAGCGCCAGGGAAAAGCCCACCGCCGAGCCGCACACGACGGCGAGCAGGCCCTGCAAGGTCAACAGATGCAGCATCGACATTCCCGGGCGGGGTACAGGTCAACCATCAACGCAGAACTGCTCGAACATGGTTGTCATCAATGCCTGCACGCGCGGATCGCTGATGCGGTAGTAGATCGTCTGCGCCTCGCGCCGACCGCTGACCACTCCGTCACGACGCAGCAGCGACAGATGTTGTGACACCGTGGCTTGGGCAAGCTTCAGCGATTGCGCCAGCTCGCCCACCGAACGTTCGCCGGCCACCAGCTCGCACAGCAGCAGCAGGCGGTTGTGGCTGGCCATCGCCTTCAGCACCGTGATGGCCTCATGGGCATGCTCGTGCAACTGCTCCGACGCAACCGACAAGGCAACTTGGCGCGTCCGCGACGTGCGTTTCGCGCTGGCGCTCATTCGGCGGCGCCGCGCCGTTCCAGCCAGGGTCGCAACATCGAGAGGTCGTATCCGGCGGCGCGCGTGGTCGCCAGAACGGCGTCGACCGAGCCCTCGGCCTGCAGCGCCCACAGTGCGCTGCAGCGGGTCCCGCTGCGGCAGAACGCCAGCACCGGACCGGGCAACTCCTTCAGCGCCGCGGCAAAGCTGTGCACCTGCGCCTCGGTGAACTGCCCCGACAACACCGGGATATGTCGCCAGCTCAACCCGGCCTGCTGCGCCGCCGCTTCCAGTACGGCGTTGGCGGGTTGGCCAGGGGCTTCGTCATCGGGGCGATTGTTGACGACGCTACGGAAACCCTGCGCGGCCAGTGTCGTGAAGTCGTCAGCATCAATTTGCGCGGAGACGCTGAGCTGGTCGGTAAGAGGATGAATCTGCAAGTCAATTCTCCGTGAGTGGTGATGGGTTACGCGTCTCAAATCGCGTTCAGCGGAAGCTTCAGATAGCGCACGCCGTTGCTCTCGGCGGGCGGCAACCGGCCAGCGCGCATGTTCACTTGCACCGCGGGCAAGAGCAGCTCCGGCATCTTCAACGTAGCGTCGCGAGCGGTACGCATGGCGACGAACTCGGCTTCGCTGACACCGTCGTGTACATGGATGTTGCCGGTACGCTGGGCAGCCACCGTCGTTTCGTGAACGAACTCGTCGCGGCCGGGCGCCCCGTAATCGTGACACAGGAAAATTTTTGTTGTGCCTGGCAGCGCGAAGATCTTCTGGATCGACCGGTACAACGTGGCCGCATCGCCGCCGGGAAAGTCGCAGCGGGCAGTGCCGTAGTCGGGCATGAACAAGGTGTCGCCGACGAACGCCGCGTCACCGATCACGTGCGTCATGCAGGCTGGCGTATGACCGGGCGTATGGATGGCGGTCGCGGCCATGCCGCCCAGCATGTAATGCTCGCCATCGATGAACAGGTGATCGAACTGACTGCCGTCACGGGCGAACTCGCCGCCCGCGTTGAACAGCGTGCCGAAGGTGTCCTGCACCACCTGAATTTGCTCACCGATCGCCAGGACGCCGCCGAGACTGGCCTGCACGTAGGGCGCGGCCGACAGGTGGTCGGCATGCACGTGAGTGTCAATCACCCACTCGACCAGCATGCCTTGCGCCCGGACGAACGCGACGATCTGATCGGCCGCGTCGTGGCGAGTGCGGCCAGAAGCAGCCTCGTAGTCAAGCACTGCATCCAGCACGGCGGCCTTCAACGTTTCCGGATCCCAAACCACGTAGCTGAAGGTATGGCTGGCCTGGTGGAAGAAGGCTTTGACCTCGGGAGATCGCATGGTTGGCTCCTTTCACCTTTCACGATGCTGTCGCACAGGTTGACTACCAACGACGCCCTTCGGGCGCGCCCCGTGCCCCGGAGTGACAGCGCGCAGCGCGCCGCGCACCGGGTGCACGTCTACGAATGATGTCGCTCGCCTTGCTCCGTGGCGAATGCGAGAAGACGCGACGCCAGCCACCAGCCGGCGACCATGCACGCGACCAGCACCAACAGCGACGGGACCGCGCCACCGAGCGAAGCCAGCGCGGGACCGGGGCAGTAACCGCCGATGCCCCAACCGATGCCGAACACCGCCGCGCCGCCGATCAGGCGGCGATCGAGACGACGCGAAACCGGCAACCGATAGCTGTCTGCAAACAATGGTCGCGGGCGCCGCAACACCAACCGATAACCAATGGCCGTGGTCACCACGGCACCGGCCATCATGAATACCAGCTGCGGATTCCATTGACCGAATATATCGAGAAAGCCCAGCACTACCGCCGGCTGGGTCACGCCGCCAAGACTGAGTCCGAAACCGAACAGGAGACCAGACAGCAGCGCAAGCAAGGTCTTCATCTCACAAACCTCCCAACAGATGCCGCACCACATACACCGTGGCGATGCCGAATCCCGTGAACACCGCCGTGGCCAGCAGCGAACGCGGCGACAACCGCGCGACGCCACACACGCCGTGGCCGCTGGTACAGCCTCCGCCGATACCGGTGCCGACGCCCACCAGCAGGCCGGCAACGGCCATCCACGGCAAGTCGACCTGGGGCGCGCCGATGCCGCTGTCGCCATGCAGCAGCCACAGCAACGCAGGCGCGATCAGCAAGCCGAGCACGAACGCCAGCCGCCAGCTGCGATCAGTACCGTCGGGCCGGATCAGGCCGCCGGCAATGCCGCTGATGCCGGCGACGCGGCCAAGCACGGCCATCAACAGCACGGCCGCGACGCCGACCAGAACGCCTCCAAGGATGGCCCACAACCACGGGTGCATATGTGCTTCATCGTATATTCGAGATGAAGAATATAGGACGCCAAGGACGATTCGACAAGTACTCGCGACGACCGAAGCATCAGCTTGACCCAAGGCTGTGCCAACCTGCGCATGGCCCTGACCGAATGCTTCCGGTAGTGCGCGAAAGCAGAGCTCCCGACGGATCAAGTCGTTCCCTGGACTGCAACCACATGAGCCAACTCGTGGTGCGATCAATCGGCGGAGCAAATCGCAGGGTGCGCCATCGAAACGCGGCCGATTTTGCTGCTGGCGCGTCACGCTTCATGATGCGTATCACCGCACCGCCTTTGCCTTCGCACACTCTTTCGCCGGCCCGCTCGCCTGGGCCTCGCCGACGGAATCAAGCTAGCCACTCATCGCTGCCACCGCCGCCAGCGCCGGCCGGGCTTCGGGCCATGGCATGAACGGCTCCAGCAACTGGCCGCCAGGCGAGCCAGGCATCGCAGTGTCGATGCCGTACTCGGTCGGCCAATGGTCCGGTGACTGGTAGGCGCCAAACAAATGGTCGACGAACGGAAACACCGCCGCATAGTTGCGGTCACGCCGCGCGTCACCGGTGTGATGCCAGCGGTGGAAAAACGGCGTGGCGATGGCGTGTTCCAGGAAACCGAAAGGCCAGCACACGTTGGCATGGATGAAAAAGCGCCAGAGCGTACCAAGCACAAGGAACAGCGCCGGTACCGTGGTGCTGTCGCCGGTCAGCCCGAGAGCGATCACCAGGATGAAGCCGAGGGCGCGGGCAACCACCCTGTCCACCAGGTGGGCCCGGGTGTTGCTGAGGAAATCGATGTCCCTGGCACTGTGATGGATCGAATGGAAACGCCAAAGGAAGGCAATCTGTCGCGTGGGGGTCGAGCAGCGCTGTGCTGATACCATCCGTCGGCTTGGGCGACCACGTGCCTGCTGACGCCATGTGTGGCACCCCGGATTCCAATCGAGCCAACGGCAGCACCGAAGTCATCGAGCGTCACGGTGGTAACGTTGACGCTGGCGGTAGCGATGGAATGAACGATGCGGGTGTCTTGGGTGGCTCGATCCTCGATAATGGCAGGCGAGGAAATCCCGGCAAGGGCGCCTTGGCGAGGTGGCACCACCGACAGCGGAATCAAGATCGTGCAGCAGTTGCCCGTCGGGATCGCACTGGAACCCAATGAACGCGACCAGCAGCCGCTGCGAAGCGGCGCGTCGAAAGACACCGGGGCCATCCTGCGCCAGCAGTCCGGTCCGACGTTGTCGAAGCAAGCGCCGCCAGGCGCGATCTTGAGCACCGACGTGAACACGGGCAACCCGGCCCAGATGGGCACGTTGACCGGAAGGATCCTCCGGGCCAATGGCGGGGTCGGTGCGCACGCGCCGCAGGCCGGAGCCAACGCGGGTCGCTGACGCGCCGCGCATCGCATGGCAGCCACCGCCCCCACCGTAGGCCACAGCTTCGACGACTTCCGTCCCGCGAGTTTGCCGCTGGCGACGATCGGCCTGTCGCTGGGGACGTTCATGTACGCGCTGGACATGACCATCGCCAACGTGTCGCTGCCGACCATCGCCGGCAACCTTGGCGCGAGTCAGGATCAGTCCACCTGGGTGATCACCTCGTTCACGGTGTGCCAGGCCGTCACCTTGCCGATGACCGGCTTCCTCTCGCGACGCTTTGGCGAGGTGAAGGTATTCGTGTGGGCGGTGTTGCTGTTTTCGCTGTTCTCGCTAACCTGCGGCTTTGCCACCAGTCTCGCTATGCTGGTGGTGTTCCGGGCACTGCAAGGCGCCGTGGCAGGGCCAATGTATCCCATCACGCAAAGCCTGATGGTGTCGATTTATCCAAGCGAGAAACGCGGCATGGCGCTGGCAGTCATCGCCATGATCACGGTGGTGGCGCCGATCGTTGGACCGATAGCGGGCGGCTGGATCACCGATTCGTACTCGTGGCGGTGGATCTTTTTCATCAACGTGCCGATCGGGCTCTTCGCGGCCAGCGTCGTCATGGCGCAAATGGGCAAGAAGTTCGAACAGTTGCGTCGTGCACGCATCGACTGGGTGGGTATCGCCACCTTGGTGCTTGGTGTCGTCTCGTTGCAGATCATGCTGGACAAGGGTAACGACCTCGACTGGTTCCACTCCAGCACCATCGTCGCGCTGGCGATCGTGGCAACGATCTCCCTCACGGTGTGGGTGATCTGGGAACTGACTGACGGCGAACCGCTGGTCGATCTGCGGCTGTTCCGACACCGCAATTTTGCCGCCGGTACGCTGGCGCTGGTACTCGCGTTCGCCCTGTTTTTCTCAATCCAGTTGATGGTGCCGCTGTGGCTGCAAAACACACTCGGGTACACGGCACTATGGTCTGGCTTCGCTTCTGCGCCAATGGGTGTGATTCCGATCCTGTTGACGTTCTGGGTGGGAAAATACGCGCACCGGGTAGATTTGCGCTGGATGACGGCATTCTCCTTCGCGGTGATGGGGTTCGTCTGCTTCCGGTTCGGCAGCTTCAACACTGACGTCGGTTTCTGGGACGTGGCGCTGACCGAGCTGATGATGGGTCTCGGCATCGCGCTGTTCTTCATGCCGATTCTCACGATTCTGCTGTCGGATCTGGAGGGCCAGGAAATTGCGGAAGGTTCGGGTTCGGCGACCTTCCTGCGGACGGTGGGCGCCAGTTTTGCGGTGTCCATCGTGACCTATCTGTGGACGCGCGGCGGCGTCGTCAGCCACGCCAATCTTGCCGAACACATCAACCCCTTCAACGACCAGGTCCGCCAGGGCGTTGCCGCCATGGGCGGGTCGTTGCCGCACTACGCGGCGCAGGTCAACGGTGTCATCACCCAACAGGGCATGCAGATTTCCTTCAACCACATCTTCGACGGACTGGGTATCGGCTTCTTCCTGTTGATCGCCGTGGTGTGGCTGTCCAAGCCGCCATTCATCAAGCGCGGCGGGCCACCAGGCGCAGGCCATTGATGCTGCAGTCGGCGCTTTTGGAGAACACGATCTAGGGCGGTCATTGACGGCATTCAGGGCCAGGAGCTGCACGCCACGACCTGCGGAAAGGCAGGAGTCTTGTGCGAGTTTCCGCGCATGCCCGCAACGCTCGTAGCGGCAGCAAAGGCGAACAGCCGGCGAACCCTTTTCGCTCACCGCGTAGTACAGGCGAGTCCCGTTGCTTTCTACTCGCCATGGCGATCAGCGGTGCATTCGGCGGCGGCGTTTGTCAGCGCCCGGCGCCGAGACGCACCGTAGAGATGAGGCAAACGCGACCAGCAGCCACACAAAGAGATGGCCTTTCCACCTGAGATCGCGGTAGCGCTGGAGGGAGCCGCATCCACTCGCAGATCCTGGTCTCGCATACCTTGTCAACCGAGCACGACTCAGGGAAGAGTCGGCCGATCGACGGCTGGCCCGCCGCAGCCAGTCCGCCCCAGGTGAAAGTGATCGACGCCGCCGGCACAACGCCCACCCCTGTCTCTTGCTGGCAATAACCGACCCCCGCGCACCTTCACCTCAGATACCGATACGTATCAGTACTTCCAGGAATAGCCCACCCCGAATCCGTTTTCGTACATCGAAATACGTTCGTTGCCGGCGGGCGCGCCGCCCATGAAGACTGGCAGGATCGACGAGCCCTCAACGGAGTTCTCGAACGCATGCATGTAGGCCACGGTCCACGCCCCTCCCGAACGGGTGGTATAGGTGAGGCCCAGGGTCAGATGGTCGGTGATGACACCCGGTGCCAGAATATTGAAGGTGACATCGGCGCTCTGGATTGGATTGTTGGTGTGGTTGTAGCCGGCGCGCCAGGTCCAGCGTTCCGAGCTGGCATACTCAACGCCCAGCTTCCACACATTGACATCTTGCCAACCGAAACCGGGGCCACCGTTGGAGCCCAACTGCCGCGGTACCAGACTGTGGTTGCTGACCGACTGCACGCCGCCGTAGTTGATACGCTCGTAGTCAAGCGAGAAAGTCAAAGGCGCGCTCGGATTCCACGCCACACCCACGGAGTAGTTTTCCGGAATGTCGAACTTTCCAGCCTGGGCAAACAATCCCGCGTAGCGATCGAATCGGCTCATGCTTATTTTGCTGGCGTATGCAGCCCCCACGGAGAAGCCAGGCGTGATCCGCGCGAAGTACCCAACGCGAACGCCCACGCCGTGTGAAATTTCGTGACCGTTATTGGTGACGCTGCCCGGCGCCGATGACAGGCCGGGCGTATTGGCAAACGCCTGCAGTCCCTTGGCCGCGAACCGCTGGAACGCAATCTGCGGGGCAATGCCAATCGACTGGTTGGGCGTAAACGCGAAGGAAGCCGTGGGCGCGATGATGAGCTGGGTCAAATCAACCCCGATCGAACCCGACCCGCACAGGATGTTCGCCGCCCCCTGGCCACAGTTGAATTGACCACCCGGGTAGTCGGTATTCATGCCGCCGTCGCCGTACACGCTGACACCCAGCGCAAAATTCTCGCGCAGCATGTGGTTATAGCCGAACTCGGGTATGCCGAACACGGTTTTGCCACTTTCGACCGACCCATCCAGGCCGGGGCCGAAGCCGCTGCGCCTGGCACCGCGCTCGGGGCTGAAAAGAGTCAGGCCCAGGTCGACGCGGTTGCCTGCCATCACCATCGTGGCGGGGTTGTTGGCACCGCCAAATGCGTCGGTGGTCAAAGCCATGGCCGTGCCGCCGCGACCGCTCGACTGCATACCATAACCATGCTGGAAATAGCCGTCAGTTGCTGTTGCGCTGCCGCAGCACAAGATCAGGCCGCCCGATATCGCCAGGATTCGCATTCTCATTAAGTCCACTCCCCAGATTATTCGAGCCACAAGATGTCGAATTGCCCTCGGCTTCCCAAGCATACTGATACGGGTACCGGTATAGTCTGACTCTAGCATGAAAATCACTCGTGATTACCGCCAGCGGAGGCTCAACCGGCGGATATGACGACCTGATGAGTGGGGCATCGAAACAAGTCGCGGCAGCTTAATTGAACCAGGTGAAAAATAATGCGATGCAGCATTTTCAAGGCCACGCCGCGGGTTCGACTACGTGCCATGACCGGAGGATGCCAATGTCACGGCGACGCTGTGATAATCTTGAGGCATGTTCCGCTGGCGCCCGTAACCTGTTGACGGAGAGGCTTGCCGGATACCGGCGTGAGAATCATGCATTGCAACATGGTAAATACGAGAGTGGACGTGCGCACTAAATCGAAGACAAACGGGAAAGCGCTGGAAGACGAACAGGCGCATCGGCGGCGTATCGTCACGCGATTGGCACGCGTCGAAGGCCAGGTACGCGGCATCCAGGGCATGATCACCGACAACCGCCCGTGCGAGCAGGTAGCACTGCAGTTGACGGCTGCCCGGCGCGCGCTGGACAAGGCTTTCTACGAGATGATTGCCTGCAGCCTGATGGCCAGCGTCGATGCGTCGGACGATATGGATGATGTGCGCCTCTCGACCGAGAAGACGGCGAAACTGCTGGCCAAGTTCGGCTAAGCCGGCTCATTGCGCGAGCATTTCCTGTTCCATCTGCAGGTAGACGTTATAGGCATTGCGGCGGTTGGCTACGCCGAACGTCGGCTCCGCACTGAAGCGACTCCAATCCACTTTGCGGTAGGCCTCGTCGAACGCCACAAAGTTCTTTACTGCCTCGCCCATTTGTTGGCGCACGAACTTCAGGTATTCACGAGTCATGCGGGCATCGCGCTGCGGGTGCACCGATGCCGGCCCGTGTCCCGGCACCATCACTCGCGCCGGAATCGCCAGCAGGTTGTCAATCGCGGTCAACCAGTGCCGGGTGTCGGAGTCAGCCCCGATGAACGGCACCCGCCCGTTGTAGACGATATCGCCGGAGTACAGCACGCCATCCGGCTCCACCAGCATGGTCAGGTCTTCGGGCGAATGCGCGGGGCCAAGATGGCGCAGCGAAAAATGCACGCCACCCATGACAAAGTCCTCGGGCCGGTCGATCCACCGATCAGGCAGCGGCAACTTGAAATGCGGCCCCAGCCAGGAGCCGATGATCTTTTCGCGCTGGGCCAGACGCTCGGTGGCTGCGGATGAATTCAGATAGGCATGGGCGCTGATGTCGACCCAGATCTTCGCGCCGATGCGACGAAACGCCGGGATGCCGTAGAAGTGGTCGGCGTGGTAATGGCTGATGATGACGCGACGGATCGGCTGATCGGTGTGTTTGCGGATCTCCGCGATCAGACGATCGCCCAGTGCCGGCGACCCCAGGGCGTCGAACACGACCACGCCATCGCTGGTGATCACGAAGCCGGCGTTGGCGATGAAGCCTTCGTTGGCATGGCTGGCTTCGTCCAGCAGCCCTTCGACGTAATAGCTGTGCGGACCCACCTGATGCACGGTCATGGGCATGTCGCTCGCCGCCCAGGGCGCGGGTGCGAGTGGCGGCGCCGCGGAGACGAGCTGCGACCAACCCATGGCCAGCAAGGCGAGCAACAAAAGCAGGCTGGTGCGGAACACGATCAGGCCACTCCCGGATCGCCCTGCTCCCCGATCAGCTTCGGCAGGTTCAGTTTGGGCGCGGGCACCGTCTGGTGCGACTTGAGCCAGGTGCCAACCACATCCCAGATCGGATCCCCGCTGACACCATCGGCCACCGGAGCCCAGCCCGCTACCTTGTAGGTCTTGGCCGCGTCGATCGGCTTGTCTCCCAGGCGCAGGTCACTGATGCGCTTGCCCACCGCCGCCTGCGGGTCGCAGGTGTAGCGCAGACCGCCCACCCGCACCATGTCGCCACCCTGCTGGTAGTAGGGGTCAGGATTGAACAGGTTGTCGCCGACGTCTTCGAGGATCGCCTTCAAGTGCTCGCCGGTGAATTCGTTGACGGTGACGGTCGGATAGGTGATCGCCGTCTGGTCCATCAGCCGCTCACGCGTGATGGACTCGCCTGGCATCAATGTCGTGCCCCAACGGAAGCCGGGCGAGAACGCGATCTCGGCATCCTTCACCTGCATCAAAGCGTCGAGAATGAGCTGATCGAAACTGCCGTTGAAGTTGCCTCGCCGGTATAGCAGGCCCTCGCTGACGGCAAACTTTTCGGCCAATTTGGCTTCGTACGGCTGCCGGTGCTTCGTGATCAAGGCCTGCATCGCCGGATCGGGCGGCAACAGGTCTGAGAACACCGGCAACAGGCGATAGCGGGAGTCACGCAGTTTGCCGTTGCGGACATCCAGATCGAGTACGCCGACGAACTTGCCATTGCTGCCTGCGTTGGTGACCAGGGTCTGGCCGCCGGGATTTTTCACCGGCACCGGGTGCAACACGGCGTCGTGGGTATGCCCGCCAAAGATGACGTCCAGACCGGTCACCTTCGACGCCAGCTTCAGGTCGCAATCCATGCCGTTGTGGGACAACAGCACCACCACGACGGCACCGGCCTTGCGCACCTTGTCGATCACCTGCTGCCTTGTCGATCACCTGCTGCAGATGATCTTCCTGGATACCGAACGACCAGTCGGCAACAAAACGTGCCGGGTGGGCGATCGGTGTGTAGGGGAATGCCTGTCCGATGATCGCCACGTCGATACCGTTGACCTGACGCATGACGTAGTCGGGGAATACCGGATCGTTGAAGTCCTTGGTGCGCACGTTCTGCGCCACGAAGTCGACCTTGCCCTTGAACGGTCCGTTGATGACCTCCATCACGCGATCGGCACCGTAGGTGAACTCCCAGTGTCCGGTCATCACGTCGACACCCAGCTCAAGCTGGGCATCGACCATGTCCTGACCCTTGGTCCACAAGGCCGTGGCCGAACCCTGCCAGGTATCGCCCCCATCGAGCAGCAGCGCGCCGGGGCGGCTTGCGCGCAGGCGTTTGATCAGGGTCGCCAGGTGTGCGTAACCACCGACCTTGCCATAGCGCCGTGCCGCTTCGACGTAATCGAGGCAGGTCAGCGCATACGCCTCGCGGCTTCCCGGCTTGATGCCGTAGAACTTGAGCAGATGTTCGGCGACCAGGTGCGGCGGTTGCCCCCGCGCGGCGCCGACGCCGATGTTGTACGACGGCTCACGGAAATAGATCGGCATGAGCTGCGCATGACTGTCGGTCATGTGCAGCAAGCTGGCGTTGCCGAACACTGGCGGATCGTACAGCACGTCACTGCCGCCGGCGGCGAAGGCACGCGACGATCCGAGCGGCAGTCCGGCAGCGGCAGCAGCCGCCAGGATCTGCAGGAACTCGCGACGATTCATGTTCATCGAACCGCTCCCGTCGAGGTCACTGGTTGACCGGCGAGTCGGGGTCGAACAACAGTGCCATGATGTCCTTGAGCTGCTGCTCGGTAAGAATGCCCTTGGCGCCAAAACGCGGCATGGCAGAGCACACGGTGTAACCCTTCATGTCGTTGATCATGCTCCATGCCAGCTTCAGTACCGGCTGGGAGTGACCACGCTGTTTGCCGTAGTGATACAGCGACGGCCCGATGGTGCCGTAGGCAACTTGCTGCTTGTCGAGTTGATGGCAGGCGTAGCAGTTGCCACCCGATGGCTCGCTCGGATCATCCGACGACTGCTTGCCCTTGCCGTTCTCGGCAATCGCCTGACCGCGCTTCCAGTCACCGAGATACTTGTCGTCGGCGGGAAACTTGACCATCGCGCGGTTCGCTTCCAGCAGCTTGGCCGCGACGGCAGCCGGTGGTGCATCAGGCGCGTACAGCGAACATGCCGCTTGTGTCTTGTCCTGATGCAGGCGATCCATACCAGCCTGGCCCTTGGGAGTGAATGAAGCGCGCATGACTGCCGCTGCCTCGGCATTGCGGTCGACGGGATGAGCAGGGTCAGCGGCAACCGCCACCAAGGGGACGATGGCGGCAAGCAGCAGCAAATGGATCAGGGTACGCATGGTCGACTCCTTAACGCTTGAGACCGGGGGCGGCCATTTTCCCGCCTTCGGCGTTCTTGGCCAGGAACATGATCAGGTCGATCGCCGCCTCCGACCCATACTCGAGCTCCGGCACGCGCTGTTGGCGGAAACAGTCACCAACGCGCCATTCCATCGTGCGCACCTCGCCTTGCGAGATGCGGTAAGCGGGCCAGGCGGTATAACTGGCGCGGGCATCGGGGCCGGGAACGGAAAGATTCGGCAACTCCTGCAGCCGGATACGCTTGCCGGACTGGCTGTGACAGGTGGCACAGGAAAAGTCATGCGTGCCAGCGCGGTAGTAGAAGATCGCCTTGCCCAGCGCGTAGGCGCGCTTTTCCTGCGGATGCTCCAGCGGCAGGCTTATCGCCACCCCGCGCGAGGCATCGGCGATGTAGGCCGAGAGGGCTTCCAGATCGGATTTGCGATCACCATCGCCAAAACGATTCTTGAGGATAGCGGCCCGATCGAGGCCCTGGCCCTTGACCATGCAGGTCAGCAGGCGCGTCTCCAGATCCTGCACCTGGCCGGTGTCGGCAAAGTAGCGCGGCAACTGCGCATAGGCGCCCTTGATCGCGCCGTTGCCCATGCCGAGATCGCAGGTTGCAGCGAGCGACACGTGCTTGGAACCCCGCGCTTGCTTCCACAGATCCTCGCCACGGCCGATCGAGAAAACCGCAGGATTGTCGTCACCGAACATGGCCCGATACTCGGCCAGCGGATCGGTAGCCGTGGCGGACTGTGCCCAGACCAACGACACGCCCATACTGCTGACTGCCGCCAGGCTGAGCGCCAGCCATACCGCCATCTGCCGCGTTCTCGTTTTCATGTTGTCGGTTCCTCGATACCTGTCGCCGCCAGAAATTTGATGCGTGCGCCCTGATCGTGCAATGGCAATCGCGCAGCCCTGGTCGTGTCGGACGCGAGCGCCAAGCGACGCGGATGTCACCAACGTTCACCCGCCACGTCGATTGCCGTTGCGATCAGTTGATTACCGCTTCATCGGTGCGGGTTTCGCCCGCCGTGTCATTCCAGGTGAGCGTAAGCTTGTCGCCCTTGGCGCCACCCTTGAAACGGAACGCAAGGAATGGATTTTTCGAGACAGCCGGCCCCCAGTCCGCGGTCAATACATCCTTGCCGTTGCAGCTGGCTTTCACTGTATTGATGTAATGCGCGGGCACCAGTTTGCCGTCGGCACCTTTGCGCAATCCGGTTTCCATCGGATGGGATATCAACGCTTTCACCTCGACCGTATCGCCGGTCAGGGTCGCACGAATTCGCATGGGATCTGCCATATCATTTTCTCCAGGTTCGGTTCAGCCGCCGCAACCGCCAAGGGTGACCTTGACCAGCTGCTCGGTGTAGAAAAAACCCTTGTCGGTTTGCACCAGGGCGGTGACCTTCGATGTCTCGGCGATCTTCACCCGCGTCATCACGTACGGTTCGGTGCCATCGGGAATGTGGAAGACCGCGGACAGCGCATGGGGGTTTTTTTCCGAAACAATCGCGATCATGCGCGTGCCGGGCAATTTGCTTGTGACCACCAGCGGCACCACCGCACCATTCTCGGCAATCTCCGGAGCCTGAAAATCGATCTCGGACGACTTCTGCGCGGTGGTGCCGCCAAGCGCCTTGACGACCTCGTCGAGGGTGTGTGCCTCAAACTGTTTGCGTGGATCGACTGGCCCCGCCGCCTCGGTCGCGGCCAGGGCGACCCGCGGCAACAGTCCCGCCGCCGCCGCAAAGAGCAAGGCAGTGCCGCCGGCGCTGGCCTGCAGAAATGCCCTTCTCGAAATATTCATCGGTGACTCCTCTGGTGATATGACGTGTTTCATGGATCTGTGACGACCGCTCAAGGCGGTGGTAAGTTGCGATGGATTCATTCCTTCGGTGGCAGCGTAAGCACCCAGTGCACGATCGTGGCCAGATCGAGGTCGGGCGGATCGGTTTGCGGTGGCATCGGTACGGTGCCCCATACGCCGGAGCCACCATGACGAATTTTTGAAGTAAGGTGCGCGGCGGCGCCGGAGTCGCCTCGATACTTGGCGGCCACCTCACCAAACGCAGGGCCGACAATCTTGTGGTCGACAGCGTGACATGCGCTGCAGCCATACTTCTGGACCAGCTCGGCACCACCCGCAGCCTTGGCCGGGGTCGCGGAGGCCGGCGGCCCCGCTTCGTTCATCGTCGCCAGCCCACGGAAATTGTCGTGGATGTCGCCGTAAAGATTCTTGACGAAACCTGGTGGCAGGCGTCCGGTCACCTCGACGTCCTTGGCACAATCCTTCATGCAGGCGACGTTGTGCACGTCGGGCTTGCCGTGGACGCTCATCAAACCCGGATAGGGTTTCATCTTGTCGCGGCTCGGCATCTTGACCTCGGGCAGCGTCTCCTTGTTGGCCACGAAGTCGGCCGAGACAAGGTTGTTGAGGTTCAACACGTATGCGCTGACCGCGTAGACCTCATCCGCAGTCAGTGACTTGGAATGCGGAAACGGCATGGCGCGGTTGATGTAGTCGAACAATGTGGTTGCATAGTTGAGCTTGGTCTCGATGCCGGTCAGTGCCAGGTACTGGTTGCTTTCGCCGAACGTACCGTGGCAACTGGCGCAGTTGGCATCGTAGACATCGGCGCCCTGCGCGACCGAACCCTTGCCGTCGGGCAGACCGGCACCATCCGGGCGAACGTCGATATTCCAGCCGGCAATCTCGGCTGCGCTGGCCTTGTGCCCCAGGTTATATTTGTTGACTTGCGCCGCAGCCGGCACCGCCATGGCGAGCAGCAGCAGGCCAGCGAACACGCCCGCGAGGTGATCAGACCTCGACATTGTGCACCTTGCCTTCGGCATCGACGAGCCAGGTCTGGATGGCGTTGTTGTGATAGATCGAACGGGTGCCACGCACCACCCGCAACTGGCGCATCTGCGGTTGCACGTAACCGGTCGAGTCGATGCAACGACTTTGCAGCAGCGCCGGGCTGCCATCCCAGGTCCAGTCCGCGCGGAACCGGGTCAGCGCCTTCTCAAGCACGGGCGACTGCAGATCTGCGGTGCGCCAGTTCTTGCCGCCGTCGGTGGAAATATCCACGCGTTTGATGTGGCCACGACCCGACCAGGCCAGGCCGGTAATTTCGAAATACCCGCCCTTGTCCAACAGGTGCTGGCCCCCGGATGGCGAGGTGATCACCGACTTGGCTTCCTGGATCCACGTGTACTGGCGGACGCTGCCATCGGGCATCAGATCGCTGTACTGCAACGATTCCTCGCGGGTGTTCCATGGCATGTCGCCGACCTTGATGCGGCGTAGCCATTTGACGTTGGAAATGCCCTGCACGCCGGGAACCAGCAAACGGACCGGGTAGCCCTGTTCCGGCCGCAACATCTCGCCGTTTTGGCCATACGCGACCAGCACATCGTCCAACGCGAACGAGATCGGAATGGTGCGCGTGAGGCCAGCGGCATCGGCGCCCTCGGCCAGGATGTACTTCGCTTTTTTGGTATCGAAGCCGACATCATCGAGCAGGGTCGACAGCGGCACACCGGTCCATTCCGAGCAGCTCAGCATGCCGTGTGTATATTGCACGGTCGGCACCGACGGGTTGGCCCATTCCATCGCCGAGTTCGCGCCGCATTCGACGAAATGGATGCGCGAAACCGAGGGAAACCGCAGCAGATCTTCCATGGTGTACGTTTTCGGCTCGCGTACCAAACCATGCACCATCAGGCGGTGCTGGTACGGATCGATGTCCGGACGGCCATTGTGATCGCGCTCGAAATGCAACCCGTTCGGCGTGATGATGCCGAACAGGTTCTGCAGCGGCGTAAATGCCACCGACGATTGCGTGGTAGTGGTGAGGCCCGGGCTGCTGCGCCGGAGGATGGTGCTCTCGAACGATGACGGTAGCCCGTAGGGGTTGGCACCGACGGGCTTGCCCAGTGTTTGTGACCAAGGCGGAATACCGGGCGGCATGGCCTGCGCGGCACCACCGGTTGCGGCGCCGGCTGCCGGTGCGGCCTGCGCGGAACGACCGGCGAGCAGCGCCGCGCCGCCGGCAAGCAGGCCACCAAGCGCGCGCCGACGCGACTTGCCGGCGGCACCCAGAAAATTCTCCGGAGCCGGCAGTATCCGTCCGCGCTTGAGATCGTACTGGTCCATTCCACACTCCGCCTCAAATCGATTCTAGTGGTGCCCGTTGTTCGGCAGGGTAGAGGCTGCCGACTCACCCAGCCGATGCGCAACCGACCGTCACGATCATCTCAATGCTGCAGGCCGACCACCGGGCGCTGTTCGGTCGTCCACTCATACATCGATCCGTCGTACAAGCGCGTGTCCGGATTCTTCATCACCTCGCTGATGACAAACCACGCACCGGCAGCCAGATGTCCGGTGTTGCAATAAGTGATGGTCGGCTTCTGTGCTGCGATATCGAGGTGCTTGAAGATGGCGGTGTACTCGGCCGGCGAGAGCAGATGCGTGCCGTCATCCTTGCTGACCGTGCGCAAGTCATTCGGAAGGTTGACCGCGCCCTTGATGTGGCCAGCCTGCCCAACCACCGGCTTTTTCACCAGGCCGAGGTAAAACGGTGTCGGGCGTGCATCCACGATCTGCGTACTGGTGCCGATCGCCGCGGCCACCTCGGCGCTGCTGGCGACATAGCGCTGACGCGGCGCGGTGGCCACCCAGTTGCCGGCGGTTGGGTCGGCGGCGGTCGTCGCGAACGGCAAACCGCGCTCCAGCCAGCCGAAGGTACCGCCATCGAGCAAGGCCAACTGATCGTCGCCGTAGACTTTCATTGACCAGTAAACGCGCGCCGCCATGTCCACTTCTTCGCCGGAAGCTCCCTCAGGAACAATCACGGTCGGGCGCCCAGCCTTCACCCCGATGCCGCGCATCAGGCTCTGGAAGACCTGCTGGTCCGGAAGCATCCACTTGATCTCGCGGTTGTCGATCATCCGCGGCACGCGGGTCTTGGCAAAGTCCAGCAACAATGCCCCCGGGATATGTCCGCCTGCGGTTGCCAGTGACTTCGTACCCTTCTCGCTGGTGAACGTGGGCGCCTGGGTAAACGTGGCCGGGGCGCCGCGAACATCAACGATGTTGACCTCGCTGCGGTGTTGCGCCAGCCACTGCGGACTCACCACCGGACCGGGCAGCTCGACCGCGCTGGCAACCGCGGTCCCAAGCAGTGCAAACGCGCTGGCCAGGATGACCTTGATAGCTGTTTTCATGTTGATTTCCCGTTCTCGCCCATGCGGGCAATTAGTGAACAAGCTGGTCCAGTGCCGCCAGTTGCCTCGCAACCGATACCCGGCACTGGCTGATGACCTGCATGCGCCGGTCATTGAACAACCCCGGACGGCGCCCGCCGCGGCGGCGGGCGGTCATGCGCCGATCGCGATGACGCAACAGCTGGGTGATCTGCGGCGCGAAAACACCCAGTTGCGCACGCAACCACCGCTCCACCGGGTCATTGACTGCGGCCGGCGCTGCGGCGACTTGTTCGACCAGGCTCAGAACGCGACTCGCCGACAGCCAGGTTTCGCCAGTGACCCAGCGATTGGTGGTGAACAGCCGACATGGCATCCCGCGAGCATCGACACCGATGGCCACCATATGGGTATAGCCCGCCACTCCCGCCGCGTCGCTGCCGAGTTGAGCGAACAGGTGAAAGTGACCGTGCTCGTCGGGCGTGGCTCCTGGCGAGGCGTGCGCGTGGTAGTAATAATTCATGGCGCCAGACCTCGCATCGAGCGTGGCGGCATCCGGCCGGTAGTGTTCCCAGACCTTGGGCGCCTCCGCTCCGCCGATGGCGACAGCCAAAGGAGCCTGGCCAGCGCGCACAAATCGATGCAGGCAATCGATCAACGCACCAGCCGCACGGCGCGCACGTTTGCGGCGGGCGCCGTCCAGTGCACGCAGGCTCGCGGCAAGGCGCACCGGTGGAAAGGGCAGATGTGCACGGTCGGCACGCGGGCCCTGAACTTGCGACATTACTACTGACCGTCCTTGTCGCACTTCGGAGCGGGTGCGCAGGGATTGGCCGCCTTGGTACAGTTTTTACCTGCCTTCTGATTCTTGTCGGCCTTGCTGGCAGCCCTGGGTGCGCAGGGATTGGTTGGCGCGGCCTTGTGCGGTGCGCACGGATTGGTCGGCGCGGCCTTGGCTGGACGTTTGGGTGCGCACGGATTGGTCTGCGCGCTCGTCATGGCCGCGCCACTGGACGGGCTGGCCGCAGCAGGCAGGGGAGCCAGGGCGGCCAACGCCAGCGTAAGCGCCGACAGCTGGCAAGCCAAAGCAACGTGGCGGTGGGTAGTGGTCTTTTTCATCGTCCATTTCCTCGTGTTAGGGACGCAATCGCGTCAATCGGCGCAGGTGATGCTGGGATTGGCTTGGCTGCGGCGCGTAAACCACCATACCCCGCCGATAGCCCCGGCCATGATCGCCAAGATGACCCACGCGGGAATCCCGAACAAGGCATCGAGCGTTTGCGCCTGTGGTCCGGCAGCGGCGGAGAGCAAGGGAGTGATCGGCGTATAGACACCGGCGAAAGCGACCACGCCGACGATCAGCCCGACGAAAAACACGATGCCATCGATGCGCCCGCCCGCGGCTCCGACCACCGAGGTGCCGGGGCAATAGCCGCCCAAGCCCATGCCAGCCCCGATCAGCGCACCGCCGAGCAGCGTGGCCCAGAAGAACGTCGTGGGTACGAAGACATCGGCGATACTCAACAGTCCGGCCAGCTCAAGCACATACATGCCGACCGCCGCAACCAGGATGGCGCTGGCCATCACGTTGAAGACGGTCGAGTCCTGCAGCCGCAATCCAGCGGTCAAACGGCAGCCATTGCCAAGGCCGCCGCGCTGCAACACCCAGCCGAACAATACGCCGCACACGATGCCCGAGAGCGGGCCGGTCCAACCAAGCGGAAAAGTCATTTCCACATCCCCCGTGTCAACGCGGCGGTCGTTGCGCCGACGACAAAAAATCCAATCAGGAATACGAAGCCCGCCGTGGCCAGCGTGGCCGAACCAGACAAGCCCAGCCCACTGGTGCAACCCGCCGAGACCCTGGCGCCGAAGCCGGACAGCAGACCGGCGAACAAAGCCAATCCCAACCGCCCCGCGCTCTTCATGCGTGGTGGCCCTTCCACCCGCACCCGCAAGCGCCCGGACCACCAGGCGGCGGCCAACGCGCCTAGCAGGACTCCGAGCACCTCCCACACGATCCAGGCGTCGAGCGGGTTGTTGCCGCCCTGGACCATCCAGCCAAGGTAACCGTTGGCCTGGGTGGCGGTCGGTGCCACGACGTCCGAGGCAACCGCTGCGAGCGCGGTAGGCGCCCCGGATGCGCCCAAACCGTGGCCAGTCAGCACAAAGGTAAGCAAAAGCACCAGGCCAAGCACACCGCCGGCCAGATACGAGTTCCAGATTGGGCGTTGTTTCATCATTGGACGACTCCTGTAACGATCCGCGGATGCGTTTGCCGGCATACCGTCTGGATACCCTCATGGGTATCGTTTTTTATAGTTTCGATACGTAGTACTGTCAAGCCGCAACGCACCAATGCAGGCCATCCAGCGGCATCGGTCCGGGCGGGGTAATCTCTCCCTCAAGGCACGTTCGCCGGCATCCAGTACACGTCAGGGAGGATGGTCGAGACGCGCGTGGCGAGGGGCAGGTTTCGACTTGAGCACGTACGCGAACGGATGGCCAGACTTGCAACCGTCTTGTCGTGTTGGTCACTACCGGAGAGTTGACATGAACAACGATCAGAGCAGACGCAATTTCCTGAAACTCGGCGGCACGGCATTGGCCATGAGCGCAACCGGCCTGGCCACCGGAGCGGCGGCTTCGGTGCTTGCCGGACCAGGCAAGGCACCGACCGTGTCCACCAGCACCAAAGCCGACCTGCCCAAGGCCAGGGGGCCGCGCCTGATCGTGGTCGGTGGCGGCACGTCCGGCCTGACCATCGCCAAGTATGCGAAGAGGAACTACCCCAAATTCGATGTGGTGCTGGTGGAAAAGCGCGACATGTACGCATCGTGCTTCTCCAGCAACCTGTGGTACGCCGGACTCATCAACCTGGAGTTTCTGGCCGACCACAGTTTTCTGGATGCGGCGACAAACAACCACTACATCTACTTCAACGCCACCGTCACCGGTCTCGACCGCAGCAGTCGCAAGCTGATCACCAACAAGGGGGAGATCGACTACGAATACCTCGTGGTGGCGCCCGGCATCGATTACGACTTCGAGAAGATCGGGGTGAAGGATCCCGAAACGGCATTGGCCTTGCACCAGACCTACCCTGGCGGCTTTACGCAAAGCACCGAGCACGTATCCATCCGCCGGAAAGTGCGCGAGTTTGAAGGCGGACTGTTCCTGCAGAGCGTGCCGTCAGGCAACTATCGCTGCCTGCCGGCGCCGTATGAGCGCGCGTGCATGATCGCGTCGGTGATCAAGAAGAACAAACTCAAGGGCAAGGTGCTGGTGCTGGATGCGAACCCCGAGATCACCATCAAGGCGCCCGGCTTTCACGCCGCCTTCGACGAACTCTACAAGGGCATCATCGAGTACCGGCCGTCGACCGCCATCACCGGCGTGGACGTCGGCGGGAAGCAGGTGCACACCGACTTCGACTCCATCAAGTTTGATGATGCAGCGATCTACGCCAACGTACGCGGCGCCATTCTGATCGAACAACTCGGCTTGATGGCGCCATCGAGTCACAGCAACCAGAAAGAGGCCTATATCGATACGCGCTTCAACAACTACATCGGCGACCAGCGCGTGTACGTGACCGGCGACTCGCGCAACCAGCCTTACTCCAAGAGCGCCAATACTTCCAACACCGAGGGACACAACGTGGCGAAGGTGCTGGCCGCGCGAGTACAGGGCAAGGAGGTGCCTTGGGTTGCGCCAGAAACCATCTGCTATTCCATGGTCAATGCCGATCCGATGGAAGCCATCAGCGTCGACGCCGGCTACGACTACGATCCGAAGCAAGACCTGATCACCGGTTTCTCCCACGCCACCAAGGTCTACAACAAGCGCTCGACCGCGCAGGGCGTAGCCACGCTGGAATGGGCCCGCGGCATTTATCGGGACCTGTTCCAGGCGTGAACCTGCACAGCCGCCGTCGCTTCAGGCGGCGGATTTTTCGGAGGAGGCCTTGTGGACCGTCGCCAATTCGTCCAGATCTGCGCAGGAGCCGCCGTCACGCTCGCCACGGATGCCTGGCCTGCCCTTGCCGCGGGCATGCAGGACTACCCCAAGGTAAAACTGGTCGACGCACAAGGCGCTGCACTCAAGGCGTCAACCCTGGTTACGGATCAGGCCTATCTGTTTCACTACCCGTTCCGGGCCGTGCCGTGCTTTCTCATCAACCTCGGCAAAGCCAGTGCCCCGCCGCGGACACTCAGCGGCGAAGATGGTGATTACGCATGGTCCGGAGGTGCCGGGGATCGGCACAATCTCGTTTCCTACGTCGCCATCTGCACCCATCAGTTGAGCTATCCGAACAAGGCCGCCAGCGTCATCCGTTACGCCGCCGACGGCAGCGAGCTGGCGGGAAAGCCGGGGATGATTGTCTGCTGCGCGCACGGCAGCGTGTTTGATCCTGCCGATGGCGCGCAGAAGGTCCATGGTCCCGCCGAGCAACCGCTGATACCGGTCCGTTTGGAAGTCGATCCGCAGGACGACAGCCTGTCCGCCACCGGCATCGACACGACCCGACTGATCGAGCGATTCTTCAAGGCGTACAAGCCCGACCTGATTACGGATTACGGACCCGGAGGTTATCGGCAACCCGTCGGCGGAACGACCGCAACGGTACTGTTGAACAGGTACAGTCACGTCGTCCCGGGTTGCTGATACTTGCCTTCCTGGTTCGGCATCCGGGCAGACCGTTGTAGTAATTCCCGGGTCAGCGCCTGATTCCGGTCGGAAATTTGACCACTGGGTAGTCTCGTGTCGGCCGTGCCAGGAGACGCATCGCTCCATGCGCTATGCCACCGTTCCCAGCGCCCGGAGCCCGGTCGCAGCGAAACCAGAGTGCTGTGCCAGCGTGTCTTGACAGCTCAACACGCTGGCGGCCCACGTCCGACCACACCAAGGTTCTGGCGTCCGCCTCCGATACCGAGAACGGTGGTCTCGACCTTTCACCTTGCGCCTGGTCGAGCGTGGTCATCAGCCCGCGAACCCACCGGAAGCCTCGCGTACCCGCCGCTGGCGCTACCCGCGGCGCAACCCGGCAGCAGTCAAGTAGTGCGTGCGCTGGCGCGAGTCCGCACGGATCAGCCACCTACATCGATCAACGCGCATGCAGCCAGTGGAGATGCAAGCCCGCGCCGCGGTCCTTGGTGCGCTGCCCTTCCCTGCCGTCGACCACGACCGCCCACACGCTACGAGTACCGTCGCCAAGCAGGATGTCCACGCGCACTGGCTCGCCGACGGAAATTGGAAAGTCGGTCTCCAGCACCATGACCCTCTCGCGCTTCCACACCAGGGTCGCCGCTCGACCGCCCGCAGCGCTCCAGCCGATCTGGATCAGGACCTGTTGCCGCGGGTGAATCTCGCGATTGTCCAAGTCCCAGCCTTCGATCTTGTCCAGCAGGGGCTGCAGGGACGGATCACTCCAATCGACACTGTTGCCCGTTCGATTCCCGCTTGCCTCGGTATTCATGGTCTTATTTCATCCCAACCGGCGATCGGCGCTGCGGAATGCCTCCTTGTCCGACGATGCGCGTGCCACGGTCAACATTGACCAGGCCTGTGCACGTCATCGGCCGACAGAAGATTTTCTGAAGCACGGCGCGGCCGCGGCGGCGTTGATTGCCGCCGCCAACGGGCATCTGTGCCGGACCGGAGCACTGCATCGAAGTCAGCACCGGTGCGATGCGGCCACGTAGGGCCGACATGTCATTCCCATTGAGCAGACGCGGCGGGACGCGGCTCGGCGTCGGCGCTTCCTGCCGGTGCTGCAGCGGGAATGGCGGCGACCCGCGATGGGTTCAAACCACTGGTTATCGCGCCCGCCGCCAACGCCACCCAGGACCGTCCTGCCCGTGCATCGCATGACCTTGCTTAAACAAACATATACTACGTTATATTTGCCTTGACAATTATTTTTCCGGCAATAAAATGCACGCATGAAAGAAGCCACAACTCGCGCGAACTCGCCGTCGGGCCGCACCAGTGACGCGCCCAGCCTGGGCATGCTGCTGGGCATGGTGCGTTCCGAAATGGTTCGCGCGATCGAAGCCGAACTCGCCGGCCAGGGCCTGGATCTCAGCTTCACCCAGTTCCTCATCCTCAAGAAGACGCAGCAGCTCGGTCCGGCATCCGCCACCGAACTCGCCCGCGCGGTGGAGCTCGATGGCGGCGCGATGACGCGTCAGCTGGATCAACTGGAGCGCAAGGGTTACCTGAGCCGCACGCCAGACGCACAGGATCGACGGGCCTTGCGTATAGCCCTCACTGACGCAGGCAAGAAAGCCTGGCGGAACTCTGCGTCCGTCTGCCACACGCGAGTGATGAACGCGGCCCAGAGCTCGCTGGACTGCACCGAGCAGGCCCAACTGTATGACTACCTGAGTCGCGTGTTGCACGCGTTGCGCGACAAATCATGAACCTTGCCGGATCCACCCGCATGCGTTTGCACCTGCTCGCGGCCACGTCCGCCCTGAGCCTCGCCCTGGCCGCATGCGCCAGCAGCGGCGGCCTGCATCCGAACGGCGCGCCGATCGATCCCGCGACCTTGCAGACCGAACACGGCCTTGGCGACGACAACGCATCGCATGCAGCGTGGCCCGGCGTCGACTGGTGGGCCGGGCTTGGCGATTCGCAGCTCGACGCCTTGATCAGCGAGGCGTTGCAGGACAGCCCGCAGCTCGCGGTGGCCGATGCGCGCGCACGTGCCGCACAAGCCGAAGCTGGCCTTGCCAACGCGGCGCGCGGCCCCAGCCTGAATGCCGGAGCCAGTGTCTCCGGTGCGCGCATCCCCGCCACGGTGCTGCCTGGCGGCCACTTCAACGTGGCGAAGTACGCCTATGCCAGCTTCAAGTGGGGACTGGATCTATGGGGCGGCAAGCGCGCCGCGTGGCAGGCGGCACTAGGTGCCTCGCGTGCCGCCGAAGTCGACGCGCGCGCCACACGCGTCGAGCTGTCCGGCAACGTCGCGCGTGCCTATGCGCAGCTCGGTTACGCTTTTGACCAGCAGGATCTGACCGCCGGCGAGCTGCAGCGTGCGCAACAGTCGCGCGCGCTCACCGCACAGCGCGTATCCGCCGGCATCGACAACCAGATCGCACTGAAGCAGGCTGACGCTGAGGTGGCCACGGCCGAACAGGATGTTGCACTGGCCAAGCGCGCGGTCGACGCCGCCCGCTCGGCACTGGCCGTGCTGCTGGGCAAGGGCCCGGATCGCGGCGACGCGATCACCCGACCGCGCCTGCTCACCCCCGCCGATGTGGCGGTGCCGGACAACCTGCCGGTGGGGCTGATCGGTCATCGCGCCGACTTGGTCGCGGCGCGCTGGCGCGTCGAGGCGGCGGGCAAGGACATCAAGGCGGCCCAGACCGAGTTCATGCCCAATATCAGCATTGGCGCCATGGCGGGCGTGATCCGGCTGGGCAGCGGCAGCCCGTTCACTCTGCCGTCGCGCTTCTACCAGGTCGGCCCCTCGCTGAGCCTGCCGATTTTCGGTGGCGGCCTGCGTGCCAATCTCGCCGGCAAGGATGCGCAATACGACCTCGCCGTGGCGCAGTACAACCAGACCCTGGTCGGCGCCGTGAACGAGGTCGCCGACGATGTCTCGGCACTGCAATCCCTGGGGCAGCAGATCGCCGCCCAGCAACGCGCGCAGACCGCCGCGACGGAGGCCTGGGATCTGGCGTTGCAGCGCTACAAGGCCGGCGTCGGCAGCTATCTGGAAGCACTCAGTGTGCGTCAGCAACTGCTGCTCGCCAACCGTGGACTGGCTGCGCTACACGCGCAGCAGGTCGATCTCTCGGTGCAGCTGATCCAGGCGCTCGGCGGCGGCTATCGGCCGGAAAGCCTGCCTGAGCGCAATCGCTCACAGGCGCCGGTCGACGCGACCACGGTTTCATCCTCCACCCACGCCCATTCCTGAGGCAGGTTCCATGTCCGCTCAACCCACCCCCGAGTCCAACGCCGGCCAGGCCGAGGCCAGGAACACCACGCCACCGCCAAAAAAATCGCGTGGCTTCTTGCTGCGCCTGCTCGGCGTCGTCGTGCTGCTGGCCGCGATCAGCTGGGGCCTGTGGTATTTCCTCGACGGTCGCTGGTACGAAAGCACCGACGACGCCTACGTCAACGGCAACGTGGTGCAGATCACTCCCCAGGTACCCGGCAGCGTGGTCAGTATCGGCGCTGACGACGGCGACCTGGTGCACGCTGGCGATGCGCTGGTAAGACTTGACCCCAGCGACGCCGACGTGGCGCTGGCCGAGGCAAGCGCCAACCTGGCGCTGACCGTGCGCAAGGTGCGCGGCCTGTACTCCAGCGTCAGCGGCGCACACGCCGATGTCGCCGCGCGCATGACCGCGGTGGAGAAGGCACATTCCGATTACACGCGGCGCGTGGCGCTGGCAAAATCCGGCGCAATCTCGGCTGAGGAACTGGCCCACGTCGGCGATGCGCTGACCACGGCGCAGAACGCCCTGATCACCGCCCAGCAGCAATACCAGACCAGCAAGGTGCTGGTCGACGACACCGTGGTTGCCTCCCACCCCGACGTGCAGGTGGCGGCCGCCAGGCTGCGCGCCGCCTATCTCGCCGATGCACGCACCACGTTGCTCGCACCAGTAGACGGCTATGTGGCCAAACGTTCGGTACAGGTCGGCCAGCGCGTGCAACCCGGTACACCACTGATGGCGGTAGTGCCGTTGCACGGCGTGTGGATCGACGCGAACTTCAAGGAGACCCAGCTCACCGACATGCGTATCGGCCAGCCGGTCGAGATCAGGTCGGACGTCTATGGCAGCTCGGTGGAATACAAGGGCAAAGTGGAGAGCCTGGGCATCGGCACCGGGAGCGCGTTCTCGCTGTTGCCGGCGCAGAACGCCACTGGCAACTGGATCAAGATCGTGCAGCGCATCCCCGTACGGATAGTGTTCAACGATCCGAAACAGCTAAAGCAGCATCCGCTGCGACTGGGCATGTCGCTCACCGTCGACGTCGGGTTGCACGACCAGAGCGGTCCGACCCTGTCACAACGGTCGCCGACCCAGCCAATCTTCAGCACCGACATCTACAAGCAGCAACTAACCAAGGCCGACGCGGCGATTAAACAGATCATCCACGCCAACATGGCCAGCGGGAAATAAAGAACCTCGTAGAAGCCCGCTCGCGGGCGCTGCGGTGGTGCGGATGCTGCGATGAGAGATCAGAACAGGAGCATCGCCCGCGAGCGGGCTCCTACGCTCTCCCTTTTTTGACAAGAATCGATGACCTCGCAATTTCGCCCGCCGAACCTGGCACTGAGTACGATCGGCCTGTCGCTGGCCACGTTCATGCAGGTGCTGGACACCACGATTGCGAACGTCTCGCTGCCGACGATTGCCGGCAACCTTGGCGTCAGCAACGATCAAAGCACGTGGGTGATCACCTCGTTCGCAGTGAGCATGGCAATTTCGCTGCCGCTGACCGGCTTCCTCTCCCGGCGCTTCGGCGAGGTGCGGCTGTTCACCGCCTGTACCTTGCTGTTTGTGGCTGCCTCGTTCATGTGTGGCGTTTCGCAGAGCATGGGCATGTTGCTGGTGTTTCGGGCGATCCAGGGCGCGGTGGCCGGGCCGATGTATCCGATCACCCAGAGCCTGTTGATCGGCATCTATCCACCGGCCAAGCGCGGTATGGCGCTGGCGCTGTTGGCGATGGTGACGGTGGTGGCGCCGATCGCCGGACCGATCCTCGGCGGCTGGATCACCGAGAACTATTCGTGGCCGTGGATCTTCTTCATCAACGTGCCGATCGGCATCTTCTCCAGCGTGGTGATCACCAACCAGCTACGCGGCAAGATCGAGAAGCTCGAGCGGCCGAAGATCGATTACGTCGGCCTGATCACCCTGATCATCGGTGTCGGCGCGCTGCAGATCGTGCTCGACAAGGGCAACGACGCGGACTGGTTCCACTCCAACTTCATCATTGTCGCCAGCATCATTTCGGCGATCGCGATCACGATCTTCCTGATCTGGGAGTTGACCGATCCCGATCCGATCGTCGACCTGAAGTTGTTCCGCCATCGCAACTTCACCGTCGGCACGCTGGCGATGGTGCTCGGCTACGCCGCGTTCTTCTCGATCGCGCTGCTGGTGCCGCTGTGGCTGCAACAGAACCTGGGCTACACCGCGACGTGGGCCGGTCTCGCCACGGCGCCGATCGGCGTGATCCCGGTGTTGCTGACGTTCTTCGTGGGCAAGTACGCCACCCGCATGGACCTGCGACTGCTCGCGGCGGCGTCGTTCCTGGTGATGGGCATAACCTGTTTCATGCGCTCGGACTTCTACCTGCAGATCGACTTCTACAACGTGGCAATAGTGCAGCTGCTGCAGGGCCTCGGCGTGGCCTTGTTCTTCATGCCGACGCTGACCATCCTGCTGTCGGATCTGCAGCAGGACGAGATCGCCGCCGGCTCTGGCCTGTCCACTTTCTTGCGCACACTCGGCGGCAGCTTCTCCGCCTCGATCACCACCTTGATGTGGACCCGCGGCGCGGTCAGTCACCACGAACAACTGACCGAGCACATCACGCCCTACAATCCAATCAGCCAGGCTGCGATGGAACATCTGGGCCACGGCGACCCGCAGCTGGGCGGCAGCATCATCAACGACATGATCACCCAGCAGGGCTTCCAGATCTCCTTCAACGAGGTGTTCCATGCGCTGGGCTGGATTTTCATTGCCCTGGTGCTGGTGATCTGGCTGGCCAAGCCACCGTTCACGCCCAAGACCGGGCGCGTCGCTGGCGGGCATTGAACCGGCCGACGGCGCGGCCGGCTACAGGCTGAAACCCGCCCCGATCAGCGCCATCGTTTCGCCGCGATTGGGTTTGTGCAAGCTGGCATTGGAGACGTGGCGAATCTGAAAACTGAGGTGACGCCCCTGCCAGCCAAGAGTAGTCACGAACTCGTAGGGACTACTCAGAGCCTGCGTGTGCGCGTTGTTGTACGCGGGTTGAAAGCCCAGGAACAGGCGCCGATACCTATGGCCCGCGTCGCCATAACGGATGCGGGCACCTGCGGCAAGCAGCCAGGCATCCTGCCGCGCGGTATAGCGGTCGCCGCGGAAGCGGGCGATATCGCGACCCTCGATCCAGCCCAGTGATACATCGGGCGACCAGCTCCAGCGGCTGTCGCCAATGCGTCGTTCGTCGAACACGCCCTCGACGAACAACGTATTGGTGGGACGGCTGTCCATGTAACTGCGGCCAGCCTGGAGCTCCAGGCGAGCGGCGAGGGTGGGCAGGCTGAGCGCACCGAGAGACAACACCAAAGCGACGCGAAAACACCTTCTGAACTTGTACATGACACCGAAACTCGTGCGAGCTGTGAGGCCGCAGCGTTGACCGTGTGAAGTCCCGCGCGACGACGCTCATGAGATGCATTGCGCACAAGAAGGGTTCCGCACCTCGAGCGGATCAGAGACAGGTCCGATCACGCGCTCGCGTAGCGGGTTACCGTTCGAACCGTACGCCAGGCGGCGCCATGGTCTCGCCGCCATTGGGATGATGCAGGTCACCGCTGGAAACGTGGCGAAGCTGCACGCTGAAGCGTGGGCCCGCTCAGCGTGGGGTCGCGGTTGTCGCGAAAACGGGCAAGGTCGCGGCCACAGATCCAGCCGGGCGACCCTTCGGGCGACCAGCTCCAGCGGCTGCCGCCCAGTTGCCAACGGCGAACACGCTCTTGGTGAACCGCGTGTTGGTCGGGTAATTGTCCATGGCACAGCGCCCGGCTTGCGCCTGCACATCGACGGCACCGGCCAGCATGGCTCGCCACGCAAGCCCAGGTACAACCGCCATGCCGATCGTATGGGTGAAAGCGTTCATGATCAACCTCGGTACGGGCGGCGGCGTGAGTACAAAAATCCATTGGGTCATTGAATGGCGCAATGTCGACGTGAAGCACCGGCGCACGGGTTCCGCACGGCGCCATGAGCCTGGTCTCCGGCGCCCGCAGGATGTGCTCCGTGAAGACCCGGAACCCCGTCGGGTGGCTGAATTCCAGGGCTGGTTTTATCGCGCGCCGGTGGCCTGCAGGCTGGGGCTGTCCAGGTCCAGCGCGGTGGACTGGAGCAGTACTGCCTTGGGATGCTCCCTGCGGATCGCCGGGGCAAACTGGGCGGCATCGCCCACGACGACCACCTGGCTGTTCCCGCCATCCAGATGCTTGCGCGCGAATTTTTCGATCTGCTTCGGCGTGACCGCCTGCACCTGTGCGATGTACTTGCCGATCTCGTCCAGCTTCACGCCGTAGATCGCCAGCTCGGCGACCTGATCGGCCAGGCCCGCCGTGGTTTCCAGGCTGCGACCGTAGCTGCCGATCAGGGTGGCCTTGCGCGCGGCCAACTCGTCGGCAGACACGTGGGTGCTGCCGAGCAGCTTGAACTGCCCCAGCATCAGGTTGACCACTTGGGGTGCCGACGGATTCTTGGTTTGCGCCGAAGCCAGCCAGATACCGGCATCGCCCAACGATTGCAGACGACTGCTGGCGCCATAGGAGAGACCACGCTTGATCCGGATCTCCTCGTTCAGGCGCGCCGAGTACGAACCGCCGAGCACGGCGTTGGCCACGGTGCCGACATAGTAGTCACGGTCGGAGCGTGACGGGGCGGCATGCGCCGCCACCACGCCGGCCTGGCCGGCGCCATGCTGGTCAATCAGCAGGATGGTGGGCAACTGGCTGGCGGCGCTGCCGGCTGGTCGCGGCGGCATCGGCGTGGCTGGCTTCTGCCAGTCGCCGAAGCTGGCCTGCGCCAACTGCTCCGCCTGTGCCGGGCTGATGTCGCCGGTGAGGATCAGGATCGCATTGTCCGGCCGGTACAGCTCGCTGTGCAGCCGTTGCACATTGGCGCGCGTGATGCGTTCGATCGAGTCCGGGGTGCCGTGGCGCGAGTGGCCGTAGGCACCCTCGCCAAACACGCCGCGGCTGGCCGCCAGCGCGGCCAGTGCGGTGGGCCGGCTCAGTTGCAGGCGCAAGTCGTCGACCGCCTGCGCCTTGGCGCGCTGCAATTCAGCAGCACTGAAGTCCGGCTGGCGCACCACGGCGGCCAGCAGGCTCAGCGCCGCCGGTAGTTTCGGAGTGGTCACGGTGATGCCGACCGCGCTCTCGTCCCAGCCGGCAGAGGCACCCAGCGTGCCGCCCAGCGTCTCGGCGGCCGCGGCAATCTGCGGTGCAGTCTGGCCCGCCGCGCCCTTGCTCAGCAGGTTGGCGGTGAGGTCGGCCAGCCCGGCCAGTTTGGGCGGATCCATCTCGCCACCACGGCGCACCACCAGCTGCGCGGTCACCAGCGGCAGGTCGGCACGGCGCACGCTGATCACCTCAAGGCCATTGGACAGCAGCCGCGTGGTCGGCGTCGGCACGGTCAGTTGCGGGGCCGGGCCCGGAGCGGGCGGCGTGATCGGGAAGTCGCTGGTCGAAGCCGTACCCGCGAGCAAGTTGCCTGAGGCGAGTAGAGCGGTCGTAAAGAAGGCCATATAGAGACAGGTGACGCGGCTCATTTCGCTGCTTCCTTGGTGACGGCCGGCACGGCCTTGGCCTGCGGCAGGTAGTCGATGGTGACCTTCTTGGCGCCGGTAACGTATTTCTGCAGCACCCGATGTACGTCCTTCGCGCTGACTTTCTGCAGGGCGAGCAGGTCGTCGTTGACGTGTTCCACGTTGCCGTCGATCAGGCTCGCCTCGCCCAGCGCGAAGGCGATGCCCTGCGCGGTCTGGCGCTGCTTCAGCTCACTGGTCAGCAACTGGGTCTTGACCTTGTCCAGTTCGGCATCCGGAATCGGCTGGGTCGCCAGCCACACGACCTCCTCGTTCAGCAGTTTCTCTACTTCGCCCGGTTGGTGCCCGCTGGCGAGGATCGCGTAGACAGTGAACAGGCCAGGTCCGAGCCGCGCATCGGCATCGGCACCAGCCTCCTGGGCAACCTGGTGGCGATACACCAACGACTGGTACAACCGCGAGGAATTGCCCTGCGACAGCAAGGCGGCGGCAACTTGCAGCGAAATGCGATCAGCGCTGTCTGACGCCGGCGGGATCAGCCAGGTCATCGCCACCGCAGGCAACGGGGCGGTTTCGCTGGTGACGGTGTAGTGCTGGTTCTTCTTGCGCACCGGCTCCTTCGCGGTGACCTGCGGGATCGGTGTCGACGGTTTCGGAATCCAGCCGAAATACTGATCGACCCAGGCGTCGAGCTGTTTCGGATCGAAGTCGCCGGCGACGATCAAGGTGGCGTTGTCGGGACGGTAGAACGTGTCGTGGAACGCGATCACGTTCTGCAGCGAGGCCGCTTCCAGGTCGGCGATGCTGCCGATCGTCGGGCGCTTGTACGGGTGCACCGTGTACGAATGCGGGTCGATCGCGTTGAACAACTTGCCGTAGGGATTGGCCAGCACGCTCTGGCGATACTCCTCCTCCACGACCGCGCGCTCGGATTTGAAGTTCTTCTCATCCACCTTCAGGTTGGACAGCCGCTCGGCCTCGGCCCACAGCAGGGTGCGCAGGTGATTGCTCGGCACGATCTCGAAATAGTTGGTGACGTCGTCGCCGGTGGAAGCATTGTTGGCGCCGCCCACGTCCTCGGTGAGGCGGTCCATCTGCTCGGCGTGCATGTGCTTGGTGCTCTTGAACATCAGGTGTTCGAACAGGTGTGCAAAGCCGGAGCGCCCCTGCGGATCGTCCTTGGAACCAACGTGGTACCACATCTGCACCGCCACGTTCGGGCTGGCGTGGTCTTCCACGCTGATCACCTGCAGGCCGTTCGGCAAAGTGCGCTGCTGATAATGAATCGGCGGGATGCTCAGCTCGGCGGCGGTCGTGGGTGGCGAGCCCGCCGCGACGAACAGGAAGAGAGAGGCCAACAAGGTGGCGGGATGCAGTCGCATGATCATTCCTGCGCATTCCTTTCGGAGGTAGTGCCCCACGATAGCAAGCCAGTCCGCCGCTGCGGGCATGACTTCTGGCCCATTCCCACTGGACTTCGCGTGGGTGTCCCATGGCGCCGGGCGTGCAAGGCTCGTCGCTGCAGGCGCTGCGGAACCGGGACATCGGCAGCCCGCTCTTGGCCGCGGACTGGCCGTGCTCCCCCGCCGGCACCACGCCAGGGACCCACCGATGCCCGCAGCACCCCGTCAGAACGTCCTCGCCAACCACAACTTCCGCCTGCTGTTCGGTGGCAGCACGATCTCGATGCTGGGCGATCAGTTCACCTTGGTGGCGTTGCCGTGGCTGGTACTGAAGCTCACCGGCAACCCGGCCGCGCTCGGCCTGGTATTGGCCACGATGGCACTGCCGCGCGCGCTGTTCATGCTGATCGGTGGCGCCGTGGTGGACCGATTGTCGCCGCGGCGCGTGCTGCTGGCGGCACGCGGGGCAAATGCCTTGCTGGTCGCCTTGCTCGCCGTGCTGGTGTTGCTGGGTGACATCCGGATGGGACTGGTCTACGCGATCGCGCTGGGCATCGGCCTGTCCACCGCCTTTGCCTATCCGGCTGGCTCGGCGATCCTGCCGCAACTGGTGTCAAAGGACCAGTTGCAACCCGCGAACGCGCTGGTCATGGGCATGCGTCAGCTCAGCATGTTCATCGGTCCGGCGCTGGCCGGCGTGGTGATCAGCGTCGGTGCGCACGGCGCGCAAGCGCAAGCCGTGCAGGATGCCAGCGGACTCGGACTCGCCTTCAGCATCGACGCAATCAGCTTCGCATTCTCGCTGGGCTCGCTGCTGCTGATCCGCATCCACAGCGACTTCCACCCCAAGGCGGTCGTCGGCAGTGTGCTGTCCAACGTCGCCAGTGGAATACGCGTGATCTGGGCCGATCTGCCGCTGCGCGCCTTCATCCTCTACGCGGCGGTGATCTCGGCTTTCGTCGGCGGGCCGCTGCAGGTGGGCCTGCCGGTACTGGCCGACACCCGGATGGATCTGGGTGCCGCCTCGTTGGGCATCCTGATGACCGCCAACGGCGGCGGCATGCTGTTGGGCGGTTTCCTGTCCGGTATCGTCAGCCGCTTCGTGCGCGGCCGGCTCGGCCTGATGGTGCTCACCATCGACAGCCTGGCCGGCCTGGCCCTGGCCGCGCTGGCGCTGGTGCATTCGACGATCACCGGCGCGGTGCTGCTGGCCGGCACTGGCGTGCTCGGCGGCATCGTGCAGATCGCCATCGTCAGCTGGATTCAGCGCCGGGTGACGCCGGAAATGATGGGTCGCACGATGAGCGTGCTGATGTTCACGTTCATGGGCCTGGGCCCGATCTCGGCCGCGATCGCCGGCACCCTGCTGAAAGTGATTTCGCTGGCCTCGCTGTTCGCCGGCGCAGGCGTGTTGCTGACCTTGATCGCGCTGAGCTGCATCGGCAACCCGGCGTTGCGCAGCATTGGGGCGGCGCGGACGGAGATCACAGCTTGAAGTTTTTGTGCTTACCCAAGGAAGAGCGCAATCCATCTCTTGCCAACCGCGCTCCGGTGGCCCCTCAATCCAGCGGTGCGGCCATCACCAGCCTGTCGACGAGGTAGCCGCGTTCACGTGCGCGATCGCGAATCTGCGCGAACAACTTCGTATCCATCGAGGGAGTACGCGAAAGCACCCACAGGTACTTTCGACCCGGTCCACCGACGACTGCCCATTGATAATCCGGGTCGAGATCAATCACCCAATAGTCGCCCCATACCCACGGCAGCCAGGCCAGAATTCGCGGCGCGAACCGAACCTTCAACGCACCCGGCTGGTTCGGCACCGGCTTGGCCACCCCGTCGGCGGCGTCGATCTTGCCGCTCTTCGCACGACAGGCGTTGTGCACGGCGATGCTGCCGTCGGGGTTGGCGGTGTAAGTCGCGGTAATGTGATCCACGCACTGGCGCTGGAAGAACATCGGCAGATGCGCGATCTCATGCCATTGGCCGGCATAGCGATGCAGGTCGAGTGACGCGACCGGCTCGTTGGTAACGGCAGCACGTGCAGTCGCCGTCGCCAGCATGGCGGTGGTGAGGGTGCAGATCATGGCACTGCGAAACATGCTCGGCTCTCCCGACTCAGGCAGGCAGGCTGGCAAGGTTCATGTGGTGGCAGGGTGAATGTGCGTCGTCTCGCTGCTGATGAACACAGAAATGTCAACGCGATGCGCACACGTGCATCACGGAGCCCCCACTGATGCGCAGGTAGAAAGGATTCCGTCTGCAATCGCGCAGTCGAAAACCCGGAGAGCATGCGTGGACAAGAATCGTACCGAAGGCACCAAACACGAAGTCAAAGGCGCTATCAAGGAAGGCGTGGGCAAGGTGACCGGCAATGTGGGCAAGCAAGTCGCCGGCAATGTCGAGAAGAATGCCGGCAAAGTGCAGAAGGCTGTCGGCAAGGCTGCCGACAAGCAACGCGCGGAAGAAAAGAAGCGCCGCCAGTAAACCGCCCGTCGCCTTCACCAGCGGAAGGGCCGCGCGCGTTGCGCGGCCCTTCCGGTATCTGTTTCGCGGCTGCCCGACCCCATCACTCTCGCCGCCAGCGCCGCCGCGTGCCCTATGCTCAAGACCATGCCCAGCGCCCGCATCGTCTTCGCCACCGTACGGTCACTCGGTGACCTGTTCGCGTTTCTGGCGGTAGGGCAGGAGCTGCACCGGCGCGGCCACCACGTCACCGTGGCAACCCACGCAATCCACCAATCGCCAGTCGAACGGGCCGGACTGGTCTTTGCCGATGCCAGCGGCATGGCCGAGCCGGACGATCGCCAGGCGTTCACCACCCGCGCGTTTCACCCGTGGCGAGGTCCACGCTTCGTGGTACATGACGTTGCCGCACTCGACGCGCGCGGCAGCTACGACAAACTGCTGCCGGTCTGCGCCGAGGCCGACGTGCTGGTGACCGGTTCACCGGAGATCCACAGATAGATCGCCAGGGTGCTGAACTAAGGTCAACAGCTGCAAGACGAACAGGCGGCCGACGATGGCGTTGTCTGACCCTGCTGGGCGAGGTATTGCTCGAACTATCGGAACGGGATCAAAATGATTCGCCTTCAGGGGGAAGTACATGGAAGAATTTCAGACAAAGGGTTGCCCGGATCGTGAGATCGCGGGCCTGAGGCGTCGGCCGTGTGTCATGGCACTCGCCGTGGCATTGGCATTCGGACTGTCGGGCTGTGGAGGTGGTGGCGGCGACGTCAGTTCCCCGACACCGCCGCCGCCGGCAGGCGGCAGCGATTTTGCCGGGGGCAACGTCACTGTCGGCTCCCACGACACCGTCCTCTGGACCCACGACCTCCAGGGTTCGATTGGCCTGATCAAAGGTGGTACCGGCACGCTGGTTCTGGTCGGCACCAATCGCTATACCGGCGGCACCACGATCAACGAGGGCACGTTGCAGCTCGGCAACAGTGGCACGACCGGCTCGATCACTGGCGATGTGACGGACAACGGAATTCTGGCGTTTAACCGCAGCAACGAGGTGACCTTCAACGGCATCGTCAGTGGCAGTGGATCGCTGTTACAGGCCGGCACAGGCACGCTGATGCTGACGGGTGCCAACACGTACACCGGCGGCACCACCATCAGTCACGGTACGTTGCAACTCGGCTTCGGTGGCACGACCGGATCGATCACCGGCAACGTGACAGACAACGGCTCACTGGTGTTCGACCGCCGCGACGGCGTGATCTTCAATGGCGTTGTCAGTGGTAGCGGTTCGTTGGCGCAGGCCGGCACGGGCAACCTGACCTTGACGGGTAGCAACACGTACACCGGCGGCACCACGATCAACGACGGCACATTGCAGGTGGGCAACGGCGGCTCGACCGGCTGGATTATCGGTGATGTCGTCGACAACGGAACTCTGGCGTTCAATCGTAGCGACGACGTGATCTTCAACGGTACGATCAGTGGCACTGGTTCCTTGATACACGCAGGCACAGGTACGCTGACCCTGACGGGTGCCAATACCTATGTCGGCTCTACCTCCGTGAGTTCTGGCACGCTGAAAATACCTGCTGGCGCGACGCTGGGTTCGACCGCTATTTTGCTGGGCAGCGCCAATCAGAATGCGACCTTGGAGATTGCCAAGGGCGCGACGGTGACGGGCAGCGTCGTGCTGCAGGCCGCAGGGCTGCTGGATAACGCGGGGACCATCACAACCAAATTTTCCGGCTCCTCGGCAGTGCGGGCATCAGATTTCGATGCTTCCGTGACAGTTGTAAATCATGACGGCGGCCTCATCGAGGGCGACTCGTCGCAAGCGGGATTGGATATTCCTGGCATAGGGCTTGGACCAAACAGTATCGTGATCAACGACGCGGGCAGCACTGTACGTGGCTATACAGGTGTCTCCACTGGCGGCACTGTAAAAAATACTGGCGGAAGCATTATTGGTCTTACCGATGCCGGTATTGATGGCGCCGCGGTAGTCGATAACCACGATGGCGGGAGTGTGCTTGCAGGAACTGATGGCAGTATTCGTTCCTGGACCAGCATTGGTGTCAAAACGCTCGCGACAAGCGCTGTAGTCAACAATATTGCTGAAAGCACAATACAAGGGGTTCTTGGCGGGGTGAGATTTGGTGATGGCGGTACGGTGACAAACGATGACAGAAGCGTCATCTCGGGGAACACAGGAATCTTCATAACGAGCATGTCGAGCGCGACTGGCGTCGTGAGCAATACTGGTGGAAGCATGATTACCGGGAAGCAGGCAGGTATCGTGTTGCAATACGGCGGCACGGTGACCAATGGCCCAGGGTCCACCATCGAGACAACCGCCGCGCCCTCCGGAGATTGTTCCGCCACACTTGCTTGCAGCATTTTCGTTCAGGGACACAGTACATTTGGTAGCGTCGGATCAAACGGAACACTGAATCTGACAAATGCCGGCACCATTGCCGGCAACGTGCAGATGGATCCAACCGTAGCAAACGACACCACTTTGGTGGCCGGCGGTTTCATTCAGGGTGATCTGGACATTGGTTCCAATGCGGAATCCACTTTGACATTCGATGGCAACGCAGGCACGACGCAGTCGTACTCGAATGCAGTTACGGGGACGACGACATTTGCGGGAAAGCTGGTCAAAGAAGGGGAAGGTACGTGGATCATTGACAACGATGATCTCCAGGCTGCAACCGACACGTCCATCAATGCCGGATCTCTGCAATCAACACAGATGCTGTCGGGTAACGTAAGCGTGCACGCTTCCGCCAACCTTGATGAAGTTCCCGGGATCGGTGGCAGTCTTTCCAATGCCGGCACGGTGTTTGTTCTTGGCGGCGACAGCAAGGTGGGCGGTAGCTACACGCAAGCCTCCACAGGTACGTTGGCGGTCAGCCTCGGCAGCAAGCTGGATGTGACCGGCACGGCCTCGCTCAACGGTGGCACGCTCGAGGTGACCGGTGCCGACAGCGGCTACGTGAGCAATGCCCACACCAACGTTCTTATGGCCGGCGGAGGGGTCAGCGGTACCTTCGCCCAGTTGGTCAAGGACACCGGTGTCGTGTTCACGGCAACCACCATCAATTACGACGCCAACAGCGTGTGGCTGGACACCACCGGTCTCAGTGTGACCACGGCGGCGGCGGGCAATGGCGTGAGCTACACCCCGGCTTCCGTGGGCGGTGCGCAGCGCGTTCAGGGTGCCTTCGAGCAACTGGACCAGAAAATCGCGGCAGGCAACCTCTCCGGCGTATCGGGCGATTTCCTGCATGCCGCCGGCCAGTTCCAGCAGTCGCCCACCCTGCAGGCGGCGCAGGCCTCGCTGCAAAGCCTGTCCGGCCAATTGCACGCAACCAGCGCGGCGATGACCTTCAAGGCCATCGATGCATCCAGCCGCGCATTGTCGGATCGCTTCGACAGCTTGCTCGACAACGGCACCGGCTTTGGCATGTGGACCCACAGCCTCAGCATCGGTGGCGATATGGCACGTGCAGGCTACAACGATGTCGGCTTCCAGTTGAATGGCTGGCTGGTCGGCAGTGACCGGCCGATTGGCCGTTCCGGGGTGGCCGGTTTCGCGTTCGGCCAGAGCCGGGGCGTGCTGCGGTTGGGCCAGAGCTTCGACCACGACAACAATCGCAGCACCGAAGGCATGTTGTATGCGGGCTGGCTCAACGGCAACTGGTACTCGCAGGGTCGCGTCGGCTTTGGTCATTTGCAGCAGAACGTCAGCCGACAAATTCTACTGGGCAACAGCACGCAGGGCGTGAGCACCCAATACAACGGCAGCTACGACGTGGCTTATGGTGAGAGCGGCCTGCACTTCAATCGTGGCCACAGCCACGTCACGCCGTTCGTCAGCGTGCAATACGCGCGTATCGGTCGTGACGGCTTCGCCGAGCAGGGCGCCGGCGGCTTCGGCTTGCGCAGCAACGCGCAGACGCTGGATCGCTGGCAGGCGGGCCTCGGTGTGCGCGCAGGCCAGCACTGGAATCTGGACGGCGGCCGCGCCGTGGACTTCAGCGCACGTGCGCAATGGCAACGTACCCTGGCCTCGCACGGCGACGTATTCAATGCCAGCTTCGTTGGCCTGCAGCAATGGCTACCGCTGGTCGGCATCGGCCTGTCGCGCTACAGCGGACTGATTGGCCTCGGACTGGATACGACGTTGTCGGCAAAGACGACATTGAAGTTCGGCTATGACTACGAAATGGGTCAGCGCGATCATGCGCAGTCGCTGTCGGCGCGCCTGTACGTTGCGTTCTAGCACCGCTGCCGGGCTCACGGGGCAACCCGTGGGCTTGTCAATCAGCTGAGTCCGGGCGTGACCTGGAAAGACCTCAGCACCCGGCGCAAACACTCCCCCATATTCAGGCTGCCGCTTGCGCTCCACCGAGCGCCTTCAACCGCTTCTTCTCCGCCTTGCGCACCTTGCGTGCCGCCTTGCGAATCTTCCGGTCGTAATTCCACAGATAGATCGCCGGGGTGCTGAGCAGCGTCAACAACTGCGAGACGAGCAGGCCGCCGACGATGGCAATGCCCAGCGGCTGGCGCATTTCCGAGCCGATGCCGAAGCCGATCGCCAGCGGCATCGCCGCGCCCATCGCGACGAGGGTAGTCATGGTGATCGGGCGGAAGCGCACCAGCGCCGCCTCGCGGATCGCCTCGGGAGCCGACATGCCGTGTTCCCGCTCCCTGACCAGGGCGAAGTCGACCATCAGGATTGCGTTCTTCTTGACGATGCCGATCAACATCAGGATCGCGATGATCGCCATCAGCGAGAGCTGAGTCTGGGTCACCAGCATGGCAAGGAAGGCGCCGGCGCCGGCAGCGGGCAACGTGGACAGGATGGTCAGTGGATGACCGAGGCTCTCGTAGAGAATGCCGAGCACGATGTACATCGCCAGGATCGAACCGAGCAGCAGCACCACGCCATTGGACTGCGCCTGTTCGAGGCGCTGATTGGCACCGGTGAATTCCACTTTGACCCCGGGCGGCAGGCTCACCGCATACGCGGCCTGATTGACCAGCGCGACGCCGCGATCCTGTGGTACATCCTTGGCCAGGTTGTAGCTGATGGTGACGGCCTGCAGTTGGTTGTGATGGCGTACGCGCAGCGGCGTGATGGTCGGCTCCATCGTGGCCAGTGCGGACAGCGGAATCATCTGGCCTTGCCCGTTGCGCACGCGGACATTGAGCAGCGATTGCGGGCTCAGGCTTTCGTTCGGGCTACTGTTGAGCACCACCGCGTACTGATTGATGTCGGAATAGATTTGCGACACCTGGCGCTGGCCGAATGCGCTGAACAGTGCGGTGTCGATCGCGCCCATGCTGACATGCAGGCGCGCGGCGGCATCGCGGTCGACCTGCAACTGCTGCTGTTTGCCGACCTGGTCGAACGGACTGCTGACGTCGCGGAACTCCTTGATCGTGCGCAACTGGCGCACCATTTTCAGCGCCCACGGCTGCAGGTCATCACCCACCGTGCTGGTGAGCTGGAACTCATACTGGCCGGCGTTGTCGCCGCTGCCGCCACCACCGAGGAATTGGGCGGCGCTGATGGAAACCTTGACGTCGGGCAGGCGTTCGTATTGCTTCGACAACCGCTCGATCACCGCCTTGATATTCTGCGGCCGCTCGCCGGGTCCGTGACCGCGCGGCTTCAGATCGACAAACATCTGCGCGCGGTTGCCTACCGCGCCGTCACCGCCATTGCCGCCGAGCATGGTCAACATGTCGAGCACCGCCGGATCGGCCCGCATGATCTTCTCGACCTGCTGCGCGCGGGCAGCCATGACGGTGGGCGAGATGTTGGCATCGGCACCGATGTCGACCTGCAGTTGGCCGGTGTCCTCGTCCGGCATGAAGGTACCGCCGGCGGTCTTGACCACCGCGGCGCCCAGCGCGACGGTCAACAGCAGCAACAGCAACGGCTGCCAGCGCATCAGGCGGCGGTGGCGCATGGCCCAGTCCAGCGCCTGCTCGTAGTAGCGCAGCAGACCGCGGTCGAAACGCTCCATCGCCTGCTCGATCCGGCCGGGCGGACGCGGCGGTTTCGGCTCGTGCTTCAGCAGGTGCCCGCACAACGCCGGAGTCAGGGTCAGCGAGACGATCGCCGAGATCACCACCGCGGCGGTCAGCGTCACGGAGAACTCGCGCAGCAGCATCACCAGCATGTTGTTGCCGAACAGCAGCGGCGCGAACACGGCCACCAGCGACAGCGTGATCGAGACCACGGTGAAGCCGATCTCGCGCACCCCGATCAACGCCGCCTGCAGCGGCGCCACGCCCTGCTCCATGTGCCGCACGATGTTCTCGATCACCACGATCGCGTCGTCGACCACGAAACCGATGCACAGCACCAGCGCCACCAGCGACAAGGTGTTGAGCGTGTAACCGAGCATCCACATCACCACGAAGGCGCCGGCCAGCGACAGCGGCACGCTGAGCATGGCGATCATGGTCGGGCGCAGCCGGCGCAGGAATACCAGCATC
>CAJDTN010000010.1_pt1 | contig 55765 bp, 47 predicted proteins | sample 7389801 | NCBI WGS metagenome assembly CAJDTN01 (sample SAMEA7055653, study PRJEB34461) | soil metagenome | biome: terrestrial ecosystem; feature: Peninsula; material: soil | place: Antarctica | collected 2016
GATTGCACGCCCTTGAGCGGCCTCACTGCGGCGCGGGCGGCTTCGCGATCGATCGGGCGCGAGGGATCGGCCAGGCGCATGTCGCGCATCATGTTCTTGTGCATCGCATCGACGTGGCTGTGCATGGCGCGCTGGTCGCCGGTGAGGCCGGCCACTTCCATGCCGGCGAGGTGGCCGACGGTAGTCAGCGGATTCGTGCTGCCCGGCAACCGGCTGGCGACGGGGCGTGTCGGCTGTACGCTCGGGCGGTGCCTGGCTGCAACCGGCAACCGACATGCCGCACAAGGCAACGGCGATCAAGCAAGATTTCATGGTCATCCCTTCCGCCCCGGTTCCTTGCCAGAGCATACCGCCGTCATCCGTGCATGGCACGATCCGCACTTCGGTCACGACAACGATTCGAACATGGCAAAGCGCACGCGTCGCCAGGGCGTCGAAAGGATTGCAGGCGCGCTCGTCAGTGCTCTTCACGCGAGCTTGCGCCCGGTCGGTATCTTGTGGCGGCATCCACGGAGTGAATTGATGCGCCGAATCCTGAAGTCAGCCTTTTCCACCCACCTGCTCGCTGGCATCGCACTGACCCTTGGCGGGTGCGCCAGCGGCGCCAGCCTGTCGGTCAATGACGGCACCGGCGCCAACCCGCGCTTGCCAGAGCCGAGCACGTCACTGATCCCCACGGTCAAGGTTGCCAAGGCAGTCGGCTGGGCGAACGGCGCCATGCCGACGCCAGCGGCGGGACTGTCGGTAAGCGCGCTTGCCCAGGGGCTTGACCATCCGCGCTGGCTGTATGTGCTGCCGAACGGGGACGTGCTGGTGGCGGAGACGAATGCGCCGCCGCGACCGGAGGACGGCAAGGGTATCAAGGGCTGGATTGCGGGCAAGGTCATGGCTCGCGCTGGCGCCAACGTGCCCAGCGCGAACCGCATCACGCTGCTCCGCGACAGCAATGGTGATGGCGTGTCGGACACGCGCAGCGTGCTGTTGTCGCATCTGAATTCGCCGTTCGGCATGGCGCTGGTGGGCGACTGGCTTTACGTAGCCGATACCGATGCGCTGCTGCGCTTTCCGTACCGTTCGGGCGAGACGGTGATCAGCGCAACCGCGCAGAAAGTCATCGACCTGCCGGGCGGGCCGATCAACCACCACTGGACCAAGAACATCATCGCCAGCCCGGATGGCCGGATGCTGTACATCACCGTCGGCTCCAACAGCAACGTGGGCGAGAACGGCCTGGCAGCCGAACAAGGGCGCGCGCGCATCCTGCAACTGGAGCTGGCCAGCGGCAAGGTGCGGCCCTACGCGACGGGATTGCGCAACCCAAACGGCATGGGCTGGCAACCGCAAACCGGCGCGCTGTGGACAGCGGTGAACGAACGCGACGAGCTCGGCAGTGACCTGGTGCCTGATTACATGACGACGGTGCAGGACGGCGCTTTCTACGGCTGGCCGTGGAGCTACTACGGCCACCACGTCGATACGCGCGTGCAGCCGCCGAACCCGGCGAAAGTGGCGCAGGCGATCGCACCGGATTACGCGCTGGGCCCGCATACGGCTTCACTGGGCCTCGCCTTCTACAGCGGCGACCTGCTCCCTTCCCGTTACGACAACGGCGCGTTCATTGGCCAGCACGGCTCCTGGAACCGCCGGCCGCGAAGCGGGTACAAAGTGATCTTCGTGCCATTCGAGGATGGCAAGCCCAGTAGCCTGCCACAGGACGTGCTCACCGGCTTTCTCGACGCCCATGGCCGCGCGCGCGGCCGACCTGTCGGCGTGGTGGTCGACAAGGCTGGCGCGCTGCTGGTGGCAGACGATGTAGGCAATACGGTGTGGCGGGTGACGCCATCTTCCAGCGCTCGACGCGAAGATCACCCCAACCAGCCCTGATGATTTCGCTCGCCGTAGCGACAGCTTTCGATCGGACTTCGCAGCAAACCGATGCGCGTGCCTGGTACCCGAGAAACAAGTGGAACAACCACCCATGAGCAAGCCGCCTGACACACCTGACAAGAAAACATCCGTCACCAGCAAAACCGATGATGACGACGGCTTCGCGCTCTCGCGCAAGGAAAAGGCCGAGGTCGAACGCAAGCGGCCGCCCCGTGCTGCGGTACTGCACGAGATCATTCGCAGTGACGGCGAGCAGGAGCTCAAGCGGAGCGCGACGGCGCTGGGTTGGTCGTCGCTGGCGGCCGGCCTGTCGATGGGCTTCTCGATGCTGGCGCGCGGCGTGTTGCACCGTTACGTGGGTGACATGCCGGGCGGTTTTCTGATCGAGTCACTCGGCTATCCGCTCGGCTTTCTGTTGGTGATCCTGTCGCGCCAGCAGCTGTTCACCGAGAACATCATGACGGCAGTGCTGCCGGTGATGACCGAGCCTACGCTGACGAATTTCCGCTGTTTCCTGCGCCTGTGGTCGGTCGTGCTGGTGGGCAACCTGGTTGGCGTGACGTTGTTCGCGTTCGGGCTGCTGCACCTGCAGCAGTTCGATGCGGCCACCGAGAACGCGTTCGTTGAAGTGGGCGAGGCGCTGATGACCAACACGCCGTGGCAGATGTTCACCAAGGGTATCCTGGCCGGCTGGTTGATCTCGATGATGGTCTGGATGCTGGCTGCGGCGGAACATTCGCGATTCACGGTGATCCTGATGACCACCTACGTCATCGCGATCGGCGGGTTCACCCACATCATCGTGGGGTCGGTCGAAGCGATGTACCTGGTGTTCGACGGACGGCTCGATTTTCTCGATTGCGTCACGCAGTTCGCCCTGCCCACACTGTCCGGCAATATCGTCGGCGGCAGCCTGATCTTCGCCTTGATCAGCCACGCGCAGGTGCGCAGCGACGTCGACTGAGTGCCGTATCTGGCGTTGATGACGAGAGCAAGGCTGTGCGGACCATCCGCAGACCTGCCGCGGACATGGCCCGCACCAGGCTTGTGTACCTGCGCTACTCGCGAATCAGGATCTCCATGTACGACAAACCAGCAGCGGATTCTGGCACCCTCATCTTTGGCGGTGATCTGACCGTTCACCGACCGGGCTTCGGCGTGATGACAACACGGGAGCAGAGATCATGATCGAACGCAGAACCTTCGACAGCCTGGGCGGCGCGGACCACGGCTGGCTCAAGGCGAAACACCACTTTTCGTTTGCCGGCTATCACGACCCGCAACGCATGGGCTGGGGCGCGATGCGGGTGTGGAACGATGACACCATCGCTCCGGGCACCGGCTTTCCGTCGCATCCGCACGCCGACATGGAGATCATCACCTACGTGCGCGAGGGGGCGATCACGCATCGCGACAACCAGGGCAACGAAGGCCGCACCGAGGCCGGTGACGTGCAAGTAATGAGTGCGGGCAGCGGAATCATCCATGCCGAGTACAACCAGGAGCCAGGCACCACGCGCATTTTCCAGATCTGGATCATGCCCGACCGGCATGGCGAGAAGCCCTCGTGGGGCGCACGGCCATTCCCGAAGGGCGACCGTTCCGGCCGTTTCGTCACCTTGGCGAGCGGCTTCCCTGAGGACGGCGATGCCCTGCCCTTGCGCGCGGATGCGCGGTCTCTGGCGCCACGCTGAAGGCAGGCGAGCGTATCGTCTATCCACTGGACGCCGGACGCCACGCCTATCTGGTGCCCTCCATCGGCGTTGTCGACGTCAACGGCACGCGCATCGAAACGCGCGACGGCGCTGCCATTCGCGATGAGCAGGAGTTGCATATCACCGCCATCGAGGATGCCGAGCTGGTGCTTGTCGACACACCGGCGTGACGGCACACCATCAACCTCAACCTGACGGAGCCATCATGGCCACCATGCAAGCCATCGAAATCGCCCGGCCCGGAACGGCCGATGTGTTGCTACTGACCGAGCGCCCGATCCCGCAACCGGGACCGGGCGAGCTGCTGATCAAGGTGGCCGCCGCGGGCGTCAATCGCCCGGATGTGTTCCAGCGCCAGGGCAATTACGCACCGCCGCCGGGTGCTTCCGACCTGCCCGGGCTGGAGGTGGCCGGTGAGCTGGTCGAGGGCGATGTCGGCGGCGACAACCCGTTCGGCCTCAAGCACGGCGACGCCGTCTGCGCCTTGCTTGCCGGCGGCGGCTACGCCGAATACGCCGTGGTGCCACTGCTGCAGTGCCTGCCGGTGCCCAGTGGCCTCACCTTGATTGAGGCGGCGGCACTGCCGGAAAACTACTTCACTGTGTGGAGCAACGTGTTCGACCGGGGCCGGCTCGGCACTGGTACCGATGGCACGCCCGAGTCACTGCTGGTGCAAGGCGGCTCCAGCGGTATCGGCGTCACCGCGATTCAGCTCGCCCATGCGTTCGGTCACCGCGTATTCGCCACCGCCGGCAATGCCGAAAAGTGCGCGGCCTGCGAAAAACTCGGCGCGCACGCGATCAACTACCGCGAGCAGGATTTCGTGGAGGAAGTGAAGAAGCACACCGATGGCCGCGGGGTGGACGTGATCCTCGACATGGTGGCCGGCGACTACGTGCCGCGCGAACTTGAGCTGCTGGCCGAGGATGGCCGGTTGGTGTTCATCGCCACCCTGGGCGGCAAGCGTGCCGACATCAACGCTTCGCTGATCATGCGCCGGCGACTGACCCTCACCGGCTCCACGCTGCGCGCGCGACCGGTCGCGTTCAAGGCCGCGCTGGCCAGGCGGCTGCACGAGAAAGTATGGCCGCTGCTGGAATCGGGCAAGGCCAGGCCAGTGATCCATCAGGTCTTCGCGGCGCGCGACGCGGCCAAGGCGCACGCCCTGATGGAGAGCAGCGAGCACATCGGCAAGATCATGCTGAGCTGGTGAGCGCTTGCGCCGATCTGGCGTCGACCCTCCGTATCCTCGCAACCGGCCATGGCAGACCTCGGCCGCTACGCCCCGAATGGCATCCATTGAGCCGGCGTTTCCGCTCGGCTCAAACCAGGGCAGCCGCGTAATAATCGCCGTGCCGGCTGACTTGCACTCGCGCACCAAAGGCGGCAGAGAGCGCGCTGTCGGTAAGCAGCTCCGCCTTGCTGCCCTGCTGCAGCACGCGGCCGCTACGCAACAACACGACCTGCTCGATTTCCGGCAGGATTTCCTCGACGTGATGGGTCACCAGCAACAAGGTGGTGCCGCGCCGGGCAACTTCGCGCAGGCTGTCCAGCAGTTGTCGACGACTGGCGATGTCGAGGCCGGCACTGGGTTCATCCAGCAGCAACGCACGCGGCTGGTGCACCAGGGCGCGTGCGATCAGCACCCGCTGCACCTCGCCGCTGGAGAGGCTCGCCAGCGACCGGCCGAGCAGATGGCTGGCACCGATTTGTGCCAACGCTTCGTGGGCGCGTTCACGCATGGCGGCGGTGACGCGCTGGCGAGCGGGGACGCCACGCGCGGCGAAGAACCCCGAGACCACGGCGTCGAAAGTTTCCAGCGGCGGTTCGCCGGTGTAGTAGCGCTGGATTGACGGGGAGACGATACCGAGCAATCCGCGCAACGCCTCGACGTTCCAGCGCTCGCGCCCGAAGATGCGCACGCTGCCGCCACCGTCGCCAGGCGTCAGCGGATACAGCTGGCGCGCCACCAGCTTGACCAGACTCGACTTGCCCGAGCCGTTGGGCCCGAGGATGGCGGTGTGCTGGCCCGCGGCAATCCGCAGAGTCAGCCGGTCCAGCGCCAGTTGCTCGCCTTGCATCACGCTGGCCCGGTCGATCTCCAGCAAGGCGGCGTCTGCGGCGGGCTTCTCGGTGACGACGGAATCGATGCTCATGCGCTCAACCTTGCCTGCTCGTCGGTCGCGCTGCAATACAGGGTGTCGAGGCAGCGGTTGACAACTTGCACCACGGCTAGTGGTAGCGAACACTTGCGCCGTCGCGTGCCGATGGCAGGCTTCGCTTGTCCCCAGCACGGGAGCCGTTCTGCATGAACCCTGTCCTGATCGTAGGCGCCGGGCCCGTAGGGCTCACCATGGCGGTGGAGTTGGCGCGTTTCGGCGTACCCGTGCGGCTGGTCGATCGAGCCGCGCACGCGACCCAGACCTCACGGGCACTGGTGTTGTGGGCGCGCACGCTGGAACTGATGGATCGGGCGGGCTGCACTGAGGATTTTCTGGAGCATGGCTTGCGCGCGCACGGCGCGACCGTACGCAGCGGCGCCAGGATCCTCGGCGCGACTCGCTTTGGCGATCTCGCCAGTACCTACAACTTCGCCCTGATGCTGCCGCAGTGCGATACGGAGCGGTTGCTGGCCGATCGGCTCGGGCGGCTCGGCGTCCCGATCGAGCGCAACGTCGAACTGATCAACTTTACGGACGTTGGCAACCACGTCCAAGCGCGGCTGCGCCATGCCGACGGCAACGAGGAAACTGTGACGACGCCTTGGCTGCTCGGCTGCGACGGTGCACACAGTACGGTGCGCCATGGCCTCGGCATCGAATTCGTCGGCTCCACCGGGAACGATGACTGGCTGCTCGCCGACGTGCGCATGCGCGGTGATGCTGCACCGCCGCTGGACGAGGCGACGATCTACCTGCATTCCGCTGGACCGTTCGCGCTGTTTCCGATGTCGGGCGGGCGCGTACGCGTGGTCGGCCGCATCGGCCAAACTGACCCCGCACAACCGCGCACCGAGCCGACGCTGGGCGAGGTACAAGCAATGATCGATCAGCGCGCGGGCGGCAGCTTCCGGGCCACCGATCCGGTGTGGCTGGCGAACTTCCAGATCAACGAGCGCAAGGTCGAGAACTACCGGCACGAACGCGTATTTCTTGCGGGGGATGCTGCGCATATCCACAGCCCGGCGGGCGGCCAGGGCATGAATACCGGCGTGCAGGACGCCGTCAACCTCGCCTGGAAGCTCGCGCTGGTGGTCAAGGGCAACACCGGCATCCACCTGCTCGACAGCTACAGCACCGAGCGCAGCAAGGTTGGCGCCATGGTGGTGCGCAATGCCGCCCGACTCACCCGTGCAGCCAACCTGTCGAGCCCGCTGCTGCAGGCGGCGCGCAACAACGCGATCAGGCTGCTGCTCGGCTTCCGCGCCATCCGCCGTGTCATGAGCGAGATGCTCTCGGAGATCGACATCGCCTACGTCGAAAGCCCGCTGTCGGTCGGTCCGCACGCGGGTGAGCGCCTGCCGCCGGACGATTACGCCGGACCTCCGCCGGGTACGAAGGCTCCGCTGTTCGTGTTGCATGCCGCCGATCAGGCAAAGGGCGACGCGCTTGCCGCCCGCTACCCGGCGCTACTCGAAGCCCGTGCACGTCCGCCACCTGATCCGCGCCGGTTGCTGCTCGTGCGGCCCGATGGCTACACCGGACTGGTGGCGCACGCGAACGATTGGGATGCGGCGGTGGCCTATCTCGATCGACTGGCACCTTGATTCCGCACGAAAGCCGCCGGTGATGCGGCTCGTGCGCGCCGGCCGGTCGCCCCATCTCATTCCCTGAGACACCGCCCCGGCTTAATCCGCGGAGACTCCCGCGGACGCCGAACCATGAACGCATTGCCAGACCGCTACGCGCGATGGCCGCACGTTGGCGCAGCGGCTGTCGAAGCGCTACGCGGCGCGAATTACCGGCGCGTTCGTGGTGCCCGGCCAGAAAGGCTCGTTCGCGCCATTGCCCGAGGATCTGCCGCCGGCACTGGCAAACGCCCTGCGCGCGCGCGGCATCGAGCAGCTCTACAGCCACCAGGCCGCGGCGTGGCGGGCTACCCAAACGGGCGCGCATGTGGCCATCGTCACGCCGACCGCCTCGGGCAAGTCGCTGTGCTACACGCTGCCGGTGATCAGCGCGGCGATGCGCGACAAGGCGAAGGCGCTGTACCTGTTTCCGACCAAGGCGCTGGCGCAAGATCAGGTGGCCGAGCTGCTGGAGTTGAACCAGGCCGGCGAGCTGGGCGTGAAGGCGTTCACGTTCGATGGCGACACTCCCGGCGATGCGCGCCAGGCGATTCGCCTGCATGGCGACATCGTGGTCAGCAATCCGGACATGCTGCATCAGGGAATTCTGCCGCATCACACCAAGTGGGCGCAGTTTTTCGAGAACCTGCGCTATGTGGTGATCGACGAGGTGCACACCTATCGTGGCGTGTTTGGCTCACATGTGGCCAACGTGATCCGTCGGCTGAAGCGCGTGTGCGCGTTCTACGGCGTCACTCCGCAATTCATCCTGTGCTCGGCGACGATCGGCAACCCGCAGCAGCACGCCGAAGCGCTGATCGAGGACGCGGTCACCGCGATCACCGAGAGCGGCGCGCCAACTGGCGACAAGCACGTGCTGCTGTGGAACCCGCCGGTGATCAACCCCGATCTCGGTTTGCGCGCGTCGGCCCGCTCGCAGACCAACCGCATCGCGCGGCTGGCGATCAAGTCGGGCATGAAGACGTTGGTGTTCGCGCAATCGCGCAGCATGGTCGAGGTGTTGACCAAGTACCTCAAGGACGTGTTCGACCACGATCCGCGCAAACCGCCGCGCATCCGTGCTTACCGCGGCGGCTACCTGCCGAAGGAACGCCGTGCCGCCGAGCGGGCGATGCGCGAGGGCAGCATCGACGGCATCGTCAGCACCTCGGCGCTGGAGCTGGGCGTGGATATCGGCAGCCTCGACGTGGTGGTGCTGAATGGGTATCCGGGTTCGGTCGCCGCCACCTGGCAGCGCTTCGGTCGCGCCGGAAGGCGCCAGCAGTCGGCGCTGGGCGTGCTGGTGGCCAGTTCCGATCCGCTGGATCAGTACCTGGTGCGTCATCCGGAGTTCTTTCAGGGCGCGACTCCGGAGCACGCGCGCATCCAGCCCGACCAGCCGTTGATCCTGCTCGACCACATCCGCTGCGCCGCGTTCGAGCTGCCGTTCACCGGCGACGGGATGTTCGGCACCGAAGTTGCCACGCCGTGGCTGGATCTGTTGGGTGAGGAAGGCGTGCTGCATCGCGAAGGCGATCGCTGGGAATGGATCGACGACAGCTACCCCGCCATCGCGGTGTCGTTGCGCTCGGTAGCCGACGGCAACTTCGTGGTGGTCGACCGTACCGATGGTCGCCAGACCATCATCGCCGAAGTCGACTACTCCGCCGCTGCGGTGACCTTGTACGAAGGTGCGATCCACATGATCCAGTCCTTGCCCTACCAGGTGGAGAAGCTGGACTGGGAAGGCCGCAAGGCCTATGTCACGCGCACCCACGTCGACTACTACACCGACGCCATCGATTACACCAAGCTCAAGGTGCTGGACTGCTTCGACAGCGCCGATGCCGGTTGTGGCCGCGCCCACCACGGCGAGGTGCACGTGGTGCGGCGCGTACCCGGCTACAAGAAGATCCGCTTCTACTCGCACGAGAACATCGGCTACGGCCCGGTCAACCTGCCCGACCAGGAACTGCACACCACCGCGGTGTGGTGGCAATTGCCGCAAGCGGTGCTGGATGCCGCGTTCGAACAACGCCAGCAGGCGCTGGACGGTTTCCTGGGCGCGGCCTGCGCGCTGCACATCGTCGCCACCGTGGCGGTGATGGCCGAGGCGCGCGACCTGCAGAAATCCGTGGGCAGCGGAGATGGCGCCTGGTTCGTCAGTGCCGACAGCAGCGGCCGTGGCCAGTTGCGTGGTAGCGACGGCCATCCCGTCACGCTGGCACCGAATGCGCCGTTCACGCCCACCGTTTATTTGTATGACGCGTTCCCCGGCGGGATCGGCCAGAGCGAGCCGTTGTTCCAGCGCCGCGAGGACCTGGTCGCACAGGCGATCACCCTGATCGAACGCTGCGACTGCCACGCCGGCTGCCCCGCCTGCGTGGGGCCGGTACTGGCTGCGGACGAAGACGCGGCGACCACCCCGAAAGCGCTGGCGCTGCGCGTGCTCGCCCTGCTGGTGGCGCTGTGAGTGCGCTCGCCACCCGGCTGCAAAAGCTGCGTGCGGAGGCTGGCCAGGTCGCGAGCGCAGCGACGGGAGCAGATCCACAACGAGGCAACGCGGCATCGTCGACGTCTCCGCCGTCGCCGCGGCGTCCGGGGCCCACCCCAGGCGCGACCGCCATCGCGACGCAGCGGCTGATCTCGCCCGAGCTGCGTCGCGTGCTGCAACGTCATGCCCAACTGAAAGGTGGCCCGGTCACGCTCTCGTCCAGCGACCGCGAGGTACCCGGTGTCGAGATTGCACCCGGCCTGCGCTACACCGAAGCGTTTGCCGACTGGCTCGAACCGCCGGCGATCATCGATGCCAGCTTCGCCAGGATGGAGCCGGTCCGGCACGATCGCCTGCTGCACTTCGACACCGAAACCACCGGCCTGGCCGGCGGCACCGGCACCCGCGCCTTCATGATCGGCGCCGCCGACTGGGTCGACGACCGCTTTCGCATCCGTCAGCTCACGATCACCACGATGGCGGCCGAGGCGGCCATGCTGCGCACGTTTGCCGAATGGCTGGGGGCGGACACCGTGCTCGTCAGTTACAACGGCAAGTGCTATGACGCGCCGCTGCTGGCTACCCGCTACCGCCTGGCGCGCCTGCCCAATCCGCTCGCCGGCCTTGGTCATCTGGACCTGCTGCACCCGGTGCGCCGCCACTGGAAACACCAATGGCCAAACTGCCGGCTTGCCACCGCCGAGCGGCAGTTGCTCGGCGTGGTGCGTGAGGACGACCTGCCCGGCTCGGAAGCGCCTGCCGCGTGGCTCACGTATCTGCGCGGCGGCTCGGCCCGCAACCTGCGACGGGTGGCTGCACACAATGTGCAGGACCTGAAGAGCCTGGCCGGCGTGTTGCTCAGGATGGCGGCGATGAATGCGCCCGCAGCGGATTCGCGAGCACGGGTCCGTGCATCAGGCGATAATCCAGGGCAGTCTCCGGGGTGACGCGCGATGGCAACCGACATGAGTTTCGTGGATTACGTGGTCGAGCAGGCCGATCTTGGCGATGCGCTCACGTTCCGCAAATTGTTTGGCGAGTACGCGCTTTATCACACCGGCAAGGTGGTCGCCTTTGCCTGCGACAACAGCCTTTTCATCAAGCCAAGTTCGGCAGTCCAGGCGCTGGCGCCGGACCTTCCGCGGAGTCCACCGTACCCGGGTGCCAAGGATTATCCGGTTGCCGACGAACTGCTGGACGATTCCGAGACGTTGCGGAAGCTGTTGCTGGCGACCTCGGCTGCGTTGCCGCTTCCCAAGCCAAGGAAGAAGCGGCAGCCGCGCGGCGGGTAGCTGCCAGCCACCTCGCCGGCCGGCCATGGCCGTGGCCGAACCTTCGATCCCGAACGCGCCCGAGTGCGCGCCGATGTTCCATGCGCAGGCCAGTCGCAGGCCGGAGTGAGGGAAGCTTTTATTTCGGGCTATCTCCCCGATGAACATGCTGTCGTAGACGCGGCCCGGTCGTCTCCCGATCCGGCGCGGGGCTGATGCTGCCAGCGGTGAGCGCGCCACCCGTCCGCTGTACGTCGTGCTGTTTCCTCGTCCGGCAGCTTCGACCAGGACGGGCGGCCGTGCGCCACGGTTTGCGACGTCGACCGCTGATCGTCAGCCGCGAACTCACGCCTTCAACCTGCCCCGCTCACCTCGCCGGCGCACCGCTGGCGGCGCCGCCATCGAGCAGCGATGCGCTCTCTTCGGCCAGCTGCTGCACGCAGATTTCCATGTCGGCGCGTCGGGTACGGAAACTGAGCACGCACACGCGCCCGAGGAAGCACTCGCCAACGGTGGCACCGGTCACCATGATCCGCCCGCGACGGGTGACGCGTTCCATCAACGCACGGGTGGCTTCGTTCTGTGCCGCGAGCGTTTCCAGACCAGGACCCTCGAGGTGGAAGGCAAACAGTGACAGCTGCGGCATGGCATCCATCACGATGCCGGGAATCCGCGAGACCTGTTCGGCCGCCCATACCGCCAGCTCGCGCTTCTCGGCCAGCGCGGCGCGGTAGCGCGCGGTGCCGAAGAACTTGAGCGTGAGCCAGATACGCAAGCCGGGAAAGCCGCGCGACAGATCCGGCCCGTATTGCGCAGGATCGTAGAACTCGCTCTGGTTGTCCGGCAGGTAGCCGGCGGTCGACGAGTGCAGTGCGCGCAGGGCTTCGCCATCGCGCACCAGCAAGGCGCCGGTGCCGTAGGGCATGAACAGACCCTTGTGCGGGTCCAGCGTGAGCGAGTCGGCACGCGGCAGACCGCTGAGCAACGAGCGCAGCTCCGGCACCATGTGGAAGAAGCCGCCGTACGCGCCGTCCACGTGATGCCACAGGTGTTCACGCGTCGCAAGGTCGGCCACCGCGTCGAGCGGATCGACGGCGCCGGTATTGGTAGTGCCGGCGGTGGAGAACACCATGAACGGCTTGAGGCCGGCCGCACGATCCGCGGCAATGGCGCGCTCGAGCTCATCGACACGCATGCGGAAGTCGACGTCCACGTCGATGACTCGTACGCGGTCGTGCGCGATGCCGGCAAGCTTGGCCGCCTTGGCGATGCAGTGGTGCGATTGCGAGGAGACGTACAGGGTGCCTGCACGGATGTCGTTGCCGAGCAGCTTTTCGCGTGCGCAGGCAATCGCGTTGAATATCGCCATCGAGCCGCCGGTGGTGAACAGGCCGCGCGCTGTCGGCGGGAACTGCATCCAGTCACGCAGCCAGTCGAGCGCGTTGGCTTCGAGCTGTACCAGGGCCGGTGCGGCTTGCCAGATGCCGGTATATCGGTTGGTGGTGTTGGCGATGAAGTCCGCCAGCGCCGCGGGGTAGATGCCGCCGCCCGGAATATACGCGAGGTAGCCCGGCGCCGGCGTGCCAAACGAGCGCGGAATCCATTCGTCAAACAACGGGGCGAGCAGTGCCTCCAAGGTTGCGCCTTGCTCGGGGGCGCTTTCGCGCAGCGATCGGCATAGCGCCTCGACGTCGGTGAAGTCGCCGCAAATAGGCGCTTTCTGCAATGCGGTCAGGTGCGCTACCGAACGCGCCAGCACGGTGGCGCCCATTGACTGCATCTCGGCCGACGATAGTTCCAGGTTCGCCGCATCATCCTTTGCGCTTCGACTCATGCCTTCGTGCCCCACGGTTGCTCCTCGTTTACATTGTCCAGTTCAATAGCCATCAAATACGCACTCCGGCTACGTGGGTTCACCCGCCCGGTCAGCTTCACTCAGCAAACCGCCTACCGCTGCACCCAGGGCAATGTCGTCAAGCACGCCAAAGTGCTGCTCACGCAAACGCCCCTGCGCGTCGATCAGGATCAGCGTCGGCGTGCCCTGCATCGCGTAGGCTCGCATCGTCAACGGCAGCGGGTCGCCTTCGGTGTGCTCGTCGACACCGACTGGAAACGTGTAGCGGTATTCATGCAGGAACGCCTGCAGTGCCAGCGGCCCCTGTGCTTCGTGGTGCTCGAATACCGTATGCAGCCCGATCACCGCCAAGCGGTCGGCCGGGAACATTTGTTGCACGCGTTGCATCTGCGGCAAGGCTTGCATCGCGCAACCCGGGCACAGCATCTGGAACGCATGCGCGACCACCACCCGCCCGCGCAGATCGGCCAGCGCTAGCGGGGCGCTGTTGAACCAGCGCGAAATCTGCCACGGCGGCGCGGGATGCCCGATAGTCACGTTTTGTCTCCGTTGGAACAACCGCTTCAGTCTGTGCGCTCCGCTGGAGAAGTACAAATTCCGGACACGCTCAGCCGGTAGCGATCACCATCGGTTCCGGCTCCAGTTGCACGCCGAACCTTTCGCGCACGCCAAGCATCACCTTCTGCGCCAGGGCCCACAACTGCGGACCACTGGCCGCGCCATGATTGACCAGCACCAGCGCATGGCGGTTCGAGATCCCCGCATCGCCATCGCGCAGCCCCTTGAAACCGGCGGCCTCGATCATCCATGCGGCGGAGATCTTGCTGCGGCCATCGGCCTGGGGCCACGCCGGCAGCTCGGGATACTCAAGCTTCAGCGCGTCGGCCAGCGCGGTATCGACGATCGGGTTCTTGAAGAAGCTGCCGGCGTTGCCAATCACCGCCGGGTCCGGCAGCTTGCGCGTGCGCAGGCGCACGACGGCTTCGGCGACATGGAACGGCGCCGGGGTGTCCACGGCCATGCGCCGCAGCTCCTCGGCGATGCCGGCATAGTCGGTGCGCAGCGGACGGCTGCGTGGCAGCAAGAAGCGCACCGCGGTGACGATGTAGCGACCGGGTTCGTGCTTGAACCGGGAGTCGCGATAGGCGAACGCACAGGTCGCGTGGTCCAGCGTCACCACGCGGCGCTCGCGAGTGTCCCAAGCCTCCACGCTCTCGACGAACTCCGCCACCTCGCAGCCGTAGGCACCGATGTTCTGGATTGGTGCAGCACCGACGGTGCCGGGAATCAGGATCAGGTTCTCCAACCCCGCAAAACCCTGGCCCAGCGTCCAGCGCACGAAGTCGTCCCAGCGCTCGCCGGCGGCCACCGCGATGCGGGCGCTGTCGCCATCGCTCTCCACCTGCACGCCGCGGGTCGACATCAGCAGCACGGTGCCGCTGAAGTCGCCGGTGAACAGCACGTTGCTGCCCTCGCCCAGCACCAGCAGGCGACCTTGGCGCACGGCAGGAAAATCCAGCAACTCGGGCAACTTGGACGCATCACGGATGTCCGCCAGCAGGTTCGCCCGTGCAGGTACGCGCAAGGTGTTCAGCGTGGCCAGCGAAGCCTGTTCCGTGAGCGTATAGCCGCCCATGTCGACGCGGTCAACCGACATAATCGATGGTGTCCTCGGCGGCTTCGCGTTGGCGGCGGATTTCATTCACGCATTCGGCGATCAGATGCGGGCCACGATAGATGAGCCCTGTATAGATCTGCACCAGCGAGGCACCGGCATCGAGTTTCTCGGCAGCGTCGCTGCCCTCGAGGATGCCGCCCACGCCAATCAGCGGAATCCGCCCCTGCAGCCGCTGATACATGCCAGCGAGTACGGCGGTGGAGCGCTCGAACAGCGGTTTGCCGGACAGGCCGCCGGTCTCGCCGCCGTGCGGGTCGTCAGCCACCGCGGCATGGTCGATGGTGGTGTTGCTGCAGATCACGCCGTCGATGCCGGTGCGCAGCAGCACCCCGGCGATCGCATCGAGCTCGGCCTCGCCCAGGTCCGGTGCGATCTTCAGCAGCATCGGCTTGCGCCGGCCGTGCTGCGAGCCCAGGCGCTCCTGCGCCGCGCGCAGGATCGAGATGAACTTGTGCAAGGTGGCTTCTTCCTGCAAGTCGCGCAGACCCTTGGTATTGGGCGAGGAGATGTTCACCGTGATGTAGGTAGCGTGTTCGTAGACCTTGTGCAGGCAGGTCAGGTAATCGTTGACCGCGCTCTCGTTCGGGGTGTCCTTGTTTCTGCCGATATTGATGCCCAGCACGCCGTGGTAACTGGACTTTTGCACGTTGCGCACCAGCGCATCGACGCCACCGTTGTTGAAACCGAGCCGGTTGATGATCGCCTCGTGTTGCGGCAGGCGGAACATGCGTGGCTTGGCGTTGCCCGGTTGCGGCAGCGGCGTGACCGTGCCCACCTCGATGAAGCCGAAGCCGAGCGCATCCAGCGCATCAAGATGCTCGGCATTCTTGTCCAGTCCGGCGGCGAGGCCGACCGGGTTCGGGAACGTGATGCCGAATACTTTGACCGGCAGATCCGCTGGCGGTGAGGTGATCCGGTGCGCGAAACCGCTGCGTTGGGCCACGCCCAGGCCGTACAGCGTGAGTCGATGCGCGGTCTCGGCGTCGAGCTTGAACAGCAACGGGCGCAAGTAGTCGTACATGGTCAGGCCAGTCCTCCGACGAAGATCCGGGTGTCGTAATCGAAGCCAACCGTCCCCTGCCCGGCGCAGCGGTCGAACAATTCGCGCAGTGCGCGAAGCATCGGATCGTGCTGCAGATGCCCGGCCTGCGGCGCATACGACGAGGACATCAGGCGCCCGCGCAAGGCGCTGTAATCCAGTGACTGGGTGTGGTCGAAATATGCGCTGCCGCGGAAGCTGGCACCGAACCACGCGCGCATCCGCGCATCGTCGGCATAGCGCTCCGCCACGCTGCCGTAATCGGTGCCGTACTCCCGCAGCAGCGCCTCATAACCTTCGAGGAAGGGCGAGCCGGTCAGCCTGCGCGAATTCCACCAGATGGCCACCAGGCCACCACGCTGCAGGATGCGGGCGAATTCGCGCCGCGTCGATTCCTCGTCGAACCAGTGGAAGGCCTGCGCTACCGTGACCAGCTTGACGCTGGCGTCAGGCAAGCCGGTAGCACGCGCATTGCCGTCGATCGCATCAAACTTCCCGTACCCGCGCAGCCACTGCGCGGCCGCGGCACGCATCGGGCCATTCGGCTCCACGGCCGTCACTCGATAGTCTGCATCGAGAAACATCTTCGACGAGATGCCGGTACCGGCGCCGATATCAGCTACCCGCCAGCGGTTGTCAACGCCGTGCTCGTGCTGCAACCAGTCGAGCAGCGCCAGCGGGTAATCGGGCCGGTAACGCACATAATCGGCGACACGGTCGCTGAAGCGCGCGGTTGAATCCAGTCGGTCGGGCATCTCAGCCATTGAGCAACTGACCGCCGTCGACCACCAGGGTCTGCCCGGTGATCCAGCTCGCCCACGGCGAAGCCAGGAACAAGGCGACATGCGCGATTTCCTCCGGCGTGCCGTAGCGGCCGAATGGAATCTTCGCCAGCACGTCCGCATAGCGGGTTGGTTCTTCGTTCCGGCATCGATCCCACAGGCCACCCGGAAACTCGATCGAGCCCGGTGCGATCGCATTGACACGAATGCGTTGCGGCGCGAGAGCCTGGGCCTGCGACGTGGTGTAGTGACTCAGCGCTGCCTTGATCGCGCCATACGAAGGTCCACCCGGGCGCGGGCGCAAAGCCGCAATCGAACTCGTGTGCAGGATGCTGGGGTGATGCGACCCGGCCAGATGCGGCAGCACGGCCCGTGAGGCGCGTACGGCCGCCATCAGATCCACATTGAAACTGGCCAGCCAGGACGCTTCGTCTTCGGCGAAGCCATAGCCGCTGGCGTTGTTGACCAGCACGTCGATTCCGCCCAGCGCACCGACCGCATCGCTGACCCAGGCTTCGATGGCTTTCGGGTCGGCCAGATCACAGCAGTGCGCATGCGCCTCGACGCCGTGCCCGGCAATTTCAAGACGCGCCTCTTCCAGCGCTGCCGCGCCGCGCGCACAAATCGATACTGCCGCCCCGGCTTCCGCGAAGCCCAGTGCGATGCTGCGACCGATGCCGCGGCTGCCACCAGCCACCAGCACGCGATAGCCGCTGAAACCAAAAGGCATGGCAGGTTGCACCCGAGTCACTACCAATGCCAGCCGGCGATCGCAAAGCCGAAGAACAGCACGGCAACCAGCAGAAACGCCGCCAGGATGGCGAATGCCAGTTGCACGTAGCCGAGCACCAGGCCGGCGACGGCCATGCCATCACCTTGCTGACGTTGATCCGGACTGCTGTTGCGGATTTCGCTGCGTGCCAGGTGGCCGCAGATGATCGCCACGATCGCGCCCACGAATGGCAGCACGCACCAGGCCAGGATGCCGAAGACCAGGCTCACCACGGCCAGCGTGCTGGTCGGGGCAGCGGGTCGGTAGGAGGACTGCTCGCTCATCGGATTGCTCGCTGATCGCGCCATATGGCATCGATGCGCATCGTAGCGTGATCGCGAGCGGGCAGCGAACTGCCCGCTCGCGCATCGCTACTTACAAATCGAACTTGATGCCCTGGGCCAGCGGCAGCGAATCGGAGTAGTTGATGGTGTTGGTCTGGCGGCGCATGTAGACCTTCCACGCATCGGAGCCGGATTCGCGGCCGCCACCGGTTTCCTTCTCGCCGCCGAACGCACCGCCGATCTCGGCACCCGAGGTACCGATGTTGACGTTGGAAATGCCGCAATCGGAGCCGGCTGTCGACAGGTACTTCTCGGCCGATTTCAGGTTCTGCGTGAAAATCGCCGATGACAGGCCTTGCGGCACGCTGTTCTGCATGTCGATCGCATCGTCAAGGTCCTTGAACTTCATCACGTAGAGGATCGGCGCGAACGTCTCTGACTGCACCACCTCGTCGGAGTTCTTCAGGCCAGTGATGATGGTTGGCAGCACAAAGTTGCCCTTGCGCTCGGTCAGCGCCGCGCCACCGCTGGCGACCGTGCCGCCGGAGGCCTTGGCCTTCTCGATCGCCGCCAGGTAACCCTTGACCGCATCGGGGCTGTTCAACGGACCCATCAGGGTGGTGGTAAGCGTCGGGTCGCCAATCTTGCCCTCGACCTGCTTGTACGCCTTGACCAGCGTCTCCAGCACGGTGTCATAGATCGCCTCGTGCACGATCAGGCGACGGGTGCTGGTGCAGCGCTGGCCGGCAGTGCCGACCGCGCCGAACACGATACCCGGAATCGCCAGTTTCAGGTCCGCGCTTTCATCGAGAATGATGGCATTGTTGCCGCCCAGTTCGAGCAGCGAGCGACCCAGGCGCTTGGCCACGCGCTCACCGACCAGGCGGCCAACCTTGGTCGAACCGGTGAAGCTGATCAGGCCTACGCGCTTGTCGTCGACGAACGTCTGCGCCAGCTCAGTGCTGGCGTCGTTGAACAGAAAGAACAGGTCCGGGTAACCGTGATCCTTCAATGCGTCGTTGCAGATCTTCATGGTGGCGATCGCCGAGAGCGACGCCTTCGGCGAAGGCTTCCAGATGCAGATATCACCACAGGCGGTGGCCAGCATCGCATTCCACGCCCATACCGCGACCGGAAAGTTGAACGCGCTGATGATGCCGATCAGGCCCAGCGGATGGTACTGCTCGTACATGCGATGGCCGGGGCGCTCCGAATGCATGGTGTAGCCATACAGCATGCGACTCTGGCCCAGCGCGAAATCGGCGATGTCGATCATCTCCTGTACTTCACCGTCGCCTTCGGGCTTGATCTTGCCCATTTCCAGCGCGACCAGTGAACCCAGCGCGTCCTTGTGCTTGCGCAACGCCTCGCCACACAGTCGCACTGCCTCGCCGCGCAACGGTGCCGGCGTCGTGCGCCACACCTTGAACGCCTCCTGGGCGCGCTTGACGATCACTTCGTAATCAGCGGCGCTGGAGGCGTACACCGTGGCAATCACCTCGCCGGTGGCCGGATTCACCGGCTGCAGCGTGCCGGCGTCGGTGGTCTTGGACCACTCGCCCTGACCAAGATAGGTACCGGAATGTTCGGCACCAATACCGAGAGACTTGAGAATGGCTTGGGACATACGTGACTCCTGAGGATTCGAGGCGTCCGCTGACGCCGTGAACTGAAAATGCAATCGCCTATTCTAGCAGGGCGCCCGTCTTGCGCCCTTCCCGGCGTGCAGGGAAGAGCAACAAGGGCCCGGATCGCATGGCTGCGTGATCCATGCGAAAATCACGTCGTTGCCCTCGTAGCTCAGTTGGATAGAGCGGTCCCCTCCTAAGGGACAGGTCGTACGTTCGAATCGTATCGGGGGCACCAAACGCAACGAACACAGGGGTCGGCAACGCCGGCCCCTGTACGTTTCCGGTGTCGGCGACTGCTCAGGAACTGCACGAGAGCATCGAACAGCCGGCCTTGTGCCGCGCCCAGTCTGGCCGCCTTTGCGCGAACGCTTCACGGCCGGGTTGGTCGTAGTACGGGCGGCGCAGCACCTCCAGCAGCTCGTTGATCCCGGCAGGATCGCCCGCAGTCGCCCGATCGATAGCCTGCTGCGCCAGATAGTTGCGCAGCACGTAACGCGGGTTCGTCGCCTGCATGCGTGCGTGGCGGACATCACTCGACCATGGATCGTCGCCCAGGCGGGCCGCATAGCGCGCCAACCAGTCGGTGAGGGCTGGCTCGACCTCGCGTCGTTTCATCTCGTCGTAGAACGCGTCGCGCATCGGCTCCAGGGTTGGCGCATGCACGTCGAGTTCGGCCAGCGCGCGGAACCACAACGTCATGTCGATCTCGGCCGTGCTCATCAGCTCGTGCAGCTCGCGCATCAGCACGACATCCGCGTCGCGGCACTCGGCCAGCCCCAGCTTGGCCGCGATATTGGCGCGATCCGCGGTGGCATACACCGCGGCGTAACGATCCAGTCCGGCCTGCAACGGTGCCACGTCGGCAAACAATGGCGCCAGCGCGCCAGCCAGCCGGCTCAGGTTCCACCACGCCACGTTCGGTTGCTGGCCGAAGCGGTAGCGGCGGCGCTGCGCGTCGGTGGTGTTCGGCGTCCAGTCCGAATCGAAGTTGTCGACCCAGCCGTAAGGGCCGTAGTCGATGGTGAGGCCGAGGATCGACATGTTGTCGGTATTCATCACGCCATGCACGAAGCCGACCCGCATCCAGTGCGCGATCATCGTGGCGGTGCGCTCGCACACCTGGGCAAACCACTCGGCGTACAGCGTCTCGCCCTGCCCCGCGAGTTCAGGAAAGTCGCGGCGGATCGTGAAGTCGACCAGTTGCCGCAGCAGCGCGACGTCGCCGCGCGAGGCCGGCAGCTCGAAGTTGCCGAAACGGATGAACGACGGCGCCACGCGGCAGACGATGGCGCCCGGTTCTGGCGCCGCATGGCCGTCGTAGAACATGTCGCGCAACACCGGCTCGCCGGTCTCGACCAGGCTCAATGCCCGCGTCGTCGGCACGCCTAGATGGTGCATCGCCTCGCTGCACAGAAATTCGCGCACCGACGAACGCAGCACGGCGCGGCCATCGGCGCCACGAGAGTAAGGCGTGCGGCCCGCACCTTTCAGTTGCAGTTCCCAGCGTTCACCGACGGCATTGATCACCTCGCCCAGCGAAACGTTGCGCCCGTCACCGAGCTGGCCAGCCCAGTTGCCGAACTGGTGCCCACCGTAGTTCGCTGCGTACGGCTGCATGCCATCCGTCAGCGCATTGCCCCCGAACACCTGCGCGAAGTCGGCCGAACCGACCTCGCTCTCGCTGAAACCCAGGCTGGCCGCCATCTCCGCCGAATACGCCAGCAGCCGCGGCGCCGTCACCGGGGTGGGGCTGACCAGCGAATACAGCGCGCCATCAACTTGGCGCACGCGCGCGCCATGCTCCGGGTCGCCGGGCAAGTCACGGACGAAAGCGTTGTCGAAGTGGAGTTTGAACATAGATGGAGGCGTACAAGCAGGTGTTGCCCATGATATTCGGGCGCCGCCGGCCGCATGCAAGAGCGACGCAAGCGCCCGATGCCAGCTATAGTCGCCGCCCCATCCGTGTGCCGAAAGCCCGATGACCGACCTCCCGCCCAACAGCCTCAACGCCGATGCGTTGCCCAGCGATGCGCCCTACCTCGCCGCGACCACGCGCTGGCTGGAGCGCGCGGTGATCGGCCTCAATCTGTGCCCGTTCGCCCGCGCCCCGCATGTGCAGGGCAAGCTGCGCCTGCGGGTAAGCCACGCGCGCGATACCGATGCCCTGCTCGATGACCTCTGCGGCGAACTGCAGTCGCTCAACGCACTGAGCCCGGAGGAATGCGAGACTGGCCTGTTGATCCACCCGTTCGTGTTGACCAACTTCCTCGATTACAACGACTTCCTCGACGTGGCCGACGCCGCGGTGCAGACACTTGAGTTGGAAGGCGTATGGCAAGTCGCCAGCTTCCATCCGCAGTATCAATTCGCCGACAGCGCGCCTGATGCCATCGAGAACTTCAGCAACCGCTCGCCCTTTCCCACCCTGCACCTGCTGCGCGAAGCGAGCGTCGAGCGGGCGATGGAACAGATGAGCGACACTGATGCAATCTATCGGCACAATATCGAGACCCTGCAACGTCTGGGTCTCGACGGCTGGCAGGCGCTGTGGCGCGACGAGGCGGACTGAACCAGTGCCACAACAAGACGTTCAGGCCGTGCTGGTCATGCTGACGCGTGATTACTTCCCCCGACCCCTACGAACAAGCGATCGACCCCAGCGTGCAGTGCACGACTTGCGAGGCGGTGTGTTGCCGACTCACCGTGGTCCTGATGCCGGAAGACCGCGTGCCCGCCTGGCTCATCGACCACGACGAGCATGGCCTGGCCATCCTCGCCAAGGGTGAGGACGGCTGGTGTGCGGCGGTGGATCCCAACACTTTCAAGTGCACCATCTACGCGGATCGTCCCGGCATCTGCCGCAAATACGCGATGGGCAGCCCCAGCTGCCGCGACGAACGGCACAAGTGGTTCGGTGCCAGCATTCCCACCGCGATAAATATTCTGTAGGACCGCGCTGACGCGCGATGCCGTGCGGCCCATACAAGAGCATCGCGCGCCAGCGCGCTCCTACAGGTCGGGAACCACGAGGATGGCGGCAACATCCGCCGGCTGCAGGGCACGCCATTCACCCGAAGGCAATTTACCCAAGGTGAGCGCACCCACCGCGATGCGCTGCAACGTCTCCACATGATTGCCGGCGGCGGCAAACATCCGGCGCACCTGGTGGTAGCGGCCCTCGGTCACGGTGAGACGCGCATGGCGCGGCCCCAACACCTCGAGGGCGGCCGGTGCCAGAGGCTCTTTTTCGGTCTCCAACATCAGCGTGCCGCTGGCGAACAGCTCGCGCTCGTCGCCGTGCAGGTCCTGCGCCAACGTGGCTTCGTAGACCTTGGCCACCTGCGCTTTCGGCGAGATGATCCGGTGCAGCAGCGCGCCATCGTCGGTGAACAACAGCAGGCCTGAGGTATCCCGATCGAGCCGGCCCACCGTGGACAGCGCCGGCGAACGCACGCTGTAGCGCGGCGGCAACAGGTCGTACACAACGCGACCGGGGTCCTTGCGCGAACAAGTGACGCCCAATGGCTTGTTCATCATCAGCACCAGGCCCGGCGGCGGATCCAGCGGCTCATCGTCGACGCGAATCGTCTCGTACGGCACTACATCGTCGGCGTACAGCACCTCGCCCTCGGCATCGGTGATGCGGCCGCTGCGGAACAGTTGAGAAACGTCCTTGCGGCTGCCGTAACCGAGGTTGGCGATCAACTTGACCAGTTTCATGTGCGTGCCCCAGTCGCCTCGATCACCTTGAAGCCGTCCTGGGTCGTCAGCGTGCGTACTTCGCGAAAACGCCGACCCAGGACCGCCTCGTACGGCAGGTGCCGGTTGGCCACCAGCAGCAGGCGGCCATCCGCCGACAAGGCATCGGCCGCACTGGCAATGAACGCGCGGCCCAGTTCGGGCAGATCGGCGCGACTCTGGTGGAACGGCGGGTTGCTGACGATCGCGTCGTAACGTTGCGGCAAGCCGCGGGTCACGTCGTGCCAGTGCACCGCCACCGCCAGCTGGCGACCGCACTCGCGTTGCGTCCGCGCCAGATTCATTTGCGCCGGCTCCAGCGCCCGCGCCTCAGCCTCGTACAGATCAATCGCGCTGATCCGCGGGCAACGTGCAACGACCTGGCAGGCGAGATAGCCATAGCCGGCACCCAGATCCGCCACCCGGCCATGCAAGTCTGCTGACAAGTGTTCCGCCAGCAGCGCCGAGGCGCGGTCGATCCGATCCCAGGCAAACAATCCCGGCCGGCTGATATAGCCGCCGGCGATCTCACGCGGCGCGTCAAGCGCCAGCCAGATCGCCAGCAAATCCTGGTCGATCTCGCGTTCGCCTGGCGACGTCCAGAACACCCGACACTTGTGCTTGGACAGATGTTGCACTGTGCCGGCCAACTTCGCCAGATCGGCTTCGCCCGACTTTGCACCCTCGGCGTTCGGCATGCTGACCAGCACGGTGCCGCCGGGCTCCAGCAGGCTCAGCGCGCGGGCGAACAAGGCACGCGCCTCGTCGCGCTGGCGCGGTGGCAGCACCAGTACGAGTGAGTAGCGCTCGCCGGCGGCAGGCTCGCCCACGCGCAGGGCGTTGCGCGTCAGCTCATCCGCGAACGGCAGAAAGCTCTGCTGGCACAGCCAGCCCGGCTCGGCCATTTCGCGCAGCCGCATGCCGGCCCGCGCGCGCAGGAACAGCACACGGCCGTCGGCCGGCAAGGCCAGCTCCGCGGTCGTGAATGGCACAAACAGTGCGGACAGCGCCGCATCTGGCGGCGCCGCAAAAACTCCGGCAGCAGTCACGGCAAGCTCTTCGACTGTGAAACGATGTTCGCATTGTAGTCGGGCGTGGGACGCGACACGTGCTGCAGATCGTGGCCTGGTCGATTTGCTTGTCGCAACGACCCACGCGGCAGGCCAGCCACCGGCCACCAGCGGCGGCGCCACAAGGGAACACGTTCGGATGCGGGGAGTGCCGCCGGACGATTTTCTTGTCGACAGGGGCCATCTTCGGCCTCATGATCAAACCCGAACTCCTGGCTGAGACATCCTGCTCAAGCTTCCGGCCACCAACATGTTCAAGAACCTCATCCCGAAAATCTTCTATGACCATCTCCAGGACGGACTGGAGTTCTTCGTTGACGGGCTGGGATTCGAGATCCTCCATCAAGACGCAACGCTGGCCGTCATTGCACGTGACGGCGCCAAGGCGTACATCATGCAAAGCCCGGAGTGCGCTGCGCTCGATCGCCCGGAGCTGGCCATCGAAACCGATGACATCGACGCGATCCACAAGGAAATGTCCGCGCGCTCTCCCAAGCTGTTGCACCCCAACTCCCGAACGGTATCGCTCAAGCCATGGGGCGCCAGGGAGTTCGCCATGCTGGACCAGACCACGGTGTGCGTCATCTTCCGTGAATGGCCCGACAAGGGCTGAGATGTCGGACTCAGCATCCGCGTTGCCCGGGAGGTGCGTGATGAATTTTTCAACCATGATTCGACGCCCAAGTGCATTCCTGCCCGTAGCCATGTCGCTCGCCGCACTGCTTCTGTTGCTAGGCCACGTGGCCTTGTCTGGCGCCGCGCATGCGGCCGACGAGGGTGCCACGGCCCACATTTTCCAACTGCTGATCGCGGCACAACTGCCGGTAGTGGCGTTCTTCGCCAGCAAGTGGCTGCCGCGGGCTCCGCGCGCTTCATTGTGGGTGCTGGCGGTCCAGGCGGCGGCGATTCTCGTTGCGCTCGGGCCAGTTCGCATGCTCAACCTGTAGACGAGCTCAAGACATCACTACCGTGCTTTGTCGCACCTGCCGCAATCGAGAGGAGTGAGGCACATGGCTCTTCCGAATCCGGCAACCATCCACACTTCACCGCTTACGTTCAGATGATCGATTACGTCATCCACGAACATGGCCTGGAGCCCGCCAGATACATCACGCCACCACGGCGTACACCCGGGTGTGATGCTCGCCACGCAACCGTTCGCCGCTTAGCGCCCCGCCGCAGGCGACGCCTGCACCGGCAACCCCTCCAGCATCTGCTGGGTCAGCCGCTGGTAGCCTTCGTCGAAATGGTGGCCGCCTTTCTCAGCGTGCACGCTGACCCACGCTGGCAAGCCGGCCTGGTCGCACAGGCTGTCGTCGGCATCGTCCAGGCCGTAGTAGCAGACTACCGGCGGCTTGCCCTGCAAGGCCTGTAGCGGCGGCAGTGGATCGTAATGCGCAATCGGGTTGATGCTTTGCAGGAGGTTCTTGAGGCGCTCCCTGAACCAGCCCTGCTTGATCATGTAACCCTCAAGCTCGATCTCGAAGGTGACGTCGCGGCTGGGCGAGAGCAGCACCATCTGGGCAATCCGCGCACGGTTGGCCGGGCTGAGTTTATCGACGATGGTGGGCAGCACGTCGGCGCCGAACGAGAATCCGACCAGCCAGATACGCCGCTTGTCCCACATGCCGAGATACTTCGTCATCAGCGCGTCGAGTTCGTGCGCGGTCTGCTCGGGGTTGCGCTCGCGCCAGTAATACTTGAACGAGTTGATGCCGAGCACGGGGATGCCACGGTCGATGAAGGCAATGCCCAGGCGCCGATCCAAGTCGGCCCAGCCGCCGTCGCCGGAGACAATGATTGCCATCACGTCACCCTTGCCCGGTGGTGGCGCGACGCTGTGGTTGGCCACCGGCCAGACCGCGGCGACCTTGTCCAGGCTGATCCGCGACCATGGCCTCCATGCCAGCAGCCCGGCGGCCACGCCCAACACCACGACCGCCAACACGATACTCTTCCAACGCCTCATCGACGCACCACTCCACCAAGACCGCCGGCAATCAGGCTGGCCACGTTGGTCAGAATCATTGGCAGGGCGATACCACGGGGCACCGCCATATAGCGTGGCTCCCACTGCGGATCGAACTTTTCCTTGTAGCGCTGCAGGCCGCGAAAGTTGTAGAAGCGCTCGCCGCGACCAAACACCATCGCCCCGAAACGGTTCCACAGCGGCGAATGGCGGCGGCTGTGCAAGCCGGCCAGCGGTGCCATGCCGAGGTTGAACCAGCGATACCCTTCGGCCCGCGCCCACAGCATCAACTCCACGAACAAGTAATCCATGATGCCGGCCGGGCTGTCAGGCAGATGCCGCATCAGGTCCACGGACGCCTCTTCACGGGTATCGTTGAGGAGCAAATTGGCAAACGCCACCACCTGTTCGCCCTGCCACACGATTGCCATCGGCGTGCGCACCAGATAGCGCGGATCAAACGCACCCAGCGAAAAGCGCTTCTCGCGCACATGCTTGTCGTGCAGCCATGCATCCGACACTGGCTTCAGTCGGGGCAGCAAATCGGCCACCGCGTCGGCCGGCACAATCTCCAGGCGCAGCCCTTCGCGGTGCAACTTGTTGACCGTGTTGCGCAGAACTTTCTTCGACTTGCCGTCGAGATTGAAGTTGTCCAGCCGCACTCGAGCCTCTTCGCCGATCTTCAGCAGATTCAGCCCGACCTCCAGATACAGGTCGAGGTTGGCCGGACTGACCTGATAGAACACCGGCCAGCCGCCGGCGCGCTCGCACCGCTCCAGGAACGTCCATACCAGTTCGCGCCGCGCCGCCTCGTCGCTGCCGATCGGATCGCCCATTGCCACCCAACTGCGCCCGACTGTATCGAACATCACGAACGCCTTGTGCTCGGCATCGAACAGCAAGGTCTTGTCGCCCATCAGGGCCAGATGAGCCTGGGTCGACGAAAACTGCTTGATCAGAGGCAACGCCTGCGCCAACTCGGCGTCGCTGGGTGGTTCTCGGAGCAGTTTTTGCGGGCGGATCAGGCTCGCTGCCGCGAACAGGATGCCGGCGGCCGCGGCCGCGACCAGCGCACGCAAGGCTCGCGGTGCGCCGCCGTGGTGCAGGCTGAACTGCCACCACAGATCGCCGCTGTAATCGACGTGCTGGTAACTGAACACGACCAGCCAGGTGGCGCAGGCGAGAGTCGCCACGATAGCCACGATCCAGCCCACACTGAAGCTGGTGCTGAACAACGAGGCGCGGCGGTAGAACAGGCTGTGCGCCGGTGCCAGCGCCATCGCCAGCAAGGTCAGCAAGGTAGCCTCCTCGTAATCGATGCCCTTGAGCAACGAGAACACCGCACCGGCCAGCAGCAGCACCAGAGTCAGCCAGTACGCCGCGTCGAGCCGTCGCTGCAGGCCGCGCGCCAGGATCAGCAGCAGCATGCCGATCACGCTCGCCAGCAGGTGCGAGACTTCCAGCACCGATAGCGGCAGGATCTCGCCAAGCATCGCCATGCGCAGCGGCAGCGCACGGGTGGCGCCGGAAAATAGCAAAACGGCACCGGAAACCAGGGTCAGCCCCGCGAAGAACGACGGCAACAGGCCGGTGAACCAGGGCGCCAGCAGCGATTTGCGGCGCAGTGCGCGCGCTTCGCGCTGCAACACCAGCACGGTTGCCGTGCACAGCGGCAGCAGGTAGTAGATCACCCGGAACGCCGCCAGCGCACCCAGGATCGGCGCCGTCAATTCCGCGTTGCCGGTAGCACCGAAGCCGGCCAGCATCACCGCCTCGAACACGCCCAACCCGCCGGGTACGTGGCTGATCAAACCGACGATCTGGGCGATCACGAAGATCGCCAGGAAATGACCGAAACCGTTGTTCAGCCCATCCGGCATCAATACATACAACACCGCGGCCGCCAGTCCCCAGTCGAGCGCGCCGACCAGGATCTGTTTCAACGCGGTGAACGTCGTGGGTAGCTGCACGCGCCAGCGCCAGATCCGCAACGGACGATGGACCAAGCTGCCGAGCAGCCAGGCCAGCGGCAGCGCGATCAGCGCGACTCCAAGCGGCTGGCTGAGCGTTGCGAACGGAAGCTCCGGCGGCAACGGCACCCACAGCAAGGTTGTTCCGGTCAGGGCCAGCAGACCCAGCCAGAAGCTGGTGGTGCAAAACAGCACTACCCGCGCTATTTCACCTGCACCCAGCCCGTTCTGGACATAAAAGCGATAGCGGATCGAGCCGGACACCAGCAGCGACATGCCCACCGCATTACTGAAAGCGTAGCTGATGAACGAGATCAGGCTGGTTCGCTGCCACGGCAGCTTGCGGCGGATCGAAGCCAGGGCGAGGCGGTCGTACAACGTCATCACCGCGTAGCCCAGCAAAGTGAACAACACGGCCAACAGTACTCGCGCGTGTGACAAACCCTGCACGTAGTTGCGCACCTGGTGGTAGTTCACTTCCCGCGCCAGCAGGTGCAGCGCCCACAATGCCAGACACAGCATGGCTACTGACAGCAACGGGCCGGCCAATCGGCGCAACACCACCGCGCGTTGGCTCGGCGCATCCGTCAATGGTTCCGCGCCGGCTCGCGCCGGCCCGCTCTCTACCTGCTTCACGCGATGCCCGACTCCTGCTGCGAATCACTCAACCCTACGCCGTACACGAACAACGCGTTTCATGACGATGCAACTCACGGGTCGACGGCAGATCGTCCCATGCGCATGATCCAGCGGTACAGCACCGCGACGGTCGCCGCGAACACTACCCCGCCAATCCAGATCGCCGGGGTCTGGAAACCTTTGCCCACCAGCGCGATCGGCGCATCTTCGCCGCTGAGCGCCACCGCGCCGGCAAAAATCACTGCCAGCAGACTTTCGCCGACGATCAAGCCGGAAGCCAGCAGCACACCGAGCTGCCGGGTCGCGTCGGCCTGTGCGGCCGGGCGCCGGGCTGCGCGACCGTCGAACCACGCGCCAACCAGGGCGCCGACGACCACCATCAGCGTGGTCGAGGTTGGCAGGTAGATGCCAAGCCCGACCGCCAGCGGTGGTAGGCGCGGACCCTTCTTCGCCAGGCCAAGCACCTCGTCGAGAATAATGATGGCCACGCCGATGCCGGCACCCAGCCCGATCATGCCCCACGGCACATCGCCGGTGATCACGCCCTGTGCCAGGGCCGAGATCAAACCAGCCTGCGGCGCCGCCAGCGCGCGCGCGGGATCGGCGCCGGGCGCACCAAGGAAGCCGTAGGTGTGTTGCAACAGATTCATCACCGGCGGAATCACCACCGCGCCGACCAGCACGCCGATCACCAACGCCCACTGCTGCATCGACGGCGTGGCATCGACCAGTTGTCCGGTCTTCAGATCCTGCAGATTGTTGTTCGCGATCGACGCCACCGCGAACACGATCGAGGTGAGGAACAAGGCGAATCCCACCAGTGCCTTGTCCGCACCCGGCGGCAGGAACGGTTTGACCCCAACCACCAGCAGCAAGGCCACTACCACCACCACCAGGATGCCGATGCCCGATAGCGGGCTGTTGGATGAACCGATCAAGCCCGCCATGTAACCAGTCACAGCCGACACCACGAAGCTCAGCACCACCACGAACGCAACACCACCTATCACCAGCGTCCAGGTGGCACCTTCGAGCCCGTTGTTGACCGCGAAGTGCCACAACAGGTAGCCAATCGGAATCAGGCACAACAGCGAAATCAGGCCCACCAGGCCGATTGGCATGTCGTGCTCGGTGCGCGGCAACGCGTCCAGCGTGCCGGACTTGCGCGCTCGCGAGGCCTTCATGGCGCCGGCCAGGCCGCTGACCAGCGGTTTCATCAACTTCGCCAGCGTCCAGACGGCGGCCACGCCGATCGCACCGGCGCCGATGTAGCGCACGTAGTTGCTCCAGCCGGCCTGTGCCACGCTGAAGGCGTCGCCGGCCGCCCAGTTCAGGTGCGTGAAATACGGCACCGCCCAAGCCCAGCCGATGGCCGCACCCAGCAGCATGGCAATACCCACCCACAAGCCAACCAGGTGCCCGATCGCGAACAGCGCAAAGGACAGCCCGAAGTCAAAACCGGTCGTGCCGGCCTTGTCGCTGCCAACCCTGAAATAATGCGTGACGCTGCTGGCGAAGATGCGTGTCTGCACGATGACGTAGAAGACCGCCGATACGATCGAGCCCCACAATACGGCCTTGAGCCCTGCACCCCCGGTTTCGACAGCGGCCGCACCGTCGGTGGCAGGCGCTTCGCCGGCGCCCACCTTCAATACCTCGGCACAAGCCACGCCCTCCGGATAAGGCAGGTCCGAGTCGGTGACCAGGGCACGCCGCAGCGGGATCGTGTACATCACGCCGAGGATGCCGCCGGTGGCGCAGATGCCGGCCGAGATCCAGAACGGGAACCCGGTCCAGTAGCCCACGATCACCAGGCCTGGCAACACGAAGATGATCGCTGACAGCGTGCCGGCGGCCGAAGCCACCGTCTGCACGATGTTGTTTTCCTGAATCGTGGCGTCATGCATCGCCTTCAGGATTGCCATCGAGATCACGGCCGCCGGGATCGAGGTGGAGAACGTCAGACCTGCCTTCAGCCCGAAATAGACGTTCGCCGCCGTGAACACGATCGTGATCGCGATGCCGATGATCACGCCACGGACAGTCAGTTCGCGGCGCGGCGAGCTGGGCAAGGCTGGCTGGTTCACTGGACGGTCTCCCCCGATGAAAACTGTTGCGCACGATAGCGCGGAATAGCCGACCATGGATATTCCACCTTTGCCGATCGCCTGGCCCGTCGCTCCCTCACCCGGGCCAATACGCTCGTTCCAGCGCAGCCACATGCTGGTTCAACCGCGGCCCCAGGTAGCAGTGGGAGCCACACGGCAGCAAACCGACGTGATCGAACTCGCGCAGGTACCAGGACGGTGACCGCGACAGGAAACCCTGCCGGTCGCCGGCCACATCATCGCGACTGGTGAACACCTCCAGGAATGCCAGCCCTTCGAGCATCTCGCCGATGCCGTGCAGACCGGCGCGAATCTCGGCCGGTTTGAGGTAATGCAGCACGTCGGTGCAAACGATCACGTCGAAACGGGTGTCGAAACGCAGTTGTCCAAGCTGACCGAACCGGGCCAGACCCACATTGCGGCTGCGCCCGTAGCGCGCCACGACGTATCCGCTGGCATCCAGACCGCGGTAGTCGATACCGGGGCGCAATTTACGCAATGGGGCACGCCAGGTGGCCTCGCCACAACCGACGTCGAGTACGTTGCGGAGCGGTCGTCCGAGGTAATACTCGGCCTGCGCGACCACCATCGCCACCTTGCGCCGCAGCTCGGCAGGCGAACCCACCGAGTGGCGCGGGTCGCGATACCACTTGTCGAAATAGCCGCGATCGTAAGTCTTGGGCATTGATGTTCGTGTTCGAATCGGACGATCGCCATGTTATCGCGCCGGTCCGGGTCGTCGACATGGCCATGATCCGCTTCCGCCGCGTAACCAGCCGCGATCATGCCGACCCTGTCATCTCCGGACTGCACGCATCTCCGGGCTGCACGGCACGCATCGAATCGAATTCGTCGACGGATCCTGAACGGCCCACGTCGCCCTGTCAGCCCTTGTCATCCGCAAGGCGCTTGCTGCGTTGAAGCTGTCTGTGGCATGGCCGTGGGCCGCGTTCCAACCAGCAAGGATATTGCGCATGCACAATCTGCCAGCCCGGCGAAATGGTCAGTGGATCGCGGCATGCAGCTGCCTACTGCTGGTGATGGTTACAGCGATGTCGGCGCTGAACGCGACATCCACCGCCACCCGTTTGAGCCAGGCCGACATCCGCTGGCTGCAGCGCGCCAGCTTCGGGCTCGATTCAGCCACCCTGGACAGCTACCAGAAACTCGGGCGCCAGCGTTGGCTGGCCGATCAGCTCAACGATCACGACGACGCCCTGCCGCCCGCCATCCATGACCTGATTGCCAGCTACCCCGCGATCAGCACGCCGCCGGCGGAACTACTTGCTGAAGCCACCCAGGCCCGCCGCGAACTGAAAGCGATCCCGGATGGCGACGCCAGGAAAGCGGCGAAGAAAATGCTTCAATCCCACCTGCGCGACCTGGGCCAGCAAGCCGAGCAGGCCGAGTTGCTGCACGCCATCTACGGCAGCAATCCGCTGAAGGAACAGATGGTCTGGTTCTGGCTCAACCACTTCAGCGTCTACGCCGCCAAGGGCCGCGTGCGCCTGCTGGCGGCCCACTATGAGGAAGACGTGATCCGACCGCATGCCCTGGGCAAGTTTCGCGACCTGGTGCTGGCCACGCTGAAGAGCCCCGCGATGCTGGAGTTCCTCGACAACGCGAAGAACGTCAAGGGCAAGACCAACGAAAACTACGCACGCGAGCTGATGGAATTGCACACGCTCGGCGTCGGTGCCGGCTACACGCAGCAAGATGTGCAGCAGTTGATGCTGATCCTCACCGGCGCCGGCATCGCGCCAGGATCGCCGCGGCGGGCGGGTCGCGCCGGCCGGAATCGGCCCGGCTTGGTGCGTGATGGCCTGTCCGTCTTCAACCCGCAGAAGCACGATTTCAGCAACAAGCAGTTCCTCGGTCACACGATCAAGGGCAGCGGCTACGACGAAATCGGGCAGGCAGTGGATCTGATCACCCGTCAACCAGCCTGCGCGCATTTCATCTCGCGCGAACTGGCCGAATATTTCGTGACCGACCATCCGCCGCCGGCGCTGGTTGAGGCCATGGCGCAAACCTTCCAGCGCACGGACGGCGACATCGCTGCCGTGCTGCGCACGATGTTCGACTCGCCGGCCCTGCTCGCCGGCAACGCAAGGAAATTCAAGGACCCGATCCAGTTCCTGGTCTCGGCGATGAAGCTCGCCTACGACGGCCAGCCGATCAGCGATGCGACGCCGCTGTTGAACTGGCTGAACCAGATGGGCGAGCCGGTATTCGGACGGATCACCCCGGACGGCTGGCCACTGGACAGCGCCAGTTGGTCGGGCTCGGGCCAGATGGCCGAGCGCTTCGCCGTGGCCCGCGCGCTCGGCAGTGGCAGGAACCGCTTGTTCACGAGTGACGCAAACGCGCCGGCAAACGCGGGGCACCCGCCGATACCGTCCATGGACTCCTCGCTCTATCACAGCGCCATCGAGCCATACCTGTCCGACGCCACCCGCGCCGCGCTGGGCAAGGCCAGTTCGGCACCGGAATGGAACACCTACCTGCTGTCATCGCCCGACTTCAATTACCGCTGAACAACGCCAACCAGTTGCATCACGAGACACGCCATGAACCGTCGAGAATTCCTGCTTGCCGCCGCCAGCGCCGCCGCCGCACTGCCAGCGCTGTCCTTCACCGGCCGTTTGTTCGCCGCGCCGGCCAGCTCGCCGCGCTTCCTGCTCGTATTCCTGCGCGGTGGCTATGACTGCAACAACCTGCTGGTGCCTTACGCCAGCGATTTCTACTACGAGTCGCGCCCCACCCTGGCGATCGCCCGGCCCGATCCGGCCCGGCCGGACAGCGCGATTGCGCTGGACGCGAACTGGGGTCTCAACCCGGTGCTGCGCGATTCGATCTATCCGTTGTGGCAAAAAAAGCAGATCGCATTCGTACCGTTCGCCGGCACCGACGATCTGTCGCGCAGCCATTTCGAGACGCAGAACAATATTGAATCGGGCGAACTGACTGCACAGCGCGGCAACTACCGCTCGGGCTTCCTGGCCCGGTTGTCCACGGAGCTTCCCGGCGTCCCGGCAATCGCCTTCACCAAGAACCTGCCGCTGAGTTTCCAGGGTGCCGGCAAGGACATCCCCAACATCTCGCTGAAGGCCGACCCCAAGGCTCGCTTCAATTCGCGTCAGGCAGCGATTCTCAGCGACATGTACAGGGGCACGCCGCTGGCCGCGGCCACCGCTGACGGGCTGGCGCTGCCGGAAACCATCTCCAGCGACCTGCGCAACGAGATGATCAAGGCCAGCCGTGGCGCACCCAACGCCCGCAGCTTCGCCACCGAGACCCGGCGCATCGCCACGTTGATGCGCGACCAGTACCGGCTCGGCTTCGTCGACGTGGGCGGCTGGGACACCCACGTCAATCAAGGCAGCACGAGCGGCGGCCTGGCCAACAACCTGCGCAACCTCGGCGAAGGCCTGGTTGCCTATGCCGACGCGCTGGGTGATGACTGGAACAACACCATCGTGGTGGTGCTGTCCGAGTTTGGCCGCACTCTCCGCGAAAACGGCGACAAGGGCACCGACCACGGCCACGGCACCGTGTACTGGGTGCTCGGCGGCAAGGTCAATGGCAAGCGCATCGTCGGCGAACAGGTTGCGGTCGACGCGTCGGGCTTGCTGCAAAACCGCGACTACCCCGTACTAACCAATTACCGCGACCTGCTCGGCGGCATGTTCCAGCGGGTCTGGGGCCTGACCGGCAACGGCCTGCAGCGGGTTTTTCCAGCTGGGCGGCCGCGCGATCTGCAGTTGGTCTGAGCTGGAAGCGCGCGGCCCCGACAGGTGTCTGGCGATGTATCGGCGCAGATGGTCCACGGCGCGCGATACAGGCACCGGTCCAAATCCCATGACGCGGAAACTTCCGGGAAGATTGTGGACCGCAGGTCCGGCCTTGCCCGAGCATGACGCGAGTAGCATGCTGGTGCGTACGTATCTCGCTTTGATTTGGCGGGCGCACACCTTTGACTGGTCATTCCCGCTGCCGCGTGTACCGAAGAGACTCAGGGCCGGTGTGGCATGGCCTCTTGCTTCACGGAGTGACCCATGACTGTGCAGGGCATCATGTCGACACGACTGGTGACGGTCGAGATGGACGACAAGCTGAAAGCCGTCAAGGAAATCTTCGACAGGATGAAATTTCACCACCTGTTGGTGGTGGAAGAAGACCGGCTCGTCGGCGTGATCTCGGATCGCGATTTGCTGCGTGCATTGAGCCCGTTCATCGGCAGCACGATGGAAGCTGATCGTGACGTGGCAACGCTCAACCGGCGCGTGCACCAGATCATGACGCGCAAGCCGATCACATTGGCGCCGCAGGCCAGCGTGGCCGATGCGGTCGCCTTGTTCCTGGCCCACGACATCTCGTGCATTCCCGTCGTCGACGCGGCATGCAGTCCGATAGGTATCCTCAGTTGGCGTGATGTGTTGAGATCGTCGGCGCCACTACCATTGCGCGACGTCGACCAGGCTGCCGGCTCGCGCATTCCATCGTCTTGAGGGGAATAGCATGCTTCCACATCGTCGGGTCGTCGTTGCGATACTGTCCGCAGCCCTGTTTGCCTCGCCAGTGTTTGCCACCGACGATGTGGCCCCTACGCCGACCACCGCGCAATTACTGGCCCAATCAAGCGCCGGCGAGTGGCGCACGCCCGACCCGAAAAACCTGCTGGTGATGCGACTGCCGAGCGGGCGCGTGCTGATCGAGTTGGCACCGGATTTCACCCCGCTGCACACGGCGAACATTCGCACGCTGGTGCGTGAGCACTACTTTGACGGGCTCTCGATCAACCGCGTGCAGGACAATTTCGTGACCCAGTGGGACGACCCGGTCAGCAACGCGGACAAACCCGACCCGCGCAAGCTCAAGTCGCTGGGCAGCGCGGAGCGGACTCTGCCGCCGGAGTACACCCGTCCGATCGATCCGAAGCTGGCGTGGACGGCGTTGCCGGATGGCGACGTTTACGCGCCCCAGGTCGGATTCTCCGAAGGTTTCCCGGCGGCGCGCGATCCGACCCGTGGCCAGGTCTGGTTGACCCACTGCTACGGCACGGTGGGCGTGGCGCGCGATGTCGCGCCAGACAGCGGCAACGGCAGCTCGTTGTATGCGGTGATTGGCCAGGCTCCGCGCCGGCTCGATCGCAACCTGGCGGTCGCCGGGCGCGTACTGGAAGGGATGCCGCTGTTGTCCGCGCTGCCGCGTGGCGACGGGCCGATGGGCTTCTACGGCAAGCCGTCCCAGCGCACGCCGATTGAATCCATACGGTTGGCCTCCGAGTTGCCGCCGGCACAGCGCCCCGCGATCCAGGTGCTGCGCACTGACAGCACCACTTTCGCCGCCCTGCTGGACGCACAACGCCATCGGCACGATGCGTTCTACCAAGTCTCACCAGGCAAGGTCGGGCTGTGCAGTATCGAGGTGCCCACACGTGAACCGAAGGCGACCGCCGCAGCGCAGTAGGCCACGGCCCAGTGCGGGGCGGCCCCCGTCAGTTGCCGGATCAACGGCTCGGCGTGGCGCGCTGGCCCGAGTTCAGTCACCGGGCCGGACACAGCGTTTCTGCACGGCAGTCACGGGCCATCATCCCGGACGTCTTTACGTCTGTGCGACGTGGCGGTCCACCCTGTCCAGCCCAGGGAAAGCACACGCCGGCACGTCGTCGTGCCCGTGCTCTTGATCGCCAGCGGATGAACGTATACTGCTGATCCTGCCTGACCAGTTGCCGATCCGCTTGAACGAGTTGTTCGTATTCATCGCCGTGGGTGCCCTCGCGCAGCTGGTTGATGGTGCATTGGGCATGGCGTTCGGGGTGACCTCGTCCGGTCTGTTGCTGGCGCTGGGCATGCCGCCCGTTGCGGCCAGTGCCAGCGTGCACTACGCGGAGACCTTCACCTGCGGCGCCTCCGGGATCAGCCACCTGCTGGCCGGCAACGTGCGACGGGCGCTGTTCCTGGCGCTGGTCGTTCCCGGCGTGCTGGGTGCCTTGATCGGCGTGTGGGTCGCCATCAACGTCCCGCCGACCTGGCTACGCGGGGCGATGGCGCCCTATCTGCTCGGCATGGGCGCGTTCTTGCTGTTTCGCAGTACCCGGCCGGTCGGCCAGCGCCTGGACGTGCCGCGTGGCACCGGGCCGACCGGGTTGGTGGCGGGCCTGGTCGACACCATTGGCGGTGGAGGCTGGAGCGCCATCACGGTCACCATGTTGCTGGCGCGTGGGGTGCAGCCGCGCACGGTCATCGGCAGCGTGCACCTGGCCAAGTGCGTGGTGAGCGTTGCCGCCAGCGTGAGCTTCCTGTTCGCGATCGGCGTCAGCCACGCCTCGGCGGTGCTGGGCCTGATCATCGGCGGCGCGGTGGCCGCGCCGTTTGGCGCGATATTCGTGCGCCGGGTCCCGCCGCGCGTCGCCACCGCGCTGGCCGGCATCGCGGTGCTGGCGCTGGGGCTCAACAACACGGTTCGCCTGTTCGCCTGAGGCGTTGATTACAATGACCGGATGAACCCCAACCAGCCTTTCCCGATCGAAGTACGTGGCAGCGCGAGACAGCCGCTGGGCATGAGCCCGGCCCGCTTCCTGCGCGATTATTGGCAGAAACGCCCGCTGCTGATCCGCAACGCGTTCGCCAACTTCCAGCCACCGCTGCAACCGGACGACCTGGCTGGGCTGGCCTGCGAGCCAACCGCACTGGCGCGGCTGATCGTGCACGACGAGAAGCGCGAACGCTGGCAGGTCAATTCCGGTCCGTTGAGCGAGGCGGATTTTGCCCGTACTCCCGACGCCAACTGGACCTTGCTGGTGCAGGACGTGGACAAGTGGGACGCCGATGTGGCTGGTCTGCTGCAGTACTTCGATTTCGTACCCAGTTGGCGGCTGGACGACGTGATGGTTTCCTACGCCGAACCCGGTGGCGGCGTCGGCGCGCATGTCGACCAATACGACGTATTCCTGCTGCAGGGCCTGGGCCAGCGCGACTGGGCGATCAGCGACGATCCGCTGGCGCCAAAGGCTTTCCGTCCCGATCTCGAACTGAAACAGCTGGTGCACTTCGAGCCTACCCACGAGTGGCTGCTGGACCCGGGCGACATGCTGTACCTGCCGCCGGGCGTGCCGCACGACGGGGTAGCCTTCGGCGGCCCGTGCATGACCTTCTCGATCGGCATGCGCGCGCCTTCGCAGTCGGAGATGACTGGCGACCTGGCCGACTACATCGCCGAGCAACTGCCGGAGGAACTGCGCTACGCCGATCCGGACCTGAAGCCGGCCCGGTCCACCGGCGAGATCGACCACGCTGCGCTGGAGCGCGTGAGGGATGCGCTGCCGTTTGCCGCGGTGCTGCGTGAGGACTCGTTGCGTGACTGGTTCGGCCGTTTCATCACCCGCTACCGCAACGCCCAGACGCCGGCGCCACTGGAGAAGCCGCTGGATCCCGGCAAGTTAGCCAGCAGACTGGCCGCGGGTGCGCGGTTGTTGCGCCACCCGTGGTCACGACTGGCGTGGTCGCGCAGCAAGACCGCCTGCACGCTGTATGTCTGCGGCCAGGCCTACGCGGCCACGCCAGCACTGGCGCAGCAACTATGCGCGCAGCGTGAGCTGGCCATCGATCACGCCCCGGACGCCGCCGACCAAGCCCTGCTGCTGGCCCTGGTCAACGACGGTCACCTGTTGTTGCCCAAGGCGCGCCGTCGGCGATGAAGCTGCAGAACTTCCATGTCGAGATCGCCGACTGGTCGCGCACCGACCAACGTGCCGCGCTGCTCGACCTGCGCGACGTGGTATTCATCCAGGAACAGGGCGTGCCCGAGCAGCGCGAGCGGGATGGCCTCGACATCGATTGCTGGCACGTACTGGCCCGTGACGAAACCGGCCAACCGATCGGCTGTGGCCGGCTCACCCCGACCCGCAAGATCGGCCGCATGGCCGTGTTGCCGGACTGGCGCGGCCAGGGCGTGGGCGCGGCCTTGCTGCGCGAGCTGCTCAGCCGGGCCCGCACCCAGGGCTGGCCCGAGGTGGCCCTGGATGCGCAGGTCAGCGCGATCGGCTTCTACGAGCGCGCCGGCTTCGTGGCGCATGGCGAGGAATTCGAGGACGCCGGGTTGGCCCATCGAGCGATGCGCCTGGTATTTTCCGATGCAGACCAGAGGCCGCGGCCGATGCGGCGTGATGTCGGCGTGCTGCCTGCCGGTAGCGCCGGCGACGTCACGGCGTCGCGGCTGCAATTGCTGCGCGACGCGCGCCATCGGCTGGCGATCCGGCTGCCCGTGCTCGGCAACGACAGTTACGCCAGCATCGAAGAGCTGGACGAATTGCGGCGCATTGCCACCTCCGGCCGCAGCGCGCTGATCCGTATCCTGCTGCACGATCCCGAGGCCGCGCTGCGCAACGACCACCGGTTGGTCACGCTGGCCCAGCGCCTGTCCAGCGCGTTCCAGATCCGCATGCCGACGGATGAGGTCGACCTGGCCTGGCGTTCCGCCTGCCTGCTCAACGATGCCGGAGGCTACCTGTTCCTGCCGGAGGCGGAGCGCCCGCAGGGACGGGCCGCGCGCCGCGACCGTTCCAGCGCCGCTCCGCTGCAGCAGCATTTCGACGAAGTATGGGATCGTTCAGCCCGCGCCAGCATGCTGCTGACCCTGGATATCTGAGCGGCTGCATGAACAGCCACTGGCTCGCGGTTCGCCCCTCTCCAGCCGATCGCGCGGCAACACCAGAGACATCGAGACCAGCACCGGCGAGCATCGAAAGCCTTCGGGCGTCGTCGCGCCCGTGCCGGCAAGGGTTTGCTTTGTGCTTGCGCAACAGCCACTTGGATTCCGCCCTTCGCGGGTTCCGATGACGATCTGAGGACAGATCCCTCCGGCATCGCGCTCGCCCGTGCACACCCTGAGCAAGATGGGCCGCCGCACGTTGCGGCAAGCCCGATGCAGCCGGACCACGGGTTGCCGCCTGGTGGCGCGCAAAGGGTATAATTCATCGGATTACCCTCAGTCATCTGCATGAGCAGCCGGGTGGGCTTGAAAACCGGCTGAGAAGTCGCGACGTTTTTGCTCACACGGATGGCTGAAAGCCCCCCTTCTCTGCTGGTGGTGACGTGAGTACAAACTTGATCCGCGAGTTTTCCGAATCTTCCCAACTCGCTGGCGGCAACGCCGATTATGTGGAATCGCTGTACGACGCCTGGCTGACCGATACGTCGATCGTTCCTGCTGAATGGGCGAATTATTTCGAGACGTTCAAAGGCCGCGAATCGGGCGATGTTCCGCACAGCGCTGCCATCGCGCGGATCGAGGCGGCGCAGAAACGTCGCCACGACGGGGCGGTCGCGGTCCCCATGAGCAACGAATACGCGCGCAAGCAAGCTGGCGTACTGCGCCTGCTGACCGCCTACCGCTCGCGCGGCCACCTGGCCGCCAACCTCGACCCGCTCGGCCTCGTCGAGAAAATGCCGGCACCGGATCTGGGCCTGCCGTTCCACGGCCTCAGCGATGCCGACCTCGATACCGAGTTCGACGCCGGCAACTACGCCGGCGGCGGCAAGCGCTTGACGCTGCGCGATCTGCTGGACCGGTTGCAGAAAACCTACGCCAGCACGATTGGCGCCGAGTTCATGCACATCAGCAACCACGAGCAGCGCAACTGGATCTACAGCCGGCTCGAGCAACACGCTGGCCAGGCTGGCCTGGACAAGGCCGGCAAACAACACGTACTGGACGGATTGACCGCCGCCGAAGGCCTGGAGCGCTACCTGCACACGAAATACGTCGGCCAGAAGCGATTCTCGCTGGAAGGCGGCGACAGCTTGATCCCGATGCTCGATGACGTGGTGTGCGCCGCCGGCGACAACGGCGTCAAGGAACTGGTGATCGGCATGGCCCATCGCGGTCGCCTCAACGTGCTGGTCAACATCCTGGGCAAGCCGCCGAAGACCCTGTTCGACGAATTCGAAGGCAAGTTCGACAATGCCGACGATCCGGCCTATTCCGGCGACGTGAAGTACCACATGGGCTTTTCGGCCGACGTCAAGACGCCCAAGGGTGGCCTGCATGTCGCTCTGGCGTTCAACCCGTCACACCTGGAAGTTGTCAACCCGGTCGTCAGCGGATCGGTGCACGCGCGCCAGACCCGTCGGCACGACACCTTGCACGCGCAATCGATGGCGGTGCTGATCCATGGCGACGCCTCGTTTGCCGGCCAGGGCGTGAACATGGAATTGCTCAACATGTCGCAGGCGCGCGGCTTCAAGATCGGCGGCAGCCTGCACATCGTGATCAACAACCAGGTCGGCTTCACCACCTCCGACCCGCAAGACGCGCGTTCCACCATGTACTGCACCGACCTGGCCAAGATGGTCAACGCACCAGTGCTGCACGTGAATGGTGACGACCCGGAGGCCGTCATCCTGGTGACTCGGCTTGCCTACGCTTTCCGCAAGGAGTTTCGCCGTGACGTGGTGATCGACCTCGTCTGCTACCGCCGCCTCGGCCACAACGAGGCCGATGAGCCTGCGGCCACCCAGCCGATGATGTACCAGATCATCCGCAAGCGCCCCACAACACGCGACCTGTACCAGCAGGAGCTGGTGAAACAGGGAGTGCTGGCCGAAGGCGATGCCAAGAAGCAATTCGATGCCTACCGCGACCGGCTGGAAGCTGGTGAACCGATGACCGCTCTGGATCCATCGCCGACCCGCGACAGTGAAATCGACTGGGCTCGCTTCCTTGGCGGCAAGCTGTCCATGGCTACCGATACCACGGTGCCAGAGAAGAAACTGCACGAACTGGCAGACAAGATTCTTGCGATGCCCGCCGACATCACCCTGCAAGCGCGAGTTGCCAAGATCTACGAGGATCGACGCAAGATGGCAGCCGGGGAGCAGCCGGCTGACTGGGGCTTCGCCGAGAACCTGGCCTATGCCACGCTGATCGACGCTGGCTACGACATGCGTCTGGTCGGCCAGGACACCAGCCGTGGCACTTTTTTCCATCGCCACGCGGTGTTGCACGACCAGAATGATGGTCATACTTACATGCCGCTGGCTACGGTGCGTGACGGCGCCGATGTGGCAGTGATCGACTCACTGCTCAGCGAGTTGGCGGTGATGGCGTTCGAGTACGGTCACTCCACCACCGACCCGGACACGCTCAACATCTGGGAAGCGCAATTCGGCGATTTCGCCAACGGCGCCCAGGTGGTAGTCGATCAGTTCATCAGTTCCGGCGAGGCTAAGTGGAACCGATTGTGTGGCTTGGTGCTGCTGTTGCCACATGGCTATGAAGGCCAGGGCCCAGAGCACTCCTCCGCGCGACTCGAGCGCTTCCTGCAGCTGTGCGCCATGGACAACATGCAAGTGTGCGTACCCACCACGCCGGCGCAGGACTTCCACATGATTCGCCGGCAGATGCTGCGCAACGTGCGCAAGCCGCTGATCGTGATGACGCCGAAATCGCTGCTGCGCCACAAGCTGGCCGTGTCATCGATGGACGAGCTCGCCAACGGCAGCTTCCAGCTGGTGATCGGCGAACACCGCAAGCTGGCGGCGAAGAAGGTCAAGCGTGTTGTGCTGTGCTCGGGCAAGATCTACTACGACCTGCTGGAAAACGCCGAGAAGCGCGACTTGAAGGACGTTGCCATCGTCCGTGTCGAGCAGCTGTACCCGTTCCCGCGCCCCGAAGTTACTGCCGTGCTGGACCAATATCCTTCCGCAAAGGAAGTGATCTGGTGTCAGGAAGAGCCGATGAACCAGGGCGCCTGGTTCCAGATCCGCCACCACCTGCAAGCGTGCACGAGCACGAGTCACAGCCTGTCATACGCGGGGCGCGCGCGTTCGCCGGCGCCGGCAGCCGGTCACCACAACACCCACGTCGCCGAACAGGCCGCGCTGGTCGAACAGGCACTGATCGGACCGATCGGTGCAGACTATTCCACCGAGTAAGCTCCCTCGCATCGCGCGGCCAGGAAGGCCACATCGTTGATTTTCGCGTTCACGCGCGAGCACACAAACCCCAAGGGTCGTCATGTCCATCGAACTCAAAGTCCCCGTGCTGCCTGAATCCGTCTCCGACGCCACCATCGCCGGTTGGCACAAGAAAGCCGGCGACGCGGTCACGCGCGACGAGAATCTGGTTGATCTCGAAACCGACAAGGTGGTACTCGAAGTCCCCTCACCTGTCGACGGCGTGCTGAAGGAAATCAAGCACCAGGTCGGCGATACGGTGAACAGCGAACAAATTATCGCGATCATCGAGGAAGGCGCCGCCGCGGCGCCCGCCAAGGACGAGCCGAAGGCTGAGGCCAAGACTGAGGCCCAAGCGCCCGTCAAGGATGAGCCGGCGAAGAGCGACGCACCGAAGGCAGCGTCGAAGGGCACCGAGGACCTCTCTCCAGCCGGCCGGCGCGTGGCTACCGAGGAGAACATCGACCCGTCCAAGGTTGCCGGCACCGGCCGCGATGGCCGCGTGACCAAGGAAGACCTCGTAAATTACGGCAAGAGTGGTGGCGCCGCGCCGGCCACAACACCGGCGGCGAAGCCGACGCCCGGTTCGCGCCCGGAAGAGCGGGTGCCAATGACCCGCATGCGCGCACGCATCGCCGAGCGCCTGATGCAATCGAAGAACTCGATTGCCATGCTCACCTCGTTCAACGAAGTGAACCTGGCCGAAGTGGTGAAGATGCGCAAGTCGCTGGGCGAGGCGTTCCAGAAGGAACACGGCATCAAGCTCGGTTTCATGAGCTTCTTCGTCAAGGCTGCCGCCGAGGCGCTCAAGCGCTACCCGTACGTAAACGCCTCTGTCGACGGCAACGACGTGATCTACCACGGCTACCAGGACATCTCGATCGCGGTGTCCACCGAAAGGGGCCTGGTCACGCCGGTGCTGCGCGACGTGCAGGACATGAGCTTCGCCGACGTCGAGAAGGCGATTGCAGATTACGCCACCAAGGCGCGCACGAACAAGCTCACGTTGGATGACCTGCAGGGAGGCACTTTCACCATTACCAACGGCGGCACTTTCGGCTCGTTGCTGTCCACCCCGATCGTCAACCCGCCGCAGAGCGCAATCCTGGGCATGCACACGATCAAGGAGCGCGCCATCGTCGAGAGCAGCGGCCAGGTCATCGCCGCCCCGATGATGTACATCGCGATCAGCTACGACCATCGCATCATCGACGGCAAGGACGCGGTGCTGTTCCTGGTCGACATCAAGAACCAGCTGGAGAACCCGCAAAGGATGCTTCTCGGCCTGTAGGGCCGAGAAGCATCCGGGATTCGGGATTCGGATAGGCGTCGTGACGCATGCCACTTCCGGATTCCGCCCTCTCCCGAGCCCCGCGCGGCATCCGGTATTTGCCCGGGTGCCGCGACCGCAGCTCTTGCGAATCCCGAATCCCGAATCCCCAATCTCGAATCCCGTGTGAGTAAATGAAATGAGTGAAAAATACGATGTCATCGTCATCGGCGCCGGCCCGGGCGGCTATGTGGCTGCGATTCGCGCCGCGCAGCTCGGCCTGAAGACCGCCTGTGTTGACGCGTTCGCCGGCAAGGACGGCCAGCCGGCACTGGGCGGCACCTGCCTCAACGTGGGCTGTATCCCATCCAAGGCGCTGCTCGACTCTTCGCGCCAATTCCACAACCTCACCAGCAACTTTGACGCGCACGGCATCAGTGCCGACAATCCGCGCATCGACGTGCCGACCTTCATTGGTCGCAAGGACAAGATCGTCAAGCAGTTCACCGGCGGCGTGGCGCAGCTATTCAAGGCGAACAAGGTCACGCCGTACTTCGGTACTGGCAAGCTGTTGAAAGGCAACAGTGTCGAGATCACCGGCGCGGACAAGAGCAAGCAGACCATCAGCGCGACCAACGTGATCCTGGCTTCCGGCTCAGTGCCGATCGAGCTGCCATTCGCGAAGTTTGACGGCAAGGCGATTGTCGACAACGCCGGCGCGCTGGATTTCACCACAGTGCCCAAGCGCCTGGGCGTGATCGGCGCCGGCGTGATCGGTCTCGAACTGGGCAGCGTGTGGAAGCGGCTCGGTTCGGACGTCACCATCATCGAGGCCTTGCCCGACTTCCTCGGCGCCGCCGACGCGGACATCGCCAAGGTTGCCCAGCGCGAGTTCAAAAAGCAGGGCCTGGACATCAAACTCGGCGCCAAGCTTGCCAAAGCCGAAGTCAAGAAAGACGGCGTGCATCTGGTCTACACCGACAAGGACGGCGAGCAGAAACTGGTTGTCGACAAGCTGCTGGTCGCGGTAGGCCGGCGCGCCTACACGACCGGCTTGCTGGCCGACGACACCGGCGTGAAGCTGGACGAGCGCGGTCGTATCGTGGTCGACGAACACAACCACACCGGCGTTGATGGTGTGTGGGCTGTCGGTGATGCGGTGCGCGGCCCGATGCTGGCGCACAAAGGTTCCGAGGAAGGCGTGGCCGTAGCCGAGTGGATCGCCGGCAAGGCTGGCCACGTCAACTACGACACGATCCCCTGGGTGATCTATACCGAGCCGGAGATCGCCTGGGCCGGCAAGACCGAGAAGCAGCTCAAGGACGAAGGCGTGCCGTACAAGGTCGGCAGCTTCCCGTTCGCCGCCAACGGGCGTGCCGTGGCAATGAACGAAAGCGTCGGCCAGGTGAAGATGATCGCCCACGCCGAAACCGATCGCATCCTCGGCGTGCACATGGTCGGCCCGGGTGTGTCCGAACTGATCGCTGAATGCGTGGTGGCGATGGAGTTCAAGGGTTCGTCCGAGGATATGGCGCGTATCGTCCACGCCCATCCAACCCTGTCCGAAGTGGTGCATGAGGCCGCGCTGTCAGTCGACAAGCGAGCCATTCACAAAGGCAATTGATCGCTCCGGCCGCTACGCGACGGCCCGCTCGTGGCGACACGGGCGGGCCTTCGTATTCCTACCCCCTCGCAGGAGCCCGCTTGCGGGCGATGCTCTTGCTCTGATGCGCGATAGATGATTAGGACAACAGCATCGCCCGCAAGCGGGCTCCTACCGTCACCCACTCAACCCAGACAAGCTCATGCCCCAACCCACTGCAATCTGCGTTTACTGCGGCTCCAGTAGCGGCAGACATTCCGAGTATGCGGAACAGGCCCGGGCGTTCGGTGTCGAGATGGCCCGACGCGGCATCACGCTGGTCTACGGCGGCGGCAAGGTCGGTTTGATGGGCATCGTTGCCGACGCGGTGTTGGCGGGCGGCGGCCAGGTGATCGGCGTGATCCCGCGCCAGCTGGTGGAACTTGAAGTCGCCCACCCGCACCTGAGCGAGCTGGTAGTGGTCGAGACCATGCACCAGCGCAAGACGCGCATGTACGAGCTTTCCCACGCCTTCGTCGCCCTGCCCGGCGGCTTTGGCACGATGGACGAGATGTTCGAGATGCTGACCTGGGCCCAACTCGGCCTGCATCGCTGCCCCTGCGCCTTCCTCGACGTACGTGGTTACTACCGCGACCTCCGCACGATGATGGAGCACATGGTTGACGAAGCGTTCGTGCGGGCGGTTCAGCGTGACAACATCTGGTTCGGCGAGGACATCCCCGCACTGTTTGAATGGATGCAACACTACGAGGGCGACTACACCGCCAAGTGGATTGACCCCAGCAGCGTCAGCGCCTGATTACCAAGGGAGTAATAGAGATGAACCGGTTCCAAGCCTTCCGCATCCACAACGACGACAATGGTTACCGCACCGGCATCGAGACGCTCGACGTCGACACGCTGTCGCCTGGCGAGGTGCTGATCAAAGTCGCGTACTCGTCGGTCAATTACAAGGACGCGTTGGCCGGCACCGGCAAGGGCCGCATTCTGCGTCGCTATCCGCTCAATGGCGGCATCGACGTAGCCGGCTGCGTGGTGGCCTCCACCGACCCGGCGTTCAAGGAGGGCGATGCCGTGCTGTGCACGGGCAGCGGCCTGTCCGAAACTCGCGACGGTGGCTACGCCGAATATGCGCGGCTGGACGCGCGCTGGACGATTCCGTTGCCAGCGGGCCTCAGCCTGCGCGAAAGCATGATCGTCGGCACTGCCGGCTTTACCGCCGCACTGGCCCTGCTGCGCATGCAGGACAATCGGCAGACGCCGGAGCTGGGTCCGATCGCGATCACCGGTGCCAGCGGTGGCGTCGGCCAGTTGGCGATCGACATCTTCAGTCGTGCCGGCTACACGGTGCACGCGATCAGCGGCAAGGTCGGTCATTTCGACTTCCTGCGCGAGTTGGGTGCCAGCGAATGCATCGATCGCCACCAGCTCGCCTTCAGCGGCAAGTCAATGGACTCGGTGCGCTTTGGTGGGGCGTTGGACAGTGTAGGCGACGGCATGCTCGCTGGCCTGCTGCCGCTGATCAGCGCCTACGGCAACGTGGCCCTGTGCGGCAACGCCGGTGGCGTCGCCTTCGACAGCACGGTGATGCCGTTCATTATCCGTGGTGTGAGCCTGCTTGGTGTGGCCTCGGCGGGCACTGCAAGGGACATCCGCGGAGAGCTCTGGCAACACCTTGCCAGCGACTGGAAACCACGGCAGCTGGATCGCATCGCCACCCAGGAGGTCGATCTGGACGAATTGCCGGGCACATTCGAGCGCATGCTTGCCGGCGAATCGTTCGGGCGCAGCCTGGTTCGCATCGACCGCACGCTTTGAAGCCGGCATGCTTGGAAGTACCATTGGCACGCCTTAGAATCAGGCACGCCTTAGAATCACCGAAACTCGCAGGGAACCCTCAACTTATGGCACGTATCCTGATCGTCGACGACTCTCCTTCTCAATTGCTGGGCATCAAGCGGATCGTCGAGAAACTCGGGCATGAAGTGCTCTCCGCCGAAGACGGCGCCGCAGGTGTGGAAGTGGCCAAGGCGGAAATGCCCGACCTGATCCTGATGGATGTGGTGATGCCGAACCTCAACGGCTTCCAGGCTACCCGCACCATCAGCAAGAACGCTGATACGGCGCATATCCCGATCATCCTGGTCACCACCAAGGATCAGGAAACCGACAAGGTCTGGGGCATGCGCCAGGGCGCCAAGGCCTACGTGACCAAACCGATCAAGGAAGAGGAACTGGTCAAGGCACTCGAGGAGTTCCTGCCGCACTGAGTCGGCGACCCCGAATCGAGAGCAACGGTGCCCACGGGCGCCGTTTTTTTTGCTGCGTCGTGCAGAGCGGATCCAGGAGCCTGTCGGGCTTTGGTGGTTGAGGCGGGAATTCGGCTGCGTGAGGACAGCAAATGACGATTCGCCGGTCCATAGTGGCTCTATGGACCAAGAATCGGCGGATTGTGGACCGCACAGGCGGGTTCGCAGACCGGCCGACCAAAGTCCGACAGACTCCTACCCTGCGCGATAATCCTGGTACGACTTTTCCTCGACCAGCTGCGAACCGAGCTTGAGGTTGATCGCGCGCTTGAACGCCGCGCGCTCGTCGTTGCGGAAATACACCGCGCGGGCCAGCTCGATGAACTCACGACCAAACTCCTGTGCGCGTTCCTTCAATCGAATCTCGTCTTCGATGTCCCACAGCAGCTCATTCACTGCCGACAGGCTGGCTCGTTCCGCGCCGATATCGGTCTGCGAGGCCACATGGTTGGCCCAGGTTGCGTTGAGCAGGTCCAGCTCATTGCGCACATTGGCCAGCTTGGCTTCGTCGCGCATCCGCCGCGACTTGATTTCGAGGATGGTGATCTTGTCGATCAACTCGCCGTAGGACACGGGGGTCTGGATCAGGCTCATGCTTGGTTCCCTTGCAAGTGCTTCAAACGACGGTACGGAACGCGCCCTGCTGCACCAGCGCACAGGCTTTCGCCACATCGGCGCCCAGCGCGCGGTCGCGGTGCACGAAATCGATCTGCCCGCGCAGGATCGCATGCGCCTTGCGCACGCTGGCGCCGGCATGGAAATCGCCCGCACCGGCCAGTGCGGCGGAGAGTTGTTTCACTTCGGCGACAAACTGCTCGTAATGCGGCTGCCCTTGATGCGGCGCATTGGTTATTTTCGCGGCCAATGCCGCCCACCCGCCGCGACTGGCCAGGCGCCGCGCCGCATTGAGCATCTCCTGGCGGTAATCCAGTGCCTGTGCGGCGGTGCACAGCTCCAGCGCCAGCACATGACCCAGGTCGTCCATCATTTCCAGGACGTGGCGCGCCTCGTTGGCACCCATCGAGACGTGGTCCTCGGCGTTCGCGCTGGTCGGTATCGAATACACGCTGGCCGGATGCGCACGGGTAGCCAGATCGTTGACCAGGGCCGCGGCGGTGTACTGCACGATCATGAAGCCGGAATCGGTGCCGTCCTCATTGCCGGTGAGGAACGCAGGAAGGCCATCATTCGTCGCCGCATCGACCAGCTTGTTGAGGCGTCGTTCGGAAATCGAGGCTAACACTGGCAGCGACGCCTTCACGTAGCTCATCGCCAACGCCAGCGGCATGCCGTGGAAGTGGCCGGCGGAAATCACTTGTTCCTCGATGAATTGCGCGCCCTCGTTGTCGGGGAAGATCAACGGGTTGTCGGTGACCGCGTTCAGCTCGATGTCGAACACACGGCAAGCCTGACGCCACGCATCGCGCACCGCGCCGTGCACCTGCGGCATGCAGCGCAAGCTGTAGGCATCCTGCGGCTGGTGCTTCTTGCCGCCCTTGAACGGCAGGAAGCGGCTGTAGAACGCCTGGCGACCGTGGCGCTGGTTGGCCGGCACCCAGTCCCAGCTGATGTCGAAGCTGAGCGATTGGTCATCCGGCTCGCTCCAGGCCTCGGCGCTCCACGGCTTGAAGCGCGGCACCAGATGGTAGGGAATATCCAGCAGAGTCGACTCGTCCAGCAGCTTGCGCACGTGTGCGGCCGTGTCGATCTGTCCGGGGTGCGGGCGCAGCGCATGCACGTCGGCGCGCAAGGCGCCGCTACGGCCGGCGAACGCATCCAGGGTCATTGCCGCGGCCAGATCCGCGGTATTCAATAACTGTTCCAGCGCATCCAGCGCCAGTACTCCGGTCGCCAGCATCTGTGCGGTGCCGTTGTTGAGCGCCAGGCCCTCCTTGAATGACAGTCGGATCGGGGTCAGTCCGGCACGCTGCAACGCCTCGGCACCAGGCATCCGCGCACCCTGGTAAAACGCCTCGCCGCCGCCCAGCAGCACAATCGCCAGGTGCGACAGCGGCGCCAGGTCGCCACTGGCGCCCACCGAGCCCTTCTCCGGCACCACCGGCACCACGCCAGCGTTGAACATCGCAGCCAGCGCTTCAAGCGTGCTCACGCGGACGCCGGAATGACCACGCATCAGCGTGTTGATGCGGATCACCAGCATCGCCCGCACCACCTCCGTGGCAAACGGCTTACCCACGCAGACCGCATGAGTGATGATCAGGTTGTGCTGCAATTCCTCCAGCAACGTGCCTTCGGTCTGGTGCGGATTTCCTCCGGGCAATTCGTCGCGCAACCGATGCGCCCCGAGCAGCTTGTCCGCATTGCTGCCGAAGCCGGTGGTGACGCCGTAGATCGGCTCGCCGCAGTTGACCTTGTCGGCCAGAAAATCGGCGGCACGCTGCACGCGCCCGAGACCGGACGGATCCAGTAAAACCTTGCCGTCGCTGCACGCCACCGCTACCAACTGCGCACGTGTGAGGCTGTTGCCGTCGAGAACTATGCTTTCGCTCACCGCAGAATGCTCCGTTTGATTGCCGCGCCGCAGTGTCTCAGCCCATGGCCGCGACTTGCTCCAGCTCTACTCGGAGCGTCTTGGTCAGCTCACTGCGCGCCACCTCGAACTGATCCGCACGGCGCAGGTCCTTGACCGTCACCACGTCTTTCGCGATCTCGTCCTCGCCGAGCACGATCACGAAGCGGATGCCCGCGCGGTCGGCGTACTTGAACTGCTTGCCCAGCTTGCCGCCTTCGAGCACCATCTCGGTGGCGATGCCGGCGCCACGCAGTTCGCTGGCCAGGGCCAGGTAGGCCGGCAGGCGAGCCTCGTCCATCTGCGTCACCAGCACGTCTACCGTGCTGCTGGCGGAGTTGATCAAACCGGCGTCGCGCAATTGCCAGTACAGCCGGGTCAGGCCGATCGAGATGCCCACGCCAGGCAAGTGGGATTTGGTGTACTGGCCAGCCAGGTTCTCGTAGCGTCCGCCCGAGCAAATCGAACCGATCCCGGGATGCTCGTTGAGCGTGGTCTCGTACACCGTGCCGGTGTAGTAGTCCAACCCGCGCGCGATCGACAGGTTCAACGCGTAATGGCTTTCCGGCACCCCGAACGCGTGGATCAGTCCGAGCACCTCCTTCAGTTCGTCACGCCCCTGCTCCATGGCTACCGGGCCAGTGCCCAGCGCATCGAGCTTGTCCAGCGCATCCTGCAGCGAGGTCGAGCGCACCCGTACGAAGGCCAGGATCTTCGCTGCCACCGCGGCGCTCAGGCCGAACGTCTCGCCGGTCAGGGTGTCGCGTACGTAGTCCGCACCGCGCTTGTCCAGCTTGTCGACCTCGCGCAGCACCAGCATCTGCTGTTCGCCGTCGACGATGCCGAGGCTCTCGAAATAGCCGCGCATCAACTTGCGGTTGTTGAGCTGGATGGTGAACGGGCCGATCGCCAGCTCGCGGAACACGCTGTAGATCACCGCGGGGATCTCGGCGTCGTAGCGTACCGACAACGCATCCTTGCCGATCACGTCGATGTCGCACTGGTAGAACTCACGGAAGCGTCCACGCTGGGCGCGCTCGCCGCGGTAAACCTTCTGCATCTGGTAGCGGCGGAACGGGAAGCTCAGCTCACGTTCGTGCTCGGCCACGTAGCGTGCCAGCGGCACCGTGAGGTCGAAGCGCAGCGCCAGCTCCGGCGTGCCTTCGTCCGCCTTGCCGAGTGCCCCGGTGGACTGCACGAAATACACCTGCCGTTCGGTCTCGCCGCCGGTCTTGGTCAGCAGCACGTCGGCGTACTCGATCGCCGGCGTCTCCACCGCGAGAAAACCGAAACGCTCGTAATTGCGGCGGATCACGTCGAGCATGCGCTGGAACGCGATCTGGTCGAGCGGCAACAGCTCAAGCACGCCAGGCATGGTACGGGCCGGAGTAAGCGCCATGGAATCCTCTACTGACGATGAAGGCATTCCGCCACGCAGCAGACCGCGCAACGGCAGCCTTCTAGAATAGCAGAATGGCGTGTGCTGACTGCAGTCATGCGCGGGTCCTCAGCGTCCGGCCCGGCCGGCGCGCTTGCTCATGCGAAAACTTGGCGAATTGCCCCGTGCGCTGCTAACATTCGCCGCTCACGTGGGGCGGTAGCTCAGCTGGGAGAGCGCTACGTTCGCATCGTAGAGGTCGTGGGTTCGATCCCCATCCGCTCCACCACGAACAATCGAGAAGCCTCCGGTCCTGCCGGGGGCTTTTTGCTGTCACATCTGCTCACGCCCGTACGAAATACGGGATCGCCATCAGTGCTACGCCGATGGCGAGCAGCCACGCCGTGTTACTCACGAAGTACGGGAACGCGATCAGCGCGATGCCGCAAACCAGCGGCACGATCGCGCGTTGCTTCCTGCCGTAGATGAAGAAGCCCAGCCCCACCGAGCCGAACAGCAACCCCCACCATAGTATCGATGCGTTCAAGGCAACCTCGCGAGTCTCGCGTCCGGATCGGCATAGCGTACGCCAGCGGTGCAGTAGCCCCCTGCGCGCCGGGTCATCGGCGTACAGTGGCAACGTCTTGTTGTGCCCACGGCGCCATTCGCGCGCCGTTGCTCCCACCATGGATCAGCCCGGGGTTGTCATGAAGTCCATCGGCTTTGCCGCGTTCGCTTGCTGTTGCCTGCTGCTCTCGCTGCTTTCATCGACCACCGCCAACGCGGCTTCAGTGTTCCAGTTGAGCGACCTGCAGAAGATCGTGCGTCTCAGCGAGCCGCAGATTTCGCCCGACGGCAAACGCATCGCGGTGATTGTCTCCACGCCCGATTTCAAGACCGACAAAAACAAGCAGGAAATCGACCTGGTGGACGTCGCCAGCGGCAACTTGCGTGCATTGACCTGGAAGCGTGAGGGTCTCGGCACGCCGCGCTGGTCGCCCGACGGCAGCCGGCTGGCCTTCATCGGCAAGGACGACAAGAGCAAGGCAGGCCAGCTGTACGTGATGCCGATGGATGGCGGTGATGCCATCCGTATCACCGAGGCGAAGCGCGGCGTGGATTCCTACAGCTGGAGCCCGGACGGGCGGCAAATCGCCTTCACCACGGCGGATGAAGCGCCGAACGCCAAGGCGATCAAGACGCACGACGATGCGTTCCAGGTCACTGACAACCACTTCCTCGCCCGCGCGGCGCTGACGCCGTCGCATCTGTGGCTGGTCCCGAGTGCCGGTGGCACAGCCAAACGGCTGACAGAAGGCAGTTTCAGCCTGCAGACCGACCAGCAGGACAGTGCGCCGGAGCCGGCCTGGAGCCGTGACGGCCAGCAAATCGCCTTCGTCCGCTTTCCCGGCCCGTACTGGGGACCGTCATTTCACTCGGTGATCGACGCGGTCGATGTCGCCGGTGGCGCACCGCGCACGCTGGTCGCCGAGCAGAGCGTGATGGGTCCGCGCTATGCGCCCAGTGGCAACGCCCTCGCCTTCGTGCGGCCACGCGGTGGCGACCAGAACAACGGCAATGCGGCCTACGTGTCAATGTACGGGCACAGCCGCGATGTCACTCAGGCGCTGGCCCGCAACTTCAACAACTACGCGTGGCTGGCGAACGGCAAGGCGCTGCTGCTGGCTGGCGCCGACGGTACCCATGCCGTGCTGTGGCGGCAGCCGCTGTCGGGTCAGGCCAGCAAGCTCGAACTGGGCGATGTCGAGGCGGGCGCGGACGTCAGTGTCGCGAATACCGGCGCTCTCGCCTTTATCGGCAGCACCGCCAGCCACCCGGGCGAGGTGTACGTGATGAACTCGGCGAGCGCCAAACCACGTCGACTGACCAACCTCAACGCATTCGTCGACAAACTTGCACTGGGCCGCACCGAATCCATCGACTGGCAGGGCCCCGGCGGCTTCCATGAGGATGGCGTGCTGACTTACCCGGCCAACTACCAGCGCGGGCAGAAGTATCCGCTGGTGTTGGTGATTCACGGCGGCCCCGAAGCTGCCTCCACCGTGCAGTTTTCGCCGCTGCCGCAATTGCTGGCGGCGGCCGGCTTCGTGGTGTTCCAGCCGAACTACCGCGGCAGCACCAACCTCGGCGATGCCTACCAGCACGCGATCTACCGCGACACCGGCGAAGGCCCGGGCCAGGATGTGATGGCCGGTCTCGCCGCGGTGGAGAAGTTGGGCATCGTCGACAGCAGCCGGATCGGCGTGACCGGCTGGTCATACGGCGGCTACATGACCACCTGGCTGACCGGGCACTACCCGTCGACCTGGAAAGCCGCGGTCGCCGGCGCGGCGCTGACCGACTGGATAATGGACTACACCATCTCGTACTACCAGACCGGTGACCTCTATTTTTTCGGCGGTTCGCCATGGACGGCGAAGTACCAGAACATCTGGCGCGAGCAGTCCCCGATCGCGTACGCCCACAACGTCACTGCACCGACCTTGATCATGGGCGACGTGGGTGACCCCAACGTGCCGCTGGTGAACAGCTACGAGTGGTACCACGCACTGCGCGACAACGGCGTGCCGGTGGAGTTCTACGCCTACCCGGTGGACACCCACTTTCCACGCGACATCGTGCGCACCACCGACGTCTATCGGCGCTGGGTCGGCTGGATGAGCCAACACCTCAAGTAGTCACCCAGCGGTTGATTGCCGCCGCTGGACTCGCCCGGTCCGCGCGCCACCCAGCGATCGCACGCAGTTCGCCATACTCGATGGCCTCGCTGATGTGCACGGCATGGAAGGCACCTACCGACTGTGCGCGTATCTGCCGCTGATCGGCTTGAGCACGGTTTTCCTGCCGAACCTGGAACGACCGATGCGAGCACGCCAGGCACCCTGCACCCACGTTGATCAGGCCGCATTTGACAGCATAAGTCTCAAACCGGGATGAGCGCCTTGCGCTCCTCAGCCCCTGCCAGCTCATGCATCCAGCCCACCGTGGCATCAAGCACCCTGGCGGCCTTGACCCCGCGTGCCGAAAACATCTCGGCCAGAGACTGGTAATAGCCGAGCGTGCCGTCACGACCACCGGTGAAGAGTTCGAACACGTGCGTGCCGACTTCAGGATCTTCCAGGTCCTGCACAATCGCGCGAGCGTTGTGCAGCTTGTCGCAGGCGCTGACCAGCAGGGTTTGCTCCGAAGCGTCTTTTACATGCGCCAGGTAATCGAGTTTGCGTTCAAGCCAGTGACGGCGTCTGGCTTCGGGGTCGCTGTGACTGGCCTTGCCTTCGGCAGTGCCGTCGGTGCAGTCCACCACGATCTTGGCGACCGCCTCGCCGAACTGCGCGCGGATCATCAGTCCATGCGCTGTACCGCAATCTTCGATGGTGTCGTGCAACAGGCCGGCGATCGCCTGGTCCTCGTTGCCGCCGAACTCGATCACCAGGCTGGCCACGCCGAGCAGATGATAGATGTAGGGAATGTTGGAGCCCTTGCGTACTTGCGCGGCGTGGGCGATTCGTGCGTAGTCGACGGCACGACTGAAACGGTCGGTGAGTACGGTCATGGTATCGCTCCTGGTTGGTCTCCCCATGTCGATGTTGACAGCGACCCGTCGCATGACAAGAGACGGCTCGAGAACGAAACTGGTGACTCCAAAAACCGCGAGCCACAAGAAAGGCCGGAACCGTTGCTGTTGCTAGGGTTTCCGGCCTTCGTTGGACTGCGTTGGAGCTGTAAATGGTGGAGGTGGCGGGAGTCGAACCCGCGTCCGAGGATGTTCAATGCCCGGATCTACATGCTTAGCCCGCCGTTCGATCTCGTTCCGCGACAAGTACGGTGGGCAAAACGCACCGCGGAACCAGCCTGATTGATTTAACCTAGAACCGCCAGGCGGCAGCGTTCGGCGATCTCATGATCATGACCCTACACCGACAAGCATGAGCACAAGTGGGTTCGGGGCTTACGCCTTAAGCGGCGAGAGCGTAGTTGTCGTCGTTGGCAACTATGTGTTTGCTG
>CAJDTN010000022.1_pt1 | contig 55361 bp, 50 predicted proteins | sample 7389801 | NCBI WGS metagenome assembly CAJDTN01 (sample SAMEA7055653, study PRJEB34461) | soil metagenome | biome: terrestrial ecosystem; feature: Peninsula; material: soil | place: Antarctica | collected 2016
GAAGTCATCAGTACGGTGACGCCGGTGCTGGCCAGCGCCGATACCATGCGCGCCAGCGATTCGCGATAGTCCTCGCGGAACGTAGGCGCCAGCGCGAGCTCGAAACCCGACAACGAATCGATCACCACGCGGGTCGCCTTGAGGCGCTGGACTTCCGCGATGAGCAGCGTGGCGATCTCATCTACCGACAAGGCTGCTGCGCGGGTGTCCACCACGCCGATGCGGTCGCTCTTGATCAGCTCGGCAATCTGGCGGCCGCGCGCTTGGGTGGGACGCTGTTCGAAGGCGGCGATAACGCTTGTCTCGCCAAGGCGCGCACCTTCGACCAGGAATGCCGCCGCGAGAATGCTCTTGCCCGATCCTGAGGGACCAGCCACCAGCAACGAAAAGCCGCTTGGCAGGCCGCCGCCCATCATCTTGTCCAGTTCAGGCACGCCCATCGAGAGCCGGGCGGTGATCGGCGATGCGGGATCTGGCGCGGTACTTGCCGCCACCGGCGGTGGGGCAAACACCCGAATGCCGGAGTCCCCGATCCGGAAGGTGTGCAGGCCAGGCAGGGTCGCCTGGCCACGCATCTTGGCGATGTCGATCTTGCGCACCATCGAATTGCGCTGCACGCTCTGCTGCAAACGGATCAGACCGTCGGCCACGGTGAACACCGGGCTGGGCTCGGTGTCCTCGAAGTACTCGCCGATCAGGAAGGTGGTGGCCTGCCAGCTGGTCATCAACATGCCCAGTTTCTGCACGAAGTGCTGCAGGCTCATGAAGCTGTTGCCATCGTCCAGACCGGCCAGGATCACCGAGCGGAAGGAGTCAACGAACACCAGTGACGGCGCGTGCGCCTCCACCTCGGCAACCATCCGTGCCAGCACCCGGCTCAGATCGCCGGAGACGGTGTCGTCCGCGAGATTGATGAAGTGGATCGAGCGGTTGACCATCTCGCTATCGAAAAATTCGAATTGCTGCTGGTAGCGGAGCATTTTCAGTGGCGGCTCACCCAGTACCGTGAAGTACAGCGCCGGGCGTTCCGGCGTCGCCAGCGCGAACATCATCTGGTGTGCCAGCGTGGTCTTGCCACATCCGGGTGGCCCGGCGATGACGTTGAACGAGAACTCGGGTAGCCCCCCGCCGAGTATCTCATCCAGACCGGGTATGCCGGTCTGCATGCGATGGATGGAGGCTTTGTCGATCATCATGACGTGGTGTCCTGCACGGCTTGGCCGCTTGAAGGTTTGTCCCATACGGGGCGCAGCAGCCGTTCGGTGAGCGACAAGCCGATCAGTGAGACAAGCAAAGCCTCGAAATTCTGCAACAGAGCGATATTGGCGGCTGCTGCGGCGACGCTGGTCTGTTGCGCAAGTATGGTCTGCGTGGCGGCCAGTTCGTCCGGTTGTGTCTTGTCTTCCAGCACCGTTGCCAGGCACGGATGCGCGCTGCGCGTGAGGTAGAGGCTGCGTTTGAACAAGGCGGCAACGCCGGTCTGGCCAATAATCGGAGACAATGCGACGCCTACGTCTCTCCACATCGAGACGGCCATTTCTGCGATACGCGACGCATCGACACCGGCAGCTGACTGCTGGGCAAACATCGTCTGCATCATTCGGATTTCAGCTGGCATCGGTGACCCGCAGTTTCCCTGGGTGCTAGGCTCGCCAGTCTAGTTGATGCCCCCCCATAGGCGACGTGAAGGGCGTCCTGATGAGGCGTGCCCTCACCGGCCAGACCACCCAGGCCCGACTTGCGGCGCACCACGTCACACGCCAGGACCCGGGTCAGGCCAAACGCCGGGCCGCCGTTTGAGGTTTCCCTGCTTTTTTATGCTGGAACGTCAAGCTGATCGAGGATGGCTGCGGCAGGCTGACGCATCTGTTCCACGAGGCGACTGAGCGCGATCCGCAGCCAGCGCCGAGCCAACGCACCGCATCCCGGCCGCACAACCAAAGAACCGCCGCCGCTTCGATCACAATGATGCCAGCCATTGACCAACGCTACTCGCCTTGGGCAAAAACCGGGTCAGGTTCACGCACCCGAAGCAGGAAGCGGACCCGTTCCCGTTTTCATATGCGTGGAGCCGAGAGCAAGTGCGTCATGAGCGTCGAAACCGGAAATAGCAACACCTGCACGAGACTGCCGCGAAACGCCTCGAGGCGACCCGACGCGGCAGCGTCAGTGCGGCGCCAGCGCGCAGACCCAATCTTCCGGCATGCGCGCGGCCGCCATCGCCTGGACCAACGACGCATCCGGGTGGGCGGGTTCGTAGCGATCGGCCGCCGCGTAGACGATCTGCTCTTCCTTGGGGTTGTGCATCTTGAGTTGCTGCAGAAGCTGGCGGGCGTCTTCGTGCAACGTATCCGCGGCGGCGCCCGCAGCGCAGGCGGCTTCGAGACTGCGAATCAGCGGCCACATCTGGCCATGCTCGCGCTTCATCACGAAAACCGGCATCGCAAGTCCGGTCTTGGCCAGCTCCGGAAACAGCGCTGCTTCTTCCACGTACAAGTGTTCGCGCAAGAGTTTGAGCGCCGCCGCCAGCGCTTGGGGCCCGCCGGTACCGTCGACAATGCCCGCGACGCCCTGGTCGATTTGATGGTGCTGTACGGCAAGCAGGCTGCTGGGGAGCGCTGTGTCCATGTTTCGTTCTCCGCGTTCTCGGAAAGCCCGATTATGGACTGCACAAGGCGCGCGCCTACAGACACAGGTCAAGGCCGGCGTGGGATGCCCGCGCCTTGATGCCCAGGTTCGGAAATGCTCGACGCGCGAGCACAGATTTTGTCCCGGCGCCTGTCTCGCCGTCCGCGGTGCCTACGCTGCGGGTCGCGGCGTACGTTCAAAACGATGCACCCGCAGTGGGCTATGGCTACGCGCTTCCCGAACCATGTGCACGCCCAGGACGTGACGGGCGCCAGGTGTCCTTCGCGACACGTCCGGCCGAATCGCGAGGGTCCGCCGGTATGGCCGGCGGGCTCGCCACGACCACCACCACAGTGCGTTTGTCGGCGTGGCTTGCACGCGCCTGACCGACTTTGGCGGGCAGCACGGCACCGGGGCCCGCACGAGCCAACTTCTCGACGCCCGCTACCAGTGTGGCTTCGCCATTGATGATCGCCAGCGTCAGCTCTCTGCTCGGGTGGTGCACCGGAATAGCTTGAGCGGCGGCGGGGCGAACGACCTGCATGTCGCTGTGCTCGGTGCGGGCCGGGGTGACGGGTGTGAAGCGTTCGGCGCCAAACTGCGCCGGGGCGCGGATCGATTCGATCAACATCGGTCACCTCCATTTTGCGGAGCGGCTGCGCGGTCGTGATCTAAGGCACGGTCGGGCGCACTCCACTGACACATGCGCGCGGTAAAAGAGGCGCGACCGCGTGCATCGTACGTCGATGCCATGCACGCCTTGACCGGCATCAGGGCGCCGGCCGCCAGTTGCGTTAGGTTGGCCATGGATTCACTGCGACACGCGCCCGTTGTCTCGAGAACGCCATGCTGACTGGCATCGACATGAAACACCTGCACCGCTGCGTTGAGCCGGCGGGCCAGGCGCTGGCGGCGGATAACCCGCCGTTCGGCTCGTTATCGGTGAGCGCCGATGGCGCAGTGGTGGTCGAGGATTACAACGATCTCCGCAGCGACGATCCTACCCACCACCTGAAAATGAGCATGGCGCGCTGGGCCACCGCGCATCTGGCGCCCGCCGCGCGGGCACGAACGACGGTAAATACCGCTGGCGACCATGGTGTGATGTGCGCGGTGGAGCACGGCCGGACAGGGCTGTGGCGCATCGCCTGTGCCACGTCCTCGGCGCAACTGGCGGAGAGGCAGGTGCGGTGGCAAGAGACCCCGCGTCCGCGGGTGCGCAACCTGTCTATCCGACACCTATTGAATGGGGTCGGGTTCGATAACCCCGCTCGGCAACTGGTGGATGAGATTCACGAACTTCATCGCCGATTCTTCCAGTCGACGCACGCTACGGAGTGACTTTGGACTCTTCTACCACCCCCGCGGCGACACACGTGCCCACGGCACCGTCTGCCGATGCGACGACCGGACGGCACGACCAACCCGAGCAACCGCGCCTGCTGGGTCGCTCGCGCGCGTACACCCTGGCCACGTTGCCGGAGCGCCTGCGCCAGTGGCATGCGCCGCGCATCAACCGCTGGGAAAAACTGTGGGTGACCGGCGGTTCGCTTGCGATCGAATATCTTGGCGCCAGCGGAGCGACGGGTGTCGAGCTGGGCCCGCGTGAGAATCGCTGGTTCGCCCCCGGCACCCGCTGGCGTGTGCTGCGCATGGCGACGGACAGTCGCTTCGAACTGGAGATTTATGCCGACGTCAAAGGTCAGGCCGAGGCACCGCAGCCGCTGCGCTCAAGCTTGTTGGTGGAGGCGCTAACCGTCACCGCGGCAGACGCCCGCGAGCTGGCTGCGTTGTTGCACTCGCTGCCCGCCGGCGAGCGGCGCATCGTTCATGCGCGTTTTGATCTGGGCACCTGGTCCGGGGCGGCGACCGGTGTGCACACCCTGTTCTGGCATCCACTGGCGGCGGCATCCGGGCGCTTCACGGTACTGGTCGCGCGTAGCAACGAGCCGTTCGACCTGTCTGCCTATCTTGGCCGCGATCATGCCGTGATCGAAGCAGCACTGGGCGGTGCGCTGGCCGGTGACGCCGATGACGACGGTTGGCTGCGCGCAACGCTGGAACGGCACCTGCAGATCGAGGAAGGGCTGCTGTTCCCGGCCTATCTCGCCGCGGGCGGGCGCGACGCCTGGGTCCAGGGGCTGAAGCTCGAACACGGCTGGCTGCGTCAGTACCTGGGCGAGCTTGACCAACCGATCAGTCGGCGCCGGTTCCTGCGCCTGCTCGACGGCCACGACGAGAAGGAAGAGCGCGTCATCTATCCGGACATCCTGGCGCACGTGGGTGCGCGTGCCGACGCGTTGCTGGATGCTGCGATTGCCTGGCCGGTACCGGCCACCGCGTGAATGACGCGACGCGATGGAGCAAAACAGCGCGGCGAGCGACACCAGGAAAGCCGGCTGCGGCGCGCCATCGCCCGGCTCGACCGCTTGTTTCCGTGCGAAGAACCAAAAAACGGGAATGCATCGACGCTCGCGACTTCTCCTTATCCTGATCGGGCATCGGTAGTCGATCGCACGCACGGCACAAGCGCCACCTGCGAACGCCATTCCCGAAACTGGATCGGGATTGCGACCTTGGTGGTCGCCTTTGACACAACCCGGGATAGTCGTGACCCTGGGGCGCTCCGTTTCCTGCGAGCTAGGGAGTGAACCCGGTAGAAGCCAGGATGAAAAACATGAGCAAGCATCAGCCAGACGAATTCGCGAAATGCGTCTTCGTGCTCGGCGCCCAAGACCCCGAGATGAAACTGATTGAAGCGATACTGGGTTCGCTGTCCCTGGAAGTTCTGAAAGCCACCAAGGATGGCAAACGCGTTTATCCGGGAAACGCCTACCGGGCGGATGCGCCGAGCCTGGACTCGGACAACGTTTCCACGCTGTATGCAGTGGAATGCGGGTGGCACGGCGAACCTGCCGAGGTTGCCCATCTGGACCACCACCGGCCCGGTGATCCAGGCTACGGCAAACCGCCAGCAGACTACTTTTCTGCCTCGTCGATTGGCCAGCTATTCGACGTCGTTTCGCGATTGCTGATCCGCACCGGCAGGCCCGTCGACCTGGATCGGATGGTTCGGAACTATGCACGCGTGGCGCATCTTGTGGCTGCCGCTGACCACTGTCTCGGAGCGGCATATCGGGGCGAGTGTCCCGGCGTCGATGCCGAGGAGTTGATGGGGTGGTGTGTCCGCCAGCGTGCCGCCTTCCAGAAGCGACCGGTGGAGGAGATCCTCGCCGAGCTGCAGAGCTCGCGAGCGGTTATCCGGCAGATGGCAATCGATGGATTGGCGGACCTGCGCGATCTGCCGGGCGGCACGCTCGCGCAGGCGCCCCACGCTGCCTGCCGCGAAGGTATCGCGGTGCTTTCCACGGTGACTGATCGTGACCACCGGCAAAAGGTGGGCTTGTTGGGGGCCACTCCGGAACAAGTCAGCCGATTTCTATCAGGGCAGCTGGTCCCGGACTTGGTGGACCGGTATGGGGATCCAGCCAGGGGATTTGCGGGCGGTTACGTTCCCGCACGTCAGGCGTGAGTACCGCTTGGATCGTCGCAAGCGGGGAGTCGTTGTGTCGAAACGGGCACCATAGCCGGACTTGCCGGTACTTGGCGTCGCACGGCGCTCCACATTCCAGGTCGAGGCCACCGCAGTATGCAGACCGCCAGACTTGATCACCCGAATCAGTCGCACGTGATCGGCTCATTGGCAGGTGCATCAACTTCGGCGCAGGCGACCGCTGCCGACCCAGACTGGGTGAAAACGCAAAGGCGGCATTTCTCTTGAGCAGAACATGACCAATTCGCTCGTCGAGCGTTCGATTTCGGAGATTCGCGTCTGGCGAATCGTCAACACTCGCAGACGCGGCCAACGTGCCAACCTGGTCTGGAGTTTTCACACAACCTGGATCACAACCGGTCAATCGCGGCCTGAGTGACGTTGCCGCAAAGCTGCCTGTCGACACGTGGGCGACAACGCCGCACTCGACAAAGAGTTCCGCTGGTTACCCGGCACTGGTGGGTGCGCGAACTGTGTTGGACGCGTGCGGTTCGCCAAGCCAGGGGTTGCGCAGCACGCGATTGAGCTGGCGATCGCGGGCAATAGCTGGCCCAGAGCGGCAAACCGACCTGCTTGCACAAGGCGGCAAAGCGCGGGTCACGCCAGCTGGAAAGCAAGCAGTGAGCGCTGGGTAGATGTTGGTTGAAACCGGGCTCTGCTGCGCCTGTACGCGCGGCCCGCCATCCCGTCGATGGCTCTCGCGGTGACAAGCGCAACGTGCGGATGGCACCCAATTGACAGGAACGAAGAGGCCAACTCGATGCTTCGCTAGAAGGCACACCGGGCCAGCTGCAGTCGACGTGGCCACACCGCCCTCACCGGCACGTGTCCACCCGCACGTGCACGGGTTCAAGCGTGGCGTGCCCTGCCACGCGCGCGACGCCTTGGTCAGGCGTGTTTGTATTGCGCGGCAGCGTGTCAGCGTTTCGGCATACTGCCGTCCACAAAACATGCAGCCCGTTGTCGCGGGCTGCATGGGATGAAGCGACAGCCAGTTCAGCAGAAGCGGCGGCGCCGACCAATGAACAGCCCGATCAACAACGTGCCGAGGCCGAAGATGCCGAGTACCGAGGGTTCAGGCACCTCGACCGGAGGAGGAGTACCACCGCCATTGCAAAACTCGCTCTGGCCGTGCGGCGTGCCAGTGCCGCTGACAATGAACCCGCTGCAACCGCTGGTGCCGATGCCCTGCACGTGAGAGTAGGAAAGCCACCCACTGCCATTGGCCATGAACGGCGACGCGGTCAATACGTTGGCGAATGTCAAGGTGTAAGTCGACGTGTCCGTTCCGTCGAAGCGATTTTTCGACGTCCACCCGAAACCGAAGTTGAACCCGCCTGGAACAGGGCCGGAATTGAGCGCCGCAGTTTTCACGGTATTCGCGCAGATCACCGAACTGCAGCCAAAGCTCTGCAGCGCGTTGCCGCCGAGGAAGAAACCCCAGCCGGTCACGCCATTCGCGCCCTGCACGAAGCCAGCGTTACTGGCAGCCAGGTTCGACTGCAGTGTCAGCGTGCCTGTGCTCGAGGTGTCGTCGTAGGCGAAAGTGGCTGTCAGCCACGGTGCAGTGCCGCCTGGAGCGGCCCCGGTATAAACCTGGTCCAGTCCGATCACCTGCGAGATGGGAGTCGCAGAGGCTGACAACGACAGCGTGCCCAGCACAAACGCTGCCGCGATCGACATCAGCGCAGAAGTCGCGTGCTTCTCCATAAGAACCATCCTCAAGCCATGTCCGAAAAGTAGAATTACTACGGATTCTTTGAAGCAAGCCGCATGCCATTTTACAAGCGATTGATTTTACGACCTATTATTAATGTGAAAGCAAAATTTTACATCGGAATTGTAAAGATTTTCGACACAAAATGGAGGTTAGCTGACCGTATGCAAAATCAACTAGATGATTTTGCATACGTTTCGCCGAATTTTTCGCCAGCGACGCAGGGTAACGTTTGCCGACAAGGGTCGGGGGCCGTGACGACCCACAGCGCCCGCGAAAACGCCGTTATCGTGGCATGCGGGAACCGACCAGCCGACCGTGGCAGTGACCACGTCAGGTCGCGTGCGCGACAAGTACGTTGCCGATTCGCTATTGCTGTGACAGATCCGTCGCGGCGCAGTTGGGCGGGCCTTGCCAATCACCGTCGCAGTCAAACGTTTGTCGCCGATCAGCGTTCCTGCAAGCGGACGGCCGCGAATGAAGCCTTGGGCGGCAGGTCCAACCGGTCGACGCAACATATTGCCGATAGCCGTCCTCGGTGAACTCAACTACGCCGCAAGCGCCGGGCACAGCGGCATCTGCGCTCACGACCGCATCGCGGTCGTGCCAGGAGAGTGCGGGTCCGGACGGGGCTCCTGGGCGGCGGTGAGGCGCGCACGCCAGGCCGGATAGCGGGAGTCGAGGATGTTGACTCCATTGCGCCAGCACCGGCGGCGGCATGGCGAGGGCGCGGACGCCCGAATTGAGGCAACGCCGAAGCGGTTGCCCGATGGGCGGCGAGCGCCAGCGGGACGGCCTTCTCTTTCTCGATTACCTTTCCTTTGGCCACGCCAGAGAACGGCGACTCGGGCGCCGAAGGCGCACGAAAACCCTTGCACCATCCATGGATGACGAGACATCGAACAGCTCAACCCCTGCAGGGTGCACAATATGTGGCATTCGTTTCAAAGCGCGCCTCCGCAAGAGGAGACCAACACTCATGGCTACCATCCTCGACATCCGCCGCACCGAACTCGCCAACACCATCGAGCGGCTGCGCGAGCAACGCGCGCAAATCGACGAAAAGCTGCGCATGCTGGAACAGGAGCTGGAGTCCCTGAAGGATTTCGTGCCGACGACCGACGAGGACTAGCGCCCGCTTCTTGCGCGAGGCACACCCTTGGTTTCAGCGTTCCGCATACCGTCAACAGCCCGCCAGGCCACCGTGCCCAGACTTTTCATGCTGCATCTTCCAGGTCGACGAATCGTCGTCTTCACGCTCCTGCTCCTGCTGGCGCAACTCGCGTGCGCGCAGCCTTCGCGCACGGTCCAATTGCAGGATCTCACCTGGACCGAGCTGCGCGACCGCATCCAGTCCGGCAGCACCACCATCATCATTCCCATCGGCGGTACCGAGCAGAGCGGCCCCGATATCGCCGTGGGCAAACACAACGCACGGGCGGCGTGGCTGTCGCAGAAGATCGCGGAAGGGTTGGGCAATGCGCTGGTAGCGCCGGTGATCGCTTATGTGCCCGAAGGCAGCTACGCGCCGCCACGCGGCCACATGCGCTTTCCAGGCACGATCACGGTGCCGGATGCGGCGTTCGAGCAGCTACTGGAATCGGCGGCGAACAGCTTTGCGGTGCATGGGTTCCGCAATATCGTCCTGCTGGGCGATCATGGCGGCTACCAGCAGGACCTGCGACGGGTAGTCGCACATCTGAACAAGCGTTGGGCTGGCTCGGCCGCACGGGCGTTCGCGCCAGCGGAGTATTACGCGGCGAGCTCCACCGGCTACGCCAGGATCCTGCGCCAGCATGGCTTCCGCGACGACGAGATCGGTACCCACGCCGGACTGGCCGATACGTCCCTTCAGTTGGCAGTCGCGCCACACACGGTGCGCGTGGATAAACTGTCGAACGGCAGCAAACCCGGCGCCGCCGAAGGCGTCTACGGCGGCGACCCACGACGCGCAAGTGCGGCACTGGGACAGCTGGGGGTCGACTTGATCGTGCAGCAGACGATCGAGGCGATCCGCAAGGACACCGTCGGTCGCTGACCGGCATCAAACACTTTTTCGAAGGACATTCGCCATCAACTTGTATCTCTTCCGCCATGGGCGACGCGCTTTGATCAGCGCGGTTCTTGCATGGGCCGCGTGCGCCGGCGGTTCGGCGCTGGCTGGCACCGGCGTGGACACCGTTCCCGGCATGCCGCCCGTGACACATCCCGCCAACCTTTACGGCAACGCTGGCGCGAACATGTTCAGCCCCGCCGTGGCCGGCGCGCTGGCGCGTGTCTACGTGCCGAACGTGCGCTCGAACCGTGTATCGGTGATCGACCCGGTCACGTTCAAGGTGGTCGACACGTTCAAGGTCGGCCGCAGCCCGCAACATGTGGTCCCCTCCTACGACTTGCGCACGCTGTGGGTGACCAACAACGCCGAGGATCGCACCGACGGCAGCCTCACCCCGATCGATCCAACCACCGGCAAGCCGGGCGCGGCGGTGCCGGTGGACGATCCGTACAACATGTACTTCAGCCCCGATGGCCAGGATGCGATCGTGGTGGCGGAGGAACATGCGCGGTTGGATTTTCGCGACGCGCACACGATGGCGTTGAAGTTTCGCCTGCCGGTACCCGGCTGCAAGGGCATCAACCACGCCGACTTCTCGATCGACGGCCGCTACGCAATCTTCACCTGCGAATTCGGCGGCAGCCTGGCCAAGATCGACATGGTCAACCATCGGGTACTGGGCTACCTGGCGCTGAGTCGACGCGGCATGCCGCAAGACATTCGCGTGTCACCGGATGGCAAGGTGTTCTACGTGGCCGACATGATGACTGACGGCGTCTACCTGATCGATGGCGACAGCTTCACCAAACTCGGCTTCCTGCACACGGGCACCGGTACCCACGGGTTGTATCCGAGCCGCGACGGCACCCGTCTGTACGTGGCCAATCGCGGCACGCACAAGATCCATGGCGCGCGCCGCGGCAAGGGCAGTGTCTCGGTGCTCGACTTTGCCACGCGCAAGGTTGTGGCCAACTGGCCGATCCCGGGCGGCGGCAGTCCGGACATGGGCAATGTCAGCGCCGACGGCAGCATGCTGTGGCTGTCGGGTCGCTTCGACGACGTGGTTTATGCGATCAACACCACGACCGGCAAGGTGCGCAGCATCAAGGTCGGCATGGAGCCACATGGCTTGACGGTGTGGCCGCAGCCGGGACGCTATTCGCTGGGCCACACCGGCATCATGCGCTGACCGTGCGCCGCCACTCAATCGACCGGCGTATGCCGATACCTCGCCACGTCGCCCGGTTGCACCGCGGCGGCTTCGTTCGACCATGACTGGCGAATCCAGGTGACCAGCGCGGCCGTGTCCGCATCGTTCAACTGCTGCGCAAATGGCGGCATCGAATACGGCATCGGGTTGGCGGCCGTGGCCGGTGCGAAGCCGCCGAGCAACACGCTGCGGATCGCGTTGATCCCGGTCGGTTCGGTGACCGAGGTGTTGCCGTTGAGCGGCGGATAGATGCCGGCCACGCCGTTGCCGTCGTTGCCGTGGCAGTCGGCGCAGTGCTTCGCGTAGAGCTTGCTGCCCTGCTCGGCGCTGGCGGCGCGCGTAAACGGCGTGGTCGACGCCACCGGCGCGCGCGGCGGCAACGATTGCAGGTAGGTCGCCACGGCGTGCAGGTCGGCATCGGTCATGTGCTGGGTGCTCAGGCGCACCACATCGGCCATCGGCCCGAACGCCGTTCCCTTGGCCGACTGGCCGGTCTGCAGCAGGTCGACAATGTCCTGCGCGCGCCAGCCGGCGAGGCCGCCGCCGGTTTGCGTGCTGAGGTCGGGCGCGTACCAGGCCAATGCCGGAATCTGGCCGCCGGTGAGGTGCTGCCCTTTCCTGATGCCGCCGAGTGAATCGCGCTCCGTATGGCATTCATTGCAGTGACCGAGGCCCTGCACCAGGTAGGCACCGCGGTTCCACTCGGCGGACTTCACCGGATCCGGCTTGTACACGCCCGGTTTGAAGTACAGCGCGCGCCACGCCACCAGGCTGCTGCGCACGTTGTACGGAAAATCCAGGCCCGAGGGGAGGTCTGGCCGGTTCACCGGCGGCAATGATTTCAGGTAGGCAAAGATCGCCAGCGCGTCGTCGCGAGTGACCTTGGTGAACGAGGTATAGGAGAACACCGGGTACAGCAGCTCGCCCTGGCGACCCTTGCCGTCGTGCAGCGCGCGCCAGAAATCCTCGAAGCTCCACTGGCCGATGCCGGTGGCAGGATCGGGCGTGATGTTCGGCGCCGGCACGTCGCCGAACGGCGTGGCCAGCGAGCGCCCGCCGGCATAGGGCTGGCTACCGCGGGCGGTGTGACAGGCGGCACAGTCGCCGACCGTGGCGAGATACTCGCCACGTTTGATCAAGGCCGGATCTTGCAGTTCGGCAGCATCATGCTGCCCGGGCGATGCCGGCAACGGTCCGGCCGGTCGCAACGTCAACCACCCGACCACCACGATCACCAGCAAGGCCAGCACCCACCATCCACGACGCAACCGGTTCATCGGGTCGCCCCGCTGCTGCCCATCACGCACCAGCCCGGCAACGGCTCGGTCCGCGCGCTGGCCGGTTGCGGATGCATGTCCGCCGGCGGCGCCTGGCTGGCCAGCCAGGCGGCAACCGCGCCGAGGTCCGATTCGCGCATGCGGTTGGCCACCACGCCCATGCAATACGGCCCCTCCGCCGCACGGGTATGCGTGCGCCACGAAACCAGTTGCTGGTTGAGGTAGCCATACGACAGCCCCAACACACCCGGCATCATCGGTTCGAAGCCGGTGAGCCTGGCGCCATGGCAGCTGGCGCATGAAGGTACGGCGCGACTGGGGTCGCCATGCAGCACCAGTTGCTCGCCGCGGCGCAAAGTTTCTTGCGGCACCACCGGCATCGGCAGTTTGCGGTAGGGCACGTCTTGCTTTGCGAAGTACCCGGCGATCTGGCCGAGGTAGGTCGGACTGAGCTGGCGCACCACATATTCCATCGGCGCATGCCGGCGCTGGCCGCTCTGGAAATACTCCAATTGCTGCAAGAGATAACCGGCCGGTTTGCCGGCCAGACGTGGCCCGCTCAGGCTGTCGGGCGAACCCTGACCGCGCTCACCGTGGCAACTGGTGCAGGCGATCACCCGCTGCTGCAGGGTATCGGGTACCGGCGGCGCCGCGGCGCTCGGGGGCGTGGCCGCCGATGCTGCAGCGCACAGGCAGGACGCAAGCAGCACGACGACCGCGCGGGGAAGACTGCGCCGTGGTGCGGAGATAATCATCCGCGCATTGTAAGCGGGTGCGGCAAGCCGGAGCGCCCGATCGCGACAACCTGCCGCGGGTCGACGTCACCCAATCCGTCGTGCTGGCGGCCAAGAATAGTTGCAAATGAATCTGTTGACCGCAGTGCAACAATCCCCGTAAGGTTGCTGCCATGTCGCCAAATTCTGTGCCAGCTCGCATGTACTTCGCACCGGTCCGCGCCGGTCGCATGCGCTTGTGCGTCGGCGCCATCGTCACTACCACCGCGATTACCACCGGTACCGGTACCATTGGTCCCGGGCGGGGTGTCGTGCGTAGGTAGGTTCCCACACGCAACGGCCCGCCCTCGACGAGGCGGGCCGGCCCACACCGACACGCCAGCGAGAACGGGCCTCCACCGGAGAGGCCGTCGTGATCACCTGTGCGCCCGAGCAAGTCCAGCGTTTCCCGTTGCCACCGCGGTCGACGCATGCCATCGGCACGACCCGACGGCGCGTGCTGGCGGTCGGCGTGATCGGCCCCGGCCGGGTCGGCAGCGCCTTGCTGGGGCAACTGCGCGCTGCGCAGTCACGACTGGCGCGCGACAACGGCCTGGAACTGAAGCTGTGCGGCGTGGTGGCCAGCAAGCGGATGTGGCTGGATTGCGACGATGCCGAACTCAACGGGCGCCACGACGGCGCCCAGGTCTGGCGGCCGAACGATCTCGACGCCTTCGCCGAGCATGTGCGCGGCACGGATGGCCGGCACGCGCTGTTGATCGACTGCAGTGCGAACGACGAGGTGGCCTCGCGCTATCCGCGCTGGCTGGCCGCGGGCATCCACGTAGTGACGCCGAACAAGTTGGCTGGCAGTGGCCCGCTGTCGCGCTGGCGGGCCATTCGCGCCGCCTGCGCCGGCGGCGCGCGTTTTCGCTACGAAGCTACCGTCTGCGCCGGCCTGCCGGTGGTGCAGACGCTGCGCGATCTGCTCGACACCGGCGACGAACTGCTCGCGGTGGAAGGCATGTTCTCCGGCACCCGTGCACCCGTTTTCGGCGCTGGTCCGCGAGGCACACGCCTTGGGCTACACCGAGCCCGACCCGCGCGACGACCTGTCCGGCCTCGATGTGGCGCGCAAGCTGGTGATCCTGGCGCGCGAAGCGGGCTGGCCGCTGTCGCTGGAAGATGTCGATCTGCAAAGCCTGGTGCCCGCTTCCCTCGCTGGATTGCTGCGTGAGGAGTTCATGGATCGGCTGCACGAACTGGACGCACCGATGGCAGCCCGGCTCGCCGAAGCCCGCGCCGAGGGCGGCGTGCTGCGCCATGTCGCCCACCTCGATCGCCACGGCCGCGCCAGCGTGCGGTTGGTGGTGCTGCCGGCCACGCACGCGTTCGCCCATTCACGGCTGACCGACAACGTGGTGCAGTTCAGCACCCGCCGCTACTGCGATAATCCGTTAATGGTGCAGGGCCCGGGTGCCGGGCCGGAAGTCACCGCGGCCGGCGTGTTTGCCGACCTGCTGCGTATCGCCGAATCGCTGGCGGTATGCACATGAACGTCACCTCGCCGGAACTGCACATGTCGTCAGCTCTCTCCACCAACTCCCGCGCCGCACGCGCCTTTGCACCGGCCAGCGTCGGCAATGTCGGGGTGGGTTTCGACCTGCTCGGCCACAGCGTGACGGGCACCGGCGACCACGCCGAGGTGCGCCGCATCGACGAACCGGTGGTACGCATCGCGGCGATTCGCGGTTGCGTCGACGGCTTGCCGCTCGATCCGCTGCGCAACACCGCCGGCACCGCATTGTTGTCGCTGCGCCACGCGCTCGACCTGCCCTACGGCTTCGAGCTGGTACTGCACAAGGGCATTCCGCTGGGCTCCGGCATGGGCGGCTCGGCGGCGTCCTGCGTGGCCGCGCTGGTCGCGGCCAATGCCTTGCTGGAGCAACCGCTGTCGCGCGAGGCGCTGTATCCGTTTGCGCTCGACGGAGAGGCGGTGGCCAGCGGCAGCCGCCACGGCGACAACCTCGGCTCGATGCTGCTCGGCGGCCTGGTGCTGGCCACCCACGACCGACTGCTGCGCGTGCCAGTACCCGCAGAGTGGCATTGCGCGCTGGTCCATCCGCACGTGGTGCTGGAAACCCGCCGGGCGCGCGCCGTGCTGGCCGGACGTTACGAGCTGGGCGAGTTCGTGGCGCAGAGCAGCAACCTGGCTCTGGTGCTCGCGGGTTGCTATCAAGGCGATGCATCACTCGTGCGCGCAGGACTCGAAGACGTGCTGGTCGAACCACGCCGCGCGTCGCTGATCCCGCGGTTCGCCCAGGTGAAGCAGGCCGCGCTCGGCCACCGCGCGATGGGCGCCAGCATCTCCGGCGCCGGTCCCAGCGTGTTCGGCTGGTATGAAAACCACGCCGATGCCGAAGCGGCCGCCGCCGCCATGCGTGAGGCGTTTGCCACGGCGGGACTGGACAGCGATATCTGGGTGTCACCGATCAACGGACCCGCAGCCAGCCTGGTTGAATCCATCGAGAACCAGCCATGACGCCCGATCCCGGTAGGAGCCCGCTCGCGGGCGATGCTGTTTCGACTCCCGCTTCCCGCTTCCCGCTTCCCGCACAAAGGCATCGCCCGCCAGCGGGCTCCTACGTCAGCACTCGTGGTCACAGCCCGGCGGTGTCGATCAGCCAGGCGATTGCCGCCGGGCTGGCACCGGACGGCGGGCTGTACGTGCCCGAAGCGCTGCCATCCATCGCCGTAGACGCGTTCGACCCACACGGTTCGCTGGCGACTACCGCCGCCACCTTGCTGAAACCGTTCTTCGCCGGCGATCCACTGGCTGACGAACTGCCCGCGATCTGCGCCGAGGCTTTCACTTTCGACGCACCGTCGCGCCCGCTGCCGGCGCACCCGCACACCATGATGCTGGAGCTGTTCCACGGCCCGACCTCGGCTTTCAAGGATTTCGGCGCACGTTTCCTGGCCGCCTGCCTGCGCCGATTGCCGCGCAACGATGCCCGCCCGCTGACGATCCTGGTTGCCACCTCCGGCGACACCGGTGCCGCGGTGGCCGCCGCCTTCCACCGCCAGCCGAACCTCCGCGTGGTGATCCTGTATCCGGACGGTCTGGTTTCGCCGCGCCAGGCACACCAGCTCGGCTGCTTCGGCGACAACGTGCAGGCGCTGCGCGTGGCCGGTCGCTTCGATGACTGCCAGCGCATGGTGAAAGCTGCGCTCAACGACGCGGCGCTGCAGGCGCGAGTGCCACTGTCTTCGGCCAACAGCATCAGCCTCGGCCGCCTGCTGCCGCAGATGAGTTATTACGCGCACACCGCATTGGGCTGGTGGCGCGAGCACGGCACGCCACTCAACTTCATCGTGCCCACCGGCAACCTCGGCAACGCCATGGCCTGCCTGTGGGTACGCGCGATGGGCCTGCCGGTCGGCGACGTGCGGTTGGCCTGCAACGCCAACGCCACCCTGCCCGACTACTTCGCCGGCAGCGACTACACGCCCCGCGATGCCGTCCCGACCCTCGCCAACGCGATGGACGTGGGCGCGCCGAGCAACTTCGAACGGCTGCGCTGGACGTTCCCGGACGAAATGCAACTGCGCCAGTTGCTGCAGGCCCACAGCGTCGACGACCAGACCATCCGCCAGACCATTACGGCGCATGCACATGACCACGACGAAGTTTTCTGTCCGCACACCGCCACCGCGATGCACGAACTCGATCGATTGCGTGCCACCGGTGATTCGCGGCCGTGGGCCGTGGTGGCCACCGCGCACCCGGCCAAGTTCGACAGCGTGGTGGAGCCGCTGATCGAGGCGCCGATCGCGGTTCCGCCAACGCTGGCAGCCATGCTCGCGCGTCATGCCAGTGCCAACGCCATCGCCGCCAGCGAGGCCGCCCTGCACAATGTACTGACCAATGCCACCACGGCATGATCGGCACGATGCGTGCCTGTCACATTCAGGACGCTGCAGCGTTCGCCATGACACTAGTTGCACCGGCGTCCTCCATGCCGATAGTTTCATTTGCATCTATTTAGACACCTAGCCGTCCAAACACGGTTTTGGCAATTTGGAAGTTTTCTTCCTGAAGATTTTTGTTGACAGACCCCGCCGGCATCGCTTAGGGTCGATCTATGTCGCAGCGCAACAGCCATTGCCGCACCGCCGAAATGAACCGTCTCGCGACGGTCGACGGCCTGCTACAGGCTGGCGTCGCGCTCATTACCAGCCTTGTACTCGTACTCCTTATTACCAACGGAGGTGCGGGCTGAAGGCATGTATCCAGGTAGATAGAAAACAACCTGAAGACTCCCGAAAGCCCCGCACCGACAACGGCGCGGGGCTTTTTTTGCTTTCGGCTCACACCACGGAGCCTGCGATGAACCCCGACACAGACGTAGCAACCCCAACCACCGCCAGCACCAGTGCTGTCGCCGAGCGCGTGCGGATCTTTGACACCACGTTGCGTGATGGCGAACAGGCTCCCGGATTCTCGATGGACCGGCGCGCCAAGCTGCGCATGGCGCAGCAACTTGAAGCGCTTGGCGTGGACGTGCTCGAAGCGGGCTTTCCGCAGGCGTCGCCAGACGATTTTGCTGCGGTTGCGGAAATCGCCGGGGTGCTGAAAACCACCACGGTGTGCGGTCTTGCGCGCTGCCAGAACGGGGACATCGATGCCGCCGGGCGTGCGCTGGAACACGCGCAGCATTCGCGCATCCATGTATTCCTGTCGACCAGTCCACTGCACCGCGAACACAAGCTGGGCATGAGCAAGGCGCAAGTGCTGGATACCGCGGTAGCGGGGGTGGAGCGGGCCCGCGGGCTGTGTCACGAGGTGGAATTTTCGGCCGAGGATGCGCTGCGCACCGAGCCCGAGTTCCTGGTCGAGGTATTCAGCGCCGCGCTGGAAGCGGGTGCCACCACGCTGAATGCGCCGGACACGGTCGGCTACACCACGCCGGCGGAAATCATCGCGCTGTTCGAATATCTGCGCCGCCACGTGCGTGGCGCGGAACGGGCCATCTTCTCCAGCCATTGCCACAACGACCTGGGCATGGCGGTAGCCAACAGCCTGGCCGCGGTGAGCGCCGGGGCACGCCAGGTGGAATGCACCATCAACGGTATCGGCGAGCGCGCCGGCAACGCGGCGCTGGAAGAGGTGGTGATGGCGCTGAAAGTGCGCGCCGCGCACTTCGGCGTCGACACCCGCATCGACACGCGCAAGCTGTATCCCACCTCGCGCCTGCTGACCCAGCTGACCGGTCAGGCCGTACCACGCAACAAGGCGATCGTGGGCGAAAACGCGTTCGCGCACGAAGCCGGTATTCATCAGCACGGCATGCTCAAGCATCGCGGCACCTACGAGATCATGCGTCCGCAGGATGTCGGCATCGCCGATACCAAGCTGGTGCTGGGCAAGCATTCCGGCCGCGCCGCGCTGGGCCAGCGGCTGGGGGCGTTGGGGCACACGCCCGACGCCGCGGCGATGGACACGATTTTCGCCCGCTTCAAGCAACTGGCTGACAAGAAGCGCGAGATCCACGACGAGGATCTGGAGGCGCTGGCGCTGGGCCATGATCCGGACGCGGTCGGCCCGTGGCGCCTGCTGCAGCTCAACAGCGCCACCCATTTGGGCGGCAGCGCGTCGGCGTCGGTGAAACTGGCGCACGACGACGGTCGCGAGGCCAGCGAGGCGGCGATCGGCGACGGCCCGGTCGACGCGGTGCTGCGCGCGATCAAGCGCGCTACCGGCAGCGAGCTGGAACTCACCGACTTCCTGGTGCGCGCCGTCAGCGAAGGCGGCGATGCGCAGGGGCAGGCCCGGCTCACCGCGCGCCACGACCAGCGCGACTGGCACGGCCATGCCGTCAGCACCGATATCGTCGAGGCCACCGCCCTGGCGGCACTGGCCATCGTCAACCGCATCGCGCGCCAGACCCCAGCCCCCGCGCCGGTCGCGGTCGCTCACCTGTGAGCACGAGGACGCCTGCATGAACACCGATTTCCTGTGGCACAACGGCAGCATCAAACCCTGGGCCGAGGCCACCTGCCACGTCAGCACACACGCGCTGCACTACGGCTCGTCGGTCTTCGAGGGCGAACGGGTGTATGCCACGCCCAATGGTCCGGCGTATTTCCGGTTGGCCGACCACACCGCGCGGCTGTTCGAATCCGCCGCCATCTACGGGATCGAGATCGGCTACAGCAAGAGCGACATCAATGCCGCGTGTCACCAGCTGATCCGCGCCAACCGGATGCGCTCGGCCTATGTGCGGCCGATCGTGTTTCGCGGCGCCGGTGGGCTGGGCGTGCTGCCGAAGGGTGACGCGCCGATCGAGGTAGCCATCATGGCGCTGGAGTGGGGCGCCTACCTGGGCGAGGCGATCGAGAAGGGCGCCGACGTCTGCGTGTCCTCGTGGCAACGCCCGGCGCCGAACACTCTCCCGAGCTGGGCCAAGGCTGGCGGCAATTATCTTTCCAGCCAGCTGATCGCAGCCGAGGCGCGTCGGGGCGGCTATGACGAAGGCATCGCCCTGGGCAGCAACGGCCTGCTCAGCGAGGGTTCCGGCGAGAATTTGTTTCTGGTGAAGAAGGGCAAGCTGCTGACTCCGCCCAGCAGCGCCGGCATCCTGGCCGGAATCACCCGCGACTCCGTGCTTACCCTGGCCGCGGAGCTGGGCTTGTCGGCGGAAGAGCGCGACCTGCCGCGAGAAGCGCTCTATACGGCGGACGAAGTCTTCATGACTGGCACCGCCGCCGAGATCACCCCGGTGCGCTCGGTGGATCGCAAGCCGGTCGGCGACGGCACGCCCGGGCCGATCACCCGCGCACTCCAGCAAACGTTTTTCGGGTTGTTCGACGGGCGTACCGCGGACCGCTGGGGCTGGCTGGAACATGTGGATATGGGAGCGGGTGACCGCGAGCCCCGGCCTGCTGGCGATCAGATGCCTGCACCTGCGAGCGTGGGGGTGGCGGGATGAGCGCGCGCACCTTGTTCGAAAAAATCTGGGCCACCCATCTGGTGGCGCCCGAAACTGCCGACACGCCGGCAGTCCTGTACATCGATTTGCACCTGGTGCATGAAGTCACCTCGCCGCAGGCGTTCAGTGAACTGCGCGAGCGCGGTCTGCCGCTGCGTCGGCCGGATCGCATGCTGGCCACGCTGGACCACTCCACGCCGACGCTGCCGATCAACGCCGATGGCAGTCGGCCGTACGCGAACGCCGCGGCGCAGGCGCAGGTTGCACAACTGGAAACGAATTGCCGCGAGTTTGGCGTCGAGCTGCATGGCTGGGACAGTGCACACCGCGGCATCGTGCACGTGATTGGCCCCGAACTGGGTGCGACCCAGCCCGGCATGACGATCGTCTGCGGCGATAGCCACACCTCTACCCACGGTGCCTTCGGCGCGCTCGCGTTCGGCATCGGCACCACCGAGGTCGGCCACGTGATGGCAACCCAATGCCTGCTGCAGCGCCAGCCGAAAACCATGGCGATCCATGTGGACGGCCAGCTGCCGCGCGGCGTCGGCGCCAAGGATCTGATCCTGCACATCATCGGTACCGTGGGCATCAATGGCGGTACCGGCCACGTGCTGGAGTATCGCGGTGCGGCGATCGAGGCGCTGACGATGGACGAGCGCATGACGGTCTGCAACATGTCGATCGAGGCCGGCGCGCGCGCGGGCCTGATCGCTCCGGACGAGACTACTTTTGCCTGGCTGAAGGGCCGACCACGGGTTCCGCAAGGTGCGGCCTGGGACGCGGCAGTCACCGCATGGCGCGAGCTGCGCAGCGACGACGATGCCCGCTACGACCGCGAAGTGCGGATCGACGCCCGCGCCGTAAAACCTACCGTCACCTACGGTACCCATCCGGGCATGGCGATCGCGATCAACGCGCCGATACCGGCCGCCACCACCGCGCAGGAACGGCGCGCGCTGGACTATATGCAGAGCCAACCGGGTCAGCCGATGCAGGGCACGCCGGTCGACGTGGTGTTCATCGGCAGCTGCACCAATTCGCGGCTGTCCGACTTGCGCGAAGCCGCCCGCGTGCTGCATGGCCGCCACGTCGCCGCAGGCGTGCGCATGCTGGTGGTGCCCGGCTCGGAAGCGGTACGTCGCGACGCCGAGCGCGAAGGCCTGCACCAGGTATTCCTCGCCGCCGGCGCCGAGTGGCGCGAGCCTGGCTGCTCGATGTGCATCGCGATGAATGGCGATCTGGCGCAACCGGGCCAGTTGGTCGTCTCCACCTCCAACCGCAACTTCGAGGGCCGCCAGGGCAAGGGCGCGCGGACCGTGCTGGCCAGCCCCGCCACCGCGGCGGCATCAGCCATCGCCGGGTGCGTGGCCGACCCGCGCGAGTACCTGGCTGAAGAGGTGACGGCATGAAAACCCACGACCAACGCGATGTGCCTCTTCTCCCCTGCGGGGAGAGGGCTGGGGTGAGGGGATGCGCTGGCCTCGCTGCAAGATCGAAGCGCGCTTCGATCACCTACCCCGCGAGCACCCGCCCCTCACCTCAATCCTCTCTCCGCAGGGGAGAGGAGGCGAACGCAAAAAGCGCGGCATTTTACAAGGGCGTCGGGGAGGAATTTCATTGATGCAGCCGATCACCTACATCCACTCCCGCACCGCCGTACTGGTCGACGAGAACATCGACACCGACCGCATCATCCCGGCGCGCTTTCTCACCACCACCACGCGCGAGGGGTTGGGCAAGTTGTGCTTCCATGACTGGCGCTATCAGGCCGACGGCAGCGACAACCCCGCCTTCCCGTTGAACCAGCCGCAGGCGCAGGGCTGTTCGATTCTGGTCGCCGGACGCAACTTCGGTTGCGGCTCCTCGCGCGAGCACGCGCCGTGGGCGTTGCTGGATTACGGTATCCAGGCCGTGCTGTGCAGCGAGATCGCCGACATCTTTCGCGGCAATGCGCTGAAGAATGGCCTGCTGGCGATCGTGATCAGCACAGCCGAACATCGCTGGCTGCTCGAACACCCAGGCACCGAATTGGGCATCGACGTGCGCGGGCAGTTCATCAGCCTGCCTGACGGCGGCCGCATTGCGTTCGAGCTGGATGCATTCGCGCGCCATTGCCTGCTCAACGGCGTCGACCAGCTCGGTTACCTGCTGCAGCACGTCGACGCGATCACTCATTACGAGCAACGGGAGCAAGCGGCATGAAGGCTTACATCGTCACCTTGCCCGGCGACGGCGTCGGCCCGGAAGTCACGGCAGCGGCGGTTGCCGTGCTGAAAGCCGTGGCCGTTCGCTACGAACACGACTTCGAGTTCGACGAACAGTTGATCGGTGGTGCCGCGATCGATGCCTGCGGCGAACCGTTGCCGGCCGCCTCGCTGGCCGCCTGCCAACGCGCCGACGCGGTGCTGCTGGGCGCAGTCGGTGGCCCGAAGTGGTCGGCCCCGGACGCAGCGGTACGCCCCGAACAGGGCCTGCTCGGCCTGCGCGCCGCGCTGGGCGTGTACGCCAACCTGCGCCCGCTGCAGGTGCATCCGGCGCTGGCCGACCTGTCACCGCTGAAGAACGAGCGCCTGCATGGCGTCGACGTGCTGTTCGTGCGCGAGCTCACCGGCGGCGCCTACTTCGGGGCGAGGACGCGCAGCGAGGACACCGCCACCGACGAATGCAAATACACCGTGGCCGAGATCGAGCGAGTGGTGCGCCGCGCGTTCGAGCTGGCACGCAAGCGCCGTGGCCAACTCACCTCGGTGGACAAGGCCAACGTGCTGGAAACCTCGCGGCTGTGGCGCAGCACGGTGCAGCGCCTGGCCGCCGACTATCCCGACGTGACGGTCGAGCATCAGCTGGTCGACTCGATGGCGATGCTGCTGCTGACCCGGCCGAGCGCCTACGACGTGGTGGTGACCGAGAACCTGTTCGGCGACATCCTTACCGACGAGGCTGCCGCGCTGGCCGGTTCGCTCGGCTTGCTGCCGTCGGCGTCGCTGGGCGACGGGCGGCGCGGTCTGTACGAACCGATCCACGGTTCGGCACCGGACATCGCCGGCACCGGCGCGGCCAATCCGATCGGCGCGATCCTGTCCGCCGCGCTGCTGTTGCGTCATTCGTTGCAGCTGGAAGTCGAGGCCGCGGCGATCGAGGCTGCGGTCGACCAGGTGCTGCGCCGTGGCCCGCACAGTCGCGACATCGGCGGCAGCGCTGGCACTGCGCAGGTATTGGCTGCGGTGCTGACCGCGCTGGATGGCCAGGTAGACGGCGCCGAAGCATTTTCCTCCGGAGCACACGCATGCGTTTGAATCGCGCCTGCTCCGATCCCCGGTTACTCCTGCGGATACAGGGAGGTATCCGTTTTTTCTGCTGCCCCTTGCGTGTTGTCGACTGCGGACCGTCCGTGAACGCCGTGCTGGCGTCTGCCCCGCGTTCAGTCCCGTCGCCCTCCCCGGCACGCAAGGGGCGCTTCCTCTTCAACCACCAGTGGACCCACCATGCGTAGCGACCTGATCAAGAGCGGCCCCGACCGCGCCCCCGCCCGCGCCATGATGCGCGCCACCGGCATGGATGACGAAGCAATCCGCAAGCCGCTGGTGGCAGTGGTGCACACCTGGTCCGACGTCAGCCCGTGCAACCTCAACTTGCGCGACCTTGCTCAGCAGGCTGCCGCCGGCATCCGCGCCGCGGGTGGCACGCCGGTGGAATTCAACACCATCGCGGTCACCGATGGCATCGCGATGGGCACGCCCGGCATGCGCTATTCGCTGGTCAGTCGCGAGGTCATCACCGACTCGATCGAGACCGCGGTGGAAGGTCACTGCATCGACGCGATGGTGGTGTTGTGCGGCTGCGACAAAACTATCCCCGCCGCGGCGATGGCGATGGTGCGGCTGGATATCCCGGCGGTGGCACTGTATGGCGGCACCATCGCGCATGGGCTGCACAAGAATCGTCCGATCACCATCCAGCAGGTGTTCGAAGCGGTCGGCGCCCACGGCGCCGGCAAGATCGACGACGCGGAGCTGCGCTCGGTGGAGTGCGACGCCTGCGCCGGTGCCGGTGCCTGCGGTGGCCAGTTCACCGCGAACACCATGGCGATGGTGCTGACCTCGCTGGGCCTGTCACCGATGGGCCTGAACGACATCCCCGCCACTCACCCGGACAAGCTCGCCGCCGCGCGCCGCTGCGGCGAGCTGGTGATGGAATGCCTGCGTGAAGGGCGCACGCCGCGTGCCCTGGTCACGCGCACCACGATGCGCAACGCCGCGCGCATGGTCGCCGCCACTGCCGGCTCCACCAACGCAGTACTGCATTTGCTGGCGATCGCGCGCGAAGCCGGCGTGGAGTGGTCGCTGGAAGACTTCCAGCCGGCTTCCGAGCACACCCCGGTGATCGCCGACCTGTTGCCCGGCGGACGCTACACCGCGGTGGAACTGTTCGATGCCGGCGGCTGCGCGCGGGTGGTGCAGGAGCTGATCGCCGCCGAGCTGCTGGACGACGCGCCCACCGTCACCGGCCGCACGCTGTTCGCCGAAGCGGCCGCCGCACCGCGCTTCGATGACCAGCAGGTGGTACATCCGGTGAGCGCGCCGATGAAGCCGCGCGGCGGTTACTCCATCCTGTACGGCAACCTGGCGCCGGACGGCTGCGTCCTGAAGATTCCCGGCAAGAACGGTCCCGGTCACGGCGGCACCCACTTCGAAGGCACCGCCCGCGTGTTTGAGAGCGAGGAAGCCGCGTTCGCCGCCGTGCAGGAAGGCCACGTCGTGAAGGGCGACGTGGTGGTGATCCGCAACGAAGGCCCGGCTGGCGGCCCCGGCATGCGCGAAATGCTCGGCGTCACCGCGGCATTGATCGGTCGCGGACTGGGCGATGACGTGGCCCTGATCACCGACGGCCGCTTCAGCGGCGCCACCCACGGCTTCATGGTCGGCCACGTGGCGCCTGAAGCGGCCCGCGGCGGCGCGATCGCTCTGCTCGAGGACGGCGACCGCATCCGCATCGACGCGATCACCCGCGAGCTCTCCACCGACGCCGACCTGGCCGCGCGCCGCGCAACGTGGCAACCGCCGGCACCGAAGGCCAACCGCGGCGTGCTGGCCAAGTTCGCCCTGCTGGTGGGTTCGGCCTCCGATGGCGCCACCACGCAGCCAGCCAGTCCCGCCCCCCGCACCACGACCGCAGCATCCACCTCGAACCCATCCAACCAAGGAGTCACCGCATGAGCAACAACGAGACCCTCGCCCATTCCCGCATTGCCGTGCTTGGCTACGGTAGCCAGGGCCGCGCGCACGCGCTCAACCTGCGCGACTCCGGCCTCGACGTGGTCGTGGGCCTGCGCCCGAATGGCCCGACCTGGCACAAGGCCAAGGCCGACGGCTTCCGTGTCGTCGAACCAGCCGAGGCGGTGAAAGGCGCCGACCTGGTCGCCGTACTCACCCCCGACATGGTGCAGCCGACGCTGTACAAGGAGGCAATTGAACCGAACCTCAAGCCCGGCGCCGCACTGCTGTTCGCGCACGGCTTCAACATTCATTTCGGCCAGATCGTGCCGCGTGCGGACATTGACGTGATCATGGTGGCGCCCAAGGGGCCCGGCGCGCTGGTGCGTACCGAATACGAACGCGGCCGCGGTGTGCCGTGCATCTGGGCGGTGCAGCAGGACGTCAGCGGTCAGGCCGAGGCCAGGACCAAGGCGTACGCCGACGGCATCGGCGGCGGCCGCGCATTGATCATCAAGACCGACTTCAAGGAAGAGACCGAGACCGATCTGTTCGGCGAGCAGGCCGTGCTGTGCGGCGGCGCCAGCTCGCTGGTGCAAGCCGGTTTCGAGACCCTGATCGAGGCCGGCTACCAGCCGGAGATCGCCTACTACGAGGTCTTCCACGAACTGAAGCTGATCGTGGACCTGTTCTACGAGGGCGGCATCGCGAAAATGCTGCAGTACGTCTCCGAAACCGCGCAGTACGGCGATTACGTCAGCGGCCCGCGGGTGATCGATGCCGGCGTCAAGGCACGCATGAAGGACGTGCTGCGCGAGATCCAGGACGGCACCTTCGCCCGCAACTGGACAGCCGAATACGCCGCCGGCCTGCCCAACTACAAGAGGCTCAAGCAGGCCGACCTTGACCATCCGCTCGAAAAGGTCGGCGCGAAGCTGCGCGCACAGATGCCCTGGCTGCAGCCGAACGCAGCCAAGCCCGCCGTCGAACCGCTGAAGAAAGTGGGCTGAGCCCGCACCGGACTGCTTGCCCCCAACGGCGGCAGTCCATCCATCACCTGTCCCAACTCACGAGGTTTGCCATGAAACGCTTTCACATTGCCCTGGCCGTTGCCGACCTGGACGCCTCCATCGCCGATTACAGCGCCCGCCTGGGCCAGCCGCCGCAGGCCGTGGTGCCGAGCGCCTACGCGATGTGGCGCACCGATCAGCTCAATTTCTCGATCAACCAGCAACCCGAACATGCGGGCCAGCTGCGCCACGTGGGATTTGAGGATGACGACGCGCACGGCTTCACCTGCGATACCGACGTCAACGGCATCGCGTGGGAAAGCTTCTCTGCCCTGGCGCAGGAGCTGAAGATCATTTCGACCTACGGCACGCCTTTCCACGAGCCGGTGGCCGAAGAGCTGATTCGCAACTAGTTCCCGCACGCCACACCGCAACACTTATCCCGACCTGCCGGCCCGACCGGCGCATTCAGGAAGCCATCGTGACCATATCCTCCCAGACAGCCCGCGCGGCCGCCTTCAGCGTCGACCACCCGCCACTTGCCATAACGCCGTCCAGCGGCGCCGAAGCGATCGTGCAGGTACTCGCCGACGAAGGCGTGGAGGTGATGTTCGGCTACTCCGGCGGAGCCATCCTGCCGGTGTATGACGCGGTGTTCCGCTACAACGCCCTGCATCCCCGCGCCAACGGCAGCGAGCCGCTGCCGTTGGTGGTGCCGGCCAACGAACAAGGTGCGGGCTTCATGGCGGCGGGCTATGCGCGCGCCTCGGGCAAGGTTGGCGTGGCGATCGTCACTTCCGGCCCGGGCGCCACCAACATCGTCACGCCGGTGCGCGACTCGATGGCCGATTCGATTCCACTGGTGGTGATCTGCGGCCAGGTCGGCACCGCCGCGATCGGCAGCGACGCGTTCCAGGAGGCGCCGGTCAGCAACATCATGGGCGCGTGCGCCAAGCATGTGTTCCTGGTCACCGATGCTACGCGGCTGGAGGCGACCCTGCGCACCGCGTTCATGCTGGCGCGCAGCGGGCGCCCGGGCCCGGTGGTGGTCGACGTGCCCAAGGACGTGCAGAACGCCGCGATCGACTGGCAAGGCAGCGGCGAGCTGCTGCTCAGCGGTTATCGGGCACGCCTGCGTGCGGTGGAACAATCAAACCTGAGCGACAGCGACTGCGCCGTGCTCTTTGCTGCGCTGATGCAGGCACAGCGCCCGTTGATCTACGCCGGTGGCGGCGTGATCTCCGCAGCCGCCGCGCCCGCGCTGAGGGCGTTCGTCGACCAGTTCGGCCTGCCGGTGACCACGACCCTGATGGGCCTGGGTGCGTTCGACACCACCGACCCGTTGTCCCTGCACATGCTCGGCATGCACGGCACCGCGTACGCGAACTACGCGGTGGAGGATTGCGACTTCGTGCTGGCGCTGGGCGCGCGCTTCGACGACCGCGTGGCCGGCGTGCCCGACAAGTTCGCGCCGCGCGCAAAGTTCATCGCGCAAATCGACATCGACCCGGCCGAGATCGGCAAGGTGAAACAACCACAGTGGCACCACGTCGGCCCGCTGGACCGCGCGTTGGCGCGGCTGACCGAATACGGCCGGGCGCATGCGATCCAGCCTGCGCTGGCGGACTGGCACGCCGAAGTGACGGCGCTCAAGCAGGCGCATGCGATGAACTACGACCGCGCCAGTGCCCTGGTCCAGCCGTACGCGGTGATCGAGGCGATCAACCGGCACGCGGCCGGTCGCGCGATCATCAGCACGGGCGTCGGCCAGCACCAGATGTGGGCGGCACAGTACTTCGACTTCCGCGCATCACGGCACTGGATCACCTCCGGCTCGATGGGCACGATGGGCTTCGGACTGCCGGCAGCGATCGGTGCGCAGTTCGCGCATCCGGACAAACTGGTGATCGATATCGATGGCGACTCCAGCATCCGCATGAACATCGGCGAGCTGGAGACGGTCACCACCTACAACTTGCCGCTGAAGGTCGTGGTACTGAACAACCACGGCGACGGCATGGTGCGGCAGTGGCAGAAGCTGTATTTCAAGAGCCGCTTCGCCTCGACCGACAGGAGCCTGCACAAGAAAAACTTCCTGCTCGCCGCGCAAGCCGACGGCTTCACCTGGGCGCGGCGACTGGAGCGCAACGAGGATCTGGAGTCGACCATCGCCGCGTTCCTGAGCTTCGATGGCCCGGCCTTCCTGGAAGTGATGATCGATCCGGACGCCGGGGTGTACCCGATGGTCGGCCCGGGCGCCAGCTACGCACAGATGATCACTGGCGATTTCATCGCATCACGCGAGGCTCCCGCCCCGGCAGAGGAACCCGCCTCCGCCATGTTCTGATTTTTCCCCTCTCCCGTCGGGAGAAGGTGGCCCGAAAGGTCGGATGAGGGTACGGGCGATGCCCAGGACCCTGCTCCACCCGTACCCTCTCACCCGCAAGGGGACGCCCAAGGGGTCGCCGCAGGGAGAGGGACTCAACTACCGGAGTTCGTCATGAAACACACCTTGTCCATCCTGATGCAAAACGAATCCGGCGCCCTGGTGCGCGTGGCCGGCCTGTTTGCCGCACGCGGCTACAACATCGACACGCTGACCGTCGGGCCGACGCATGACCCGGCGGTGTCGCGGCTGATTCTGAGCCTGCAATGCGACGAAGCCAGCCTCACCCAGATCGTGCAGCAGACCCGCAAACTGGTCGACGTGTTGCAGGTCGCGAACCCGACGCCGGCGCTCGCGGCGTGAATGCGGTCGCGCCGCTGGCCGTTGACGACGAAGGCGAAGGCGACCTGCTGGCGCAAATTCGCGCGGCGCGCGTCTACGACGTGGCGCAGGAGTCGGCGCTGGATGTGGCGCCACTGCTGAGTACACGACTCGGTCAGAGCGTGTTGCTCAAGCGCGAGGACCAGCAAGCGGTGTTCTCGTTCAAGCTGCGCGGCGCGTACAACCGGATGGTGCAGCTGGATTCGGCACAACGTGCGCGCGGCGTGGTGGCAGCCTCGGCCGGCAACCACGCGCAGGGCGTGGCGTTGGCCGCGGCAAAACTGGGCATCCAGGCCACCATCGTGATGCCGGTGACGGCGCCGCAGGTGAAGGTGGATGCGGTGCGCCGCTTCGGCGGCGCCATGGTCGAGGTGGTGCTCTCCGGCGACTCCTACAGCGAGGCGCAGGCGACGGCAGCGCAACTGCAAGCTGCGCAGGGCGCCAGCTTCGTGCATCCGTTCGACGACTTGGCGGTGATCGCCGGCCAGGGCACGATCGCGCTGGAAATCCTGCGTCAACACCCCGGCCCGCTGCAGGCGATATTCGTGCCGGTCGGCGGCGGCGGCTTGCTGGCGGGGATTGCCTCCTGCATCAAGGCGCTGCGTCCGGAAGTGCAGGTGATCGGCGTACAGACAACCGATTCGGATGCGATGGCGCGCTCGCTTGAAAGCGGCACGCGCGTCACGCTGGACGAGGTTGGCTTGTTCGCCGACGGCACCGCGGTGAAGCAGGTTGGTGCGCTGACGTTCGAACTGTGTCGCCGACACGTGGATGGCATGGTGCGGGTGGACGCTGATGCGATCTGCGCCGCGATCCGCGATATCTACCACGACACCCGCAGCGTACCGGAGCCCTCCGGCGCGCTGGCGCTGGCCGGCCTGAAGCAATACGTCGCCACACATGGCGCCGGTACTGGCGCGCTGGTGGCGATCATCTCCGGCGCCAACATGAATTTCGACCGCCTGCGCTTCGTCGCCGAACGCGCCGAGCTCGGCGAGCAGCGCGAGGCGGTGTTTGCGGTAACCATCCCGGAAGAGCGCGGCAGCTTCCGCCGCTTCTGCGCCACGCTGGGCCAGCACAGCATCACCGAGTTCAATTACCGCATCGGCGATACCCACGCGGCGCACCTTTTTGTCGGCGTGCAGATCGCCAGCCGCGCTGAACGCGAGGCGCTGGTGGACGCGTTCCGGGCGCAGTCGTTCGAGGTGCTCGACCTCACCGAGGACGAACTGGCCAAGCTGCACCTGCGCCACATGATCGGCGGCCGCTCGCCGCTGGCCCGCGACGAACTGCTGTATCGCTTCGAGTTCCCCGAACGCCCCGGCGCGCTGGTGCGCTTTCTCGACCAGTTGCATCCGGACTGGAACGTGAGCCTGTTCCACTACCGCAACCACGGCGCCGACCACGGCCGCATCCTGGTCGGCATCCAGGTAGCCGCCGCGGAGCACGCACTGTTCCAGCGGTTCCTCGACACGCTCGGCTATCCGTATGTGGACGAGAGCGCGCACCCGGCCTACCGACTGCTGCTGCGCAGCTGACTTGCGGCCAGAGCGGATCGACCGCAACGGCGATCTGCCGGTAGTCCTGGCGGCACCGCCTCAATCGCGTTGAAAGTACGCCGGTTCGGGCTGGTGCAAGGCGAAACCCTGCACCAGATTCACGCCCAGCGCGTCCAGCGCATGCACGGTCTCGAGATCGGTGACCCACTCGGCAACGATCTTCAGCCCGAGCCGGTGCCCGATGTCGGTGACCGCTTTCACCATCAAGTGACTGACCGGGTCGGTCAACATGTCGCGCACGAAGCTGCCATCGATCTTGATGATGTCCAGCGGCAGGTTCTTCAAATACGTGAACGAGGACATCCCGGCACCGAAATCGTCCATGGCCACCTTGCAGCCGGCCTGACGCAGGCGTTCCATGAACCGCACGACCTGCGAAAGACGGCGCACCGCCACCGTCTCCGTGACCTCGAAACACACCCGCTGCGGCGCCACCCGATAGTGCTGCATCCACTCGACGATTTGTTCGGCCAGCGACTCGTCTTCCACGCTGGCGCCGGAAAGGTTGATCGCTGCCAGGCGCAGATCGGCGCCGACACGGTGCAGGTGATCGAAGTTGGCCAGCGTGGTCTCGACCACCCAGCGGTCGATCGCCGGCATCAGGCCGTACCGTTCGGCCGCCGACATGAAAGCGCCAGGCACCACCAATTCGCCGGACTCGTCGCGGAAGCGCAACAGTATTTCGACCCGTACGTCGTCTGTCCCGGCGGCCAGCGGCAATGCATGGATTTCCTGGTAGACCAGGACCAGGCGCCGCTCGTCGATGGCCCGGCGCAGCCGGTGTACCCATTCCATCTCACCGCGCCGCCGCACGGTGCCGTCATCCCGCCGGGAATGGAACTGGATGCGATTGCGGCCCATATCCTTGGCCAGATAACAGGCGGAGTCGGCGTCGGCCAGCAGATCCTTCGCGACGAGCCCGGGGCGGTCGATCAGCACCGCGCCGACGCTGGCGCTGATCGAGTAGCTGTGTTGTTCCCACAGGAACACATAGCCGTCGATACAGCGGCGCAAACTTTCCGCGATTGCCTCGGCCTCGCCGCGATCGGCGACATTGAGGGCCAACACTCCGAATTCGTCGCCACCCAGACGTGCCAGCACGTGCTTCGCGCCCAACTGCCGTTGCATGACAATCGCCAATTGCGCCAACAATTGGTCGCCGGCCGGATGACCCGAGGTGTCGTTGATCAGCTTGAACTGATCCAGATCGACGTACAGGACCATCGCCAGCCTGGAACCGGGTTCGATCTCAAACAGCACATCGTCCAGTCGGCGCTCGAATTCGCGCCGGTTGTACAGATCGGTCAGCGCGTCGTGACTGGCCTGGTAGCTCAGTTTCTCGGTCAAATCGCGTTGCTCGGTGACATCGGTAGCCACCATCAGCAGTTTGCGTTGGCCACCCAGCACCACATGGGATATCGCCACATCCGCCCAGAACCGGGTGCCGCTCTCGTGGTGCAACCACGCGGTGGTTCGCTCGCCGGCACGGATATCCGAATGTTGCGGCAAGCGGGGCAGATCCCGCTGTGCGAACAGATCGAGCAAGCCGCGCTCGCCCACACGCTCGCCCAGACGCTCGCGACAGGCCTGGTTGGCGTAGGTGATCCGACCGTTTGCGGCATCGGCCAGCAGCACCAGTGCCGGCAGCAGATCATTCAACGCACGAAAGCGTTCTTCGCTCTCGCGATAGCGGCGGCTCATCTGGTGGCCTAGATCGAGCGCGCGCTGGCGTGTGCTGGCAATGGAGAACAGCAACATGGCCAGCAACACACTCGCCAGCAACCCGGCCAACAGTGCCGGGTCACGCCATTGGATGCCGCGTGGCCCGCCGTCGAGCGATTGCATCGCCACGTTCCACACTCGCCCGCCGTAGTCGAGATTACGCTCGAAGCGGAAACCCGGCGGTGACGTTGCGTGCCCCGGGTGCGAATCGAACAACACCTGATCGATGCCGCCCGTAATGTCGCCGACCCGCAGATGCAGAGTCCCCAGTACGCCGCCCGGCAGCGAGTTGCTGATCAAGTCGCCAGTCCGGAACAGCAGCGCCACCGAGCCGCTCGCGCGCGCACGTCGTTCGGCGAGCAGCTTGGGCGTAGCGCCAGGACGGTAGGTAGCCAGCCGCAACACCACGCCATCGATGAAATCTGACGCACCGGCATACGTACTCATCTGATAAGGCGCCGACAACGTCACCCGATCGCTGTCGCGCGATTGCGTCAACACGGCCATGTTCCGGGGATCGGTCTCGACGTCGAGACCGATCAGCCCCTCGTTGCCCTGTCGCGGTTGCACCCAACGGACCACGTAGTGCTCGCCATCGGCAAGCATTTCACGACTGGCATAGGTCAGTGCCCGCAGACTGGGCAAGCGGTCGCGCGGCCGCAGATTGGCGTAGAAGTCGCTGAATTCGGACGCCGTGACCTCGTCGGAGACGAGAAACAGGGTCTGCGCGGCACGCAGCAGCAGTTCGGCTGAATCCAACTGCGTCTGCAACGCCGCGAAGCTCTTGTCGGCCAGCTCGCCGTGCCGTTGCGTCTGCTCGAATTGCTGGCGATCGCGCTGCTGCACGTGCACTGCCGCGGTCATCGCCAGCCCCAGCAACAACGCGGACAGACTCCACAAATACGCCGCCAGCGGACGTGGTGAAGGATGGGCAACGGCTTGATCGACGCCCCGACGACCTTCCCACGCCACTGGCACGGAATCATTGGAATCCTTCAATCGATGCAAGGGATTCACCGCAGCAGGGCTGTGACCCCGGATAATACATGCCGGAACGTAAAACGCCGTTGGCGGCGACAGCGACCGGCCGGCCTGGATCAAGCAAGGTGTTGGTCCGGCGACGCCGTCGAGTTTGCCCTGCGCTCCCAACCTGACGCGGCGATAGTGCTTTGGCCATCGTTCAAGCCAGACGACGACGGCCGGTTCCGATCGAGGTGGCCCATGGCGCGGCAAGACGCCGTGCCTGCGCAGGCATTGGCGGAGTCACATGGCCAGTGTCGACACCCGGTCCTTACCCTTTAGAGGGTAAGGACCGGGTGAGGGGTATTGACCGGGTTAGCGCCCCGGTCCTTACCCCCCAGGGCGGATTCAATTCCGAAGTGCTACACACCTTGGAGAGGCCGCGCACATCCTGGCTCGGCGACCCAAGAAGGCGCCCAATGGCGCTGTCAACGGCGCGACAGCACTTGCGAAGCCGTTGACAGCCCTATCGGACTCGGGAACATGGCCATGCGCCGAGACAGGTGTTGTACTTCATGGTCGAATCCGCCTGTCAACACGGCGTCAATGCGCAGGAGGCAACTCCTGGCAACACTGACCCAACAAGGCTTATTCGGCAACGCAGTGGGTCTCTATACCACCCCCGACCCCTGGATACGAGGTGCAGGCGTACCTCTCTGTGGCCGGAAGGTCTATGCCAAAGGCTCCAATCTGACTTCCCATGCTCTTCTCATCTCCGCCATTGCCATTCCCGGAGAAGTCATACTCCTGTCGCCCCTTGCCAGCTACGGCGTCGGCTGATGCGGGTATGTTATTTCCATGAGAATCCACGGCAGTGTTCGAATCGACCTCCAACTGAGGCGGGTGCTTCGTATTGTCAACGTAAACCCCAATGTGACTTCCATCCGTAAAGGTAATTGTAAAAGTCAACTCAGGAAGCGCACTTGAATCAGTAATATGAAAAACTGACATCGCAGTCACTGCAGCTATTGATTGATCATGAATGTCATACGTACTGAGTCCGCCAAGCCAGTAAAGAAACGCATTTTGGGTCGGACCATTATTCACTACCGTGTATGCATTTACTCCGGAGGCTGGGTAGGAAACTTCAGCGCCGCCTGGCGCCGGGCTACCCATAGGCATCAGACCAGAGTACATCGATTTGGCCATTGGGCCATTCGACGACAACGAACGATTTGCCACACCAGTCGACACGCTCGAAGAAGCGCCCGATGGCACAATAGTCAAATTAAAGTGCTTTTTGTATCCCGCAGGAGGCGCATCGTAAAATTGCTTATAGTACGAAAACGCCTGAATTTCCTGTGACGTCAGGTTATCGTAGGCAACTCGACTAATGCTGTGAGGAGCCATCCTTTGGGGCAAGGTGCCATGAGTACCTGACTGAACACGAAAAGCCTCTATCTTGTTTCCAATAATATCCCCGACGACGTATCGGCCGACACCCTGCCTTCTCGCCACATTCTGCATCTGCGACATTGAACATCCGTCGCACGGCACATATGTGGACGCAAATGCGCCTGGTGCAAACGTGATTGCTATTAAAAATGGCAATATCCGATTTGTATTATTCATGTGATGACGCTCCATTCGTCATATATAGCTAATTGTCCGCCTTGGTTCGAGCTGAGCTTTGATCAGCATCGACGGTTTCAACATCCACGTAACAGCAAGCTTGATGAACCTCGATGTGAATCCAGCGCCGAAAGCCACTTCGAAGCGAGCTTGGTCACACTCAACGACTGCGCTCTGGACGCACTCAGTGTGCTACAAGGTCAAAACACATCGCAATGAATAAGTCGTTGCGGGTAGGCCGAACCTGACGTAATCAGCCGTCGATCGCGCGAACAAATTCGATTCATCCCGCTGAAGTCATACTCTCGCCTGGACAATATCGAAGCTCGCCAGGTTGCTCTCGGAAAGCATTGACGGACCAAGATTTCTGCTCTCAGCCAATCGTCCGATTACTTTGGCGTTCGATAAATTCGCAGGGTCGCCTACGCGAAAACTTCAAGCGGCCCGTGGTCGGGCTTCGGAATCATCAGGCAGCCTGCTAGGCGAACGCCTACGCGCCAACACGACGAAGGCATACGTCGACGGGATGGTGTATGCAAGAAATTGCGCCGTCGAATACGTTTCCCGCTGATGCGAACGCAGATGCGGGCGTGGGTCCGCCTCATTATCGGCAGATGGCGATGATCCGCAGCTTTATCATGTACAGCAGTCAAGCCCCGTCATCTTGGCGCTCATCCAAACTACCCCAGAGATACCCCTGATCAAACCATGCCCCCATTCACCCCGATCACCTGCCCATTGATATACGCAGCCGCATCGCTGCACAGGAAGGCGACCAGCACCGCCACTTCTTGCGGCGTGCCGGCGCGCTGGGCGGGCACCATTTCGCGGATGCGTTCGGGCGGAAACGCGGCGTCAGCCATGCGCCCTTCGATCACGCCCGGTGCCACCACGTTGACGGTGATGCCGCGCGAGGCCATTTCGCGCGCCAGCGATTTGCTGGCGCCGTGCAGCGCGGCCTTGGCAGCGGCGTAGTTGGTCTGGCCGCGGTTGCCCAGCAGCGCGGCCACCGAGCTGACCGACACGATCCGACCGAAGCGCGCACGCGCCATCGGCAGCAGCAACGGCTGGGTCACGTTGAAGAAACCGTGCAGGGACACGTCGATCACCCGGTGCCACTGCTCCGCGCTCATGCCAGCCATCGGTGCGTCGTCGTGGATACCGGCGTTGTTGACCACCGCGTGGATCGGTCCCTCGTCGAGCAGGACTTCCAGCGCCGCGCGCGTCACCTGGGCGTCGCAGACGTCAAACGCGGTGGCCTGGGCGCTGCCGCCGGCATCCTTGATCGTCGCCACCGTCGCTTCGGCCCGATGCAGGCTGCGGTTCGCGTGCACGATGACGTGGTAACCGCCAGCAGCCAGCGCCAGGCTGATCGCACCACCGAGTTCGCCGCTGCCGCCGGTGACCAGGGCGCGTCGGGGAGAAGAGGGAGTGGACATGAGCTGACCTCGATTCACAATGCGGGATGGATCACCGTGGCACGTCCGCTGGCCAGCAGCCGGCCACGATGTTCGACACGAAATACATACTGGGCACCGCCATCGTCGGCGAAAAGGCATTCGGCATGGACATCCAGCTGCCCGTCCAGCTGATCGACGTATTCCTCGAACAATTGCACATCGCGCAGGCTGACCAGGCGGCCGGGACGCACACCATCGACCCCGCGCGCACGCGCCAGCAGACCTCCATGCAGCGCCATCGCCTGTGCGCCGTACTCGGCCAGGTGCACGGCGTGCAGGCCGTGTTCGCCGCGCAACGGGTTGGCGGCGCGCGCATGACCGACGCTGGTCGCGTGGATCCGCTGCTCGTCCCACGAGCACACCGCATCGAGCAGGCACATCGTGCCGGCGTGGGGAATCAGCGAGGCCCAGTCGGATTTTGGCAAGGGCTGGATCATGGTTGGATGCTTGATGACCTGGCCTTGTCCGCGATGCGACGCAACCCCGGAGTTGCTGCTTTGCCCGCACCCTCTTCCGGCGAGATGCGCCACCCGCTCCCGGTGGGAGGGGGGCTCGAACGGTGGGGTGCCATCAGAATGGACAGACAAAAGTGGAAGGCCACGCCCAGGCTTACGGTGAGTCCGATCGCACGCAGCACCGGAATCGTCGCCCAGGCCAGCATGCCGAACACCAGCAGCGCGGACAACACGCACACAATGGTCGCATGCAGGGTGCGCCGCTGCTCGGCCGGAACACCGGTATCGCGCTCGAAGAACAACGCGTAGTGCAGACCCAGGCCACCGGCGAGGATCAGCGCCACCAGGTGAAACAGTGAGATCTCGATCCCGGCCACGCGCTCGACCGCCAGCACCAGGAAGGTGGCCAGCGTCATCGGCGCCAGCACGTGCCAGGCCCGACGCAGACTGCGCAAAGCCAGCGTGATGGTCAGCACCAGCAGGAGGCTGGCGGCCAGCAACGCCTGCAGGATGCGCGTGCGGTACGCGGCCACCAGCGATTCGGAGGCAGCCTTCAGGTCGAGCAAACGCACCTGACCGCCACTTCCCGAACCGAGCGCCTGCAGCGCCGCCACATCATGTACGCCGCTGACCGTGCCGAGTCCCAGCCAGCGACCGTCGCGTTTGATCAGCATCGCCGCCAGCCGCTGGCCCAGCGGCGTCTGCGCGTAGCGTTCCGGCGTAAGCGGCGGCAATTGGCGCGCCGTTTCCACGTCATCGACGAACGGCTGGAACAAATCGGCGCGAAACGGCAGACCTTGCAATGCATCGTGCAGGGAGCTCTCCAGGATGGCCCGATCGGGCAGTTTCTGTTGCCGCTCGCGTTGCAGCGCGACGGTGGGCAGATAGCGCGATGGCAGTTCGACGGCGTCGACGGCATGCTGCGTCACCAAGGCATCGACGTTCGGCTGCAGGGTCTGCGACAGCGCCAGCACGCCCTGCTCGGTCGACGCCTCGAGCACCAGCAGGTAGCGAACGTCCGGCGCACCCAGCGCCTCGCGCAGACGCGCGTCATGCTGCAGCATCGCTGCTGGCACCGGGGTCAGCGCTGCCAGGTTGTTTTGCCAGAACGGGCCGGGCGCCAACGCCAGCATCAGCACGATCGCCAGCGCCACCAGCGCCGGTACCCAGCGTGGCCGCGGCAACTGATCGACCCACCGACGCGCGGTGATCAGCCAGCCCATGGCGGCCACGTCGCGCACCCGCCGCGGCAATAGATGCGGCAACAGGTAACGCGTACTGAAACCGGCCACCAGCAAGCCGACGATGGTGAACACGGCGAGTTGTTTCAGCCCGTTGACGCCCGAGGCATAGAACGCGAGATAAGCGATGCAGGCCGAGGCGATCGCGGTGAGCAGCAGCGGCCACAGGTCGCGCACGCTCTGCACTGCATCCTCGCCCGCACGGCGATGACTGAGCACGCGGATCGGGTACTCCTGCGCCACGCCGAGCAGGGTGAAGCCGAACGCAAGCGTGATGCCGTGCACTTCGGAAAACGCCACGGTCAGCGCAACGATGCCAGCCAGCGCGGCGCTGGCGATCGGCAGCGCCGACAACAGCAGCGAGCTGACGCTGCGATACGCCAGCAGCAACAATGCGATGAAACCGATGGTGGAGATGCGCCCGATCCAGTCGGCCTGGTGCCGCGTCTGCGCACCGATCACCACGCTGAAGTAGCCCGGACCACTTAGCTCGAGCTTCGCCGCGGCGCTACCGGGCAGGGCGTGGAACGCCTGCTTGATGCCGTCGATCGCCTGCTCCTGCGCGCCGGGATCGAAACCGGCGGCCACCGTTTGCACCAGCAGCAACGCCTCATGCCGGGGCGTGAACCATACGCCGTCACGCAGCTCCGGCGCTTTCGCTGGCGCCCAGCGCTCGGCCAGTTTCAGCATCTCCAGCGTGGGATCACGCGGCAACAACCCCTTCAGCAGGCTGGCTGCGGGCGAGGAGAGATCATCCAGCCGCTGCTGCAACTGGTCGCGCAGATATGCCTCGTCCAGCGGCTGCGCGTCCAGCGTCGGCGACAGCAGATAACGATAGGGCAGCAGCTGCGGGTCGAGTGCAGCCAGATCGAAGTTGCCATTGAGCACCTGGCTGTAACGCGGATCATGCTGCAACGCCTTGACCAGACCCTGGCTCAACGCAGCCAGCCGTTCGTCCGGGGCGCCACCGATGGACAGCAGCAACAGGCGCGAACCCGGCCCCTCGCCGACCTGCTCCATCAGCAGGCGCTGATCCGGCGTGGTCGGCGCCGGCATGAAACTGCGCAAGTCGGTACTGATCTTGAGGCGCTGGCTGACCGTCCAGCCCAGCCCGGCCAGCGCCAGCAACCACAGCACCAGCAGCGTGGCGCGGGCAGCGGGGCGCATGCTCAGGGCGTGCCCTGGCACAGCGCCTGCAGTGCCTCGCGGGTGGGTTCAGCCGGCATCTTCGCGGCCAGTGGACCGAGCAGATCGACGGCCAGATCGCCGTCGGACTCCTGCATATGCATGCAGCGCGACTGCTTGCCGACGCCGTCGATGCGGATGCTGGCGATGGTCTTCGCCACGCGCGCATCGCGCGGCACCAAACTCAGCGTCCACGCCCCCGTGGCATGACCACTTTGATGGACCTCGAATGCCTGCTCCAGACGGGCCGCATCACCGCTGAGCAGGGCCACGAAGCTGTCCAGCAGCACCTGCAACTGTGGCGCGCGCTTCAGCGAGAAGTGACGCGGATGCTTGCCCTCGCGCTGCTGGGTCACCTCGCCGTCGGCGATGATCGCGATCTCGTGCCGCGGATGATCGACCTGCCGCTGCAACTTGTCGCCACCGAGCCAGGACAACTGCCCGGACACCACCAGCGGGCGATCCAGCACCTTGAGGAAACGTGCCTCGGCAAATGCGGTATGCGCGGGCGCGGGCTGGCCCAGGGCAGCGATCAACGCTTGCGGCGACGATGCCGCGGCTACGGGTTCAGATGCCGACGCGCTGACCATCCAGCACGGCAGCAGCAGGCTCAGCAGCAGGCGGGTCTTGCCAGAAATCATAAAAATTGAACCAGTTGTAGGGAGCGACCTGGATGTAGTGCTCCAGCCGTTGCGCATAGCGCGCGATCAGCGCATCCAGCGCCGGCCCCCGATCATGCCGCGGAATCTCCACCCGGTCGCTGAATGGCTCGAACACCAGCCGATAGCGATTGCCACCCAGATACAGCCCGAAACACAGTACCACCGGCACCTTCAACGTATGCGCCAGCAACCAGGGACTGACCGGAAACGCCGCCGACGCGCCCAGCAGCTCGGCGCGACGCAGCACTTCATGACCGCGGCCACGATCAGCCAGCATCGCGACCACCTCGCCGCGCTGGCAGGCCTCGGCCATGGCCAGGGCGACCGTGGTACCGTCCTGCCCGGCATCGATCACGCAGGCGCCGATCTCCGGCGCCAGTTCCTCCAGCAGTTCGGTCATCGCCGGGGTCTTGTGCTTGTCCAGCACCACCCGCAGCGGCAGATCCGGGCGCCGGGCGCCAATCGCGCGCAATGCCTCGAAGCTGCCCTGGTGCGAACCCAGCAACAGCACGCCACGACCCTCGGCGATGCGCTGCTCCAGCAAATCGAGCCCCTGCGTCTCGAACGCGAACGGCCGCTCGCCCTGCGCCAGCAGGAACACCCGGTCGAGAATCGTGGCGGCAAAGGCATGGATGTGTTTCAACACCTGCCATGGCGTGGCCGGCCGTCCGAACACGCGCTGCAGGTATTGCGCCGACGCCAGCCGCTCCGGCCCACGGCGCAGGTAAAAATAGCCCGTGATCGGATACAGGCACAGCCGTGCCAGCCGACGCCCGCCATGCAACGCGATCGCGCGGATCAGCCAGATCGCAAAACGGCCACCGCCTTCGGGACGGCTCTGCCAATGCTCGTTGTCGTTGCTCATGTCGCTCCCTCGACGATGCCGCGCGCCAGCACCACGCCGTCGCGCTGAATCCGGAAGCGGATGCGCGAGTCAGCCCGGTCCGATTCGGTCAACTGCAACTGCGCCGATTGATCGGGCAGCAACGGCGCCATGAATTTTGCCTCCAGCACCCGCGCCAAGCGCAGGCCGCGCCAAGTCCGCAGGGCTAGCGCCACCTGCTCCAGCATCAGCACGCCGGGCACCAGCGGCTGTCCTGGAAAATGACCTGGCAAGGCCGGATGACCGGCGTCGAAACGGATCCACTGCGAGAAGCCGTTCATGGCGCCGCGGTGCCGTTGCCGCGCAGCAACTGCGGCCAGCGCAACGCCAGTTTCAGCAGCATGTCGCGGAGACTGGCATGGCTGAGGTGGCGCAAGCGCCAGCGGCGATAGCCGTACTCCAGCACAAACGCCGCGCCGAGCGACACATAGCAACCCAGGTGCAGCCACGCCCAGGCGAAGGGCTCGGACACCTGCCACGGCGGCGTCACGCCGAAGCGCAACAACAGGCCACTGCGCGCGGCGAACAACAGCAATGCGGTCAGCAACAACGCCTGGCCGGTGAGCAGCGCCGTCCAGAACCAGGTGAGCTGGCGAGCATAGCGTGCGACGCCGGGCTGACGCAGTCGTTCAGCGCCGTCGATCGCCACCACGAAACGCGCCACCAGCGGCTCGGCACTACCCAGGGTGCGGCCAAACCAGTACGCCAGCACCGCGTTGATCAGGATCGGCACCGTTTCCAGCAGCAGATCGGCCACGCCGTAATGCGCCAACGACCACACGCCAGCGAGCAGGGCCAGCCACACCAACCAGGGTACGACGCGACGCGACAGCAGGCGCGGCAGCATCACCACGCTGAGCAGAACCACCAGCGCCAGCAAGGGGAAGATCTGTCGATGGGTCACGACACCGGCAATCGCCAGCGCCGGATAGGCCAACAGCAGCAGCAAGGCAAAACGCCGCGTGGCCGCCGCATCGGAGGGCAAGGCATCGCTCATGTTGGATTCCACGACGGCTCGACCATACCCGTAACGTTGCCACGTTGCGTGCAACATGGCGTGACGACGGCGGAAGGCAAGCGGCGCGGGACCCTTGGCCTCAACCGGCGCGGTGCTGCTCGACGTGCGCGGACAAATTGCGCAGGCTGGCGAAGATCTGCCGGTTCTCCGGATTGTCCGAGCGCAGCTGGAAACCGTAATGCTTGGAGACCGCCAGGGCGATTTCCAGCGCATCGATCGAATCCAGCCCCAACTCGCCGCCGAACAACGGGGTCTCGGGGTCGATCTGTTCCGGGCTGACGTCCTCGAGGTTCAGGCATTCCACGACCAGGGTGGCCAACTCGTGCTGCGCTGCTGTCTGTTCCGCCATGCTCGATTCCATACGCCAGGTGCATTGCCTCCCCCCGGTGGCAGTAGCCGCAAAGTGTAACATAGCGGTCTTGTCGTTCCCGGTTGTCGAGCATGATTCAGGGATGTGAAAACCCACAGGTCGAAACGCCGGTGCGACGGGCACCGCAAGTCTCCTATCGAACGACAGACGCCGCGACCTTGCTGAACGAACCCGGCGTCCTGGCCGTGTTCGGTTTCAACACGACGACGACGGACATGGCCGATCCGCGTTACTTGCAGGTCGCGTTGGAAAGCTTCGATGCGCCCGCACCGCTGGAACTGTGGCAGGTGGATGCGCCGGTGAGTCACGGCGTCGACGCTGCGCTGCGCTGGTCGGCCGGCGGCGGCTGGCTGTTCGCCGCGATCGAACTGGACGAGCGCGAGCATGGCGGCCCCTGCGCCACCGCCAAGCTGGCCTATCAGGCGTTGCATCGTTTCGTGGCCGGCCGCAACACCCAACACGTATTGCGGGTATGGAACTACATGGGCGCGATCAACCGCGGCCAAGGCGACGCCGAGCGCTACAAGCATTTTTGCGAGGGGCGGGCCGCGGGCATGGAGGATTTTTTCGCCGAGGGCTTCCCCGCTGCCACCGCGATCGGCCACCGCGGCGCGGAACACCTGCTGCAGGTCTATCTGCTGGCTTGCGACCAGGGCGGCGGCCGGATCGAGAACCCGCGCCAGGTCAGCGCGTGGTGTTATCCCCGCCAGTATGGCCGCACGCCGCCCAGCTTCGCCCGGGCGATGACCCTGCCGGCGCGCGACGCGCTGGCCATTTCCGGCACTGCCGCCGTGGTCGGCCACGCCTCGGCCCACCAGGACGACCTGGGCGCGCAACTGGCCGAAACCCTGACCAACCTGGAAGCGCTGCTGTCCAGCTCCGGCATGTCGGCTGGCTTTGACAGCCGGTCGTCGCTGAAGGCCTATGTCCGCCATGCCGTCGACGTGCCGCGGGTGCGTGCGTTCCTGCACCAGCACCTGTCCGGCGTACCGGTACTACTGCTGCACGGTGACATCTGCCGCCGCGAGCTGCTGGTGGAAATTGACGGCTGGCGGTATGCCTGATTGCCGGGAGCGGGGAATCGGGAATGGAGAATGCTTAAAAGCCAACGCGCGCGAAGCCGCGGCTCCTCCGATTCTCGATTCTCGATTCACGATTCCCCGCTTTTCACCGGCCGCTTCCAACCCTCGAACGTCACCTGCCGACCACGCGCTACCGTGAGTTGTCCCGCCGGCGCATCGCTGGTGATCACCGAGCCGGCGCCGATGGTAGCCTGGGCGCCGATCGTCACCGGTGCCACCAACGCGCTATTGGAGCCGATGAAGGCACCGTCGCCGATGCGGGTAGCAAACTTGTTCACGCCGTCGTAGTTGCAGGTGATGGTGCCAGCACCGATGTTGACGCCGGCGCCGACCTCGGTGTCGCCCAGATAGCTGAGATGGTTGGCCTTGCTGCCTTCGCCGATTCGGGTTTTCTTGGTTTCGACGAAGTTGCCGACATGCACGCCGGCCGCCAGCTCGGTGCCCGGGCGCAAGCGCGAGAACGGGCCGATGGTGCAAGGGCCGTGGGTAATGACGCCATCCAGGTCGCAGTGCGGCTGCAATACCGTGCCCGCGGCCAGCTGCACGTCTTTCAGCCGGGTGAAGGCACCGATGCGCACGTCGTCGCCGAGTACCACCCGGCCCTCCAGGATCACGTCGATGTCGAGTTCGACATCGCGGCCGACCTCGACCGTGCCGCGCACGTCCACGCGCAGCGGATCAGCCATGCGTACGCCCTCGCGCAGCAGCGCCTGCGTGGCGCGCCGACGCCACGCCGCCTCCAGCTCGGCCAACTGGACCGCATCGTTGGCACCGGCCGCTTCCACCGGATCGGCACATTCCACGCTGAGCGCGGCGCGCCCCTCCCCGGCCGCCATCCGGAAGATGTCGGTGAGGTAGTACTCGCCTTGCACATTGTTGCGATCGAGCCGATTGATCCAGTCGCGCAGAGACTGCGCTCCGATGACCAGGATGCCGGTGTTGACCAGATTGACCGCGCGCTGACTGATGCTTGCGTCCTTCTCTTCGACCACCTCGCGCACGCGGGCGTTGCCATCGCACAAGACGCGACCGTAGCCTTGCGGATCGGCCAGCCGGGTGGTGAGCAGGCTGAACTTGCGATCATCCGCTTGCAGCAACTGTTGCAGGGTCTCGACCCGGGTCAACGGCACATCGCCGTACAGCACCAGCACTCGCGCCGCGGGCGGCACGCCGGCCAGTGCCTGTTCCACCGCATGACCGGTGCCCAGTCGCTCGGCCTGCAACACCCAACGCAGATCGGACTGCTGTGCAAACGCCGCCTGTACTTGTTCACCACAGTGCCCGTAGACGATGTGGATGGCAGCCGGTTGCAGTGCCCGCGCGGTGGCCAGTACATGGGCCAGCAGCGGCTTGCCGGCCAGCGGCATCAGCACCTTGGCGCGGCTCGATTTCATTCGCGTGCCGGCACCAGCGGCCAGCACGATCACATGCAGATCTGCATCGCCCATTTCGCCCCCGCTCCTCGTTCAGCCAAACATCGTGGAGGATACATGCTGCGGCCGCGGTCAGAGGTTGCGAAAAATCCGACCGCCGTGGCGAGAGCGTCGCTGGACGTTCGTTGCCAGGTGCGCTGGGGGCAAATCAGGGGGAGTTCGGTGCACCAAATGACCCGGATTTGCCCGTAGCGCGCCGCCGGCACGGGCGTCCGGCGGCGATCGCACCCCAACGGCACTTCCTTCGGGCGCAGTAGACGGGCGGCTTTTTCACCGCTTCTCAATGTTTGTCGGCGTCGGCAGCGGGCTTCAAATTTTCCAGTTGCGGCGTATAGGCCTTGACGAAGGCATTGCGCAGTATGTTGACGATCGCGTCGAACGTGCCCAGTTGCCTGTCGTCGATACGCCCACTGATCGGAATGCGGGTGGCGAACTGATCCTTGCCGTGGTTCTTGAAAACGAACGTGACCGCTTGTGCCGCGGCTTCCCAGGCGAGCTGCAACGGGTTCTTGTGGTCCTGCACGACATCCTGCTTCCAGCTGAAGATCTGCAGGTCGTGAAACAGCGGTTTGGCGTAACCGGTCAGCTCGCCATGGCTGGCTTCCAGCTGCATCGTGAAGTCACCTTCGCCGGAGGCAAGATCGAGTCCGACGTAGGCACGAGCCAGTTGATTGGCCTGGGTGAGGTCGACCTGGCTTACGCGCAGATCGAACTTGAAGTCACCGCGGTTCTGCAGCGGATCGAACTGCGCATGGGTCTCCAGCGGCGCCTGGCCGAGAACCTTGGCAGTGGCGTGCATGCTGGCGACGCGACTGCCACCGTGGCGCTCGACATTGGTGAGATTGCTGGCGGTGCCATTGACATCGGTCATCTTCAGGTCGACGCGCGGGCTGGACACGAAATTGTGGAACGTGACCGTGCCGTTTATCACACTGACCTCGTCCAGCCGCATCGGGGCCAGCAGCCTCAGTTTGCTTCTCCAGTCCACGCCCTTGCCATTCTGGGTGTCGCCCTCGCCGCTGCCATCCACGAAATTGAGCACCGGGCGATGGAACGCCACCTTGCCGCGCACCAGGCCGTGGGTCAGCGCGCGCCAGCTCAACGCGATATCGGTGCGCGGGGCATCGAGCAGCGGCACCGGCACCTTGCCGGAGACCTTGGCGATCTGCAGGTCATCGATGGTGTAGGCACCACGCCAGAGGTGGATATCGATATCGGCGATCTGGCCGTGATAGTCGCCCATGCGATCCATGCGTTCGTTGAGGTAGTGCTTCACCATGGTCGGAAGAAGCAGGCGCAGCACCACCAGCAATCCGACGATCAACAACAACCACCCCAGGTGGCGGTGATAACGAAGATGCATGGTCGGCGAGATTCCAGTGACGGGCGATATGCGCGTCCGCAGCTTGGACCGCCCGATGTTCAGGCGGCGTGGTGACCATTGCAGGTGATCTGGCCGCCACCGAACGCCGGTGCGGCCCACCGGCGCCCGAATACCTCCAGCAGCACGCGGCAGCGCATCATGCCCGGCGCGCTGGCGCACGGCCGGGAATGTGCAACGCCGCGCCGGCAGGCCGCGGCGCAGCATCGCCATCCGGGCACCTCGATCGAAACCCGCGGCGTATCGAAATCGCTGCTGAACGCCGCTCCCGCGCGCGCTCACGCACACACAAACGCAACGCGCTCCGTGCCAAGCTTCGAACCGTCAGCGGAAACCGAACAGAGGTGAACCATGAAACGCGTGACCAGCATGAGCTCTTGGAGCCTGGTTGCCTTCGTCGCCCTCGCGCTGGGAACGAGTGGCTTGACACCCGTCCTGGCGACAGGCACCCCGGCGCCCCAGACGGCCGCTTCGAATGCACGCGCAGCCGACGCGCGGGTGTCGGTGACGTACGCCAACCCGGAAGGCTTCAGCGAGGCTCGCGAATTCGGCCAGCAGGATCGTTTCAACAACACCAACTATCTGGACCCGCTGAAAGCCCACCTGATCAAACGGGCGGAGCGGATGCTGCCGGCGGGCGAGCGCCTGGAAGTCACCATCACCGACATCAAGCTTGCCGGCGGCTATGAACCCTGGCATGGCCCCAACCTGACGCACGTGCGCTTCATGAAAGACATTTACCCGCCACGCATCGACCTGACCTTCAAGTTGACCGGCAGCGACGGCAAGGTGTTGCGGGAGGGTTCGCGCAAGTTGCGCAACCTCGGCTACCTGCAGAGCGGCGTGGGGCGCGTGGGCGACACCGACCCGCTGCGATACGACAAGGGCTTGCTCGATAGTTGGCTGCGGCGCGGTCCGACCGACCTCTAACTTCGCTTCGCGCCGGAAGCCCGGTCGGGTCGATCGTGCAGCCGCGTGGCCGCACCTGATTGGCGTCGAAGCTCAGCTATCGAAAGCCTCTCCCTCATCGGGAGAGGGATTGGGAACAGGATACGGGCAGAGCGAACGGCGGTGGCGTTCAACGTTGCGACTCCACACTTCGCACGTACCCTAATCCGACGCTTCGCGCCATCTTCTCCTGACGATAGAAGGTACATTTTAGTCGGAGTTTGACGCTAACCCAGGTGATCGCAAGCTCAGTGTTTGAGGTTCTTGCGCAGCCGCTCCAGCGCCTGCAGCTGGGCCATCGCCTCGGTGAGCCGGGTCTGCGCCTCGGCAATCTCGATCGCGTCGGTGCGATTGGCCAACGCGTCGCGCGCCTCGTTCATGGCGCGCTGAGCCGCAGCTTCGTCCAGGTCAGCCGCACGCGCGGCGGTATCGGCCAGCACGGTGACCACATGCGGCTGCACTTCCAGAATGCCACCGGAAACGTAGAATTGCTGGCGCTCACCACTCTCCAGCAACACGTCGACGTGACCGGGCTTCAGGCGCGTGATCAGCGGCGTATGACGAGCCGTGATGCCGAGCTCGCCCAGCTGACCAGTCGCCACGACCAAAGTCGCGTCGCCGGAGAAAATCTTGGCTTCGGCACTGACGATGTCGACGCGAATGGTTGTCATGGTTCTCTCTCGCTACGCTCGGTCGAATGGGAATTCGGGATTCGGGTGGACGTCAAGCCGCTTTCTTGGCACTCATCTCCTCGGCTTTCTTGATCGCCTCGTCGATGCCGCCGACCATGTAGAACGCCTGCTCCGGCAGGTGGTCGACTTCACCGTCGACGATCATCTTGAAACCGCGGATGGTTTCGGCCAGCGACACGTACTTGCCCGGTGCGCCAGTGAATACCTCGGCCACGTGGAACGGCTGCGAGAAGAAACGCTCGCACTTGCGCGCGCGGTGCACGGCCTGCTTGTCTTCCTCGGACAGCTCGTCCATGCCCAGGATCGCGATGATGTCCTTCAGCTCCTTGTAGCGCTGCAGCGTGCCCTGCACGCGGCGGGCCACGTCGTAATGCTCGACACCGACCACCTGCGGGTCCAGCTGGCGGCTGGTCGAATCGAGCGGATCCACCGCCGGGTAGATACCGCGCGAGGCGATATCACGCGACAGCGTCACGGTCGAATCCAAGTGCGCGAAGGTGGTCGCCGGCGACGGATCGGTCAAGTCATCGGCCGGCACGTAGACCGCCTGGATCGAGGTGATCGAGCCGCTCTTGGTCGAAGTGATGCGCTCCTGCAGCACGCCCATTTCCTCGGCCAGGGTCGGCTGGTAGCCCACCGCCGACGGCATGCGCCCGAGCAGCGCGGACACCTCGGTACCAGCCAGCGTGTAGCGGTAGATGTTGTCGACGAAGAACAGCACGTCCTTGCCCTTGCCAGTCTCATCTTTCTCGTCGCGGAAATACTCGGCCATGGTCAGGCCGGTCAGCGCCACGCGCAGGCGGTTGCCCGGCGGCTCGTTCATCTGGCCGTAGACCATCGCCACCTTGGACTCGGGCAGGTTGTCGAGCTTCACCACGCCTGCTTCCTGCATCTCGTGATAGAAGTCGTTGCCTTCGCGGGTGCGCTCGCCCACGCCGGCGAACACCGACAGGCCGGCGTGCTTGGTGGCGATGTTGTTGATCAGCTCAAGCATGTTCACCGTCTTGCCCACGCCGGCGCCGCCGAACAGGCCGACCTTGCCGCCCTTGGCGAACGGACACACCAGATCGATCACCTTGATGCCGGTTTCCAGCAGGTCGTCGGACGCAGCCTGCTCCTCGTAGCTGGGTGCCTCACGGTGGATCACCCAGTGATCCTTGGCGTCAATCGGGCCCACTTCGTCGATCGGGTTGCCGAGCACGTCCATGATCCGGCCCAGGGTGGCGTTGCCGACCGGCACCTTGATGCCTTCGCCAGTGTTGCGTGCCTCGAGGCCGCGCTTCAGGCCCTCGGTGGTGCCGAGCGCGATCGTGCGCACGATACCGTCGCCGAGCTGCTGCTCCACTTCCAGGGTGATGTCGGTGCCGTCGATCTTGAGTGCGTCGTATATCTGCGGCACCTGGTCACGCGCGAACTCCACGTCGACGACCGCGCCGATGATCTGAACAACTTTGCCCTGGCTCATGCTGATAACTCCGGATGAATCTCTATGAGGTTTTGTTGCGGCGCCGCTTCGCGTCGCCTTGACTTTTTTTCAAGAGCAGCCGCGATCACACCGCCGCTGCACCGGCTACGATCTCGGAAATTTCCTGGGTGATCGCCGCCTGGCGCGCCTTGTTGTAGGTCAGCGTCAGCGTGTCGATCACCTTGTTCGCGTTGTCCGAGGCGGACTTCATCGCAACCATGCGGGCGGCGTGCTCGCTGGCCAGGTTTTCCAGCGCGGCCTGGTACACCACCGATTCGATGTAGCGGGCGAGCACGTGCTCCAGCACGGTCTTCGCGTCCGGCTCGTAGAGGTAATCCCAGTCGTGCCCGGCCTCCAGCTTGACGCCGGTGTAGCCCGACTCGCCGGCGTCCTGGAGCGCCTCCATTTCCGCCGCCACCAGTGGCAGCGGCAGCAGCGCGTCGATCGTCGGCTTCTGCGTCATCGTGTTGACGAAGTCGCTGTAGGCCAGGAATACGCGATCCAGCCCGTTGGACGCATAGGCATCCATCATCACCTTGATCACGCCAACCAGCTGCTCCAGCCTGGGCTTTTCGCCGAGCTGGCTCACCGTGCCGACCAGGTTGACGCCCTTGATCCGACGGAAGAACGAAATGGCCTTCTGCCCGATCGCCACCACGTCCACCTGCACGCCTTGCTTGTGCCACTCGGCGATCGCCGGCAACAGACGACGGAACAGGTTCGAGTTGAGGCCACCGCACAGGCCGCGATCGGTCGACACCACGATGTAGCCAACCCGCGCCACGTTGTCGCGCTCGATCATGAACGGATGACTGAAATCCGTGCTGGCCTGCGCCACGTGCGCGATCACCTTGCGCATCAGGTGCGCATAAGGGCGCGAGGCCTTCATCAGATCCTGCGCACGCCGAATCTTGGCCGCCGAGACCATTTCGAGCGCGCGCGTGACCTTGCGCATGTTCTGCGTGCTCTTGATCTTGGTTTTGATTTCGCGTCCGCTGGCCATGCTTGAAAAGACCTGCAAACGCCGCTCTTGCGAATCCCCAATCGCCAATCCCGAATCCCGGCTCAATCACCAGCTCCCGGTCTTCTTGTACTCGTCCAGCGAAGCCTTGAAGGTGGCTTCAATGTCCTTGTCCCAACTACCGGTGGCGACGATCTTCTTGATCAGTTCCTCGTGGTTCTGATGCATGAACGCGTGCAGGCCTTTTTCAAACGGCAGCACCTTGTTCAGCGGCAGATCGTCGAGATAACCGTTCTCGGCCGCGTACACCGACAACGCCAGCTCGGCGATCGACAGCGGCGAATACTGCGCCTGCTTCATCAGCTCGGTAACGCGCTGACCACGATCGAGCTGGGCGCGCGTGGCCGGGTCCAGGTCCGAGGCAAACTGCGCGAATGCCGCCAGTTCGCGGAACTGCGCCAATGCCAGCTTCACACCACCGGAAAGCTTCTTGACGATCTTGGTCTGCGCGGCACCACCTACGCGCGACACCGAGATACCGGCGTTCACGGCCGGCCGGATACCGGCGTTGAACAGGTCGGTTTCCAAAAAGATCTGGCCATCCGTGATGGAAATGACGTTCGTCGGCACGAACGCCGAGACGTCGCCACCCTGGGTCTCGATGATCGGCAACGCGGTCAGCGAACCGGTCTTGCCCTTCACCTCGCCGTTGGTGAACTTCTCGACGTAAGCCTCGGACACGCGCGCGGCGCGCTCAAGCAGGCGGCTGTGCAGATAGAACACGTCGCCCGGGTACGCTTCGCGGCCCGGCGGGCGCTTCAGCAGCAACGAGATCTGGCGATACGCCACGGCCTGTTTGGACAAATCATCATAGACAATCAGCGCGTCCTGGCCGCGGTCGCGGAAGTACTCGCCCATCGCACAGCCGGAATACGGCGCCACGTACTGCAACGCGGCCGATTCGGAAGCCGAGGCCACCACCACGATGGTGTTGGCCAGCGCGCCGTTCTCTTCGAGCTTGCGCACCACGTTGGCGACCGACGAACGCTTCTGGCCGATCGCGACGTAGATGCATTTGATGCCGGAATCGCGCTGGGCGATGATCGCGTCGATCGCCAACGCCGTCTTGCCGGTCTGGCGGTCGCCGATGATCAGCTCGCGCTGGCCGCGGCCGACCGGGATCATCGCGTCGACTGACTTGTAGCCGGTCTGCAGCGGCTGGTCGACCGACTTGCGCCAGATCACGCCCGGCGCGATCTTCTCCACCGGAGCGGTGAGCTTGGCGTTGATCGGTCCCTTGCCGTCGATCGGGTTGCCCAGCGCATCGACCACGCGGCCAAGCAGCTCGGGGCCGATCGGCACTTCCAGGATGCGCCCGGTGGTCTTGGCGGTATCGCCCTCGCGCAGGCGCTGGTAGTCACCCAGCACCACCGCGCCGACCGAGTCACGCTCCAGGTTCAGCGCCAGCGCGAACTCGTTACCCGGCAGCTCGATCATTTCGCCCTGCATCGCGTCGGCCAGGCCGTGGATGCGCACGATGCCGTCAGACACGCTGATGATCGTGCCCTCGTTGCGTGCTTCGGCGCCGAGCTTGAACTGCTCGATGCGGTTCTTGATCAGTTCGCTGATCTCGGACGGATTCAAAGTGGTGCTGGACATGGTGGTTATCCCAAAATTTTAGAATCGAAGCTCTTTCCCAGAGTCCGGCCACGGATGGCCGGTTTTAGCTCTTCGCGAAATGGACTTCGCGTGTAACCAATTCGTCCGGCCGTGGATGGCCGGGTTTTGCTCTTCGCGAAACGGACTTCGCGTAAAACCAGACTTCGCCTGAAACTAATTCACCAGCGCGCTGGCCAGCTTGGCCAAACGAGCGCGGGCGGAACCGTCGATCACTTCACTGCCGGCATCGATCACCGCGCCAGCCAGCAGCGAGGCATCGACCTGGGTTTCCAGTTCGATCTCGCGCTTGAAGCGGCGCTTCAACGATGCCTTCAGCTGCTCGACTTGCGGCGCATCCAGCGCCATCGCGCTGGTCACCTTGACCAGCAACTGCGACGCGGATTCGCGCTTGAACGTCTCATACAACTCGGCCACTTCCGGCAACAGGCCCAGCCGACGCTGCTCGGCCATTTCAGCGAGGAATTGCCCAAACGGCGCGTCTACCGCAGTGCCTTCCGGCAAATGCAGGGCGACCAGCTGCGCCGACGCCACCCGCGGATCGTTGCCGAGACCTGTCACGCGCGGATCGGCCGCCACCGCGGCGGCGAACACCAGCGCCTGCGACCACGCCTCCAGCGAGCCGGCCGCATGAGCCACTTCAAACGCAGCGCGGGCGTACGGACGAGCGAGAGTGATTGCCTGAGCCATCAGAGTCTCTCCTAAATTTCGGCCGCGAGCTGGTCGAGCAGCGCCTTGTGCGTCGAGGCATTGACCTCGCGCTGCACGATCTTGCTCGCGCCCTGCACGGCCAGCGCGCCAACCTGCTCGCGCAGCTGGTCGCGAGCACGTTGTGCCATCGCCGCGATGTCGTCCTGTGCCGAAGCCTTCAGCCGATTGATCTCCGTGACCGCCTGATCGCGGGCCTTTTCAACGATCTCGTTGGCCTGCTTCTGCGCATGATCAATGATCTCGCTGGCGCGCTGGCGGGCAACCTTGATCTCGGCAGCGACCTTGATGTCGGCGCCCTTCAACTCGGCTTGAGCACGCTCGGCCGCGTTCAGCCCTTCGGCGATCTTGATCTGCCGCTCTTCGATGGCCTTGTTGAGGTACGGCCAGATGAAGTGCACACAAAACCAGATCAGGAGGGCGAACGCAATCATTTCGCCAATCAAGGTCGCGTTGAATTCCATCGCTGCGTCACCTGTAAATACGGATTATCGAAATAGCAAAAAAACACGCGGGCACGTCCGTGCCCGCATGGTCGCGGGCGGAATCAGGCGGCAGCGTGCTTCAACACTTCGGAAAGCAGCGGGTTCGCCACCGCGAAGTACATCGCCAGCGCCACACCGATCAAGTACGCGGCATCGATCAGGCCGGCGAGCAGGAACATGTTGGTCGACAGCATCGGCACCAATTCCGGCTGACGCGCCGCAGATTCCAGGAACTTGGAACCCATGACACCGATACCGATACAGGCACCGAGCGCGCCGAGGCCGATGATCAAGCCGAGGGCAATGGCGGTGAAGGATTGAAGCTGGGCAATGTGAGCGGCTAATTCCACGACGGTCTCCTGAAGAAATTCAAAGCTGGCAGATGAAAACGGTTGAACGGGTTGTTCGAAAAGCGGACGCGGCCGGTCACTCAATCAGTGATGCTGCTGCGCCATCGCGATGTACACGACCGACAGCACCATGAAAATGAATGCCTGGATAGTGATGATCAAGATATGAAAGATGCCCCACGCGGTGTAGCCAATGATGCCGGCGCCATACAGCGCCCAACCAGCGACACCTGCGCCGGCGCTGAACAAGCCGGCGATCAACATGAACACCAATTCGCCGGCATACATGTTGCCGAACAGTCGCATCGCCAGGCTCACCGGCTTGGACGCGAGCTCGACAATATTCAACGCAAAATTGAACGGGGCCAGGATGACCTTGGCCACCATGCTGTTGGCCGCGAACGGCGCCGTGAGCAGCTCATGCATGTAGCCGCCGAGCCCCTTGACCTTGAGCGCGTAGAAAACCACCAGCAGCAGCACCGTCAGTGACATTGCAAAGGTCAGGTTGAGGTCGGCCGTCGGTACCGCGCGGAAATGACCAATGCCGAATTTCTCGGTGATGTATGGCAACAGGTCCACCGGCAGCAGATCCATCGCGTTCATCAGCCACACCCAGACAAAAACGGTCAGCGCCAGCGGGCCCAGCACGCGGCGGTCGCCATGAAACACGTCCTTGACCTGACCGTCGACGAACTCGAGGATGATCTCGACCAGGGCCTGACCCTTGCTCGGCACGCCGGAGGTGGCCTTGCGCGCCCTCAGCCAGAACCACAGGCAAAACAGCACGCCCAGCACCAGCGACACGGTGACCGAGTCGATGTGCACCGCCCAGAAACCGCCCTCGCTGGTATGCGGGGTGAGGTGTTGCAGGTGGTGCTGAATGTATTCGGTAAGCCCGCCCGGCTCGCTTGCCATGTTTCAACCCTTGAATCTGAACGCCAGCAGATGAACCGCGTAGGCTGCCACCAACCCCGTAACAGCGGCCAGTGGCGGCAATTTGTAGTGGAACAGGATCACGACCAGTCCTCCGACGATCACGATCCATTTGAGGAGCGTGCCCATCAGCAGCCGACTCAGCGCCAAGCCTGCACTGGCGATGCCGCTGAACATCCGCGCCGACATCAACGCAGTACCCAGCGCCACCAACAGCGCCCCCGTCGCGGCCGAAACCGCTTCGCGACGTCCCAGCGCAAGAAAAACGACGCCCACCAGCAGCGCCACAGCGAGCTGCAGCAGCACAATGCGCAAGGCGAGGCGCCGACCTGAGGCTGGGCTGTTAAGCAAGTAACGTCTCCGCGCGGCCCGTACGAGGCAGCATCGTTTCAATCACCTGCCACGATCCAATCCGTAAAAGTATATCAGTGCGCCAATTGCACGGACAAGCCGCAGAGCCGTCCGATGACCGTGCCGCGGCGGCAAAACCGGCCATTCCGGGCGGCTGCGACGATGTGCCGCGATCGCAGAATATTGCGCCGGCACATGCAAAAAGGGCCGAACATCCCTGTTCGGCCCGGTCAACTTGCAGCAATCCGCAAAGAAACCCGCGGAATTACTTGGCAGAAGCCTTCTTGGCGGCAACCGGCGCCGTCACGGCGTCGTTCGCGGCCTGGCGCTGCTCCTGGACGAGCGCATTCAGCGACTCGGCAGTCTTCTGGCTGATCGCAATCACTTCCTGCGACACGGCCACGGCACGCTCGGCGTTCTCGCGGCTCAGGCTGCTGCCCTTCTCCCACAAGCTACGCAGGCCATCGGCGTCACGGGTCTCCATCGCCTCGGCGACGAACTCGGCCGACACCTTGGTCTGCTGCTCGAGCGCCTTGAGCTGCAGCTCGGCGACCTTCTCCAGACCCTTCAGGGCCAGCGAGTGCGCCTGGAAGGCACTGTCGGTGAACT
>CAJDTN010000019.1_pt1 | contig 55009 bp, 48 predicted proteins | sample 7389801 | NCBI WGS metagenome assembly CAJDTN01 (sample SAMEA7055653, study PRJEB34461) | soil metagenome | biome: terrestrial ecosystem; feature: Peninsula; material: soil | place: Antarctica | collected 2016
CACGCCTTGATCAACCTGCTCAACAATGCCGCCGACGCCTCGGCGGTGAACCAGTCGAATGCAGTATCGTTGCGGGTCTCCCGCGACAACCAATGGCTGCAATTGAGCGTGTTCGATCACGGCCCCGGCTTCGACGCGACCCATGAGCTGACCCTGATCGGCTATTCGCAAAAGCAGACCGGGCTGGGCATTGGCCTGGCGCTGGCCGAGGCCACGGCCGAACGATTGAATGGCGAGCTGGTGACGCGCAACGCCGAACACGGCGCCGAAGTGTGCCTGCGCCTGCCGTTGGCGGTCATCGCCGAAGCATAGGAACGTGCAAGACAAGAGCACTTCCGGCAAGAATGGGTGCCTGATCCAGTTGAAGGAATCCCCGCCATGACCGAGCTGCCCAACGTCGACACAGCGCGCCCATTGTTGTTGGTCGACGACGACGTCACGTTTTTGCGCGTGCTCGCGCGTGCGCTCGGCTCGCGTGGCTTCGAGGTCATCACCGCGACCAATTTCGATGAAGCCCGTGCGCTGACCCGCCGCCATCGCCCGCGCTACTGCGTGCTGGACCTGAAACTGGGCGAGGAGAACGGCCTGCGCCTGATCCCCGAGCTGCACACCCTGGTGCCGGACCTGCGCGTGCTGCTGCTCACTGGCTACGCTTCGATCGCCACCGCGGTGGAAGCGATCAAGCGCGGCGCCCATGACTACCTGGCCAAACCGGTCGACGCCGACGCCGTGGTTCGCGCGCTGCTCGACGGCGACAACGGCGGACCTGACGACGGCGAGCCCCCGGATGCACCCGAGCAACCGCTCGCCTTGCGCAGGCTGGAGTGGGAACACATCCAGCGCGTATTGACCGAGTGCGACGGCAACATCTCCGAAACCGCGCGTCGCCTCGGCATGCATCGACGCACTCTGCAGCGCAAACTGAGCAAGCACCCGGTGCGCGAACGGCCCGAACGCGACGACTGAGCCGCGCGGCGCGGGCACCTCCGGCGCCGCCCCCGAGCGGGCACCTTATGACCCGCCAGCACATCCCATCGTCGTCCCACTGCGACGACATGCCACCTTTCGCGTCGGCCTGGGTGAACTATCCTTGTAACCCTTGACCCACCTCCAGAGTAACTCTTGAAAGCCCTGTCTGCCTGTCTCTGCGCAGTCGTCATCGCGGTTGCCAGCCCCGTCCTGCGGGCAACCGAAGGCCCGCAAGCCACCAACCTCGCACCCGTTTTGGTCCATGCCAGCGACACCCTGGTCACGGAGACCCCCGGCGTGGAGGTTCGCGTCAGCCGCCAGAAGCTGCAACAGCAAAACGTCACCGAAAGCGCCGATAGCTTGAAATACGCGCCCAACATGATGGTGCGCAAGCGCTACATCGGCGACCCCAACGCGATCATCAGCGGTCGCAGCGCCGGTACGCTGCAAAGCGCACGCAGCTTGGTGTACGCCGATGGCCTGCTGCTCTCCAACCTGATGACCAACGGCTGGAACGGTGCTCCGCGCTGGGGCATGGTGGCGCCCGAGGAGATCGGCGCCGTCGACATTCTTTACGGCCCCTACTCCGCCCTGTACCCGGGCAATTCGTTGGGTACCACCGTGCTGATCCACACCGTGCTGCCGCAGCGGCTGACGGCCAGCATCAGCACCCGGTTTTTCATTCAGGACTACCACGACGCCTATGGCGCCGGCGGCCACTACAACGGCCATCAGGCGGCGACGACCCTTGGCAACAAGCAGGGCCGCTGGAGCTGGCTACTTGAATACAGCCGACTCGACAATGACGGCCAGCCGATGCAGTACGCCACCGCGCGCGCCGGCGCCGACCCCGACAATGCCGTCGCCGTCACCGGCGCCACGGCCGACCGCAACCCCAACGACTCGCCACGGTTGGTGTACGGCGCCAACAGCATCGAACACACCGTGCAGGACCAGGCCAAGCTCAAGGTCGGCGTCGATCTTGGCGAACAGGTGGCGGCGTTGTTCACTGTGGGTTGGTGGCACAACCGCGCCGAGGACCACACTCGCAGCCTGATCCACGACGCCGACGGCAACCTGGTCAGCAGCGGCGTCATCAACGCGGCCGGGAAAACCTGGATGCTGCCGGCCAGCGGGCTGGCGCCGTCCTCCGCCAGCGATACTCACCTGCTGTATGGCGTCGAATTGAACGGGAAACTCGGCAATGACTGGCATTGGACCGCGGTCGCCAGTCATTACGATTTCCTGCATTCGCGGGCGAACACCGCCAGCCTGGCCGAACCCGGCGTTCCCGCCGGCGGCCCCGGCACGGTGGCGAACATGGCGGGTTCGGGCTGGGACACCATCGACCTGCGCAGTTCTGGCGCGATCGGCGATCACCATCTTCTTTACGCTGGCGTACACGGCGACCGCTATGTGCTGAACAGCCGCGTGCGCAACGCCAGCGACTGGCGTGGTGATGCCGATGGCGCCCCGGTCAGCGCCTTCGCCGGCCGCACGCAAACCCGCGCTGCCTACCTGCAGGATGTGTGGAGCCTTGCCGAGACGTTGGCGCTGACGCTCGGCGGCCGACTGGAGCAATGGCGGGCGTACGGCGGCCTGCTGGGCAACCCCAGCGGCACGCTGCACTACGCCGATCGCCAGCGCGCTGATTTCTCGCCCAAGGTGGCCTTGACCCGGGACTTTGCCCCGGATTGGGAACTGCGGTTGGCCTATGGCAAGGCGGTGCGTTATCCGACCGTGGCCGAACTGTTCCAGGGCACACTCTCGGGCAACGCGATCGTCGACAACAACCCCGACCTCAAACCGGAAATCGACCAGTCGGTCGACCTTACGCTGACCCGCCACATGGACAACGGCTACTGGCGCATCTCGCTGTATCAGGACTACATCGCCGACTCGCTGTATTCGCAGACCGACATCACCGTCAGCCCCACCGTCACCAGCGTGCAGAACATCGACCGCATGCGCAGTCGCGGCATCGAGGGCGAAGTCACCGTGACCGATGCAGGGATAGCCGGCCTGGACATTTCCGCCAACCTCGCCTTCAACGATGCAAAGACGCTGCACGACAGCCAGTACCCGCGGGCCAATGGCAAGTATTTCCCGCGTATCCCGAAGATCCGCGCCAGCGTGTTCGCCGACTATCGCTTCGCGCCACGATGGGATGCCTCGCTGGGCATCCGCCATTCCGGCCGCCAGTACGGCACGCTCGACAACAGCGACTACGTCGATACCTATGGCGCGGTAAGCAACTTCACCGTGGCCGACGCGAAGTTGCGCTGGAAGTTCGCCCCGGGCTGGACCGCCGCGCTCGGTGTCGACAACCTGACCGACGAACACTACTGGGTCTACCATCCCTATGCCGGACGCACCTGGTTCGGCGAGTTGCGCTGGGAGCTGTGACAACGTCGCGCGTTACCTGGCCGTGCTTCCTCACCTCTTCGCAGGGGAAGAAGCAGAATCCGAAATATCGAGGAACTCTGCAATGCGTCGCCTGTTGATCATCCTGCTTTGCCTGCTTTCGCCTGCACTGTTGGCGCATGAAGGCACGCACATGGAAATGCCCAAGGGTGCCGCACTGGGCGCCAGCGCGGCATTCGACAGCCACGGCCGGCTGTACGTGGTGTACGCGGCCGATGGTCATGTTCGGTTGCGCCACTCCGACAACGACGGCCGCACGCTCACCACGCCGATCAACGTCAATGCCAAGGCCGAGCGAATCTACGACGAAGGCGAGAACCGTCCGAAGATCGCCTTCGGTCCGCACGACGAAGTCTACGTGAGCTGGTCGCAGCCGCTCGCCGCGCCGTGGACCGGCTTCGTGCGCTTCGCCCGCTCGCTTGATCACGGCAAGCACTTCAGCGCACCGATCACCGTGCACCACGATCGCGACCAGATCACCCACCGCTTCGATGCGCTGGCGGTGGACGGCCATGGCCGCATCGTGATCGCGTGGATCGACAAGCGTGACCTGATTGCCGCCACCGCGCCGGGCAAGCCCTACCTCGGCGCCGCGGTGTACTACAGCTGGTCGGACGACGGCGGCAACAGCTTCGTATCCGAACGCAAACTGATCGACCAGAGCTGCGAGTGCTGTCGCATCGCGCTGGCGCGCACGCCCGACGGTAAGGTCGCCGCATTCTTCCGCAATATCTACGGTGACAACATCCGCGATCATGCGTATGCCGTGTTGCACACCGATGGACGGCCGAGCCATGCCGAGCGCGTCACCTTCAGCGAATGGCATATCGCTGGCTGCCCGCATCACGGCCCCGGCTTGGCCATCGGCAACGACGGTATCCGCCATGCTGTGTGGTACGAAGCAAAGGAAAAACCCACCATCCATTACGGTCAGATCGATCCGGGCCACCCGCCGCAGCATGCGCAGATCATCGCCACCACCGGCGCCAGCCATGCTGACTTGGCCGTGCACGAGCACACGGTCTTGGTAGTCTGGAACCAGGTGGGCGCAGACGGATATCGCCTGATGCTTCGACGCTCCAGCGACAACGGCGCGCACTTCGACACGGCGCGCGAAATCGCCCGCAGCGCGGGCGCGGTGGGTTCGCCGCAGCTGTTGCAAAAGCACGGCCACGCGTTCGTTGCGTGGAATACCGCGAACGGCTTTCGCCTGATCGGGATCACGCCATGAAGCGCCTGCTGCTGTTACTGGCTCTGCTGCTTCCCGGTCTGGCCATCGCCGGCTCGCTGCAACCACTGGCCGCCAGCGACGTGGCCACGTTGCTGAAGCCACCGGCGCACGGCGAACGGATCATCGCGCTGTGGGCCCTGGATTGCGCCTACTGCGAGCCCAACCTCGAAGCGCTGGCCAAACTGCAGGATGCCCATCCGCATGATGTCGAACTCATCATCGTCACCACCGACAGCATCGAGCAGCGTCGGGCCATCGAGGCGCGCCTGCAGCGCATGAAGATGGACGGCTATCCCAACCGCGCCTATGCCGAAGCTTCGCCCGAGCGCCTCAACTTCCTGCTCGACCCTAACTGGGGCGGCGAGACGCCGCGTGTGCTGGTGATCCGTGCCGATGGCCGTCGGCTGGGCATCAGCGGCGAACTGACGCCGAAGCAGCTGGGGAAGATTTTTCCGGATTAGTGTCAGTGCGGAAGGGCATCGCCCGCGAGCGGGCTCCTACGAGGTTGACGCCGTAGGAGCCCGCTCGCGGGCGATGCCCTTGCCCTGGATGCACGCGCCGGCGAAACCCTCAAGGTTCCCCGGCACTGTCCGCCGGCGCCGGCGCCGGAAACTCCGCCGTGCCGTCATCCTCGTCACCGTAGATCGCCACGTGCGGGGTGCCGTCCGCACCGACCCAGCCGCGATACATGACGTCGGTGTTGAACGGGATCGAGATCTGACCCTGCGCATCCAGCGCGATTGCTCCGCCGCTGCCGCCCATCGACGGTATTTCCTGGTTGATCACCACGGCGGCGGCGCGCTTGAGCGGCACCCGCATCTGGGTCACCTTCATGCAGATCTCGTACGCCGCCACCGCGCGCATGTAGAACTCGCCCCAACCGGTGCCGGAGACCGCGCAATCCGAGTTGGCGTAGGTGCCGGCGCCGATGATCGGTGAGTCGCCAATGCGGCCCCAGCGCTTGTCGTTCACGCCACCGGTCGAGGTGCCAGCGGCGAGACGACCCTGTGCATCCAGCGCCACGGCGCCAACCGTGCCGAAATGTTTGGCCGTCTCCTCGTCCGCATGCGGATGTTTGGCCGCGTCTTCCTTCAACGCCTTCTGAAGTTGCTGCCAGCGCTGCTCGGTACGGAAGTACGAAGGATCGACCAAGGTGATGCCCTGCTGCTTCGCGAACTCTTCGGCACCGGTACCGGAAAGCATCACATACGACGTCTTGTCCATCACCGCTCGCGCCAGCAGGATGGGATTCTTCACGTGCTGCACGCCGGCCACGGCGCCCGCGCGCAACGTATCACCGTCCATGATCGCGGCATCCAGTTCGTTGCTGCCGCCGTGAGTGAATACCGCGCCCTTGCCGGCATTGAAGTTCGGATCGTCCTCCAGCACGACCAGCGCCGCCGCCACCGCATCCACCGCCGATTTGCCAGCCTTGAGCACAGCGTAGCCATCGCGCAGTGACCGGGTCATCGCCGCGCGGATCGCCTTTTCCCTTGCCGGCGTCATGTCGTGCCGAACCACGCCGGCGCCCCCGTGGATCACCAGCACCGGCGCGACATCAGCGTGGCCTACACTGGCGAATCCGGCAATGGCGGACGCGAGAAACAGACCAGGAAACTTCATGCGACTTCTACATGAGGACAACGGTGCGAGTATAGCCAGAGCCACCCGTCATTTCGGCGTGAACGTCAGCCTGCGACCTTCGTACGAGACCAGCCGGGGCCAATCCGTCGTATCCTTGTGCATTGATTCTCCGGAACAGGAAGGCATCGCAATGAACAAGGTATATCCGAGCGCAACCAAAGCCCTTGACGGCCTGTTGTTCGACGACATGACGATTGCCGCGGGCGGTTTCGGCCTGTGTGGCATCCCCGAGAACCTGATCGACGCTCTGTTGGAGGCCGGCACCAAGGGGCTGACCATCGTGGGCAACAACGCCGGCGTGGATGATTTCGGCATGGGCCCGCTGCTGAAGACGCACCAGGTCAAGCGCGTGTATGCCTCCTACGTGGGCGAGAACAAGGAATTCGAGCGGCAGACGCTTGCTGGCGAACTGGAATTGCACCTGACCCCGCAGGGCACGCTGGCCGAGAAGCTGCGCGCGGGCGGTGCCGGTATCCCTGGTTTCTATACGCGCACCGGTTTCGGCACCAAGCTGGCAGAAGGCAAGGAAACCAAGCGCTTCGGCGACAAGGAATATGTGCTGGAGGAAGCGATCACCACCGACCTGTCAATCGTGAAAGCATGGAAGGGCGACGCCCACGGCAACCTGGTGTTCCGCGAGACCGCACGCAACTTCAACCCGATGATCGCCACCTGCGGCAAGTTCTGTGTGGCCGAGGTGGAACACCTGGTGCCGGTCGGCGAGCTTGATCCGAACAACATCCACGTGCCGGGCATCTTCGTCGATCGCATCGTGCAGGGCGAGAAATACGAGAAGCGGATCGAGTTCCGCACGATTTCCGGCGTCGCCGCCGGCAAGGAAAATCCGACCCGAACGGGGATGGCCAAACGCGCCGCCAAGGAGCTCAAGGACGGTTTCTACGTGAACCTGGGTATCGGCATCCCGACCATGGTGGCGAATCACATCCCGGCCGGCGTCAACGTCACCCTGCAATCGGAAAACGGCCTGCTCGGCATTGGCCCGTTCCCGACCGAGGCGCAACTCGATCCCGACTTGATCAACGCCGGCAAGCAGACCATCACCACCCTGCCCGGCTCCAGTTTCTTCTCCAGCGCCGATTCGTTCGCGATGATCCGGGGCGGCCATATCGACTTGTCGATCCTGGGTGGCCTGGAGGTATCCGCGAAAGGCGACCTGGCGAACTGGATGGTGCCGGGCAAGATGGTCAAGGGCCCGGGTGGCGCGATGGACCTGGTCAGCGGCGTCAAACGCGTGGTGATACTGATGGAGCACTGCGCAAAAGACGGTTCGCCGAAGATCAGGGATCAATGCTCCTTGCCGCTGACCGGCAAGCAGGTGGTGGATCTGATCATCACCGACCTGTGCGTGTTCGCGGTGGACAAAGGCAAGGGCCTGACCCTGATTGAACTCAACGACGGCGTAACGCTGGACGACGTCAAGGCGAAGACCGGCTGCGCGTTCGCTGTCGACAAGGCCGTGGTGGGCTGATCATGTGGCGAGCGCGCTCGGACCCAGGGACGAGTTACGGCGGCACGGTGGAACCCGAGGTCGCTGCCGGAGAGTCTGTCGGGCTTCGGTGGTCGAGGCGGGAATTCGGCTGCGTGAGGACTGCAACCGACGATTTTCCGGTCCATCGTGGTTCTATGGACCAAGAATCGGCGGGTAGTGGGCCGCACAGGCGGCTTCGCAGACCGGCCAACCGAAGTCCGACCCGCTTCTAGGCGGGCAACGGATTCGGAAAGCGAATCCGTGCAATGTTTTCCTGATCAAGCCGGGTTTGCAATTCCAGCGGCCACCCGAAGCGATCACAGATCTGCCTGGCAATCGCCAACTCGAAGCCATGTCGATCAGCTCGCGGTTCGCCGGCTCCAGCGGCGCCTTCCGGCATGCGGGTCCGATTGCTGACGATCACCATGCCGGGACCGACGCTGACCACCACGCTGCCGCACTCGGCCTGCTGACAGGCATTACGCAGCAACTGCCAGCACAGCACCGAAAACGCCTGCGGCGAGCCTTCCAAAGCGAAGCGCGCCGACTGCTCCAACCGCAATTCAACCGGCCGGCCGGCGAACAATTCCCGCGCGGCCTGCAGTTCACGCTCCAGTACATCGTTCACCACGAAGCGTTCTTTGTCGCACGGCGTGTCAGCATCGCGCGCCAGCACCAGCATCGCCTCGACCAACATCTCCAGTTCGCGCGAGGCACGATGGATCCGTCGCACCGAGCGCGCACCGAAGTCGCTCAATCCCGGCTCGTCAGCCAGCATATCGACCGACATCTTGATCACCGTGAGCGGGCTGCGCAGTTCGTGGCTGGCATCGCGGGTGAAGTTGCGCTCGCGTTGGTTGTAGCCGGCGATACGGATGGCGAAACCGTGCAGACCGCGAGCGAGCGACGCCACGTCGGCATCCGCGTGACGGGACAGCCGCTCCGGATGAAACGCGTCCGGATCGGGCTTGTCGTCGCTCCAGCCATCGATCAGGCGAGCCAACGACTGGATCGGTCCCCACTCGCGCTGGGTGGCCAGGCAGGCAAGTACGGTGGTAATCAGGATCAACACGATCACCGCTGTCCACGGCGCCACGTTGTAAAAGCCCATCGCGCAGATGATCAGCAGCACCAAGAACTGCAGCCCGAACACCCATGCGATGCGCCGCTTGAAAGCTCCCACACGAAATATGATGGCGCTCGTCGCCCTGCTATTCATTACCTTCGCCGTGTCGATGTCACGCCGGCTGGGTCATCGCCACTTCCGATTCGAGGTCCGCCAGACGATAGCCAGCCGAATGAATGGTATGTAGCAGAGGCCGCGCGAAGGGTTTGTCGATAACGCGGCGCAGGTTGTAAAGATGTGAGCGCAAGGTATCGGAATCGGGCAGCGTATCGCCCCATATCTCGCGCTCGATATCTCGTCGGCTGACTACCCGCGGCGATTCGCGCATCAGGATGGCCAGCAGCTTCAGCCCGATCGGCGAAACAACCAGTTCCTGGCCATCGCGGGTCAAACGCAAAGTGGCGGTATCCAGGGTCATGCCGCCGACGGTGAGCACCTCGGTGGATACCTGGCGGCGGTCGCGACGAATCAGCGCCCGCAGGCGCGCCTCCAGCTCGCGCACCTCGAACGGCTTCACCAAATAGTCGTCGGCGCCGGCTTCCAGACCCACCAGTTTGTCCTCCAGCGTGTCGCGCGCCGTCAACATCAGTACCGGAGTGGATTTCTTCGCTTCCTTGCGCAGCTTGCGGCAGACATCCAGTCCGTCCAGCCCCGGCAGCATCAGGTCCAGCACGATCACGTCGTAACTGTTGGACACGGCCAAGTGCAGTCCGCTGACGCCATCGGCGGCGTAGTCCACCGAATAGCCACGCCGCTCTAGAAATTCGCCCACCATTTCAGCGATTTGGCGGTTGTCTTCCACCAACAGAATCAGTCCGGCTTGCTCGTCGTGTACGGTCATGTCGTCTGCGCTCCCATGCGATTTCACATTTGTGAAGATATACACGGCCACAGCGTGATGACAATGTGAAAGCGGCCACGGACATTCAGGACACGTTTGGCCTGATGGCTAATGTAGAAGCGGCTTCAGTTGCTTCCATACCTTGTCCAGCACGTGTGGCTCGGCAGCGGCCACCGGATGCATGCCATCTGCCTGCATCAGGGCTGGATCCAGTGCAATGCCATCGAGCAGAAACGGCACCAGCGCAGTGTGCCGCTGGTAAGCCAGGTCTGCATAAATCGCGCGCAGGCCGTCGCGGTACTGTGGCCCGTAGTTGACCGGCAGTTCGATGCCCAGCAACAGCACCCGCACCTTGCGCTGTTGGGCCAGCTTGATCATCGCCGCCAGATTCTCGCGCAATGCCGGTAGCGGTAATCCGCGCAGGCCATCATTCGCGCCCAGTTCGATCACCAGTACCTGCGGGTGATACTTGTCGAGCAGCGCCGGCAACCGATTGCGTCCGCTCAGGGACGTCTCGCCGCTGATGCTGGCATTGACCACGGTCCACTTCGGCACCATCTTGGCCAGACACACGTCGAGCAGATGCACCCAGCCGGACTCGACCGGAATGTTGTGCGCGGCGGACAAGGAGTCGCCCAGCACCAACACGGTTTTTGGCGCCGCGGCTTGCGCACCCCCGATACCGCAGAGAAAAACCAGCAACCACAGGCATCGACGCATGAATGATCCTACCCGTCCGCTCCTCGAGGCCTGTGATGTTAGCAAGTCGGTACGCGGCCCCGAAGGCAAGCTGGATATCCTGTCCGGGGTCAACCTGCGCATCATGACCGGCGAGAGCTTCGCCATCGTCGGTGCCTCGGGCTCCGGCAAGACCACCCTGCTCGGCCTGCTGGCCGGCTTGGACACGCCCGATGGCGGTCGCATCATGCTCGACGGCCACGCACTGCATGAACTCGACGAGGAAGCCCGTGCCGACCTGCGCCGGCGCCTGGTCGGCTTCGTGTTCCAGTCGTTCCACCTGCTGCCTGCGCTGACCGCAGAGGAGAACGTGATGCTGCCGCTGGAGCTGGAAGGGAGCAGCGACGCTAGAATCCGCGCCCGCGAGGCGCTCGATGCGGTGGGTCTGTCGCCGCGACGCCGTCACTATCCGGCCCAGCTTTCCGGCGGCGAGCAGCAGCGCGTGGCAATCGCGCGCGCCTTCGTGCATGAACCGCGCGTACTGTTTGCCGACGAACCCACCGGCAACCTCGACCAGCGCACCGGTCACCACATCTGCGACCTGTTGTTCGCATTGAACCGGGATCATCACACCACCTTGGTGCTAGTCACCCACGACACGATCCTGGCCGCGCGCTGCCAGCGCGGGATCGAGCTGGATGAAGGTCGCGTCGTGCCTGGCGTGCGCGCATGAAGATGTTGCGACTCGCCCTGCGCAACCTGCGCCGCGAATGGCATTTGCCCGAGCTGCGCACATTGGCGGCCTCGCTGGTGCTGGCGGTGGTCGCGCTCGGCGTGGTGGCCACGCTCGCCACGCGGATCGAGCGCGGCATGCTGGCCAGCGCCGCCGAGCTGATCGGTGGCGACATCGGTATCGGCTCGCCGCAGGCGTTACCCGAGAGCTTCGCCGCCAAAGCGCAGCAGGACGGCCTGACCATGACACGTACCGCGGGATTTCCCAGTGTGGCGTTCGCCAACGACCACACCCAGCTGCTCGACGTGGACGCCACCGATGCGCACTATCCATTGCGCGGCACGCTGGAGCTGGCCGATGCAGCAGGCCACCAACGCATCGGGCACGCCCCGCCGCAAGGTGGGGTCTATCTCGATCATCGAGCGCTGGTGGCGCTGGGCTTGAAAGTGGGCGACCCGGTGCAGTTGGGCGGACGCGAGTTGACCATCGCCGCCGAGCTGGTGCGCCAGCCCGATGGCGGCGAGCTACTGGCGCTGGCGCCGCGCGCCATGATGAGCCTGGCGGACGCCGAGGCGGCCGGCCTGCTCGGCGTCGGCAGCCGCGCGCGCCACCACCTGCTGCTGGCCGGTGCACCAGCCGACGTGCAGCGCTGGCGCGATTGGGCTCAGGCCACCACGCTGCCGCAAGGCGCCCAGCTGATCACACCGGAGCAGACGCAGGAACGCATGCGCAGCGCGTTCGACCGGGCCGGTGCATTCCTGCGCCTGACTGCCTTGCTGTCGGCTCTTCTGGCCGGCATCGCGATCGCGCTGTCGGCGCAGCGCTACGCCCGGCGCAAGACCACCGAGGTGGCGTTGCTGCGCGCGTTGGGTACCTCGCGCCGACGCGTACTGGGCCTGCTGCTGGGTACGCTGGGCGCACTGGCGATACCGGCTACCGCGCTCGGCGTGCTGCTGGCGCTGGGACTGGCGCAACTCGCATGGCTGCTGGCCAGTCAGTTGTTCGGCAACGTGCCCACCTCACTACCGCTGGCGCCCGCACTCGCCGCTGCCGCGATGGGCATCGCGGTGCTGGTCGGCTTTGCGTTGCCGCCGATGGCGCGGCTGGCCGAGGTGTCGCCGGTGGCAGTATTTCGCCAGAGCGTGACCCGGCGCGCGCGCCGTTTCGACGCGCTCTACCTGATTCCGCTGCTGGTGGCGATGGGCCTGATCTGGAGCCAGAGCAGTTCGCTCAAGCTCGCCGGCATCCTTGCCGCCAGCTTGTTTGGCGTGGCGGCGATCGCCGCGCTGCTGGCGATGCTGCTGCTGTGGCTGGCGCGACGCGTGGCTCCCGGCGCACACCCTGCGCTGCGCCTGGGGCTGGCCGCGCTGGCGCGGCGCCGGATGCTGAGCGTGATCCAGGCCACCTCGCTGAGTCTTGGGCTGTGCGCCCTGCTGCTGTTGGCCGTCGTGGCGCCGTCGCTGCTGCAGGGCTGGCGCCAGGAACTGCCGGCCGACACGCCGAACTGGTTCGCGCTGAACCTGCAGGACGACCAGCGCGCCGGCTTCGCGCAAGCACTGCAGCACATCGGCGCCGACCAGCTCAACATGCTGCCGCTGGCGGTGGGCAAGCTCACCGCGATCAACGGCCAGCCGATCGACCAGCTCCATTTCGACGACGCGCGGGCGAAAGACCGGGGTGATAGCCAGCTGCGGCTGTCGTGGGCCGGTGAGTTGCCGCCGGCCAACGAGGTGATCGCGGGTCGCTGGGCCGGCTCAACACCAACGCACGCAGAAGTGTCGATCGACACCATGTGGCGCGACACGTTTGCGTTGAAGCTGGGCGACACGCTGACTTTCCACATCGGCGAGCGCGACATCCAAGCCACCGTCGGCAGCGTACGCAAGGTCGACTGGAGTTCGTTCCGGGTCAACTTTTTCCTGCTGCTGGACCCGGCGCATGCGGCCGAGCTGCCGCATACATGGTTGGCCAGCTTCCATCTGCCCGGCGGGCACGCCGAAGCGTTGGCCCAACTGTCGCGCGACTACAGCAACCTCAGCCTGATCGACGTCGATTCACTGCTGGACCGCGTGCGCGAGATCGTCGACCGGGTCGGCAACGCCGTGCGCTGGATTCTCGGTTTCAGCCTCCTGGCCGGCGCGCTGGTACTGGCCGCATCGATCGCCGCCAGCGCCGCCGAACGCAGGCATGAAGCGGCCTTGTTGCGCACGCTGGGCGCACGCCGTGCACAACTGCGGGTGGCGGCCGCGTGCGAGTTTGCCCTGCTCGGCCTGGTCGCAGGCCTCACCGCCGCGCTCGGCGCAGCCGGTGCCGGCCTGTGGCTAGGTCATGCGGTATTCCATATCGACGGTTTCATGCCGCCGCCATGGCCGCTGGCAGGGGGGGCGCTCGCAGCAGCCGTCGTGGTGATGTTGCTGGGTCTGGCGGGCACCCGCAAGATTGTCCACACGCCGCCGATGCGCCTGTTGCGGGAGAGTTGACCGCGCGAGCGATATCCTTGCTGACGCATCTTCGGGACCCACCCCTTGCTCTCACTCACCCACGTCGACTGGCGCGTACGCCTCAAGTCCGAAGGAATGCTGCTGGTATTTGCGGCGCTCGCCGTCGTGCTGACCATATTTGATCCGCAACCGCTGGCCAACTATCAACGTTGGCTGCAGCTGCCCACCCTGGCAGGCTTGCTCGGCCTGCTGATCGCGATCCAGGGTATCCGCGACAGCGGCGTGGTGCAGCACGCGGCGACGGCGCTGGCGGCACGCATGCATTCGTTGCGTACGCTGGGCCTGCTGCTGGTGGTCGCCGCCGCGCTGTTGTCGACAATATTGACCAACGACGTGAGCCTGTTCCTGATCGTGCCGCTCACCGTGGCGCTCGGCAGCATCTCGAACCTGCCGGTGCTGCGCGTGGTGGTGCTGGAAGCGCTCGCGGTAAACGCCGGATCCACCCTGAGCCCGATCGGCAATCCGCAGAATTTGTTGCTGTGGCGGGTGGCGCACGTGTCGTTCGTCGATTTCGTCGTCGCCATGCTGCCGGTGGCTGCAGTGATGCTCGCGCTGCTCCTCGTGCTGGGCTGGTACTGGCTGCCGCCCACCCGGGTCGCTCTCGACACCCGTCGGATTGATCACAGCGACACTTCTGCCACGCTGGCTGTGCTCTCGGGCCTCGCCTTGGGCGGCATGGTACTGCTGATGGAGTACGGTCATGCCGGGTTCGGGGCGCTGCTGATGCTGGTCGCATTCGGCGTGCTGCGCTGGCATACGCTGATCGGCATCGACTGGTTGCTGCTGGCGACGTTTGCAGCGATCTTTCTCGGCCTCGGTCATCTTGCCGAACTGCCGCTGATGCAGCATGCGCTCGACCGACTCGACTTCAGCCAGTCGCTGAATTTGTATGCCAGTGGCATCGTCGCCTCACAGTTGATCAGCAACGTGCCGGCTACGGTGCTTCTACTGCAACACGCACCCGATCCGCTCGCGCTCGCGGTGGCCGTCAATGTGGGCGGCTTCGGTGTCGCGATCGGCTCGATGGCAAACCTGATCGCGCTGCGCCTGGCCAGGCAGCCGCATGGATTGCGGACGTTTCACCAGATCTCGATTCCCTTCCTGCTGGTGTGCGCACCCCTGGCCTACCTGGCCTGGCGCTGCACCGCCGCCGGGTAGGAGCACGCTTGCGGGCGATGCTGTTGATCTGATCCTTCATCTAGCATCAGAGCAGAAGCATCGCCCGCGAGCGGGCTCCTACGCGTTCTTTGTCAATCGTCGTCGTGCGGCACGTTGACCTTCCCCTTCACTCCGGAATGATTGACGTCGCCACTGCCCTTGGCACCGAGTGTGAAATCACCGGCCACGTCGTTCACGGTCAGATCACCCGAACCCAGCGTGCCAGCGCTCACGTTGCCGCCGACCTGACGCAGGGTGACATCGCCCGAACCGATGCTGCCGACCTTGGCGTCACCCTTGATGCCGGACGCCTTGAGGTCGCCCGAACCTACCGAGCCCGCGTCCAGACTGCCGACATCGGTGGCGTCGACATCACCCGAACCGACGCTGGTGGAGAATTTCCCGGTGATCTGGCGCACATGCAGATCGCCCGAGCCGACGATGCTTTGCAGCTCCCGCACGCCACGCACGTCGGCGTCGCCCGAACCTACCCCGACATTCACCGGCATGCTGGCCGGCAACTTCACGGTCACTTCGAGATTGGCGTAGGAACTGCCGAACAGACTGAACGAGGAGTTGTTGCGACCGCCGATATCGAGCCGCAGCTGGTCGCCATCTCGGCGCTGCGTGACTTGCAGCTGGTCCAGCGCCGACTTGTCCGAGGCGCAAGCCCGTCCGGTGAGACTCAGCCCCTGGTCGCTGTCGTTGCCGACGAGGTGCAGGTCCTGGTTGTGCACGTCGATGTGCACCGACTTCACGCCAGCCAGGTCAAGCTGGAGGTTGCGTGGCGCCTCGAACTTGCACGGCGCAGCAAACGCGGTGAGCGGGGCAAGTAGCAGCGCGGCAACAACAAGACGACGCATGGGCGGTCTCCAGTGGGTGGGATATCCGTTGAGATGCGGCCGGCGGAAAAAAGGTTGAAGGGCAATCGTGAGCCAGCGTCCCCGTACGCAGTCAGTCCGACGACTCCTGCGCCTTGGCCCGCTGCCACAACGCCTCCTGCCCGGCCAGGTCGCGCTCGGCGAAGCTGCCACCTTCGGCTGCCGCGAGTCCCTCCATCACGCGGAAGCGGCGCTCGAACTTGGCATTGGCATGGCGCAGGGCGCGCGAGAAATCGACGCCGGCATGACGAGCCAGATTCACGGCGACAAACAACACGTCGCCGATCTCATCCTCCAGCCGCGCCGGATCGGAGCCGCTGGCAAACTCGGCGCGCACTTCGTCGGCCTCCTCGATCAGCTTGTCCAGTACCGGCTGCGGGCCGGACCAGGTAAATCCCACCGCGGCCGCACGCTGCTGCAGCTTCAGCGCACGCTTCCACTCCGGCAGTCCACTGGAGATACCGGCAAGCGCGCTGGGATCGGCGACCGCGCCTTTTCCCGCGCGTTCGGCGGCCTTGATCGCGTCCCACGCGCGCACCTGCTCAGCCACGTCGGCGTAGCTCACGTCGCCAAACACATGCGGATGCCGCCGCCGCATCTTGCTACTGATCGAGTGCACCACGTCGGCAAACTCGAACCGGCCCGCCTCCTCGGCCATGCGCGCGTGGAACACCACCTGCAGCAGCAGGTCGCCAAGCTCATCACGCAAGTCGTCGAAGTCGCCTCGGTCAATCGCATCGACGACCTCGTAGGCTTCTTCGATCGTATACGAGGCGATCGAGGCGAAATCCTGTTGCACGTCCCACGGACAACCCCGCTCGGGATCACGCAACCGCGCCATGATCGCCAACAACTCATCCAGCCCGTAGTGATCTGGCTCAGTCATGTTGGGTAAGCGCTCGAGTGTGTGAGTACATCTTCTTCCCCGCGGGGAGAAGGCAGGAATGAGGGGTCGCGCTGCCGCGAATTCCCAACGAAGTCATTCATGCACTCCGCGCAGCCGCCCTGCCCAATCCACCGCACTATCCCCCACTGCAACAAACTCCGGGTTCAGCAACGACTCTCCCCGGTTATAGCGAAACGGCTGCCCTTGCAGGTCCAGCACCGCCCCGCCGGCTTCGTCCAGCACACACTGCGCGGCTGCGGTGTCCCATTCGCTGGTCAAGCCCTGGCGCAGATAGATGTCCGCGTCGCCACGCGCGATCAGGCAGAACTTCAGCGACGAACCCAGCGCCAGCCTCTGGTAGTCGCTGCCAATCAACTGCTCCAGCACGCCGTGCTGCGAACCGCCGTGGGAGCGACTGCCCGCCACCACCGGCGCTTGTGCCAACGGCCGCGTACGAAGACGCTGCCATGCACCGCCAGGCTGCCGCTGCAACCAGGCGCCGTTTCCCAGCGCGGCGACGTAGAGCTCACCGGTGACCGGTGCCAGCACCACGCCGAGCACCGAACGGCGCTGATCGATCAAGGCGATGTTGACGGTGAACTCGTCGTTGCGTTTCACGAACTCGCGGGTGCCATCGAGCGGGTCGACCAGCCAGTAACGGGACCAGTGCTGGCGTTCGGCCCACGGCAAGGCCTTGGCTTCCTCGGACAGGATTGGCAGGCGTGGTTCCAACTGGCCCAGTGCGGTCACGATGACCTGCTGGGCCGCGAGGTCGGCGGCGGTCAGCGGCGAGGCGTCGGCCTTGGTCTGCACCGTGAATTCGCCGTGGTAGATGTTCAGGATGGCGGCGCCGGCGGCGCGTGCAATCTCGCCGATCCGACGGGAAAATTCGGGTGGCATGCTCACGATCGCCGAAAGCGACCAGCAAGGTACTCACGGGCCATGAACAGCGCGGCAATCGAACGTCCGTCGGTGACGTCGTCGCGACCCAGCAGGGTGTGCAGCTCGGACATCTTCCACGGCACCACGTCGAGCTCCTCCGGTTCGTCGCCGGGCAGCTTTTCCAGATACAGATCCTGTGCCAGCACCACATGCGCCATGTGCGTCATGTAAGCGGGTGACAGCGACAGGTTGTGCAGGATCTTCAGCTGGTGCGCACCGTAGCCGATCTCTTCCTTCAGCTCGCGCTCGGCACCCTGCTCGGCGGTCTCGTCGCGATCCAGCCGGCCTTTCGGCAGACCCAGTTCGTAGCGACCCACACCACCGCCGTATTCGCGCACCAGCAGCACGGTTTCGTGATCGAGCATCGGCACCATGATCACCGCGCCCAGACCGCTTCCCTTCAATCGCTCGTAGGTACGCCGCGCGCCATTGGAGAACTCCAGATCGATTTGCTCGACCTGCAGAAAACGACTGGCGCTGACATCTCGCTTGGCTTGGATGATTGGTGGCTTGCGCATCGAGTCATTCTAGCGCGGTGCTCACCCGCGGCGCAGGCGTTGCAATGCCTGGGCGTGAATTGCCGACGTGCCGGCCAGCACGCTGCGCGTATCCAGCCCAAGCGGCGCGCCGTCGAGATCGGTGAACACGCCGCCGGCCTCGCGCACGATCACCGCCAGTGCGGCGATGTCGAGGATGTTCACGTCTGACTCGATCACCAAGTCCAGGCCACCGCGCGCCAGCAGGTGGTAATGGCAGAAGTCGCCGTAGCCACGAATCCGGTTGCTGTCGCGGATCAGCGCGCCTAGCGCGCCCCAACGCGCATCGGCCGTGAGGGTCTTGACGTTGCCGGTGGAGATGGATGCATCGCCCATCGCGCTGGTATCGGCCACCTGCACACGTTCACCGTCAAGCCACGCGCCGCCGCCAGTGCAGGCCCACATCGTCTCGCCGTACACCGGCGCGCTGGAAACGCCAAGTACCAGCTCGTCGCCTTCCATCAAGGCGATCTGGGTGGAGAAGAACGGGGTGCCGCGCACGAAGCTCTTGGTGCCATCGAGCGGATCGACCAACCACAGCAGGCCGCCGCGCTCGCCGTCCAGACCGAATTCTTCGCCATAGATCGACGCCTGCGGCAACGCCGCCTGCAGGACCTGCCTGATCGCCTGCTCGGCCTCGCGGTCGGCCACGGTGACCGGGGTAGCGTCGGCCTTCAGCTCCACCTCGACGCCACGGCGCCAGTAGTGCTTGATCACGTCGGCGGCGACTGTCGCCGCCTCGCGTGCCGCGGCCAACGCCGAAGCGGCGATATCAGGATTCATGGTGGCGTGGTGCCCTCGTCGGTTGGTAGCGCAGTGCCAGCCAGGCCCCCGCTTTGTTGAATACGCACGCTGCCGTCATCCGACATCGGCCCAAGCCTGGCCAGCCAGCGCTGCAACGCGGGATCAGTGTGTCGGGCGCGCAGCGTAGTGTCCAGCCGCCAACCCAGCGGGCTCAGTTGCAGCTCGCCGTTCGCCTGCAGCGGCCCACCACCAAGATCGTGCCACCGCGCCCGGATCGCACCACCCCGCGCCTGCGCCTCAAGTTGCATGTCGCCGAGGCTCACGTCGCCACCCCCGGTACGCACGGCCGCGTGTTGCCACAGCCCGCGAGCCTGCCCTTGTGATGGCCAGCCGCCTTGCAACAGGACATCCTCGGCGGCCAGCTGCAACTCACCCAGCGGCCGGCCCCAAGACGGTTCGGCGTAGATATCCAGTACGGCAAGGTTGGCAAGATTGGCATGCATTTGTACGCCGTCGGCCTCGATATGGCCATCCGGCAAACGCCGCAGGGCGCCCGAAAACGTCAGTTGTGGCCCGTCGAATGCCACCCGCATGCGCAAATCGCCCAGCAGCGCGCGGCGGGACACTTGCCAGTGCAACTGCCCCAGTCGCTGCCCATTGGCGTTAGTGACTTCACGAGCCTCGCCGTTCCATACCGAACCATGCACTTGCTGCAGGCGCATCCCGTGCAATGACGGCTCGACCCACGGCAGCGCCCAGCGCGCGGGCAGGAGCCACAGCAGCGCCACGACTAGCGTGACGAGCAAGACCAGCCCGAGCAGGACATTTTTCAGGTACTTCAAAACGTCAATTCCCGAAAGACCCATGCTGCCGTGTGAAGCGTGCGCGAAGCGGCATCGATCATAGCCGGATAAACATCCTCGAAAACAGCCACGTAGCCAGCGATCAGGCAATCGAGCCGACGGCTCGACACCACTTCAAGCGCTATCGAGATTGCAATGCCGGACTGACTGCGGGCGATCCTGCAATCGCCCAACCGAGTGATCATGATGCTTCCGCCCGGCGTCAGTCGAGCATCGGCCTGTCCGCACTCCGTTATGCTTGGTCTTTTGGCGTTGGTTGCACATGCGCACGACGCGACTCTACGTTGATCTGCCGCTGGCCGTCAGCGCCGAACTGGCGCTGCCGCCACAAGCCGGCGAGCATGCCACGCGCGTGCTGAGATTGTCCGTGGGTGATCCACTGGTTCTCTTCAACGGCGACGGCTGCAACTACCAGGCCAGCGTATGCGCGATCGGCAAGCGCGATGTGGTGGTGCAAGTGACCTCACGCCAGTTGTTGCACAACGAATCGCCGCTGTCCCTGTTTCTCGCCCAAGGCATCGCACGCGGTGACAAGATGGATCTGATCGTGCAGAAGGCCACCGAACTTGGCGTCGCCGGCATCGTGCCGTTGTTGACCGAGCGCTCTGAGGTAAAGCTCGATCCCACGCGGGCACAAAAACGCCTGTCGCACTGGCGCGCGGTGGCAGCGAGCGCTTGCGAACAGTGCGGCCGTGCGCGCGTTCCCGAGATCTGGCCAGCGACGACCCTTTCGGCGTGGCTTGCCTCGTTGTCCGACGATGGCTCCCTGCGGCTGGCCTTGTTGCCCGACGCCACCCTCGCCTGCCGCGAACTGCGCTTCACCATGGCTGGCGGCACACTGGTGGTGGGGCCCGAAGGCGGGCTTGGCGAACGCGATGTCGCCGCTTTGCATGACGCCGGCTTCGCCGGACTGCGGCTCGGGCCGCGAGTACTGCGCACGGAGACCGCCGGCATGGCGGCGCTCGCATCACTGCAGGCACTGCACGGCGACGGTTGACTCAGATACCGGACAACACCGCACTGCTGCAACACTCGGGTGACCGGCCACAAGCCGGGTAACGCACGTACCTGACTTGGCGTGTAGAAGCGAGCAGGGAGGCGTTCTCAACCAACAGTCAGGACAAGTCCGATGCCTGCGCCGACTCGTCGCCGCCCGCTTTCGTCGCGTCGAACAAGTCGAGCAGATTTTCCTCGATCCATTCCAGATCGGGGATCATCGCCACGTCATCGCGCACCAGCACGTGCGCGCGCACGCCAGGCGGCAACTCCTTGCCGTCGTGAGTGGGGATGATCAATTCGGCGTTCAGTGTCGTCAGGCGCGGAAAGCCCTGGGTCAGCACGGCGATGAAGGGCAGCCTTGGATCGCCACCCAGTGTCTTGAGCACGGCCACGCGCACGATCAGCTCGGCATCGCCTTCCGCGGTTCCCGCCAATCGCGTGAACGAAACCAGCGGTACCTGCCAGCCACGCCAGGCGATCCGCCCCAGCAACCAGGAGGGCGCCCCCGCAACCGGCTCGGCCGTGCTTTGCGTAATCACCTCGGCGATCATGGCATTGGGCAGCAACATACGCAGGTCGCCAACCGGCACCAGCACGCAGCGAATTTCACGCGGCAACGGATCACTCATGGAAACACCTCGATCAGATGCGCCGCCAGTTCGGACGGCGTACCGGAAAAACTGACCAGCCGCTCGGCGAATATCCCGCCGACCATGTCGGCGAAATGATCTCCGGACGACGACTCGACCCAGACCTGCCCGCCACGGTCATGAATCGCCTGCGCGCCGGCAACGGCATCGTTGCTGCTTCCGGAGAACACGATCGCCAACGCATCGCGACCGAATGCATTCGCCGCCATCGTCAGACTGGCATCGATCGACGGCTCCGATGTGTCACTCGCCAGCAGATCCATGCTGCCGTCGCGGCGTAAGCGGACCTGCTGGCCGGCAGGAACCATCAGCACCTCGCCCATTCCCGCACGGCGGCCGACATCGGCCAGGCGCACTGGCAACGGCCCGTACCCGGCAAGCTGCTCGAGTATCTGCGCATCGGACTGCCTGCCCAGGTGATGGGTGAGCAGAAAGGTCAATCGCGTGGCTTGCGGAAGCGCTTCCAGGAACTTGCCGACGGCATCGGTGCCGTCAGCCGTGGCACCCAACAACACGATCCGGCTCAAGGCCGAACCGAGCTCGTCGAGCTGCATCTCGTGATCATGCACATAAGCTTGCGGCGCAATGGCTTCTTCCATCGAAACCAGTTCCAGGCTCATGGTCGGCTCCACCCCGGGTGCTACTTGCTCGACATCCGGCGCCAGAAATTCAGCCGCGCTGAGCTTTTCAATACCGAACGCCGCCGGGTGGGGATTGTCCTCGAGTTCCACCGGCGCCTCATCGTCCAGCAGCGCCCAACCATCTGGCGCACTCACCGACGCCGGCACCGACGATGGAACTGGCTCTGCCGCATCCGCAGGCTTGGTGGCTACCCCGGGATCGGTCAGCGCCGACAGCTGCAGCTGATCGGTATCGAATGTCGGGGCCGCCGCAGCTGGCAGCAGCTCGGCAGCGGGCCTGCTGAAAGCGTCCGCGGCATCAGGCTCACTCAATTCCGGTGCGCCGAAATAGCCGTCGTACAGCGGCGGCGGTTCCTCGCCGCCGGTAAACCGCAACCCCGGTTCGGCGCCTGCTTCGTCGTCGACTGGCAAGTCGCCCGAAGCCAGCAAGGCCTCCAGCTCGGCAGCCAGATCCTCCGACTCGGCGGCCGAATCCGGGCTCGCCGGCATATCCAGGTCGTCGAGTGCGGGGAAATCGACATCGGCGTCGAAGTCGGTGTCGAAATTCGCATCGAGACCCATGTCAGAATCTGCAGCGGAGCCCATGCCAAAATCTGCTTCAGGCCCGGACTCAGCCGGCGCATCCGCCATGGTGCTGGCAGCGTGCGGCGGATCGACTTCGGTCACCGCCGTCGCCATCTCGCCAGCCGCTGTCGGCGGCATCGGTGGCACCGGCGTCGCGGCTGATGCACCCTGATCGTTCAGCGCCGGGGTCTCGACCGTATCGGCGGACACTGGATTGGAAGCTTCGGGCACTGTGGAAGGGATCTCGATTTCGCGTGCATCTTCGGGTCGTGGCGGGTCGATGTCGCCCATCGCCAGCACCTTTACCGCCAGATGACGCGCCCAGCGCGCACGATCCCAGCCGACCAGCGCGCGGCTGGCCTGGGCATCGTTGAAAACCACGCGCGGCCGATCACCGTCGAGCAGGTCGTACAACTGGTCGAGCGCATCGTCCGCCCCGTCGTCCAGGTTGACCACCAGGACGTCGGCACCCACTTGTTGCAGCAGCTTCCGGCTCAGGCCGGACAACCCGCCCTCGTGGACAATCCGCGCGCCACGCTCTTGCAGCGCATCGCGCAGGTGTCCACCAAGCTCGGTGTCGTCGAACAGCAACGCAACCGCGGGGGGCGTATCAGTCATGAACCTGCTCCGCGGCACGCTGTGCAAGCACCTCGGTGATCTGCAACAGCAGTTCGGCTTCCTGATACGGCTTGCCGAGGTAGCGATCCACGCCGATGTCGAAGGCCCGCTGGCGATGCTTGTCGCCGCTGCGCGAGGTGATCATGATGATCGGCACCCCACGCAACCGCTCATCGGCCTTCATCAAGGTCGCCAGCTCGTAGCCATCCATGCGCGGCATCTCGATGTCCAGCAGCATCAGATCAGGCACGCGCTCGTGCAGCTTCTCCAGCGCATCAACACCATCCTTGGCGGTACTGACTTCGTATTCGTGGCGCTCCAGCACGCGACTGGTGACCTTGCGCATGGTGATCGAGTCGTCGACCACCATCACCATCGGCCGCACCAACACCTCCTCGACTACGGGTACCTCCACCGCACTGAGGCCCACGGCCAGGCGTTGCTCGCGGCGAATCATGCCGTGGCGCACCAGCGGTGCCAGGTCCAGAATCATCAACACCGAGCCGTCGCCCATGATCGTCGCGCCCAGCAGGCCGGGCACCGAACTGATCTGCGGACCGACCGACTTGACCACGATTTCTCGCGAGCCGAGCACGGCGTCGATGCGGATCGCGGCGCGCAGGTCGCCCGCACGGGTCAGCAGCAGCGGTTGCTGCTCGTCCTCGGCTGGCAGGCCGGGGGGGAGGCCGAGCAATTGGGCCAGATCGTGAACGCCGAATTCCTCGTTGCCATCCTGAAACGAGGGTTCATCCATCGAGAGCAAGGCAGCAAGATCATCCGGATTGACCCGTGCCACGCCTTGCACCGAAGTCATCGGGATCGCGAAGGTGGCTTCGCCGATGCGCACCAGAATGGCCTGGGTCACTGCGAGGGTGAATGGCAAGCGCAGGATGAAGGTGCTGCCCTGGCCTTCTTCGGACTCGATCGAGAGCGAACCGCCGAGCTGTTTGATCTCGTTCGCCACCACATCCATGCCGACGCCGCGACCGGCCAACTGGGTCACCTTGCTGGCGGTGGAGAAGCCCGTCTGGGTGATCAACGATAGCAACTGATTGTCGGTCGGCTTGGTTTCGGCGCGCAGCAGACCGCGCTCGATGCCGCGTTTGCGGATCGCCTTGCGGTTCAGGCCGCGACCATCGTCGCTTACCCGGATCACGACCTCAGTGGCCTCGCGCGCGACCTTGATATGCACCGATCCCTCGGCCGGTTTGCCAGCCTTGCGGCGCTCGTCGGGGCTCTCGATGCCATGCGCGATCGCATTGCGCAGCATGTGTTCGAACGGGGCCTTGATGCGATCGAGCAGGTTGCGGTCCATTTCGCCATGCGCACCGTCAACGTACAGCTGGGCATGCTTGCCCTGCTCCTGCGCCGCCTGGCGCAGAGTGCGGCGCAGGTTCGGCACCATCGTGTCGAACGGCAACATGCGGGTACGCAACAGGCCATCCTGCAGCTCGGTGCTGACCCGCGATTGCTGGATCAGCAGGGTCTCTGCCTGGCGGGTCAGCTCGTCGAGCATGTTCTGGATCGAGACCAGGTCGGATACCGACTCGGCCAACGCTCGCGAATACTGCTGCAGTTGCGAGTAGCGATCGAGCTCGAGCGGATCGAACACGGTCAACCCCGCCTCGCGGTGTTCGCGCTGGAAGCGCGCGATGATCTGCGCTTCGGTCTCTATTTCCAGCATGCGCAACTGGCTGCGCAGGCGCGCCACGGTTTGTTCCAGCTCGACCAGGTTGAAGCGATAGCCAGCCACTTGCTGTTCCAGCCGCGACCGGTAGATCGCCACTTCGCCGGCGTGGCTGACCAGGCTATCCAGCAGATCAGCGCGGACGCGGATCTGCTCCTGCGGGGGGCGAACTTCGTGCGCCGTCTCCGGCAACAGTTCAGGCAAGTCGAGCGCGTTGCCCGCACTGGATGCCACCGACCGCGGCGCATTCCGGACCGGAGTTGCCGCCACGCTCGTCGTCGGCCCCGCGTCATCGACCAGTGCCGTTGCGCCAGCCATTTCCAGCAGATGGTCGATCGTCGCCTGCGGGTAATCCGGCATTTCGTTTTGTGACACTTGCTGCACCAGCGCGTTCAGCTGGTCGAAGCTCGCCTCGAGCGCACCAATCAGCGTCGCGGTCTTGTTGGCATTCCGGATCGGCTTTCCAAGCAGGGTCTCGATCGCATGGGCGAGATCGCCCACCGAAACCAGACCGGCAATCCTGGCGCCGCCCTTGAGCGTATGGAGATCACGCTGCAACTCGGCCACGTAGGAGAGCTCGTCAGGATCCGCATGCCATTTCGCCAGCACGCCATCGGCGCTGTCAAGAATCTCGCGCGCTTCGTCGATGAATACTTCCAGCAGATCCGCATCGATCAGGCCCCCTCCAGGCAGCACGAACGCGAGTGGCGCCGGGACCTGTTTGGCTTCAGCCCGCTCAGCTTCAGCTCGTTCAGCCTCAGCTCGTTCAGCCTCAGCTCGCTCGGCCTCAGCTCGCTCGGCATCGGCTCGTTCAGCGACGGCTTGCTCGGCAGCCGCTTTCTCAGCCGCGGCCTGCTCCACGGCAGCCGTTTCAGCGGCAGCCTGATCTGCAGCAGCTTGCTCCACCGCGGCCTGCTCGGCGGTGACCCGTTCAACTTCGGCCTGCTCCGCCGCAGCCCGTTCGGCCGTCGCCTGTTCAACTGCAGCTTGCTCGACGGCTGCTTGCTCAGCGGCGGCCTGCTCGGCAGCAGCGCTCCCGGCAGCAACATCGTCGGGTTCGAACGCGTGCAGCGCCGCAGCCATCTCAGCCGCGATATCAAGGTGATCGTCGTGGTCAAGATGAACCACGGAGCCAGCGCCCGCCGGCTCATGCGGCTGCACGGAATCAGCGATGCGCTTGCCAGCGAGGTCATCCTCGCCATGAGTGAACTCTTCTGACGCTTCGTCACCCCCTTGCGGCTCGAACACCACGTGCGCCACCTGGGATTCCGGGTAGTGATCGCGTAGTTCGACGATCTGCGCGGTGAGCGCCTCGACATCCGGCAACTGCGGCACAGCCACGTCGAACTGGCTCATCACCTGGTCGACCACGTCGGCCGCCTGGCCGAGCAAGCCTACGCCCGTCGACGAAAGCGCCTCGCCGGACGCGCGCAGGCGCTTGAACAACCCTTCCAGCGGCGACAGCAACTGCGTCAGCAGCGAAATGTCGACCATGGCGGTCGCACCGTGCAAGGTATGCACCGCCCGCAACAACTCCTCAGTCACCGGCAGTTCGCCATCGCTGCGCTGGATCGCAGTGCGAATCGTCTGCAGGTATTGCGCCACTTCGCTGCGCAGGATCTCCAGCAAGACTGGGTCAACCGGTGGCATCGCCGGCATGGCCATCACAGCCTCGGCCTCGATCGACTCGGGCGCGCTGGCGACATTGGCATCGGCGTCGGTCAGGGTAGCCCGCGGCACCGCGGCGCTATCGACGCTGGCCCGCGAGACGCGGCGGACCACTTTGCGCGTGACGGTTTCCGTGTCACGCGGCGGGTGATCTTCCACGCGCGCCGAGTGACCCGCCGCCAGCTGCTCGGCGGTTTGCATGATCGCGCTCAGCGGCGCATCGGGCGCGCCTTCACCCTTGAGCGCTGCCAGCAGTTGCGGCAACGCATCAATTGCGTGGCGCGCCAGGTCCTGCACGTTCTGATCCGGCTCAATGGTGTGATCGAGGACGCGATTGAACATGTCCTCCACTTTCCACGCGAACTCGCCCAGCACGCCAGCGCCGACCAGACGGCCCGAGCCTTTCAGCGTGTGAAACGAACGGCGGATGTTGACCAGCGCCGGGGTCTGCGCCGGGTCCGCGAGCCAGTCCTTCTCGGCGACAACGAGGTTGTCGATCTCCTCCTGCATCTCTTCCAGGAAGATTTCGCGAATGTCGTCATCGATGCCTTCGGCATTGACGTTGAAGCTGGTGTTCGCTGCCAGTGGGTCAGCGACCGCCACCTGCTCGACGATTTCCTCCTCGATCTCGACCCAGTCGTCGTCCGGCTGTATCGCTGCGGCTCCTTCGAAAGCCGCCGGCATGATCGATTCGGTCTCCACCAGGCGCAACCCATCAAGGTCGTGCGCGGGCTCGGCCAGCGACTGTGTCTCACCGATGAAGAGGTTGCCGACATCCTCGCCCGCCAGCAAACTGACGGTCTCGGAAAGTTCGGGATGTTGGCCCTGTTCGATGTTGACACCAGCGAAGGTGGGCGCGTCCGCCGGCGCCTCGGGCACGGCGCGCATCGCCGGAACCGGCCAATAGCCGAGTTGGCCCAGGCTGTGCTCGGCCACGTCCAGAATGTGTTCCAGCCCACCGCGATGTTCGCGCGCGGCCTCAAGGTAATATTCCAGCGCAGCCAGCCCATCGGCCAGATGATCCATCTGCGCGCCACTGGGCACGCGGCGATCCTGCAGCAATTCGTAGTCGATGAATCGGCCTACGCCCTGGGCCAGTTCGGCCGGGCGCGGCGACGACAGCATGCGCATGGCGCCGGCCACTTCTTCCATCAACGATGGCGCGCTGGCAAGACGCTGGTGTTCCCAGCCGGATTCCACGAACGCCACGATGGCGTCCTTCACGCCGCCGGTATTGCCGATCGCCTCCTGCATCAGGGTGGAGACAACGCCCAGCGCTTCGCTGCGCGGCAGGCCCTGCATGGATTCGCCGCCCGCATCGGGTTCACCTTCGGAACCCAGGCTTTCAATGTGATCGTCCAGCGATGCTTCCACGTACAGCAGCGCACCGGCCACATCGAGCAGGGACTCCTCGTCGGCCGGCCGCAGGCGATTGGCGATCTCGTCGAGCACGCGGCGTTGCTCGTTGACCACCCGGCGCGGTACCGCCAGCGCCAGCATGCCCAACGTATCGCCGACCCGCTCAAGCACCTCGCACTGCGTCGCCAGCTGCGCCGGGTCGCCATCTGGTTGGCGCAGGAACAGATCCAGTGCTTCCTTGACGCGTAGCAGGTCGTCCTTGAGCGCCCGCGACACCGAATCCAGCAGGGCACGGTTGTGCCCGGACATCGATCCACGTGCATGCTCGAGCTCGCCGGCGTTCGGCAGCAGGCTGTCAAGCGCGTAGGTTGTGCGCAATTGCTCCATGTGCGGACTGCACTGCTTCGCTTGGGCGACGAGGTAGAGCAACTTGCAGGCCACTTCGTCGGCATCGCTTGCGCGCAGACTGTTCTCGCCATGCTCGATCAGCAACCGGATATTGCGATCGACCTTGCCGATCAACTGGCGCACTTCGGCGGCGTGCCCCTTGAGCATGCCCTGCTCCAGGCCTTCCAGCACCCCAGCAGCGATCCACCACAGGCGACGACCGTGCACGTGGTAGCAGCGCGCGGTGATCGCCAGCAAGGTTTTGCGCATGCCGATCAGCTGCTGCGCTGCATCCTGCCCGCGAAACCAGGCCAGCAGCTGATGCTGGAAGCGCAGCCGCAGACCAGGCAACTCGGCACGATGCGCCGCGGCATACGACTCGCTGATGGCTGCAGGCGCCTGCTCGGACAGGAACGCGTCCAGGTTGGGATGGAACATCGCCGATTCCGGCAATGGCTCCTGCCCGCGCGTGGCGCGCAAGTCATTCAACAACGGCAGCAGCACCACGGGTACGTCGCGATGTCCGCTGGACAACCGCTCCAGGTAATCAGGCAGCTGCATCAGACCGCGCATCAGGGCAGCGTATGCCTCCTCGCGATCGGTGACCTGGTCGTCCAGCAAGGCGCTGACCAACGCTTCCATTTCTGCGGTAACCGCCGCCGCACCATACAGCTCGACCATCTTCAGCGTGCCGTGCACCTGATGCAGATGATCCGCACAGGTACGCATGAAATCACGCTTGCCCGGATTCTCGACGTAGGACTCCAGAGACTCGCGGGCGATCGACAAGGTGTCGTCGAGTTCCGGCTTGACCCATTGCAAGGTGGTGAAATCGATGTGGTCTTGAAGTCTCATGCGTCTCTCTCAGTGGTCGCGCCGCGCGGGCATTGCGCAACCAGCGAGACTGCCCCCCGTTCTATGCGTGTATTCATCCGGCTGGTATCCACTCCGACCCACATCATCCCGGCAGCTTGAAGTGCGCCACCGAGCGCCGCAAATCGCTCGCCAGCTGAGCCAGGGTACCGATCGAGTCGGCCGTCTGGCTCGCACCCTGCGAGGTCTGCGAGGTGATTTCCTGGATCGCGTTCATCGACACCGAGATGTCGGTCGCCGCCGCCGATTGCTCGCGCGCCGCCGTCGAGATGTTCTGGATCAGCGCGGACAGATCGTGCGAAACGCGCTCGATATCGCCCAGCGCGCTGCCTGCATCCTCGGCCAGGCGCGCACCGGCAACCACCTCAGCGGTGGTCTGTTCCATCGAGTTCACTGCCTCGTTGGTATCGGACTGAATCGTCTGCACCAGTGTTTCGATACGTTTGGTCGCGCTGGTGGATCGTTCCGCCAGCCGCTGCACTTCGTCCGCCACAACTGCGAAGCCGCGGCCCGCCTCACCGGCCGAGGCCGCCTGAATCGCGGCGTTCAGGGCCAGGATGTTGGTCTGTTCGGCGATATCGTTGATCAATTCCACGATCGAGCCGATCTCCTGCGAGGATTCGCCAAGCCGCTTGATGCGCTTGGAGGTCTCCTGGATCTGGTCGCGGATCGAGTCCATGCCGGAGATCGTCTCGCGCACGACTTCAGCGCCGCGCGAGGCGATTTTCACCGAGCGCTCGGCCACGTCGGCCGATTCGGCTGAATCCTTCGACACCACGTCCATCGAGCTCACGATCTGGTTGATCGCCGAGGTCGCCGAGGTGATCTGCTGCGCCTGTTGCTCGGCCGCGTTGGCCAGGTGGCGAGCGGTGGTCTGGCTTTCCTGCGCAGACGAGGAGACCTGCTCGGAGGTTTCGTTGATGGTGGTCACCAAGGTTCGCAGCTCGTCGATGGCGTAGTTCACCGAGTCCGCGATCGCGCCGGTAATGTCCTCCGACACCGTGGTTTTCACGGTCAGGTCGCCTTCCGCCAGCGAGCCCATCTCGTCCAGCAAGCGCATGATCGCCTCCTGGTTGCGCTGGTTCAGCTCGGTACTCTGGGCAAACCGCTTGCGCTGGTCGGTGACCAGGGCAATGACCAGCAACAGCGCGAAGGCGACTGCGGCGATCGCGCCGAACAGACCCCACCACACGTTCGGAAACAACCGGCGCAGCGGCAGCTTGCCGACCTGGTCGGACAGGTCGTTCGCTCGCAACAGCACCGTCTGCGAGTCCAGCGAGGCCTGGTTGCCGGCGTGCTTTACGTCGGCGATGTTGCCGGCGGCAGCGACCAGCTTGGCGAGAGGGTCGCCCAGCTTGGCCCAGCTCGCATCCATCTCGGTGAGGATCTTGCGCGCGTTCGAGTCTGAAATCGGCCGCACGCCACTGTCCGCGCTGCCCCCCATCAAACCCTTGAGCACGCTGCCGTAGAGCTGCGCATCGCGCGACAGGCCATCGGCCGCCGATTGGGCATTGTCGCCACCCTGCAGTACTTCCTGCACGCGACGGATGATGCGGTCGGCCGACAGCATCTGGCGTGAGGTACCGAGCATCTGTTCAGAGCTGCCGTTGCGTTGTTGCAGGATGTTGACGACCTGCTCCATGCTGGAGTTGAGCAAGGGCATCTGCTGCGAAATCGTGGCAGCGCGCTGGCCGGAATCGAGCACGACAGCCTTGTTCGACAAGATCTTGCTGATATCCGAATCCAGTTGCGCCCATGACGCATCGAGCGCGCTGACGGCTCGGCCGACAGGCGTGGCGTTGTTGTTCGCATAAGGATTCATGCCACTGGCGGGATCGCCCTTGTTCAGCCGCTTCACGGCCGAATCGATGGCGTTGCGGGTGGATTCGAGCTCCTTGAAAGAGTTGACGTTGCCATCTGCGGATTCCAGCGCGAATTTCGCCGTCTGCTGCGACAGCACCTGGATTTGCGTGGTCAGCGATATCGCCTGGCGATCCTCACCGTTCTTTTGGTTGAGCATGAAGAAATCGAGTGCCGCGAAACCAATCGCAACCAGCAACAAGACAATGAGTGCCGTATATCCGCGTTCCCGGCTGACGCCCCCTGTAGTACTCATGTTCACCTCATTGGTCTAACTGATGTGTGCTGCAATACATTGCCGGTGTCGCGTCGCCTCGCGCAGATTCTGGCCGGGGCGGCCTCTCCACCTCCCCGACCCGCTATCGACGCCCCTGCATGGAGTCACCTCGCCATCATGCCGCTGCCTGGCGGAAATCCGGTGCGCGCACCAGCCGGCCCATGCTGAAAATTGCCAGTTGCTGCTCACCCACCCGGTTGTCCACGAAGCGAGCCAGGCGGGGATCGTCTTCATCCTGCGCGTGCTGTCGCTGCTCCGCATCCACGGTACGCTGACCGAGGATTTCATCCACCAGCAACGCCACGCTGCCGCCGCCCTGGCGCACTACCAACAAGCGGCTGCGGTCCGAGCTCTGCGTGCGCTCGCCAAACAGGAAGCGACTCATGTCGACCACGGGTACCAGGTTGCCACGGACGTTGGCCACGCCCAGCAGCCACGGCTGAGTTCCAGGTACCGGCGTCAATACCGGTACGGCCAGCAGCTCGTTGATCTCGTCGATACCACTGACCAACAGCCGCGAACCGACACGAAAGCCGATGCCGCGCCACAACCCGGGCGCCTCAAGTTTGTTCTGCGCGTCGGACGCATGCGCCAACGACAGCCGCTCGTAGCGGGCCAGAATCTCGAACGGGGTGCGGTTGACAGATTGGTTCATGTTTCACTCGGCAGCAAATCGTTGATGCAGGCCACCAATTCCTTCTCGCTCACCGGCTTGGTGATGAACGCGCGCGCACCTTGGCGCATGCCCCAGGCCCGATCGGTCTCCATCGACTTGGTAGTGATTATCACCACCGGAATGTCCTGCGTTTTCGGATCGCGAGTCAGGGTGCGAGTGGCCTGGAAGCCGTTCATCCCCGGCATGACCACATCCATGATGATCAAGTCGGGACGCTCGGTCTGCACTCGCTCGATACCTTCCTCGGCGGAGCTCACGGCAGCGGTCTGGTGCCCGGCCCGATCCAGCAGCGTGGTGAGCACGCGCACGTCGGTCGGTGAATCGTCAATAATGAGTATGTTGGCCACAGGTCCCCCTCAAGAATCTGCGGTCAGTGACTCGCCACAGTGCTGACATGACGATGGATCGCGCCGAGCAGCTCGTCGCGCGTGAATGGTTTGGTCAGATATTGCTCAGCGCCCACGATCCGGCCCCGCGCCTTGTCGAACAGGCCATCTTTCGAGCTGAGCATGATCACCGGCGTGGCGCGGAACTCGGGATTGTTCTTGATCAGCGCGCAAGTCTGATAGCCGTCGAGCCGGGGCATCATGATGTCGACAAAGATGATTGCCGGCTTCTGATCGGAGATCTTGGCCAAAGCCTCAAATCCGTCGACCGCGGTCAAAACCTCGCAGCCCTCTTTCTTCAGCAGGGTCTCCGCAGTACGGCGAATGGTCTTGGAGTCATCAATCACCATGACCTTGAGACCCGCCAAATCGGTAGCGCTCACGTTCAAATTCACTCACTCCCCTCTGCGGCCCGCCACGAGCTCAGGACAAGTACCACGGCATGCAACTGTCATGCCCAATGGTACACATGTGGAAATTCCGTTGACCAAACCGCCCGAAACCCGCTCCGTGTCGGCCCCCTCAAGCCCTGCTGTTTACCGCCTGCCCGACGAAGCTGTCAAGCAACGATCGGCCGTAGTGCCCACTGATCGCACAAGTTGACCCATATTGGCACCATCGTGCCGGTACCGACAGCTATCCGGGCATGATCGCCGATCCGCAGCTAGTATAGCCGCGTGTCACCTCATGCCTGCCGGCCCAGCGCACAATCCCGGCAACCCGTGGAGAACTCTTGATGACCCTCTCGATCGGCGTCCTGATGGACCCCATCGGCGCGATAAAAACGGCCAAGGACACCAGCCTGGCGATGTTGCTGGAAGCCGGGCGACGCGGCCATTCGCTGCACTACTTCGAACAGGGCGACCTGGCCTTGCGCGATGGCGTGGCGTGGGTGCGCAGCGCAACGCTGAGTGTGCGCGACGATCCCCGCAACTGGTACACGCTGGGCCAGCCGCAGTGGCGCGACCTGCGCGAGCTCGACGTGGTGCTGATGCGCAAGGATCCCCCGGTCGATGCGCAGTTCATCTACGACACGATGGTGCTCGAAGCGGCGCAGCGAGTCGGCGTAATGGTGGTCAACGATCCGCAGGCCTTGCGCGATTGCAACGAAAAGTTGTTCGCACTGACGTTCCCGCAGTGCATTGTGCCGACCCTGGTCGCGCGCGATCCAGCCGAATTGCGCCGATTTGCCGCGGAGCACGGCGACATCGTGCTGAAACCGCTGGACGGCATGGGTGGCCGCGGCATCTTCCGGGTTCGCCATGGCGACCAAAACCTCAACTCGATGCTGGAAACCCTGCTCGAGGGAGACGGCCATGGCGCGAACCGGCAGTTGGTGATCGCGCAGAAATATGTCCCCGAGATCAGCGCCGGTGACAAGCGCATCCTGGTGGTCGAGGGCGAACCGGTGCCATACGCACTCGCGCGCATCCCGCAGGGCGACGAGTTCCGCGGCAACCTGGCCGCCGGTGGGCGTGGCGAGGGCGTGGCGCTGTCAGAACGCGATCGCTGGATCGTGGCGCAAGTAGCGCCGGAATTGTGTCGCCGCGGGTTGCTGTTCGTCGGCCTGGACGTAATCGGCGACTACCTGACCGAGATCAACGTCACATCCCCGACTTGCGTGCGTGAACTGGATGCCCAGTTCGGACTTAACATTGCAGGTCAGCTGTTCGACGCCATCGAACGGCACGCCAGTGGAAACCGCCCTGCGTGAGTGCAACCGCAACCGTCAATACCCGCCCCGATCCGATCGGCGCCACCTTGTTATTTTCGCTGCTGCTGCACGGTGTGCTGCTGCTTGGCATCACCTTTCACTTCGCCAAACCCCACCCTGACTTGCCGACGCTGGACGTGGCCCTGGTCAACGTGGCCAACCAGCAGGCGCCGGACAAGGCGGACTTCCTCGCCCAGGCCAACAACCGCGGTGGCGGCCAGAGCGATCGCGCCAGCCGACCTTCACAGCCATTCTCCGGGGCACTGCCGCGTCCCGACCCTGGCATCGCCGCGCGACCGATCGCGGACGCCACGCCGCCCGTGCGTACCGCCACGCCGACCCGGATGGTCACCACCACCGGCCGGAGCGATTTCAGCGTCAGCAGCGATACCGCGCAAACCCCGGTCGACCTCCAAGCCGTCACCCCGACCGCAGCCGAGCTGCAACGCCAGCAGACGATCGCCCAGCTCGCGGCCGAGTTGCGCCACAAGAAGATGGAATTGGCCAAGCGACCCAAGGTCAAGTACCTCACCGCGAGCACCCGGGAATACGCCTATGCGGCCTACATGCGTGGCTGGTCCGACCGGGTCGAGCGGGTCGGCAATCTCAATTACCCCGAGGAAGCGCGCCGGCGCGCGCTGCACGGCGACGTATTGCTCACGGTGGTATTGAACCTCGACGGCAGCATCAAGGCGATCGACGTGATCCAGAGCTCGGGCCAGAAAATCCTGGACGACGCTGCTGAACGCATCGTGCGCCTGGCCGCGCCATTTCCGCCAGCGCCACGCGCCGGCGACCACGTCGATGAACTCAACATCACCCGCACCTGGCAATTCCAACCCGACAACGTGCTGCAGACGCGCTGACACTCTGCGCTTGCGGCCGGCTGCGACTACAATGGCCACATGGCTGCCATGCAACCCTCGACCCTCACCGGGCACTTCCTGATCGCCATGCCGAGCCTGGCCGAGCCGCCGTTCTCGCGCGGCGTCGCGCTGCTGTGTCAGCACGACGAAGAAGGCGCGGTGGGCTTGCTGGTAAACCAGCTGTCCGAATACCGCTTCGGTGACGTGTTGGCACAGATGAAACTCGAATGTGCGGACAGCGAACTGGTTGACGCACCCGTGTTGATCGGCGGCCCGGTACAACAGGAGCGCGGTTTCGTCCTGCACCGCGAAGTAGGCGAGTGGGATTCCAGCTATCGCATCAATGAGGATTGGTCAGTGACCACCTCGCGCGACATCCTGGTGGCGATGGCGGCTGGCGAAGGGCCGCGTCAGGCAATCATGGTGCTCGGCTACGCCGGCTGGGACGCGGGTCAGCTGGAGCAGGAGCTGATGGCCAACGCCTGGCTCACCACCGAAGCCAGCGGCCGGGTCGTATTCGACACCCCGCTGGAGGAGCGTTGGAGCGCAGCCGCCGGCCTGGTCGGGGTGGATTCGCGCCAGCTGTCCGGCTACGCGGGCCACGCATGAGTTGTGTGCTGGGCTTCGATGTCGGCAGCCGCCTGACCGGCGTCGCCATCGGCAATCGTTTCACCGCGACCGCTCGCGCACTGACCACCATTCCGATTCACGCCGGCGGGCCCGACTGGAGCCGACTCGATGCCTTGCACCGTCAATGGCAGCCCGACAGCCTCGTGGTTGGCCTGCCGCTGACGCTCGATGGCACCGAACAGCCCGCCAGCCGGCGCGCTCGCGCGTTCGCGGCCCAACTGAAACAGCGCTACCACCTGCCCGTGGAATTTGTCGACGAGCGCCACAGTTCGCAGGAAGCCGCGCAACGATTTGCCGCGGGCCGCGCCGCCGGACTCAAGCGCCGCCGTGATGCCGCCGAGATCGATGCCGAAGCCGCCGCCGTCATCCTCGAACGCTGGCTGGTCGAGGCGGCGGCGCACCCAGACTACAAAAGCCCGAACTAGAACGTACAACCTCATCCACCCATAGAAATTCATCCATGAGCCCTCGCCTGCGCCATCTGACCACCCTGGAAAACCTGCCGCGCGAAACCATCATGCGCCTGCTCGACCGCGCCGAGTCACTGCGCGATGCCTGCGCCCACGGCACGCGCAAGCTCGACATCCTGGCTGGGCGCACGGTGCTGAATTTGTTCTTCGAGCCGTCCACCCGCACCCGCACCTCGTTCGAGCTGGCGGCGCGACGACTCGGCGCGGACGTAGTCAACTTCGACATCGCGCGGTCCTCGACCAGCAAGGGCGAGGAACTGTTGGACACCTTGCACACACTCGAGGCGATGCACCTGGACGCGATCATCGTGCGCCACAAGCAATCAGGCACGCCGGACGAGCTGGTACGCCATGCGATGAGCGGCGTTTCGGTAATCAACGCCGGCGATGGCAATCACGCGCATCCCACGCAAGGCCTGCTGGATGCGTTGACCATCCGCCAGCACCGCCCGGACTTCGAAAACCTGCGCGTGGTGATCTGCGGCGACATCAAGCATTCGCGGGTAGCCCGTTCCGACATCAACGCCTTCACGGCGCTGGGCGTGAAGGAGATCCGCCTGTGCGCGCCGGCCGAGTTGATGCCCGACGCCGACGAGGTACCCAAGGGGCAGCGCTACGACGATTTCGACCAGGCGATCGAAGGTGCCGACGCCGTATTGATGCTGCGCCTGCAAAAGGAGCGCATGGCCGTTATCGAGCTGCCGGACGAAGCAGCATACTTTGCGCACTACGGGCTGGACCGTCGACGCCTGGCGCGTGCGGCCAAAGGTTGCCTGGTAATGCACCCGGGTCCGATCAATCGCGGCATCGAGATTGCCTCGGACGTGGCCGATGGGCCCCAGTCACGCATCCTCGAACAAGTCGGCAACGGCGTCTTCGTGCGCATGGCCGTACTGAACGAGGTGCTGGCGCGCTGAGCGTGGCCATCTGCGACACGCACTGACACCGAATTTGGCCAGCCAGCTGCCCCGGCAACGGTCCGGCCAAGCGGGCATAATGATCCGCGAAGCACTCACTACATCGGGAATCACCATGCGATCGACTACGCGCTACCTCGCGATGGGCCTGGCCAGCGTCATGCTGGCGGCCTGCTCGCACAAGGACAAGGACGCACCGTTGGCCTTCGTCCCGGCCGACACGCCTTACGTCGTGGCCAACCTGGACGTGCTGGACGACAGCACCCGCAAGGCGCTGCTCACCCAGGCCGATGCCCAGTTGCCGTCCCAGCTGGCGCAGATGGACGCGGCCGCCGACCACCTTGCGGAGAAGGATCCTGACGGTGCGCGTCTGCTACGTGCGCTGCGCGCCGAATTCAGCGGCAACACGGTGGAAGGTTTTGCCAAATCCACCGGGCTGGACCTGAAGGGTTATTCCGCGTTCTACGGCCTGGGCCTGGCGCCCGTGCTGCGCTTCCAGTTGAGCGACCCGGCCGCCTTCGAGGCCTTCATCGGCCGGCTCGAGACCGCTTCGGGCAAGAAGTTCGCGGTCGCTACCGAAGGCAAGCAGAACTATCGCAGGTACGTCTCGGCCGAATCAGGCACCGAGGTAGTCCTGGCCACGGTCGCCAAACAGGCCGTCGCGGCGCTGTTGCCGGCCAACCCGCCACCGGCCATGTTGCGTGAAGCGCTCGGCCTGGACCGTCCGCAAAAAAGCATGCAAGACGATGGTCGCCTGGCCGACCTGGCCAAGGCCAAGGGTTACAAGAAGTGGCTGGTCGGCGAGCTGGACCTGACCCGTGCACTGCCGCTGGCGCTCGGCGGCAAGGATGCGCTGGCCGAGGCCGTCCGCAAGGCGCATGCCGAGGCCGAGTCGGCCAAGACCGGCGAGCCGGTGGCGAACCAGTTGCAGATCCCGCCGGTCTGCAACGCCGAGGCGACGCGCATCGCCGCGCGCGTGCCAACGATCAGCTTCGGCTACACCAAGCTTGATGCGAAACACCAGAATGGCCGGATGGACATCGCCCTGGCGGACGACATCAGCAAGGCCTTCGCCGGGCTCAAGGTTGATCTTCCCGGCCTGGGCAACACCGGCACCGCGCCGTTTGAGCTGAGCCTCGCCCTGCCGGTTTCCAACTTGCGTACGTTCTGGCTGGCGCAAGCCGAGGCGGTGGTGGCCAAGCCGTTCACCTGCCCCGCGCTGAGCGACCTCAACGACGGCTTTGCCAAGCTTGGCCCGGCCATGCAGAAAGCTGCCATCCCGCCGTTCGGCGACCTGTTGGGCGTGCACATCGCGCTGGATTCGCTGGCCCCGAACGCTAATTCCAGCCTGCCGAACTTCAGCGGCCGATTGGTGCTGGCCACCAGCAACCCGTCCGGCCTGCTCGCCATGGGCCAGATGATGGTGCCGGCACTGGCTCAACTGAAGCCAACCAATGACGGCAAGCCGGTAGCGTTGTCGCAGCAGATGGCCGGCATGCTCGGGCAGCCGGCCTGGGTGGCGATGGGCGACAAGGCACTCGCGCTCGGCGTGGGCGCCGGCGAGGACGCCAAGCTTGCCACCACACTGAAGGAACCCGGCGGCAGCGCCGGCCAGATGACCCGGATGCACCTGAGTGGCGCGATGTACCTGTCCTGGGTGCAATTGATGCAGGACAAGGTCGACGCTCTCACCACTGCGGCCAATGCGATGAGCAAGGACGACGACTCGTCGCACGACAAGGCCGACGAGGCGGCTGCGCGCTCCAAGGCGCAGTTCGCCGCCATGAAGCTGCAAGCCGAGCGTGTCGAGAGCATCGATGCGGAAATGCATGTCGACGACAACGGGATGGTGATCACCAGCCAGACCGCGTTGAAGTAGCGACCCTGGTCGGGTCAGGGAACCAGCAACGAACCGGGGCGCCGCAGCACCCCGGTTTTTCAGGGCACGAACGCGCCGCACCGAACGCGTTTCCGACCTTGTACCGACGCTCTCTTCGCAAAGTCTGCCACCCGCGCAATCCGCATGTCGATTGCGCAGGCCACGTTGACGCGACAACTGTCGCCATGGCCACACGGACACCGGAGACAACGGCATCCGACCGTCTTCACGACAGCCTCTTCCCCACCGGGGATCGCCATGCACAACCGTTCCCTGATCCACCGTAGCTTGATCGTCGCGACCGTGATGCCGGCCTTCGCCGCCGTGCCATTCAGCCAGGCTATGGCTTCGCAAAGCCAACGACTCGATGCAGAGATCGGCAAACAACCAGACCGTACCTGACAACGCAGCCGATGCCTGCATGACGGCCAAGGTGAAGGCCGAATTCGGTACCACCAACGGCGTCCACGCCACTGATGTTTCGATACGCACCGACGAGGCGTAGTGACCTTGAGCGGCACCGTCGCCAGCGCCAGGGGAAAAATACACGCTGTTCGCGTGGCGCAGGAGCTGAAGGGAGTGAAGAGCGTCGACGCCGCCGGTCTGACGGTCAACGCAATGAAATCGCACAGCATGAAGTCGGGCGCATGATGAAGTCGCATCGCACGCCATCGTCCAGCATGAGCAGCCACTGATCCAACGACAGGGCCAGCACTGCCCGAGGCATGAAAAAGGAGCCTCACGGCTCCTTTTTCATGCCTCGATGAGACCGACTTAGCGGTTCAGCAGATTGCTGCCGCCGAAGTTCTGGGTGTCGGAGGACTCCTCCAGCTCCACCCCGTCCAGCCCTTGGGACAAGGTATGCGCATCGCCACCTTGGGCCAGCTTGATGCGCAGGCGCACCTCATTGGAGCTGTCCGCATAGCGCAACGCGTCCTCGTAACTGATCTCGCCGGCGTGGTACAACTCGACCAGCGCCTGGTCGAACGTCTTCATGCCCAGCAAGGTGGACTCCTTCATCAGCTCCTTCAGCTTGTGGATCTCGCCCTGGCGGATGTAGTCCTGCGCCAACGGCGTGCCCAGCAATATTTCCACCGCCACCCGGCGCGCCTTGCCGTCCGGAGTGGGAATCAGCATCTGCGCCACGATGCCCTTGAGGTTCAACGACAAGTCCATCAGCAATTGCTGGCGACGGTCCTCCGGGAAGAAGTGCAGGATGCGATCCATCGCCTGGTTCGCGTTGTTCGCATGCAGCGTGCACAACACCAGGTGGCCGGTTTCGGCGAACGCGATGGCGTGATCCATGCCCTCACGGGTACGAACCTCGCCGATCATGATCACGTCTGGCGCCTGGCGCAGGGTGTTCTTCAAGGCGTTGTCCCAGCTGTCGGTATCGATGCCGACTTCGCGCTGGGTGATGATGCAGCCCTCGTGCTTGTGCACGTATTCGATTGGATCCTCGATCGTGATGATGTGACCGGTCGAATTGCGGTTGCGGTAGCCGACCATTGCCGCCAGCGAGGTCGATTTACCCGAGCCGGTGGCGCCGACGAAGATGACGATGCCGCGCTTGGTCATCGCCAGTTGCTTGATCACTGGCGGCAGGTTCAGCTCCTCGGGAGTGGGGATCTTCGACTCGATCCGGCGCAACACCATGCCGACGCAATTGCGCTGGTAGAAACACGACACACGGAAGCGGCCGATACCTTGCGCCGAAATCGCGAACTGACATTCGTGGGTTTTCTCGAACTCCTCGCGCTGGCTCGGCGTCATCACGTTGAGCACCATGTCGCGCGACTGCTGCACGCTGAGCGGGCTCTGCGTGATCGGCAGTTTCAGGAACGAGGTGAAATCAAAGTCGCTCATGGCGGGTACCTCAGGGATTCGAGATTCGGGATGTCCAGCCGTTCGGCTGTTGAGAGCCGGGATTCGTCAACACCAACGCCACAGCGCACGGCCGACCCGGTTTGTGAAAACCTGCAATGACCAGCGAGACCGGCATCGGAGCGCGGACTTTGGCTGTGACCAATCCCGAATCCCGAATCCTCATTCCCCGCCTCACTTGAAGCTGTCTTTGTTTTTGGCATAGCTGGACGCCTGCTGACGCGTCACCACACCGCGCTTGACCAGGTCCTGCAGACACTGGTCCAGCGTCTGCATGCCGAACTGCTGGCCGGTCTGGATCGACGAGTACATCTGCGCGACCTTGTCTTCGCGGATCAGATTGCGGATCGCGGGGATACCGACCATGATCTCGTGCGCCGCGATCCGGCCGCCACCGACCTTCTTCAGCAGCGACTGCGAGACCACCGCACGCAGACTTTCGGAAAGCATCGAGCGCACCATCGGCTTCTCGCCGGCGGGGAACACGTCGATGATACGGTCGATGGTCTTGGCCGCCGAGCTGGTATGCACGGTGGCGAACACCAAGTGACCGGTTTCTGCCGCGGTCAGCGCGAGCCGAATCGTCTCCAGATCGCGCAACTCACCGACCAGGATGTAGTCCGGATCCTCACGCAGCGCCGAGCGCAGCGCCTCGTTGAAGCCATGCGTATCGCGGTGCACCTCGCGCTGGTTGACCAGGCATTTCTGCGAGGTATGCACGAATTCGATCGGGTCCTCGATCGTCAGCATGTGTCCGTATTCGTTCTTGTTGATGTGATCGACCATCGCCGCCAGCGTGGTCGACTTGCCCGAACCGGTCGGGCCAGTGACCAGGATCAGGCCCTGCGGCTGCTCGATCAGCTCCTTGAAGATGCGCGGGCAACCCAGGTCTTCCAGCGTCTGCACCTCTGACGGAATGGTGCGGAACACCGCGCCGGCGCCACGATTCTGGGTGAACGCGTTGACGCGAAAGCGCGCCAGTCCGGGAATCTCGAACGAAAAGTCGGTCTCGAAAAACTCCTCGTAATCGCGTCGCTGCTTGTCCGACATGATGTCGTAAATCAGCGAATGCACCTGTTTGTGTTCAAGCGCAGGAATGTTGATGCGGCGCACGTCGCCGTCGACGCGAATCATCGGCGGCAGCCCGGCGGACAGATGCAAGTCCGAGGCCTTGTTTTTTACCGAGAAGGCAAGCAGTTCGGCAATGTCCATGGAGTGGTTCCCCTCAACCGATCGTCTGGATGGCATGAATTCTGATGTCACATTCGGGGATCGGATCTCATGACGTCGGGCTGATGGCATCCAACGCGCGACTCACGCACGGCAGCCCATCCCGACAAGCCACCCGAATTCCCCTGTAGCCAAGCCGATACTACTCGGGCAAGTAGCTGTGCGGCCAGTCTTTCCCGCTCATCATGCCGAAACTGCCAATCCGGTTTGTGCGCCGGGTCGAGAATCACATCATCCGCGGCTGCTATCGGCTCCAGGGATGCTCTGATTCATTCAACTCGGGCATCACCGGTGATATCTGTCCGCAGCCGGGTGGCGCGCCGGTGAAGGCAGGCTGACTGCCTGTCGAAACGATGCACCGCACAGATGCGGACAGGCACAACCATGCGGATTCGCCTGCGCGGCCAGGCTGGCTCGGGTATCGTAGACGGCTGGCATCAACCCACGGAGTCTTGCATGACACGACTAGCCTTCATCGGCGGCGGCAACATGGCGCGCAGCCTGATCAGCGGCCTGCTGAAAACCGGCGTCGCCCCCGCTACCATCAGCGTCGCCGAACCCCGCGCCGAAGGGCGCCAGGAGCTGGGGCGCGATTTCGGTGTGGCCTGCTACCCGGACAACAAGCAGGCCGTGGCCGAAGCCGAAGTCATTGTGCTGGCAGTCAAACCGCAGGTGATGCCGGCCATCCACGGTGAACTGCACGATATCTTGCAACGCAATCGGCCGCTCCTGATCTCGATTGCCGCCGGCGTCCGGCTGGATCAACTCGAGCGCTGGTTCGGCGCCGGCCTGCCGATCGTGCGCTGCATGCCAAACACGCCGGCATTGATCGGCAGCGGCGCTACCGGCCTGTGCGCGAACAGCCGGGTCAGCCCCGCGCAGAAGGCGCAGGCCCAGCACATTCTGGATGCTGCCGGCCTCACTCGCTGGATCGACGACGAGGCCTTGATGGACACCGTCACCGCGATCTCGGGTTCGGCACCGGCATATTTCTTCGCGATGGTGGAAGCGCTGGAGGAAGCGGGCGTCGTCCAGGGCCTGCCCCGCGACACCGCCCGCGCTCTGGCGGCGCAAACCTGTTTCGGCGCCGGCCGCATGCTGATCGAGGGCGGCGAGAACCCCGCGGTACTGCGCCAGCGCGTGACCTCGCCGCACGGCACCACCCAGGCGGCACTGGAAAGCTTCAGCGCCGACGGGCTGCCACGCATCGTCGCGCGCGCGGTCGCCGCGGCCACCCGACGCGGCGCGGAACTCGCCGCCGAGTTGGACAAGCTGCCGTGAGCTACATGCTGAGCGCGCTGGCCATGCTGCTCGGGCTGGCGTTCGACGCCGTCGTCGTCCTGTTGTTGCTGCGCGTGGCAGCTGAAGCCTGCCGCGCCGACTTCAACAACCCGCTGAGCCAGTTCATCTACCGCACGACCAATCCGGTGCTGGCGCCGATCCGGCGCGTCGTGCCGAACTGGCGCCGGATCAACCTGGCCAGCCTGCTGCTGGCGTGGCTGGCGATGCTGCTCAAGACTCTGCTGCTGTTCGGTTTGCGGGGCATGATGCCGGCCGTGCCGGGCCTGCTGGTGCTGTCGCTGGCCGAACTGCTCGATTTCGCCTTGCTGTTCTACATCGTGGTGATCTTCGGCTGGTCATTGCTGAGCATGCTCTCTGCAGATCGCGGCCAGCCCTTGCTGCGTCTGGCCGCCAGCATCGTCGCCCCGCTGCTGCGGCCGCTCGACGGCAAGCTGGTACTCGGCCAGATCGATTTCGCGCCGATGGCGGCGATCATCGCGTTGTTCCTGGCGCGAATCCTGATTGCCGCGCCGCTATTGGACCTGGGGGCAAGGCTGGCGCTGGGCACCTGAGAACAGCCGTGGCCAACCATAGCAGTCCTGCACCAGTTCGAGCTGGCGGCCTCGGACCACCCCGATCTCGGCGAGCAACCGAAAGGCAGCAGTTTTTGGTTGCCTGCCCGCGGCCACGTACAATCCCCGCTTTACCTCCGACAAAGCATGCGCCTCGTGCGCGCCAGCGAGCGCCAACGTGATGGAAAAGAGTTTCGAACCAGCTCAGATCGAGTCGAAATGGTACGCACGCTGGGAAGCCAGCGGTGCGTTTCAGCCATCGGGTCAGGGCGAACCGTACTGCGTCCTGCTGCCGCCGCCGAACGTCACCGGCACGCTGCACATGGGCCACGCGTTCCAGCAGACGGTGATGGACATGCTGGTGCGCTACCAGCGCATGCGCGGCAAGAACACGCTGTGGCAAGTAGGTACCGATCACGCCGGCATTGCCACCCAGAAGATCGTGGAGAACCAGCTTGCGGTCGAAGGCAAGACGCGGCACGACCTGGGCCGCGATGCATTCGTCGAGCGCGTATGGAAGTGGAAGGAGGAATCCGGCTCCACCATCACCAACCAGATGCGCCGCATCGGTACCGCCGCGGACTGGACGCGCGAACGCTTCACCATGGACGAGGGCTTGTCCGCGGCGGTGCGCAAGGTATTCATCGACTGGTACCGCGCGGGGCTGATCTACCGTGGCAACCGGTTGGTGAACTGGGATCCGGCGCTGGGCACCGCAGTATCCGATCTTGAAGTGAACAACGTCGAACGCGACGGCCACATGTGGTCGATCCGCTACCCCGTCACCGGCAGCGAAGACAGCCTGGTGGTCGCCACCACTCGTCCGGAAACCATGCTCGGCGACGTGGCGGTCGCGGTGCATCCGGAAGACGAGCGTTACGCGCAGCTGGTCGGCAAGACGCTGACCCTGCCGTTGTCCGGCCGGCAGATCCCGGTCATCGCCGACGACTACGTCGACCGGGAATTCGGCACCGGCTGCGTGAAGATCACCCCGGCGCACGACTTCAACGACTACGCGATCGGCATGCGACACAAGCTGCCACTGATCACGATCTTCACACTCGACGCCAAGGTCAACGACGAAGCACCGGAAAAATACCGCGGCCTTGACCGCTATGACGCCCGCAAGGCGGTATTGGCGGACCTTGACGCCGCCGGTCTGCTGGTCGAAACCAAGGCGCACAAACTGCAGGTTCCGGTCAGTCAGCGCTCGGACGCGGTCATCGAGCCGATGCTGACCGACCAGTGGTTCGTCGACCTCACCTCCGAGGTGCAGGCCGACGGCCGCCCCGGCGGCCGCAAGGCGATCACCGAGCCGGCGTTGCAGGCGGTGCGCTCGGGCGAGATCAAGTTCGTGCCGGAGAGCTGGACCACGACTTATACGCAGTGGCTGGACAACATCCAGGACTGGTGCATCAGCCGCCAGTTGTGGTGGGGCCACCGCATCCCGGCGTGGTACGACGAGGCCGACAATATCTTCGTGGGCGAGGACGAGGCGGACGCGCGCGCACACGCCATCACCGCACCGGTAGGCGCAATGCGCCAGGATGAAGACGTATTGGACACCTGGTTCAGCTCGGCGCTGTGGCCATTCTCCACCCTGGGCTGGCCGGGCGATGGCCCGGTCAGGAACCAACACGGAGAAATCGTCGCGAACTGGGAACAGGACCAGATTTTCCTGCCCAGCGCGGTGCTGGTCACCGGTTTCGACATCATCTTCTTCTGGGTCGCGCGAATGGTGATGGCGACCAAATATTTCACCGGCCGGATCCCGTTCCACGAGGTCTATATCAACGCCATCGTACGCGATGCGGAAGGCCGGAAGATGTCCAAGTCCAAGGGCAATACGCTGGACCCGCTGGACCTGATCGACGGCATCGAACTCGTGCCGTTGCTGGAAAAATCGACAAAGTCGCTGCTGATTCCGCAGGTGCGCGCCAAGGTCGAAAAACGTATCCGCAAGGACTATCCCGACGGTATCCCGTCGATCGGTACCGACGCGTTGCGCTTCACCTTCGCCGCCCTGGCCAGCTACAGCCGCACGATCAACTTCGACATCAAACGTGCCGAAGGCTACAAGGCGTTCTGCAACAAGTTGTGGAACGCGGCGCGCTTCGTGTTGATGAACCTTGCATCCCCTCAGCCCTCGGGGGAGGGTGGCGCGCAGGCGCGGGGAGAGGGTTCGGGCGAAGCGCAGCATTCCGGCTCGCCCGTACCCTCTGCCCAACCCGTCTCCCGAGGGGAGAGGGCATCACAGCCCGCGACGGAGGCGGAGCGCTGGATCCTGACTCGGTTGAAACAAACACTGGCCGAGGTGGAGCAACACTTCACCACCTATCGCTTCGACCACCTGGCGCAGGCGCTGTATGAGTTCGTATGGAATGAATACTGCGACTGGTTTCTGGAGCTGTCCAAGCCGGCGCTCAACGGTGAGGATGCCGTGGCCGCCGCATCAACCCGCCATACCTTGCTGGTCGTGCTGGAAAGCGTGCTGCGCGCGCTGCATCCGATCATCCCGTTCATTACCGAGGAAATCTGGCAAGGAGTGGGGCCGAAGCTGGGCCTGACGGAAGCCAGCCTGATGGAACGACCGTGGCCGCGTGCCGGCGAGATCGTGGCTGACAATGCGGCGACTGCCGAGATCGAATGGTTCAAGAGCGTGCTCTCCGGCATCCGCAGAATTCGCTCGGAAATGAACATCCCGCCGGGCAAAACGATTCCACTGCTGTTCGCCGACGGCGACACCAACGATCGCGTACGGGTGGCCAAGTTTGCCACGCAGATCAGCTTTCTCGCCCGCACCGAAGCGCCGCAATGGATCGAAACCGGCGCCGACGAACCGGCGACGGCCGCCGCCGTGGTCGGCAGCTTGCGCGTATTGATTCCGCTCGCCGGACTGATCGACGGCGAGGCCGAAAAAGCGCGCCTGGCCAAGGAAATGAACCGCATCGACGTCGAGATCAGGAAGTGCGAAGGCAAGCTCGGAAACGCCAACTTCGTCGCCAACGCCCCCGCCGAAGTGGTCGCCCAGGAACGCCAACGCATCACCGACTGGAACATCACCCTGGCCGCCCTGCGCGAGCAAGCCCAAAAGCTCACCGCCAACCAGCCAAGGTAGGAGCCCGCTGGCTGGCGATGCTCTTTGACCTGGATTCGGGATTCGGGAATCGGAAAAGCAAGAGCTAAGGGCAAGGGCATCGCCCGCCATTGGGCTCCTACGGCATTTCCAGCACCATTACGATCGCGTCTTCACGGCCATTCTGCGCCGGGTAATAGCGTGGTCGTACACCGATCTGCTTGAAACCCACCGATTCGTACAGCGTTTTCGCCAATGAATTCGACGGGCGCACCTCGAGGAAGACCCGCCCGGCACGGTCCCACTTCGCAATATCGAGCAAACGCCCGAGCAGATGCCGACCCAGACTGCGGCCCCGATGTTCCGGGCCGATGCACAGGTTCAACAAGTGCGCCTCGCCCGCTCCGGTTGACAGGATGCCATAGCCGGCAACCGACTCGTCCACGCACAATACCCAACACGAATGGCCGGCTTTCACGCAGTCGCCGAAGATTCCCGGCGACCAGGGAAACTCATAGGAAAGTTTTTCCAGTGCGCTGACCGCGGGGAGATCATCCAGCCGCATGCCGCGCACCTGGATCAGCGGCTTGATCACCGCCACCATGATTCAGGCCGCTGCCGTGGTGAGGGCGCGGCGCAGGCTGCGCAGTGCGCTCCACAAACGGCGTTTCGCGGCAGCACTGCGCAGCACCAGGCCCGGCTCGTCCGCCAACACGATGAGCGCGCGGTTAATGACCGTCGCAGACAAGCTACGGCCCAGCGCATGCGCCTGTTCTTCGCCGAACACCAGGTAAGCCCTCGCCGCGGGTACGTCGACTGCCAATTGGCCCGCCCTCACATGCACGCGTGCGGCACGCGCCAGCCACGCACCGCCGGCGCTCAGCGCGCGCCCCAGCAAGTCCAGTTCGCGCGTGCTGCAATGTTCCGGCAGAACCACCACGCAGGCCACGTCGGCGCCGTTGGTCGCAGGCTCGACGTCAGGGGTTGGCGCGACCGCGGCTGCACGGCGCACCCACTGCGTCAACCCCAACGCCTGCAACACGCGGACCCGATGACCAGGGCTTGCGACCGCACGCGCATCGGTACTCATGTCAGCCGGCGCCGTCCCCGGCGCCGATGGGCAAGTCGTGCCCAAATCGTCCATATTGGCCCGGACAGCAGGTACAACGTGAAGCTCACCAGCAACACCCGGGCCGGCGCCAGGTACAGCAGCGCCAGCAACAGCACGGCCCCCACCATCCATGCAAACGGCACGCTGCCACGCTCCCCCATCGGCAACGATTTGAAGCTGAAGTAACGAAAGCGGCTGACCATCAGCAAGCCAGTGACCACCACGATCGCGGCACTGGCGAAGCACAGCTCACTGCCGGTCCAACCGGCTTTTTCCATGGTCCACACGAACGACATGTTCACCGCCGCCGCCGCCGGACTGGCCAGCCCCTGGAAATAACGCTTGTCGGCCACTCCCGCCTGGGTATTGAAACGGGCCAGCCGCAGCGCGGCGCAGGCCGCATAGATGAACGCGCTGGCCCAACCCAGCTTGCCCCACAGCGGTCCGACTTCGCTCAGCGCCGACAGCGACCATGTGTACATCACCAATGCAGGAGCCAGGCCGAAACTCACCAAGTCGGAAAGCGAGTCATACTGCACTCCGAATTCGCTCTGGGTGCCGGTCATGCGCGCCACCCGACCATCCATGCCATCCAGGATTGCCGCGAGAAACACTGCGATGGCCGCATCAATGAAATGACCGCTGATGCCGGAGATAATGGCATAGAAACCCGCAAACATCGCTGCCGTGGTGAACAGGTTCGGCAGCAAGTAAATGCCCCGGTGTCGGGGCGGGCGGACGGGCATGGATTCGTTCATGAACCAGGATCGTGACGGAATGCACGCAGTGTAAACCATCGCCTGCTTGAGTCCTGGCCGCCGGAGTGTTAACAAGAAGCGCCTACCTTTCCCTGATTTGGAGATTCCCCCCATGCACCGTCTGCTGATTGCCATGGCCCTGTTACTGCTGGCCCCGCTGGCCACTGCCCAGGTCTACAAATGGACCGATGCCAACGGCACCGTGCACTACTCCGAAGCACCGCCGACACAGGGCACCAAGTACACCAAGGTCACCACCACTGGCACGGCGGAACCGCTGTCGAATCCCGTCTCCCATGCCAATGCCGAAGGCAGCAGCGAAGACAGCAACGAGCCCAGGCCTGCACCCAGGACCGTCGCCGACACCCCGGCGAACCGCAAGTCGTTGTGCGATTCGCTGCAGTCCAACCTGGCCACTCTGCAGAGCAGCGGCCCCGTGGTCATGCAGAAGGACGGCAAGCCCAACGCGCTGGATGCGGCACAACGCAAGCAGCAGATCGACACCGCCCAGGCCCAGTACAACCAGTATTGCAAGGACAAGTAGTCGGCCGCGCATGTACTCCGGCGGCAGCGGCAGGTGGCTACAATAGGCGCTTTACTCCAACGCCGGAATTGCACGCATGCGCCTCAGCCAATTTCACCTGGCCACCGTCAAGGAAGTTCCCGCCGACGCCGAGATCGCCAGCCATCGGTTGATGCTGCGCGCGGGCATGATCCGCCGGCTGGCTTCCGGCCTGTACACCTGGAGCCCGCTGGGCCTGCGCGTGTTGCGCAAGGTCGAGCGCATCGTGCGCGAGGAAATGGACCGCGCCGGTGCGATCGAGCTGCTGATGCCCTCGATCCAGCCAAAAGAGCTGTGGGAGGAGACCGGTCGCTGGGAGAAATTCGGTGGCCAGTTGCTGAAGATCAAGGATCGCAAGCAACAGGAGTTTTGCTACGGACCGACGCATGAAGAGGTGATTACCGACTTCGCCCGCAACGAGCTGAAAAGCTACAAACAGCTGCCGATCAACTTCTACCAGATCCAGACCAAGTTCCGTGACGAGATCCGTCCGCGTTTCGGCGTGATGCGCGCGCGCGAATTCCTGATGAAGGACGCCTATTCGTTTCACCTGTCGCAGGAGTCGCTGGCCGAAACTTATGCCGTGATGTACCAGGCTTATGTGCGCATTTTCACCCGGCTTGGATTGACCTTTCGCGCGGTGCAGGCCGACACTGGCGCCATCGGTGGCAATGCCAGCCACGAATTCCAGGTGCTGGCTGATTCGGGCGAGGATGCCATTGCGTTCTCCGACGGGTCCGATTACGCCGCCAATCTGGAAAAGGCCGAAGCGCAGGCCCCCATGGGTAGCCGTCCAGCCACTACCGCCTCGCTGCAAAAGGTGGACACCCCGACCCAGAAAACCATCGCCGACGTCGCTCGATTCCTCGAGGTTTCGCCGCAACAATGCGTAAAAACCCTGCTGGTGCGCGGCGTCGACGGCCTGGTTGCACTATGCCTGCGTGGCGACCACGAGATCAACGAAGTCAAAGCCGCCAAGCTGGCCGAACTGCCCGGCGTATCGGTATTGGCCAGCGAGGAAGAAATCCTCGCCGCCTGCGGTACCCGCCCCGGCTTCATCGGCCCCGTCGGCCTGCCCGACTCGGTCCCGGTCATCGTCGACCGCGATGCGGCACTGCTGACCGACTTCGTTTGTGGTGGCAATGCCGGCGGTACGCATTACACCGGCGCGAACTGGGAGCGCGACGCCCGCATCAGCCGCATCGTGGACCTGCGCAACGTGGTCGAGGGTGATCTGTCGCCCGACGGTGAGGGGATCCTGCACCTTGCGCGCGGCATCGAGGTCGGCCATGTATTCCAGCTCGGCCAAAAATACGCCGAGGCGCTGGACGCCACCGTGGTCGACGAAGGCGGCAAGGCCAAGCTGATGACCATGGGTTGCTACGGCATCGGGATCAGCCGCATCGTCGCCGCGGCGATCGAGCAGCGTCACGATGCCGCCGGTATCATTTGGTCCGAGGCGATGGCCCCGTGGCGCGTGGTGGTGTGCGTGATCAACCCGAAAAACGCTTCTGCGGCGGTCAATGAGGCAGCCGAAGCCCTGTATCAGGCGTTGAACCAACGCGGCATCGAATCCCTGCTGGACGACCGCGGATTGCGTCCGGGCAGCATGTTTGCCGACATGGAGCTGATCGGTATCCCACATCGCGTGGTGGTGAGCGAACGGGGACTGGCCGCCGGCACACTCGAATATCGCGCCCGCGAGGAAAGCGAAAATCGCACGGTCAGCCAGGACGAACTGTTCGCAATGCTGGCCTGATTCACGCAGTTTCGGGTAATCGGATACCGACATATTCCGGCGAGTGCGATGGCTTGATAATCGTGCCAAATATGAACTCCGGCGTCTCGGAGGGACCAATTGTCTTTACAAATATTTGGCAAATCGGCGAGAATCACACACGAGTCAGCATTCAGTGCCTCCACATCGTCTCGATAATCGTGACGCGATATACATCCACCCCTCTTGGAGCCCATACATGGCCGTCGATATCAAGAACCTCAACCAGACCCAGCTCAATGACCTGATCAACAAGGCGCAGCAGCGCCAGGATGAGCTACGCAAGGAGAAGGTCGTCAAGCTGCGTCAGAAAGTCAACGCGCTGATCAAAGCCGAGGGTTATACCTTCGAGGATATTTTCGGCACGGCGCGCAAGGCCAAGCGCAGCGGCGGCAAGGTTCCGCCGAAATACCGCAACCCGGCCAATCCGGCGCAGACCTGGTCCGGCCGCGGCAAGCGTCCGCACTGGTTCAACGACGCGCTGAAAGCCGGCAAGAAGGAAAAGGATCTGACGATCTGATTGACGTCCACCGGGCGAAGAGAACGCCGGCTTCGAGCCGGCGTTTTTTTGTCTTCGCGGATTTCCTCTCCGCGCTCTTGCCAATGGCCGGCCATTCATTACCCGCCAACGAGACGAGGAACTGCTTCCCCTCGCCCTGGGGGCGAGCGGGCAAACGTGCCATGCAGGCTCACCACTGCCCCCATGAAGTGGCGTATGGACGTCTCGCCGCGGCTGCTTCCGTTCTATAGAGAGCGTCGCGGCGACACCAGCAATTCGCCGAACATCAATCCGGCGACCAGCGAAACCAGCAAGGTCAACAGCAACAAGGCCGTATCCATCCCCAGCGCGGTATTGCGATCGAGCAGGAAGGACATGCTCTGGAAGCCAACGCTGCCGGGCACCAGCAGGATAATGCCGGGTTCACGGATCACCGCCCCGGGGCGTCGTGCATAGCGCGCGTAGGCGTTGGCCATCGCGCTCAGCAGGAAGCCGCCGAGGAACACGCCGAATGCGGCGCCCGGCACCTCGCCCGAGATCTGTCCGCCCCAGCGCGTGGCGAGGTAGCCGACCACCACTGCGGCCATTACCACCAGCCAGTCGCGGCGGGCGGCGCGAAACAGGATGGCGAAACCGAACGCACCCAGCAGCAGCGCAGGGGTGTCCATCCAGCTGGGTAACGGCGGCAGCACATAATCGCGAGCATGGATACCCACCGCCGCACACAGTTGCGTCGCCGCCACGGTGCCAAAGATGAGTTTGAGCATGGTGGTCACCGCGCCGCCCATGCGCGCCACGCCGGAGACCAGATGCTGGCTGGAAAGCTCGCGCACCGCCGTGGTCAGCGACATGCCCGGCACCAACACGATCAGGCCCGCAAGTACGACCGCCTTGATCGCCAACGGCACCACAAAGGCGCTCACCACGATCGCGATGATGGTGGCCGCCATCGCGCTGACCGCCTCGCTGGCGATCGCCAACCGCGGTCGGCGCGCAGCCAGCACGGTGATGCTGCCGATGACCAGGCCGATGAACCCGGCGGTGATCAGATCCGGCCAGGAACTGTGCAGGAACAGAGCCACGATGCTGGCCGCAGACAGACCATAGCTGGCGATCACTGCCGCCTGCGCGCGCCGGCTCTCCGGCCGGCCCAGCTCGCGCAGGCGGTGAAAACCTTCATGCAGATCGAGATTACCGGTAATCACCAGGTCAGCGATGTTGTCGGCGGCGCACAGCCGCATGAGGTTCACGTCGCCCGGCGCCAGCCGCATCACCTGGGTGCTCTGCGCCACGCCCTCGTCGCCCTGGGCCAGATCGGCAAACGAGATGATGACGGCAGTGGGGCTGGACCACACGTCGGCGGCCAGGCCCATCCGTTGCGCCGCACCAGCGATCGCGATCTCCAGCCGCGGCGCAGTCGTACCATATTGGTGCAGCCGCCGCGCCAGTTCCAGCAGGAATGCGATGCGCGTATTCATCGCGACAGTCGCAAACGGCAGCGACATGGCCTCGCCCGGGTTCATGCGCTCGCGCGTACCTGCAGCGTGCTGCCATCGACGGCAATCACCTCGACCGTGCTGCCGACGGGCAGGTCCGGCCCGCTGACCAGCCACTGGCCGTCGCCCACGCGAGCTTTGCCGCGCCCGTTGACAATGGCTTCGATCAACTCATAGCGCTGACCGATCATCTGCTCCGCGCGCCGGTTGAGGCGCTCGCTGCCTGGCGCGCGCCGCTCCAGCTTAGGTCGCAGCCAACGCGCGTAAGCAAAGCAGGCCGCGAACGCGAGCAAACCGAACACGATCGCCTGAACCAGCAGGCTCATCGACGGCACGAGCCACAACAGCACACCCATCGCCGCCGCCGCCAGTCCGATCCACAACAGGAAATACCCCGGCACCAGCAGCTCACTTGCAATCAGCAGCAAGGCCAGGATCCACCACAGATAATGCGTAGCAAGTTGCCACATGGCCGACGACTCCCCGGGCTCAGCGCAGCGGCGGCTGTGCTGCCGCCAGCGATTTTTGTTGCTGGCCCAGCGATTCCTTGGCCAGCTCGGCGATGCCGGCCATCGCGCCGATCACACCGGTCGCCTCGATCGGCAACAGCAGCATCTTCTGGTTGGGCGAGTGGGCCATTTCCTTCAGCGCCTCGATGTAGTTGTTGGCGACAAAATAGTTCAGGGCGTTGACGTTGCCGCTGGCGATTGCCTCGGACACCATGGTGGTGGCCTTGGCCTCGGCCTCGGCGGTGCGCTCGCGCGCCTCGGCGGCGCGGAACGCGGCCTCCTTCTCGCCCTCGGCGGACAGGATCACCGACTGCTTCTCGCCCTCGGCCTTGAGGATCGCTGCCTGGCGGAAGCCCTCGGCGTCCAGGATGTTGGCGCGCTTCTCGCGCTCGGCCTTCATCTGTCGCGCCATTGCGTCAATCAGGTCGCGTGGCGGGGCGATGTCCTTGATCTCGATGCGGTTGACCTTGACGCCCCACGGGTGGGTCGCCTCGTCCACCACGCGCAGCAGCCGCGCGTTGATTTCGTCGCGCTTGCTCAGGGATTCGTCCAGGTCCATCGAACCGAGCACGGTACGGATATTGGTCATTACCAGCGCCAGCGACGCCTGCTCAAGGTTCGACACCTCGTACGCGGCCTTGGAGGCATCCAGCACCTGGTAGAACACCACGCCATCGACCTTCACCACCGCGTTGTCCTTGGTGATCACGTCCTGGCTGGGCACGTCCAGCACCTGCTCCATCATGTTGATCTTGCGCCCGACCGCCTGGTAGACCGGAATCAGGAAATGCAGGCCCGGGCTCAGCGTCGCGGTGTATTTGCCGAACGTCTCCACCGTCCACTCGAAGCCCTGCGGCACGATGCGCACCAGCTTGACGATCGCCACCACCACCAGAAAAACGACGACCAGCGCAAGAATCTGTCCCACGGCACTTCCCCTTGTCCCTGAATGAAGTCCGCAGTATAGGCGAGTGGGCGCCGGTCAAGCAGCGGCCTTTCGCAGCACGGATGGCCACCACAAGTCACGGCCATTCAGGTTGTCGGCCGCCGCCGCGTACCATGACGTCACCGCCGCTCGAGTACACACCGGATGTGAAACTGCTGATTCCGGACACGGCCGTTGTCATCGTCGCGTAACATGGTCGTGCTGCAATAGCGTGCGTAATCATCGGACGGCACATGCAAAAGCGCATTCTCATCATTGAAGACGAAGCCCCGATCCGCGACATGGTGGCGTTCGCGCTGCGCAAGGCGGACATGTTGCCGGTAACCGCCGCCGACGCCGGAGCAGCGCAGCTGGCCATCGCCGAGTCGATTCCCGACCTCATCCTGCTCGACTGGATGTTGCCCGGCATCAGCGGCATGGATCTGGCGCGACGTCTGCGCAAGGACGAACTGACCCGCGAGCTGCCGATCATCATGCTCACCGCGCGCGGTGAGGAAACCGATCGCATTGCCGGCCTCGATGCCGGCGTCGACGACTACGT
>CAJDTN010000008.1_pt1 | contig 54949 bp, 45 predicted proteins | sample 7389801 | NCBI WGS metagenome assembly CAJDTN01 (sample SAMEA7055653, study PRJEB34461) | soil metagenome | biome: terrestrial ecosystem; feature: Peninsula; material: soil | place: Antarctica | collected 2016
CAGCGTGAATCACGTCAGCGTCAACGTCCGCAACGTCTACAACAAGACGGTGATCAACAACACCACGATCATCAACAACCGCCGCACCAGCTACAACGGCGGACCGCGCGGGACCGGGGCGCGCGCCACCCCGCAGGAGCGCAGCTGGGAACGCGAGCAGCGCCATGGCCCGGTAGCGGCGCAACTGCAGCAGCGCAACATGGCCAGCCGCACGCCGTCGCTGCGCGCTTCGGCAAACCACGGCGCGCCACCGATTGCCGCCACTGCACGGGCCGGCGCCTTCCGCGGCCATGACACGGTCGCCGCGCACGGCGCGCCGACCGCGATGTCCGCGTCGGCAGCGCGTGATTCGCGCGACGCACCGCGCGCCGCAACCATGCGCAACGACGGCGCCATGCGTTCAGCAAGCTTCGCGCACCACGAGGGGCAATCGATGCGTTCGACCAATGCGGGTCGATACAACGCTCCGGCACAACAGCGCGCTTACGCCCGGCCTGACGAGAGCCATCCCGCGTCGCGTGAATCGCGGGCCGTTCGCGGCACCGAATACCGACCGCAAAATGTCGGCGCCACACGCTACCAGCCGCAGGCTCCTCGCCAGGCACGCAACGACGCGCGCGGGAACTACCAACCATCGAATGATCGTCCCGCCGCAGCCCGCGCTTCCGCGTCGCGCGGTCATGCCGCGCCGGCAGAGCAACGGGAACACCGGGAACACGGTGACGACAAACATCACCGCTGACCGCCACGCCGCATGAGAACCCCAGGCCCGCCATCGAGCGAGCCTGGGATCTTTGGCCTGTGCCACATCGAATCGCTTCGGCAGCTGGAGGTTCAAGGCAGCCAGCAAGATCAATGGACCAGCGCTACCACCTGACGAATCTGATCGCGGGCTTGCTTCGATCAGAAGGTGTAGTTGATCGAGGTACCGACACCCCAGTCCGGGCTGCCGTCGGTCATGCCGCCGGTGGCCTGGCCCTGCAACCGGAAGCGGTCGTTGAACTTGTGCGCCCAATAGGCCGTGACCTGGTCCTGGGCTGCGCCGCCGGCGGCGATCCGCTGCCGGTAGTTGTAAGCCACGCCCACGTTGTCGCTGACCGCGATGTGGTAGTCCATGCCGGCGTTGGCGTGGATGCCGTTGTCGAGCTTGATGTACGGCGAGCTGCCGTAGTTCGTCCAGCCGACACCGCCGAACGGCGTCCATTTGCCGAGGGTCTTGTACGTATCCAGCGAGACGGCGTAATCGTTCGCGCCGGTACCCAGGCTCTGGTTGACGTCAGCCGTGCCGAATTTGACCTTGCCGGTGGCGATCAGGCCGAAGCTGCGGTCGTCACTGGAGAACAGGCGATAGCCGGCCGAAGCCACCACGTCGCCAGCGCCGGAGGCCGAACTGCTGGTCGGCAATGCGCCGCCGCTGGCCGGCGATCCACCGCCACCGAGCAGTTGGTCGAGACCGCGGCCGAGCGGATTGGTGTTGTCCACCGGACCGGTGCCTGGAATGACGTTGCCCGAACCACGAACGTGGACATAGGGGATGGACAGGCCAAACGTCCAGCGATCGCTCTGATAGGTCGCCGTGAACGGAGCCGACCAGATCTCGGTGGTGACGTCGGTGCCATAGTTGCCGCGGCTGTAATTGGCACCGGTGCCGATGCTGAAGCCGTCGGTCGCGTGTGCCGCCGGCCGACCGCCCGGACTTGCCGGGCGGCGATCGGGACGCCGATGGATCAGTGCTGCTGGGCGTTCAGATCGGCACCGGCGCTGCCATCGGCCTGCGCTGATGCGGAGACGCCGTTGCGCGCCGAGCCGTGTGCGCCCGCCTGACCGCTGGCGTTGCCCGAACCATCGGCAGCGGATGCCGTACCCGTCACCGGCAGGCCGCTCGCGCCGGTGGTCCCGACAGCGTCGTTACTTGCCTTCCCACTCGCCGCGCCCGAGCCCGACAGGTCGACCGACATGTCCTTGCTGCTGCGGATGCCATCGCTCACCGGAGAGACCAGATCGGTCTTCGCGGCGCTGGCGCTATCTGATTGCTGATTCGCGCTACCCGAATCGATAGCGGCAGAGTGCGACGCGCTACCGGCCACGCTGGTGGCAAGCGACGAGGCCGTCGTGGCTGACTGCACGCCGCTGGCCGCAGTTCCCTGGGCGGCATGGGCCGCTCCTTGCACGCTGCCAGTCACCTGGCCGGCCGCGCCCTGCGCCCGGTTCGCGGCTCCAGCAGCACTGCTCCTGATGGTCGAGGCCCCCGACTGGACCTGACCGAGTGCCTGGCCCGCCGCGTTGGATGCCACATTGCGGGCAGCATCGGTATCGGCGGCGCCGGCGGCGGAACTGCCCAGACCGGCCGCGCCATTCAGGGCGGCGTTGCTGTCCTGTCCGGCAGTGACGCCGGTGGCTCCCGTGAGTTGGGCAGCGGTGGCAGCGGTGGCCGAGCCGTTCGCCTGGCCAGCGGCATGTGTGGCGGTGCCCGTCGCCGACGCGACAGTCGAAGTGGCGCGACTGCCCAGACGTTCGGCGCGACCCTGTACACCCGTCTTGCTGACGTCAGGAGCATTGATGCCGCCGGCGCCATGCGCCGAACCGCCGATCTGACCCATGGCGGAGTTCATCGGGCCGATCAGCCCACCGCTGACGCCGCCACCGAGGCCACCACCACCCAGCACCTGGGCGTGGACGGGGACCATCAGTACCAGCGCGAACGCACTGGCGATCAGGGTCAGGTTGAGAGACTTGTGATTGAGAGTCTTGTTGCTCATGGGGAACCTCCTGCCGGCGGTGAATCCGCGGCTTGCAAGGTCCATTACGTCCCGGCCCCCGGGATCCTTCCATCGCTCCCGGTGGTGTTTGGATACCGTTCAGATTCAGGGCGACAACAACCCATAGCCATAGCGCGAGTCACGGCCAGGCGCGCCCAGATCACGTGTCTGGGCAGCCAGACGCTGGAGCACCTCAGCCGCCGCACCCATGTGTGGTGCATCCAGCAACTGCGCTGCCCTGCGCGCCACGATCGGCGCCGCGAACGAGGTGCCGCGCAGCGCACGGCGTCCGCGGCCGACCACCCCCGAGGCGCAGAACGCGACCTGCTCACCACTGCCGGACTCCGGCAGGATGCGGTCGTGCGCGTCGACGCCGCTGACGCCGATCACGCCCGGGTAGGCCAATCATCGCCTGCACCGCGCGTGCGAGTACCGGGTTGTCGGGACCGACCAGGCTGATATTGATCACCGATACGCGCTCGCGCGCCATCCATGCAAGCGCGTCGATCAGATTAGAGGTGGCTCCGCCCACCGCATCCCCACACCACAGGTCCGCGGCATACAGCGTGTCGGCATCGCCGTCGACCAGGCGCGCAGCCACCGCCGTACCGTGCCTCGATTCGGTGGGCTTGGCGCAGCCGTGATCTTCGATACGCGCGCGCACCAGCGCCGGGTCGGACGGATCCACGCCACCATCGATCAATCCCACGCGGCGCGGCGCACCGGCGGATGGCCCGCCGGCCGCCGGCCTGGCTTCGACCACATCGCCCGCGCCGGCCGGCAGATACAGGTGCTGATAGGCAAACACCGCCTTCGGCGCCGCCTCTTGCAGTACGCGCATGGCCCTGGCTTCGCTGCGCCCGCGGGTATCGCGCAGGATCACCACGTCCAGGCCCAGTGCCGCATCGGCGGACGCACGGCGATCCGTGGTAAACCCCTGCGCCTGCAAGGCGGTCTGTTGTTCTGCCGTCAGGTCCATCGCAAGGAATTCGCCACGCAGCACCGGTTCGCCGCGGGGATCGACCGCCACGCGCCTGGGTCGTTCACGCACCAGCGCATTGATCAGCAACCGTCGGGGCAGCGCGCGCGTTGCGCGCAGCAGGTCGTCGACACGCGGCAGCGACGGCTCGCTCGGCAAGCCGGGCAAGCCCACGCCGGGGACCTGCGCGCCGGGCAACCCCGGCACCGGACCGAGCACCTGCGCCCGCGCCGGAGTCGCATCGAGCACCGCGAGGGCGACGGCAAGCAACGGGACAAGCACGGAAAAGAGGCGCTGCATCGGCATGGCAAACCGGGTCGGGAGCGAGGAGTCCAAATGCTAGCATTGGTCATCTTTATGCTCACGAACCGGGTCGTGGCAGGTGAGGGAAGGATTCATCCTGTTCAAACGTAGTGGATAAGGTGAATACGTGGATCCGAGCCAAGCTGTGCGTGAAGGATTGATTCCGCTGCTCCCGCGCCTGCGCCGTCTGGCGCGGGCGCTGGCCGGACAGGTCGCCGATGCAGATGACCTGGTGCAGATCGTGCTGGAGCGCGCGCTCACCCGGGCCACCCAGTGGCGGCCGGATGCCGCCCTGGACAAGTGGGTGTTCGCGATTGCGCGCAATGCGTGGCGGGATGAACTGCGCGCGCGCGGGCGCTCTCACAACCTGTTCGCGCCGGAGGAAGCCGGCGCCAGTACCGCCGACGGCGCCAGCGCACCGGTGCAGAAACTCGAGCTGGCGGCGGCGCTGGCAACCTTGCCGCCAGACCATCGCGAAGTGGTGGCCCTGGTACTGGTCGAGGGCTTGTCCTACAGCGAGGCCGCCGAGTTGCTGGAGGTCCCGGTGGGCACCGTCACCAGCCGTCTGGCGCGCGCCCGTGCCGCCCTGCAGGCCCACCTTGGAAACGAAGCATGAACCCGATCGACGACATTACCCTGCAAGCCTATGTAGATGGCGAGCTCGACGCGGCGAGCAACGCGCGCATCGACGCCGCGTCGGCGCGAGACGATCTGCTCGCCCGCCGCGTGCACAACGCGCGTGCACTGCGCGCACAGCTGAAGGCCGCATTCGACCCGGTACTCGAGGAACCGGTGCCCGTACATCTGACCGCGCTTTTGCAAGCGGAGTCGCCGAAAGCGGCGATGTGGGCTGCGCCGCTCGCCACGACCGCACGCAGCCGCGGATTTGGCGCGGATCGGCACCGCGTGCGGCGGCGCTGGTTTGTCCCGGCGGCCGCCGTGGCCGCCTCGATCGCCGTACTGACGGTGGCGATCTGGTGGAAGGGCAGCGGCGATCTGGTGCGCGTGCAGGATGGCCAGCAGTTTGCCGCGGGGGTCTTGTCCCAAACGCTTGATCAGACGCTGGCCAGCGAACCCGATCCGCGCGCAGCCATCACCATCGGCCTGACATTCCGCGGTGCCGACGGCCACATTTGCCGCACCTTCGTTGCACACGCAAAACCGGCCATGGCCGGCCTTGCCTGCCACGGGCACGCCGGCTGGTCGCTGCCTGCGCTCAGCACAGGTGGCGAACCCAAAGGCGGCGACTTGCAGCAGGCCGCCAGTGCGTTGCCGCCCGAGGTGCAGGCAGCGGTCGATGCGCGCCTCCGTGGCGATGCCTTCAATGCGCAGCAAGAGCGCGCCGCGCGCGACGCCGGGTGGCACTGACCCCTCGGAAGATCCGCGATCGGCTTCTGTTCGAGCGCCGGAAATACGCCTGGCAGGACCGCTGACGGCGGCAAATCCGGCAGTGGTATCAAAGCCCTGTTGCGTGGGCCGGACCGTGACTGGCGCGACCTCGAGCGACGGACTTTCGCCCCGAAGCGCGGGGCGGGTGTTCGCTTGCAACGCCATGTATCGCTGGGCGGCTGTACCAGAGCAGGCGGACATCAGCGGAACAGCGGCGACTCGCGCCGGGCAGGAGTAGGCTTGAATGCCCCCTCGGGAGACACCCATCATGCCCCGTCGCACCTGCAAACTCTTGCTCGTCCTGGCTAGCGCGCTGCTGCTGCCAGGTTTCGCCAGCGCCGCCACGCCCCCCGCCGCCAGCATCACGGCGCAGCTGCAAAAGGCCGCGGATGGTTCCTGGCGCTCCGCTGCGAACAAGGCGCGCGACCGTTATCGCCACCCGGTCGAGACCTTGCAGTTCTTCGGCATCAAGCCCGACATGACCGTGATCGAGCTTGATGCCGGTGGCGGCTGGTACACCGAAATCCTGGCGCCGTTCCTGGCCGACCACGGCCATCTGATCGAAGCCGGCTCACCCAAATTCGCCGACAAGATCAAGGCCAATCCGGCGGTGTTCGGGCATATCGAAAAAGTCGTGCCGTTCACGCCGCCACTGCAGCTCAACCTGGGCACCGCAAATTCCGCCGACATGGTGCTGACCTTCCGCAACGCCCACGACTGGCTCAACCGCAGCCCCGACACGCTGACCGCCGCGTTCAAGTCGGTGTATGACGTGCTCAAGCGCGGTGGCGTGTTTGGCGTGGTCGAGCACCGCGCCAAGCCGTTCGCCGACGCGGCGGAAAGTGCCAAATTGCTGCACCGCATCCCCGAGGACTACCTGATCGCGCTGGCCCTGAAAACCGGCTTTCGTCTCGACGGCGTATCGCAGATCAACGCCAATCCGAACGACCCCGAAGACATCAACGTGCACCGCCTGCCGCCGGATCTGGCCGGCCCCGACAGCGAGCACGCGAAGTTGAAAACGGTGGGCGAATCGGACCGGATGACGTTGCGTTTCGTGAAGCCGTGAGCTGGCTGGACGACCGGAGCGTCCGTGCCCAGGCAGAAGCCGAAGCAAGCCTGGCGGCCGCACGACCACCGCCGACATATCTGGATGACACAGGCTCGCTCAATGCCCGCTTGAGCTCGCCGTCGCGGGCGGCGGTTGGCGCGGCAGCGGCAACCCTGACTGTTGGCACAGCGCGGCACGGCGCGGGTCGTGCTGGCAGGCGAGCAGGAAAGGGTCCATGAGCGGGCGCGAAGACAGGACGCTGACGCCACCGGTGAAATTCGGATCGTGCTGGCGCCAGGCGCGTTGCAGCCACGCGAACACGGCGCCGGGTTGCTTGCGCAACGCGTACAGGTCGGCGACGAAACACGGCTGGTCATCGCCGTTGCCGGCGATGTAATCGCGCAGGGCCGCATCGGCCTGCTGGTGATCGGGGCCGATCTGCCGTGCCATCGGCTGTATCCGCGGTCGTGCCGGCGGATCGGTTTCCAATGGGGCGTCGCGCAACGCGGCTGCCGCATCGCCACGCAGGATGTCGATCTGCACGAAGGTCGCATACAGCACCGGATAATCGGGCTGCTAGGCCAGTGCCTTGCGGGTCGCCTGTTCGGCGGCATCGAGCTGACCTTGCCCCAACAGGATGCTTGCCAGGCTGGCGTAGAAGTTGGTGCGCAGCGGATCGGTGGCGATGGTGTTGCGATACAGCTCGGCCGCCGGCAACTGCTGCCTCCCCACCGCCAGGCGGCCCTGTGCATACGCCGTCGAGGCAAAAGCCAGCCAGAATGGGAAGCCGACGATGGCGGCAACCAGGAACCAGTGGGCAAGCCAGTCCGGCAACCGCGCGACCGGCGCCAGTTGCGCGATGCCCTGCGCCAGCACCCAGGCGCCTGCGGCATACAGTCCATCCGCGCGCAGCACGTTGCGGCGCTTCAGTTCGGCAATAAACGTTCCTGCATTCCAACTCGTTCCCCGGTGCGAAGGCGCAGCGCTCGCTCTGCAGCTTCGATTCCGCGGGGGTTGGCGCGGAAGTTGCGGGACATGGCCAGATCAGGACGGACGCAAGAAGCCATCCGACGAAGATTGGCGCGAGCGCAGACCGCGCGGCCTGCGCAAATGCCCAGCGAGGTCGCATAGCCCTGTTTCTGCCCGGCCGCCACGTGTCCCGATCCATGAGCGCGACCCGATGAACAGGTCTCCACTGGGCCTGTTGCCCCCGGCCCACACCGAACAGCCCCGTGTCGCCGGGCTGCGCCCTCGCCGTGTTCGCGCCCGGTTTCGCCACTATCATTGCTGTCGACACCACGTTCGACCCGCACATCAATGACTGTATATTCGGAAAAGTTGCGCTCTACGCGGACGAAGTCGAACTTGCTGCCACCTACAACCTGGTTCGCCAGCAATCCACACCGGGGGGTTTGATGATCGAGCTGGAAATCCAGACCCTGTCGGAACGACGGGAGGGTCTGCTCATCGAGATCGGCCGTTTTGCTATCGCGAACGGTTTCACCTTGCAACGGCAACGTTTGATCCAGGATCCGCACGGCATCTTGTTGACAATGGTGGTACGCGGACCGGCGCGCAAGAAGCGCGCCCTGAAGTCGGCGCTGGAGGCCTACGAGCGCATCATCAGCTTCGAGCTCTCGCCCTATGTCGAGGGCGCGCAGAAACCCCATTTCGCGGCCTCGCGCCCGATGCCGGACTACGTCCCGGCGGCCATGCCGGAACCGGAGCCCGTTGCCGAAGTCGCGGTAGCGGCCACCCCGATGATCGCGACAACGCCGACCACGGCCAACGTAACGTTTGACGAGATTGCACCCGCCAGGCTGACCCACGCGCCGGCGCCAATACCGACTCCCATGCCTGTGGCAATACTGGAACTCGCGGCCAGGTCGCTACCGGAATCACCGCTCGAATTCGAGTTCATTCTGCCCGAACCAAAACGCGCGCAACCCGCCCCGCCGCAGGTGGACGAACCGTTTGTCGAACTGGTCCCGCTCGAACCCGACCAGGCCGCCATCGCCAAGGTGCTCTCGAAGCTGGACGCCGAATACCCGCAGATCATGCCGCGGTTGTTGACACTGGCACGCTCAATTCCCGAAGGCGCGCGCGAACCATCGCTGCGGCTGGCAGGACAGCGCGTCGGCCGTTGGGTGTTCGAGCGCGAACATGCGCAAGCCGGCAAGCTCGATCTGAACGATGCCATCGAGCAAATCGGCGTGCCGGCCCTGAGCGCGCTCGTGGAAGTCGAACAGGACGGTAGCCAGTTGCGCATCCGCAACAGTCCCTTGTGCACCGAAGTCGGTCATTCCGGCTGCGCGCTTTTCAGCGGCTTCCTGGAAGGCGTGCTGGGTCCCGCGCTCGCGTCGAACGAAGTCACGATATTCGCCGTGTGCTGCTGCAGCTACGGGGCGGACGACTGTGTGTTGGCGCTGTCGGCTTGAGTGGTTTGCGCTGCCGCCGCTTCGCACTACATGATGAAATCCAAAACAGAGCTTTCGTGCGCCCACGGCGCCCGGGTCACCTTATCTCTTGCGTGGCCACGAGAAAGATAACCACTGCGCCGCAAGAGCGGCTCGAACGGCAAAGCCGGCCCGAAGGGCGGAGGGCAGGATGCTCTCGCCATGCCCGACAAGTCCGTGAGCCGAAGCCGGGCTTTCCGACAGGACGCCTGTCCTGGCGAAAGGGAGTCGACATCCCTGTCGACTCCTGCTTCGTGGCCGACCGTTCCCGCGCCACTGCCGCACAGAAGCCCCGGGTGCAGACTGCACGCGCGAACCTGACAGGCAGCCCGCGTGAACTCGTGGATAACTGGCGACTAAGCCAACCAGGACAGCCTGCGTGTGACAGCGGGTTCTAGAAATACGGCGCCGCGACGATTGCCAAACTTTCCCCGAACACGAGTGCGGCGCCTTCATTGCGTATGGCTTCTGATACATGGGTCGATCGCATTTGCCCCACAAACGCGTCATTGTGACGCCTCGGGCATGCAACCAGACGGCCACATTGCTTCATCGTGTGGCCTCATCGGGTCAACTTGGCTCACTATCGGGGTCGCCACCTACTTACGTTCCCATGCCCAGCTTTTCTGCCGCTTTCAGTGATTCTCAGGGCCTGCCGCGAGCTGGGCAGCCACCGGCCGTTCCTCGCGTATTGCTCAAAGTAAGCGGTCTGAGCTTCCGCGTTGAAGCGCGTATCCTCTGGCAGGGATTCGAACTGACACTGCGCGCCGGTGAGCGCCTCGGCATAACCGGACCATCCGGCAGTGGCAAGACCCTGCTTCTGCGCACGTTGGCGGGGCTGGAACCGCTGCAGTCCGGTGAGCTCGTGTTCGAGGGTCGCGCGCTATCTCACTGGACAATGCCGGCCTACCGCGCACGCGTGGTGTATGTGCCACAGCGACCGGCTTGGCGCGAAGGCACCGTGGAAGCTGCGCTGCGCGCGCCGTTCGCTTTTCACGCGCAGCGCAAGCGCGAATTTCCGGACGGGCAGGCGCGTGAGCTGTTGCGTGGGACGGGACGTGACGAGAGCTTTCTCCACCAGCGCACTGAACGATTGTCCGGGGGCGAGGCACAAATCGTCGCCGTGGTGCGCTCGCTGCTGGTGGCGCCCAGCGTGTTGCTGCTTGATGAACCCACCGCGTCGCTCGACAGCGCGACCGTCCGCGCAATCGAGGATCTGATCATGCACTGGGTCAGCGCGTCACCTGATCGTGCGTACATCTGGACGAGCCACGACCGTCCACAACAGGAACGGATTGCCGATCGCCTGCTTGCGCTCGGGCCCGCGTCGTGAATACCGATTACCTGAGTCTCAGCAACGCGCAGTTGGCGACGGCCGCCACACTGATACTCGTCAACGTGGGGATCTCGGTCTGGCTTCGCCTGGGACTGGCGAAAACCCTGCTGGTGGCCAGCGTACGCATGGTGGTTCAGCTGATCCTGGTTGGATTCATCCTGCAATCGGTGTTCGAGCTGGAGACTCCACTGCCGGTAGTCGGCATCGGCCTGGTCATGTCGGCATTGGCCGGCATCGCTGCGGTGCGCCGCACCGGGCGGCGCTTTGCTGGCGTCTATCGAGACAGCATGATCACCATCCTGGGCTCGGCGTTCGTGGTTACGGGTGCCGGCGTCCTCGGCATCGTCGATGTCTCACCGTGGTATGCGCCGCAGTACACCATCCCGCTGCTGGGCATGGTATTGGGGAACATTCTGAGTGGCGTCTCGCTGGCGCTGGATCGTTTCATGGAAGGCATCGCGCGGGAGGCCGACATCATCGAGAATGACCTCGCGCTGGGCGCCACGCGCTGGGAAGCAGCTCACCCGCTGATCCGCACCAGCCTGCGGACCGGCATGATTCCGACCATCAACGCCATGATGGTGATGGGCGTGGTCAGCCTGCCGGGCATGATGACCGGCCAGCTTCTGGCAGGCGCAGCGCCAGCCGACGCCGTGCGCTACCAGATCGTGATCATGTTCATGATCGCAGCCGCCACCGCACTGGGTACGCTCGGCGTGATTTTGCTGGCATTTCGGCGACTGTTCAATGATCGACACCAATTGTGTGCTGGCCTCCTGAGCACCAGCGAGCGGGGTGCGACGAAATGGTAAGGCATCGCCTGAAAGATCAGCATATCGCGAGCATGCGGTGCGGCGGTTTCGTCGATGTCGCGGGTCTTCACGATGCCGCATTTCTCCGGTGTTGCCGCCGAATTTTCCAAGACGGATAGTCGTGGATGACGGCTTCTGGCCGGGGGCTACCCCTACCCTTGCGGCGCCGACCGCGACTGAGCAAGCTGCGGAGTGCAAAGGTCGGCCGGTTCGGGTCATTCACGCCGGTCCACCTTGAGGAACCCCGGCCCCCAACGAGCGTCTGGCAAGAGCGTCACCGTCAACACGTAAAGCCTGCTGAAGCAGACCACTGGTGGAACGCACGTCAACAATTCACGGCTACACGATGGCATCTCGTGGACGGGATTCGCGGAGTCTCGATGCGACGTTTGGCTCAACTATTTGTCATCGCGCTGTGCGCACTGCTGGTCGGCACGTCACGTCGCGCCGCAGGGCCACCGTTCCTGACCGACGACCCCACGCCGGTGGATTTTGGTCACAACGAATGCTACGTGTTCGGAACGCTCGATCACGCTGGCGGCACCAGCGTGATTGCGGGTCCTGCCATTGAATACAACCGTGGCATCTTGCCGAACACGCAGTTCCACATCGGCGTGCCGTTGGCGTGGAACGTGCCGGCACACGGCAACGTCGCGACCGGCATCGGGGACGTCGAGTCGGGCATCAAGTACCGTTTTGTGGACACAATCGACGGCAGCCTGCAATTTGGCATGTTCCCGATGGCGGAAACCGCCACTGGCAGCGCGCGACGAGGTCTCGGCAACGGCCGGACCTGGTATCGGTTGCCGCTGTGGGTGCAAAAGAGCGAAGGCTCGTGGACTTTCGATGGCGGTGCCGGCGTGATCATCAATCCTGCGGTGGGGATGAAAGACGCTCCCTTTGGCGGCGTGCTGGCGCAATATACGTTCAGCCCACGCTGGACACTCGGCGCCGAGGTGTTCCGACAGAACGCGCTGGCCGCAGACCAGCCGGGTTATACGCTGTTGAACGCGGGTGGCTACCTCAACTTTTCGCAATACTTCAGCCTGTTGTTCTCCGCTGGAGCCAGCGTAGCGGGCGCACGCCATGCCGTAGGCTATCTCGGCTTGTACTGGACCTGGGGCTCCTCTGGAACCAGCGGCCCAACCTCCTCACGCGGCAACTTTCCCGATCCATATCCTCAAGGAGGCAGGCCCTGACAATTCGTGTGCCGCTGCCTAACGTCGACGAGCACCGTGTCCTCAGCTATGGCCGCAACAGTCGCAATTGATGGCGGATTCAACCGGTCGATGGCTCGCTGCTCTACCCGAGTCCGGCTCACCGACTTGCCACCAGTGGATGGGCGGCAAGCGCCAAGCGGGGTGGCCTTTCCTTTACTCCGGGTATCCTGCCCTACGCCCTTCGGGCCAGCTTCGCTGCTCGCGCTGCTCCGGCAGCGCAGCGGGTCACCTTTCTCTTGGCTACATGTTTAGACCACAGAGATGGGTGACTCGAGCGCCGCAGGCGCACGAAAGCTCCTGCTCTGATCAAGCCACACCGTGAACTCAATGCTGCGAGTCACACCCGCAACACCAACTTCCCCCGATGACTCCCATCAAACAACCGGTTCAACACCACCGGTGCGTTCTCCAGCCCTTCGGCGACGGTCTCCTCGGTCTTGATCTTGCCTTCGCGAATCCACTCGCCGAGCGCACCCACCGCCTCGCGCGTCTTCGTGTAATCCAGCACCAGAAAGCCTCGCATGCTGAGGCGCTTCATGATGAACGGACCGAAGTCATCGCTGGGGCGTTCGTCGGCGTTGTAGCCGGAGATCAAGCCACACAGCGCCACGCGCCCGCCAATTACCATGCGTGACAGCACCGTGCGCATCACCTCGCCACCGACGTTCTCGAAGTTGACGTGTACGCCGTCAGGCGTGGCGGCCTTGAGTTGCTGCCGGAAGTCGTCGGCCTTGTAGTTGACGCCGACATCGAAGCCGAGATCGTCGACCAGGTAGCGACATTTCTCCGCGCCACCGGCGATGCCGACGACGCGGGCACCACGGATCTTGCCGATCTGCCCGGCGATCGAGCCGACCGAACCGGCAGCAGCGGAGACGACCAGAGTCTCGCCGGGTTGCACCGGGGCGATGTCGGTCATGCCGTAGTAGGCGGTGACGCCGTTCATGCCGGCGGCGCCGAGCAGGGTGGGCAAGGGAATGCCTGGGTCGGCCGGCAGGCGCACGTAGCCCGTGGCACCCTCGCGCAGCACGAAGTAGTCCTGCCAGCCAGTGATGCCTTGCACCAGATCGCCTTCGGCGTAGTGCGAGGAACGGGATGCCACCACGCGACCGAGACCAATCGCGCGCATGACCTCGCCGATCGCCACCGGCGCCAGATACTGCGGGATGTCGCGCATCCACACGCGATTGGTGGGGTCCATCGAGATGTACAGCGTGCGCAACAGCACCTCGCCGTCTTTCAGGTTGGGCACCGCTTTCTCAACGAGGTCAAAGTTGTCGCGACTGACCAGGCCTTTGGGGCGGGATTTCAGGCGGAGTTGGCGATTGGTCAGGAGCATGGAGGAGGGTCCGGTTTTCAGTTTTCAGTTTTCAGTTTTCAGGATTCGGGATTCGGGATTCGGGGCGCCGAAAACTGAACACCGATCACCCGCCTCACTTTAATACCCATGCCATCTTCGAAATCACACCGACAAATACCCGCCGTCGACGTTGATCGCCGCGCCGGTGGTGTAGGACGAAGCGGTCGACGCCAGGTACAGCGCGGCACCGGCCATTTCCGCGGGCTGCGCCACGCGGCCCATTGGAACGTGGGCCAGAGCCTGCTTCAGGATGGCCGGCGTGTTGACCAGCACCGAGGCGAACCTGGTGTCGGTCAGGCCCGGCAACAGCGCATTGCAACGCACGCCGGTAGCGGCACACTCCACCGCGAACGCCTTGGTCATCGAGATCACGGCAGCCTTGGTGATCGAGTAGATGCCTTGCTGGAAGCCGGGCACCACACCATTGACGGAAGCTACGTTGACGATGGAGCCGCCGCCATGTTTCGCCATCAGCTTCGCGCCATGACTGGACATGTAGAAGTAGCCACGAATATTCACGTCGACCGTCTTCTGGAAGATCGCCGGGTCGGTTTCGGTGATCGGGCCGAAATAGGGATTGGTGGCGGCGTTGTTGACCAGCACGTTCAGGCGTCCGTGTGTCTGTTCGACGTGAGCAAACAATGCCGCGATCTGCTCCAGCTCACCGATGTGGCAGGCGAACGCTTCGGCCGAGCCGCCGGCAGCGACGATCGCGTCGACCACGCGCTGGCAGTCGGCCTGTTTGCGGCTGGAAACGATGATGTGCGCGCCGTGCGCGGCCAGCAGTTTGGCAATTTCAGCACCGATGCCGCGACTGCCACCGGTGACAATGGCAATCTTGCCGTCGAGGTCGAAAAGGTCGGGAGTGGTCATGGGCAATGTCCTGCGGTGCAACGTCAACGGCGAACGGGCGGGCTGGAAGGGATCCTTCGTTGGCGGCTACCGGACGCATCACCGACGCAGGCTCGATAGCGGAAACACCCGCTGAGATGATCATTGACCATCCCGGTCGCCTGCATCAACGAATAGCAAATGGTGCTGCCGACGAAACGGAAGCCGTGCTTCTTGAGCGTCTTGCTCATGCGGTCGGACAACTCGGTGCTGGCTGGCACTTCGGCGTGGTCGCGCCAGCCGTTGAGCATGGTCTTGCCATCGACGAACGACCACAAATAGACGTCCAGACTACCGAACTCCTCGATCGCCCCGAGTGCGGCGATCGCGTTGTCGCGGGCCGAGAACACCTTCAGCCGGTTGCGGATGATGCCAGGGTCGAGCAGCAGTTTTTCCAACGCGCGATCGCTCATGCCGGCGACGCGGTCAATCTCGAAATGGTGGAACACCTCGCGGTAATGCTCGCGTTTGGCCAGCACTGTGCGCCAGGACAGGCCGGCCTGAGCGCCTTCCATACAAAGAAATTCGAACAGCCCCCGGTCGTCGTGCAACGGCACACCCCACTCGGTGTCGTGGTACGCGCACATCAGGACATCGCTATCGATGGCCCAGCGGCAGCGGATCGGCGCAACGTTCTTGCTCATGACGGCCTCATGCAGGTGACTTGCCGCAAACCGTAACCGACGCCGCTACACTTGTCGCCTCCCTTTTGGCCCACCTCTATGTTGTCTTCTTCGTCACCCCAGCGCGGTGCCGTGCTGGCCATGCTCGCCACCATCGTGTTGTGGGCCTATAGCTGGGTGGTGATGAAGCAGGTGCTGACGTACGCCGGACCGTTCGACTTCGCGGCGTTGCGCTACCTGATCGGCGCGGCCGTGCTGTTTGCCGTGCTGCTGGTCTTGCGGCAATCGCTGCGCCCGCCGCCGCTGCTGCCGATGATCCTGATCGGGCTGAGCCAGACCGCCGCGTTCCAGGGGCTGGAACAGTGGGCTTTGCTCAACAGCGGTGCCGGCCACGTCGCGCTGCTTGCCTACACAATGCCGTTCTGGGCGGTGTTGCTGGCGTGGCTGATTCTTGGCGACACCCCCACGGCACGACATTGGCTGGGGTTGGCGCTGGCTGCAGCCGGTTTGCTGTGCATCATCGAACCCTGGCATGCCGTGGGCAGCGCCATGAGCACCGCGCTGGCAATCGTGGGCGGGCTGGCGTGGGCCGTTGGCACCGTGCTCAGCAAACGCCTGTTCCGCCGCCATGAGGTCGGCGTGCTCAACCTGACCGCCTGGCAGATGCTGGTGGGCGGCGTGGCGCTGAGTGTGGTTGCGCTCGGCGTGCCGCAACGACCGATCGCCTGGGACCCAGCCTTCATCGCTGGCCTGGCGTACAGCGCGGTGCTGGCCTCGGCAGTCGCCTGGTGGCTGTGGTCGATCGTGCTGCAACGGCTGCCCACCACGGTAGCCAGCGTGTCCAGCCTGGGCGTGCCGGTACTCAGCGTGCTCCTGGCCTGGCTGATCCTGCATGAACAGCCGTCCGCGCTGGAGGCGGCCGGCATCGTGCTGGTGCTGCTGGGCTTGCTCGCAGTCAGCGGGATCGGTGCGCGGCGACACGGCTGAGCCACCACTCAGACCGGGATTCCTGCCGACTCAAACTGCCCTACCAGGGCAGCGCCTGCAGATCGACGTTGCCGCCGGTGATCACCACGCCGACGCGGCGACCGGCGAAGCGCTCGGGCTGCTTGAGGATCGCCGCCAAGACGGTGGCACTGGACACCTCCACCACCTGCTTCAATTCTGACCAGACCAGTTGCATTGCGGCGACGGTTTCTGCGTCCGTGACGGTGATCACCTGTACGTGGTGCCGCCGCAACGCGTCGAGGTTGGAGACCCCGATCAGGGCGCGCAAACCATCGCACAAGGTACCCGGCACGATCGTGCTTACGCGCTCGCCACGGGCCAGCGACTGCGCAGCGTCGTCGGCGCCCAGCGGCTCGGCGCCGAACAACGCGATGCCGGGGTTCATCGCATGCCCGGCAATCGCCACCCCGCTGGCCAGTCCGCCACCGCCAACCGGAGTGATCAACGCCTCCAGTTCGGGTACCTGTTGCAGCAACTCCAGCGCCACGGTGCCCTGTCCCGCCATGACGCGGAAATCGGCATAGGGGTGTACCAGCTCGGCACCGGTCGCGCGTTGCACTTCGGCGCACATGGCTTCGCGCGCCGTCTGGGTTGGAGCACAGCGATGCAGGATTGCGCCGGCGCGCTCGATCGCCTCGACCTTGGCGCGCACCGCACCTTCGGGCACCACCACGTGCGCGGTGATGCCGCGGGTCGCCGCCGCCAGCGCCAGCGCATTGCCGTGATTGCCGGAGGAATGGGTAACGACGCCGTGCGCAGCTTGCGCATCGCTCAGTGCCCATACCGCGTTGCAGGCGCCACGGAACTTGAACGCACCACCGCGCTGCAGGTGTTCGCACTTGAAGTGGAGTTCGGCGCCACTCAACGCGTCCAGGGCAGCACTGCGCATGACCGGCGTGACCCGCGCATGCGGCGCGATGCGCGCTGCGGCATCGCGAATCTGATCGATATCCGGTAGGTGATCGATCGGTGCGTTCATGCGCAGCCGACCTCCACACCACAGCGGAATGTTCGTTCGGCACCCGGTTCCAGCCGGATCGCCTCGGCACATTCGGGTCGGTTGAAAGCATCGGCCATGCATTCCATCGGCTCCAGCGCGATCGCACGGCGCGCGTCGCGCGCAAGGGTGTCGGCGGTGAAGGCATGCATCACGCCGCGCTCCTGCCATACCGTCAGCGCCACACCGCCGGCCGGATCACGCAGGAGGGTGCGGATGCGGCCATCGGCGCCAGCCTCCAGATCGGTGTAACCCTGGTCGAGGATGCTGCCGCCGATGCGGCGTGGCTCGCGGAAATCCAGCGCGGGCGCGTCGTCCAGCGACACATACGCGGCACCACCGGGCAGCGCGATGAGGTCGGCGCCGGTGCGGATCAGGGACTGCGCGGGGATCTGTACCTGCCAATCGTCGACCAGACTGGCACCGGGCAGACGGAAGTACGGGTGCCAGCCGAAGAAGCACGGCGCAGGCGCGTCGCCGACATTGCGCATGCTCGCTTCCAGGGTGATGCCGCCGCGATCCAGGGTGAAGCTCACGCCGAGATCGACGGCATGCGGATAGCCCGGCCGCGGGCGAATCGCCGCGGTGCCCAGGATGACCCGGGCGCGATTGTCATCGGCATCCAGAGCATCGATCGAAAACTCCGCGTCGCGCACGAAACCGTGCCGACTGGCCCGCTCGCTGCCGACGACGCCAGGATCGAGATCCTGCGCGATGCCGTCGAAACGATAACGGGCGTCGGCGACGCGGCCGGCGAACGGCGCCATGATCGCGAACCGCGAACCGGGCCGCACGCGGACCTCGTCCGCGTTGCGGTAACCGTCGACCAGATCATGCACGCCGTCCGCGAACGGCACCTCGAAACGGAGCAGAGCAGCTCCGTGCAATGCGATACTCACCCGGCGGCCATCATGCTGGTCGTGCAGCAGTACGATCGTCTGGTTGCCCAGGCTCAAGCGCTCCACGCCGTATCGTGTCATGCCAACTGCAGCCACCGGGTTCTCCCGCCGTTAAAGGGCGTCATGTTAGCCTTTTCCGTTCCCAATCCAAGTCACTCCCCCCATGCAAGCAGTTTCCGAACAAAGCCCCGCGCTGATCCGGCTGCGCGACTACCGCGCACCCGCCTGGCGCATCGAGACGATCGAGATGGATGTCGCCCTCGGCATCGACACCAGCGAGATTTTCACCCGCCTGCTACTGCGCCGTGATCCGGCGCAGCAGGCGCCGCTGCAGCTGGATGGCGAGAACCTGCAGCTGCTGTCGATCGTGCTCGATGGTGAGCAGCTGCCCGCCAGCGCCTACCGTTACGATGGTCGCGTACTGGAAGTCGACGGCGTGCGCGACGGCAGCGTGCTGGAGACAAGCGTGCAGGTACGCCCGGCCGCGAACACCGCACTGGAAGGCTTGTATCTTTCCGGCCCGCGCGAGACCGGGTTTCTGCTCACCCAGTGCGAAGCCGAAGGCTTTCGCCACATCACCTTCTTCCCCGACCGGCCCGACGTGCTGTCGCGCTACACCGTCACGCTGCGCGCGGATCGCGAACGCTTCCCGGTACTGCTCGCCGGCGGCAACCCGGACGGGGCCGGCGAACTGGAAGGCGGCCGGCACTGGGCCCGCTTCGTCGACCCGCATCCGAAGCCGAGCTATTTGTTCGCCCTGGTCGCCGGGCAGCTGGAGCGGATCGAGCGCGACTATGTCACTGCGGACGGGCGCGCCGTCAAGATCAACATCTGGGCCGAGGCGAGCGTGATCGAACGCTGCCACTACGCACTGGACGCGCTGCAGCGCGCGATGCGCTGGGACGAACAGGTCTACGGCCGCAACTACGATCTCGACGTGTTTCACGTGGTGGCCACCCACGATTTCAACATGGGCGCGATGGAGAACAAGGGTCTCAACATCTTCAACGCGAAGTACCTGCTGGCCGACCCGGACTCCAGCACCGATGACGAATATCGCCACGTCGAATCGGTGATCGGCCACGAATACTTCCACAACTGGAGTGGCAACCGGGTGACCTGTCGCGACTGGTTCCAGCTGTCGCTGAAGGAAGGGCTCACGGTGTTCCGCGAGCAGAGCTTCTCGGCGGCCATGAACTCTGCCCCGCTCAAGCGGATCGAGGACGTGTCGTTGCTGCGCCGCGCCCAGTTCCCCGAGGACGCCAGCCCGCTGGCGCATCCGGTGCGCCCGGCGCAATACAGCGAGATCAACAACTTCTACACCGCCACGGTATACGAGAAAGGCGCCGAGCTGGTGCGCATGCTGGCCGGACGGCTCGGCCCGGACGGCTTCCGCCTCGGTATGGACCGCTACTTCGAGCGCAACGACGGTCGCGCGGCCACGCTGGAGGACTTTCTCACCGCACTGGGCGCGGCCACCGACACCGACCTGATGCCCTACCTCGCCTGGTATGACCACCCCGGCACGCCGCGCCTGCGCGCGCAGGGCCACTACGACGCGGCGCGGCGGACGTATACCCTGACGCTGAGCCAGCAAGCACCCGGCGGCGCCGGAACAACTGCACGTGCGCCGTTGCCGGTCCCGGTCAAGCTCGCGCTGTTTTCGCGCGAAGGCGAGATGCTGCCGCTGCAGTTGGCCAACGAGCCGGCCGCCGACTCCCGTGAACGGGTGGTGGTGCTGGACCAGGCCGAACGGAAACTCGTCTTCGGCGGCATCGATGCGGCGCCGGTACCCTCCCTGCTGCGCGGTTTCTCCGCCCCGGTGATCCTGGAGTGTGACTACACGCCGGCCGAGCTGGCCTTGTTGCTGACCCACGATCCCGACGGTTTCAATCGCTGGGAAGCAGGTCAACTGCTCGCCGCCCGCGCGTACGAAAACCTGCACGACGGTGCGTCCGGCGAAGCGCTGCAAGCTTGGTGCGACGCACTCGCGCGGTTGTTCAACCACGGCGGCGTCGAAGATGCGCTGCTGGCCGACCTGCTCACCCCGCCGGGCGAGATCGAACTGGCCGAACGCGAGAGCACCGTCGATCCCGAGCGCATCCACGAGCAGCGCCAGGCGCTGCAGCGACAGCTGGCCGAGCGGCTCGGCACCGACGCACTCGGGCAACGCTACCGGGCATTGGCCGCACACGCCACGACCGCACTGGACGCTCCCAGTCAGGCACGGCGCAGACTCAAGCGCCGGGTACTGGAACTGCTGGAGCTGCGCGATGGTGAACAGGCGCGCCAACTGGCTGCCGCCCAATACCGCGAGGCGCCCGGCATGACCGACCGACTTGCCGCGCTGGCGGTGCTGATACGCGGGCCTTCCGATCAGGGCGAAGGTGTGCTGGCTGACTATCGTCAGCGTTACGCCAGCAATGCGCTGGCCTTGGACAAATGGTTTGCCGTGCAGGCGCAAATCCCCGGCAAGCCGGCGCTGCCGCGCGTGATGAGGCTGGAAAAGGACGCCGCCTTCACTTTGCACAACCCGAACCGGGTGCAGTCACTACTGGGGACTTTCGTGCGCGGGAATCCAAGCGGATTCCATCGCCTCGATGGCGCCGGCTATCGCTACCTGACCGAACGCCTCGTCGGGCTGGATGCGCTCAATCCGCAAGTGGCGGCACGCCTGGCGACCGCGTTCAACGGCTGGCAACGGCTGGAACCGGGGCGTCGTGCGCAGGCGCAGGCGGCGATCATGGAGCTGGCCGGGCAGCCCGGCTTGTCGCGCAACCTGGCCGAGATCATCGGCAACGTGCAGAAGTTCTAAGGCGTGGTACGGAAGCTGGCGCGGTCAACACGAGGCCCTGTTTGCCTGGGCTTGCGCGGTGATGACACCACGCTCCCGCGCGAGCGTTTCATTCATGCGGCCAGATGGTCGAGCGCTTCGAGCAGACTCTGCATGCGCGACTCAAGATTGGGCTGCAGTGAGTTGCGATCATCGGCGTCGTAGTCATCCAGGTGATCCATCGCCATTTCCACTTCACCGATCTCAACCAGCAGATCGTGGTGCGGGTAGACGGGGTGGAAATCGAAGCTCATGTCCATGGCGAATTCCTTGGTGTGTGGGTTGGTGATTCGGGAGATGCATCACCCATGCCAATATGTGACCCGCTTCACAGTCGCTCTGCACCCGCGCTCGCGACACTGACGCGCCGCGTCAGCTGTTGCCGCGACCAGACACAAAATCCCCTTCCAGTCACCCCTTGTTCACGCGTCGGCGGCGACTATCGGCCCAAGGCTCGCTGCAGTAGACTTGCAGCAGGCGCCTACAGCCATAAGTTTCTGGCGCCCGGCAATACGGTCATCCTGGATTCCCCCTGTTCCTGAGACCGCCGGGCGCCAGATCTACCAGCACGAGGCCCCGCGGCGACCAGCCGCGGGGCCTCGTCATTTGAGGCGTGGCCGGGCCTTCAGGGAATCGCAGCCGCAAAAGACGACGGCACCCCGAAGGGTGCCGCCTTGCTTCCTCTCACAGTACGCGACCGAACCCCTGTCCGTTCGACCTCAGCCCGCGTTCCTGGCGTAGCGTCTGCCCATGAAAGTGCAAGGTTGATGCAGCACGAACCATGCCAGCACTGGCAAAGCTCTCGATGAAAACGTGATGGCGCTACCATGACGCCCTCTTTGGTCACTTTTTGCGCGCTCGGGGCAACTCCATGCGTCACCCCACCCACTACGACGTCATCGTGATCGGCGGCGGCCACGCCGGCACGGAAGCTGCGCTCGCCGCAGCGCGCGCGGGCGCGCGCACCCTGCTGCTCACACACAACATCGAGACGATCGGCCAGATGAGCTGCAACCCGGCCATCGGCGGCATCGGCAAGGGGCATCTGGTCAAGGAGATCGATGCGCTCGGCGGCGCGATGGCCCATGCCGCCGATCGCGCCGGCATTCAGTGGCGCACACTCAACGGCTCCAAGGGTCCGGCGGTGCGCGCCACTCGCTGTCAGGCCGACCGCGCGCTGTACAAGGCAGCGATCCGCACCATTGTGGAAACCCAGCCAAATCTGGAATTGTTCCAGCAGGCGGTGGACGATCTGATCATCGAGAACGGTCGCGTTTGCGGCGTGCTGACGCAGATGGGCCTGTCGTTCAGCGCGCGCACCGTGGTGTTGACCGCCGGCACCTTCCTCGCCGGCAAGATCCACATCGGCCAGGCCCAGTACGCCGGCGGCCGCGCCGGCGATCCGCCGGCGACCACGCTGGCGCAGAGGCTGCGCGAGCTGCCGGTGGCGGCCGACCGGCTGAAGACCGGCACGCCGCCGCGCATCGACCGGCGCAGCATCGACTTCAGCGGCCTGCAGGAGCAGCCGGGCGACACGCCGGCGCCGGTGTTCTCCTATCTCGGCTCGCGCGACGAACATCCGCGCCAGGTCAATTGCTGGATCACCCACACCAGCGAGCGCACTCACGAGATCATTCGCGGCGCGCTGGATCGCTCGCCGTTGTATACCGGCCAGATCGAAGGCGTCGGCCCGCGTTACTGCCCCTCGATCGAGGACAAGGTGGTGCGCTTTGCCGAGAAGAGCTCACACCAGATCTTCATCGAGCCGGAAGGGCTGGATACGTTCGAGATCTACCCCAACGGCATCTCCACCTCGCTGCCCTACGACGTGCAACTGGCGCTGGTGCAGTCGATCCGCGGCTTCGAGCACGCCCACATCACCCGGCCCGGCTACGCGATCGAGTACGACTACTTCGACCCGCGCGGTCTCCATCCGTGGCTGGAGACCAAGGCCATCGGCGGGTTGTACTTCGCCGGCCAGGTCAACGGCACCACCGGTTATGAGGAGGCTGCCGCGCAAGGACTGGTCGCCGGCCTCAACGCGGCGCTTGCCGTGCAAGGCAAGGCGCCGTGGTTTCCGCGTCGCGACGAGGCCTATATCGGCGTGCTGATCGACGACCTCACCAGTAACGGCACGATCGAGCCGTACCGCATGTTCACCTCGCGCGCCGAGTACCGGCTGCATCTGCGGGAGGACAATGCCGACCTGCGCCTGACCGAAAAGGGCTTCGAACTGGGCGTCGTGACACAAGCGCGTTACGACGCACTGCGCGCCAAGCGCGACGCGGTCGAACGCGAGACCCGGCGCCTGGGCGCGCTGTGGGCCGCGCCGAACAATGCGCTGGGCAACGCAGTACGGCGCGAGCTTGGCGTGGCGATCAATCGCGAGACCAGTGCGATCGAGCTGTTGCGCCGACCCGAGCTGGACTACGCGAGGCTCACGGGCGTCGATGCTTTCGGCCCGCCGGTGCCGCGTGACGACGTGGCCGCCCAGGTCGAGGTGCAGGTGAAGTACGCCGGCTACCTCCAGCGCCAGCGCGAGGAGATCGAGCGCCAGCGCCGGCACGAACACACGACCATTCCCGACGGTTTCGACTACGACCGGGTCCGCGGCCTGTCGTCCGAGGTCCTGCTCAAGCTCAAGCGCACGCAACCGGCCACGCTCGGCCAGGCTGCGCGCATCAGCGGCGTGACCCCGGCCGCGCTCTCGCTGCTGCTGGTGCACCTGAAACGCCGCAACGCGGCCTGAGAGCGTGTGAAAGAAATCGCCCGGCACCGCTCGCATGACCGCGGTCGCAGTTTCACGCGCACTGAGCAGTTCGTCCGGTGGCACTCTCATGGCATCATGCGCACTGTCACCGGCATGGGGAGCACACAATGGAGATCTGGATCGGCCGCGACGGCGAACGGCATGGCCCGTACCAAGAAGAGGACGTGCGTGAATGGCTGCGCAGCGGCAAGGTCAGTCCGGCAGACCTCGCCTGGTATGAAGGCCTCGCCGACTGGCAGCCGCTTTCGGTGTTGTTCCGCGACGAGGTACCAACCGCCAGCCCCGCGCCTGACAATCCTTATGCAGCACCGACCTCCCCGCTGCAAGCCTTGCCGCAGACCACCGCCGCCGCGCTGGAGGATCACGCCGGGTTCTGGAAGCGGGTGGCAGCCTACATTCTTGACGCGATCATCCTGTACGTCCCGAACCTGCTGATCATGAAGGCGATGGGCGGCGACGCCGCGCAGGAGACGATGAAACAGGCGCTGCTGGCAGCCCCCGGCGACCCGCACGCGATGTTGGCCGCGTACGAGCAGTTCTACTCAACGATGGGCACGGCGATGATCATCACCACGGTCCTCGCCTGGTTGTACTTCGCCGTGTGCGAAAGCTCGCGCTGGCAAGCTACGCCGGGCAAGCTGGCGCTCAGCATCCGGGTCACCGACCTGCAGGGCAACCGGATCAGCTTCCCGCACGCGCTGGGACGCTACCTGGCCAAGTTCCTCAGCGTGATCACGCTCGGCATCGGCTTCCTGATGGTCGGCTGGACCCAGCGCAAGCAAGGCCTGCACGACAAGCTGGCCAAAACGCTGGTACTCAACGGTCGCGCCAGCGAGTTCAAGGCGGACCCGAGCGCGCCCGGCACGGGCAATTCATTCAGCGCCTGATTCGGCACGCGTACCTGACGGCGCCGCGAGTCACCTCGCGACGCCGTTTTCGTTTCGGCCTGATACGGGACGGTTGCTATCATCGACGGCCTGATCTGCCCACCCGGCACGCGAAGGTGTCGCCCCAGGAAATCGAAAGACTTTATGCAAAGCATCGAACAACGTATCGCCAACGACATCGCCGCCAGCACCGAACAGGTGCACGCGGCGGTCGACCTGCTCGACGGCGGCGCCACCGTGCCGTTCATCGCGCGCTACCGCAAGGAGGTCACCGGCGGCCTCGACGATACCCAGCTGCGCCTGCTGGAAGAGCGGCTGCGCTATCTGCGCGAGCTGGAAGACCGGCGCACGGCGATCCTCGCCAGCGTCGAGGAACAGGGCAAGCTCGACGATGCGCTGAAGGCCGACCTGCTCGCTGCGGACACCAAGGCGCGTCTGGAAGACCTGTACCTGCCATACAAGCCCAAGCGCCGCACCAAGGCGCAGATCGCCCGCGAGGCCGGGCTGGAACCGCTGGCGCAGGGCCTGCGCGAAGACCCCACGCTGACTCCGGAATCGTTCGCCGCATCGTTCGTCGACGCGGAGAAAGGTGTGGCCGATGTGCGTGCCGCGCTGGATGGCGCCCGCGCGATCCTGATGGAGTCGATCGCCGAGGACGCGCAACTGGTTGGCGAGCTGCGTGACTGGATGTGGACGCAAGGGCAGATTCGCGCGAAGGTCGTGGCAGGCAAGGAGAACGAGGGCGCCAAGTTCCGCGATTATTTCGATCACGTCGAACCGATCGGCAAGATCCCTTCGCACCGCCTGCTGGCGCTGATGCGCGCCCGCAACGAGGGCGTGATCGAACTTGAACTGGCCCCTGGCCGCGACAGCGAACAGGGCCATGCCGAAGGCGAGGGGCGAGTCGCTGCCCGTGCCGACATCCATGATCGCGGCCGCGCCGCCGACGCCTGGCTGCGCGAAACCGTGCGCCTGACCTGGCGCGTGAAACTGCACCTGCACTTGACCCTCGACCTGTTCGGCCGCGTCCGCGAAGGCGCCGAGGATGAGGCGATCCGGGTGTTCGGCGACAACCTGAAAGACCTGATGCTGGCCGCACCGGCCGGCGCGAAGACGGTGATGGGGCTGGACCCGGGGATCCGCACCGGCTGCAAGGTCGCGGTGGTCGATGCCACCGGCAAGCTACTGGCCACCGACACGATCTACCCACTGCAACCGCGCCGGCAGTGGAACGAATCGCTGGTGTCACTGGCGAAACTGTGCCAGCAGCACGGCGTGGACCTGATCGCGATTGGCAACGGCACCGGCTCACGCGAGACCGACAAGCTGGCCGGCGAGCTGATCCGGAAGCTGCCCGAGTCGAAGTTGTCCAAGGTGGTGGTAAGCGAGGCCGGCGCCTCGGTGTATTCCGCTTCGGAAACCGGCGCCAGGGAGTTTCCGGATCTGGACGTGACCCTGCGTGGCGCCGTCTCGATCGCGCGCCGACTGCAGGATCCGCTGGCCGAACTGGTGAAGATCGAACCGAAAGCAATCGGCGTTGGCCAATATCAGCATGACGTCAACCAGATCAAGCTGGCCCGTGCGCTGGATGCCCGCGTCGAGGACTGCGTCAACGCGGTCGGCGTGGATGTGAACACCGCTTCGGCCGCCCTGCTTTCGCGTGTGGCCGGTCTAAGCGCCAGCGTGGCCGAGAATGTGGTGAAGCATCGCGACGCGCATGGCCCGTTCGCCAACCGCAAGGCGCTGCTGAAAGTGCCACGGTTGGGCGACAAGGCATTCGAACAATGCGCCGGCTTCCTGCGCGTACCCCACGGCGACAACCCGCTGGACGCCAGCGCGGTGCATCCGGAAGCGTACCCCGTGGTCGAGCGGATCATCGCCCAATGCGGCCGCGAAGTGCGCAACATCATCGGCGACAGCGGCTTCCTGCGCGGGCTGAAGGCTGAGCAGTTCACCGACGAGCGGTTCGGCGTGCCGACCGTGCGCGACATCCTGAAGGAGCTGGAAAAGCCCGGCCGCGACCCACGTCCGGAATTTGTCGCGCCCAGTTTTGCCGAAGGCGTTGAAGACGTGAAGGACCTCAAGCCCGGCATGATTCTCGAAGGTCGCGTCACCAACGTGGCCGCGTTCGGCGCCTTCGTCGACGTCGGCGTGCACCAGGACGGCCTGGTGCACGTGTCGGCCTTGTCACACAGCTTCGTCAAGGACCCGCGCGACGCCGTCAAGGCCGGCGACATCGTCAAGGTCAAGGTGATGGAAATCGACCTGCCGCGGCAGCGCATCGGATTGTCCATGCGACTCGACGACGAGCCCGGCCAGAGTCGCTCCCGCTCACCCACGGGCGCCGGCGAGCCGCGCCGCGGCGGCGGTGCTCGATCGGCGGCACCTGCCAAGCCAGCGCCCGCCCCGGCCAACAGCGCGTTCGCGGACGCCTTGCTGCGGGCCAGGAAGCACTAGCCAATCCATTGCGCCACAACGTAAATAATCGCGATGCAGCGCAGCATGCGCAACGGTATGGAGTGGGCTACCGTAGCGCGGTGACGACCAGATCTGCCCACCTTTGGAGTTCGACATAAACATGTACCGCAAACGTTTGCTTGCAGGCGCCATCGCTGCCACGCTGCTGTTCAGCGCCGCTGCCAGCGCCTCCCAGTTCAGCAAAGTCGTCATCATTGGCGACAGCCTCAGTGACGCCGGCAATCTTTCCCTGGCGCTGAACCCACAGATCCAGCCGCCGCTGCGATTCACCACCAACCCTGGTCTGACCGCACCGGAAATGGTCGCCGCCGGCCTTGGCCTGCCGGTTACCGCCTCGCTCCTGGGTGGCACTGATTACGCCTTCGGTGGCGCCGGCCTGGTGAACAACTCTTCCGCCGGCCCGATTCCGACGCTGCCGCAGCAATTGCAGATGTATCTGGCGGCGAATGGGGGGGCGGCGGATTCCCACGCGCTCTACCAGGTGTGGGGCGGCGCCAATGACATCTTCTACCTGACCGCCACCTCGACCAATCCCAACGTGCTGTCCGCCGGCACGCTGGCCGCGGCGCAGACCGAGCTCGGCTTGCTTGGCTCGCTGCATGCGGCCGGCGCAAAATATGCGTTGGTCTACAACCTGCCCGATATTGGCAAGACGCCGTCCGGCATGGCCGGTGGCGCCGCCGCTTCCGCCGGTGCCACCCAGCTGTCGGCGCTGTACAACGGCCAGCTGAACATCGGACTGAGCCAGCTCAGCGCCAACGGCATGAACATCATCCCGGTCAACACGTTCGCACTGGTCAATGAGGTGATCGCGAATCCTGCTGCCTACGGCTTCAGCAACATCACCGCCCCTGCCTGCGGCGCGGGCGCCACTTCACTGGTGTGCGGCCCGCTGGGTTCAGGGTTGCCCTACAGCTACGCCAGCGGCACCGACCAATCCTATTTTTTCGCCGATGGCGTTCACCCCACTCAGGCAGCAGATCATCTGCTCTCGCAGGCGGTATTGTCTGAAATTGCCGCGCCGGGCCAGATCTCCTTGCTCAGCCAGGCGCCACTGACCTCGATCACCACGCAAACGCGGACTGTGCGCAATCAAATGCTCAATGACGTCTCGGGCAGTGGCACGCGCATGTTTGCCCACGTCAACTACAGTCAGCAGCGCTTCGACGCATCCGACACCTCGCCCAAGGCCAGCAGCAACAACTTCGACCTGACCGTCGGCGGCAACCTGCGCTACAGCGACCACCTCTCGATCGGCGCGGCCCTGGGCCTGGGCCACAGCAATGCGGGCGTGGCCGGTAGCGCCGGCGGTTACCAGATGCAGGACGTCTCCGCGCTGGCCTACATCAGCTACCACTCCGGCGGCGCCTACGCCGGCGCTTACGGCGAAGCGGGCCACGCCCACTTCTCCGATGTCGACCGCGTGATCCAGATGGGTCCGATGACCCGCACCGAGCGCGGCGATACCGGCGGCGCACATGGCGGTCTGGGCTTCACCGGCGGCTGGTGGTTCGGCCAGGACAAGCTGCAATACGGCCCGTTTGCCAACGTCGAGTGGCACAGCATTGGCGTCAGCGGTTATCAGGAAGGCGGTAGCGACGGCACCGCGATGTGGTTCGCCAACCAGCATCGCAAGGCGCTCATCAGCACGCTCGGCTGGCGCGTGCAGGGCGAGTTCCAGATCTCCAACGCGGTGTTGAAGCCGTTTGTCGAACTGTCATGGAATCACGACAACAAGGCTGACCCCAGTGAAGTCACTGCCGGGCTGACCAGCATGGCCGGTTCGTTCACCCTCACCGGGTATGTGCCGGACAAGACCTGGGGCATGGCCAACCTGGGCCTGACCACCCAACTGACCCCAAGTGTGTCGAGCTGGGTCGGATACAGCGGTCGTTTCAGCGACACCAGCCAGCGTTACAACAACTTCAACATGGGCTTCAAGATCCTGCTCTGACCGACCAGTCGTCCCGGCGCAATCCGGGTGGTGTCGGCACCGCAACAAAAAGGCCGCCTGGTATCACCGGCGGCCTTTTTGTTGCGGTGGTGGTCGCCAGCGTTACTTGTTCTTGCCCTTCGTGGCAATGCTCAGGATCTCCATGGCTTCCTGCTTCAACTTGCTCGCCTCGTCGGCATCAAGCGGCTTCACGTCGTCGCCTAGCTGGTGCTGCTTCAACACCAAGGTGCCGTCGTCACTCCAGCCAGCGCGATCGATCGACGTGGGCTTGCCGTCGCGGCTGGGCATGTGTTGCTGCACGACGGCCCAGGGCTTGCCGTCCTTGTAGGCATAATCGGTGCTGGTGAAGCCGTCTTTGGTGTACTCGACCAGCTCACGGATGAACTCGACCTGGCCGTCCAGGCGAAACAATTGCCAGCCGCGCGAGGCATCCTTCTCCAGCTTGGTACCGTGGGTGGTCTTCATCGCGCCAAGCTGTTCCTGCTCCGCCTTGAACTCAGCCAGCAGCTTCTCGCCCGGCGTCTGCTCGGCCATCAACTGGATCGACACACCGTCGTTCTTGCTGCCCTTGGCCAGCACCGGCGCCTGGATCGGCATGGTGTATTGACGCTCGCCGTCAGTGAGGATTGCCTGCACCACGTAGAGGTCGTTCGGTTTTACGTCGGCCGGGTTGAAGCTGAGCTTGAACGATTGCGGAAACGTGCCGGCGGGAGAGGTCTGGGTCGCCAGTGGCGCGGAGCCGACGGCGCTGGAGGAGACATCCACCAGGTTCAGCACCAAGGTTGCCTTGTCCGACGGCTGTGGGGAACCGGCGCGCAGCGAAATGGTGCCGCTGACTTCACTGGGAACCTCGGCGACCGCCGTGCTGCCGGTGGCCGCTGGATTGCTGTTGCCGGACTGGTCCGGCGAGGGAGAACCGTTGCAACCGGCCAGGGCCAGCGCCACCACCGATACCAGCGACAAAACCGTCTTGCGCATGCGAAAACCTCATCAACGTGAACACGGCACGTAGTCGCTCAGGCGTTGTTGCGCCACGACTCTACGCGGGGGAGCTTGCAAGCATATAGCAAAAATGTCGGCTCGGAAAAGTCGATCCACATCGCGCATGACCGTGCGCTGGCGTACGCTCTTCAGTGCCGATGCAGCGCCCGGTGCGCGATGTCCCGACGATGAAACGCACCGTCATAGCGGAGTCGATCGACGGCGGCGTACGCACTCTCGCGTGCCGCGGCGAGCTCGTCGCCAAGCGCGCACACGGTCAGCACGCGGCCACCGGCAGTTACCACGTGTCCGTCCGCATCGAGCGCCGTGCCGGCGTGAAACACTTTCACGTCGTCCGCGGCGACGGTGTCCAGCCCCTCGATCACATCACCACGGCGCGCGCGCGCCGGATAGCCCGCCGCGGCCATCACCACGCCGATAGCCGGTCGCACGTCCCAGCCTGCGCGAGTGCCTTCCAGGCCGCCGTCCAACGCCGCGTCGATCAGCTCGACCAGATCCGACTTCAGCCGCAACATGATCGGCTGGGTCTCCGGATCACCGAGCCGCGCATTGAACTCGATCACCTTCGGGACACCGTGCTGGTCGATCATCAGCCCGGCGTACAGGAAACCGACGAACGGCGCGCCTTCGGCCGCCATCCCGCGCAAAGTAGGCTCGATGATTTCCTTCAGGATGCGCTGTTCGACCGCGGGCGTGACCACGGGTGCCGGCGAGTACGCGCCCATGCCGCCGGTGTTGGGACCAAGATCGCCTTCGTCGCGGCGCTTGTGGTCCTGGCTGGACGCCATCGGCAACGCGTGGCTGCCGTCGCTCATCACGATGTAGCTGGCTTCCTCGCCATCGAGAAATTCCTCGATCACGACCCGCGCCGAGGCATCGCCAAAGCTGTGCGCGCCCAGCATGTCGTGCAGCGCCAGCTCGGCATCGGCCAGGGTCAGCGCCACCACCACGCCCTTGCCAGCAGCCAGACCATCGGCCTTGATCACGATCGGCGCGCCCTGTCGGCGCACGTAGACGAGCGCCGGATTCAGCTCGGTGAACACCGAATAATGCGCGGTGGGAATGTTGTGACGTTGCAGAAAATCCTTGGCAAACGCCTTGGAGCCCTCCAGTTGCGCGGCAATCGCCCGCGGCCCGAAGATGCGCTGCCCAGCCGCACGAAACCTGTCGACCACGCCGGCAACCAACGGCACTTCAGGCCCGACCACGGTCAGCCCCACGTTCTCGCGCTGAGCCAGCTGCAGCAAACCGTCGATGTCGTTCGCGGCAACGTCGGCATTGCGCAAACCGGGCTCGTGCGCGGTACCGGCATTGCCGGGCGCCACGATCACCTCGTCGACCTGCGACGACTGCTTGAGCTTCCACGCCAGCGCGTGTTCGCGCCCGCCGCCGCCGACCACCAGAACCTTCATCGCTGCACTCCCACGCGCCACCCGACGCCGCTGCGTATTGTAGCGGCTGCGCCGGAAGGCTCGTGAAGCGGCGGCAAGCGTTCAGTCGTGCCGGTGCAACAATTCCAGCAGGGCTGCACGTGGCAACTTGCCGGTCTCGTTGCGCGGCAAGGCGTCCACCCGTCTCAGCGGGCGCGGCAAAAACAACGGATCGATCGCCTGTCGCAAGGCATCGAGGATGGCCTGCTCGTCCAGGTCAGGGGCTACCGCCAGCGCGGCGATCCGATGCACATCCAGCGCATCGCCGCCATCGAGCTGGAACACCACGCCATCACGCACGCCCGGCACCGCGAGCAGGCGTCGGTTGAGGTCGCTCAGCGAAGCACGCTTGCCGGCAATCTCCAGCAAGTCGGCGTGCCTGCCGCGCAGGCGGAAACGCCGCCCACCGCCCAACAGGCTGACGATGTCGGCCAGGGCCGCCGGCTGGTCCAGCTGCGGTGCCTCGATCACGGTACCGTCGGGTTGCGGATGCACGGTAACGCCCTCGTACAAGGTCCAGTCCTCGCCACGAATCGGGCGGCGGCTGGCGAACACGCAGGTCTCGGTGGAACCGAACACTTCCAGCAAGGGCGCGCCGAAATGCTGCTCAGCGGCCTGCGCCAGCTCGACCGACAACGGCGCCGTGGCTGACAACATGGCCGCCACCGACGGCAGCGACACACCCGATTCGATCAGCGCACGCAGGTGCACCGGCGTCGTCACCAGCAGTCGCGGCGCCGGCAGCTCGGCCAGCGCGGCGGCCACATCGGCCGGGAACAACGGACGCCCCGCATGCACGCCGACATCGCCGAGCAACGGCAGCAACACCGACATCTCCATGCCGTACATGTGCTGCGGCGGTACGGTGGCCACCACTTCGAAGCGCTTGCCCAGCGTCGCGTGCAGCATCGACAAGTTGCCGGCACTGCTGACGCAGAAGCTCGCCCAGGTCTTCGCATTGGCGCTGGGCTTGCCCGTGGAGCCGGAGGTGTAACCGATGGCGACCACCTGGTTGGCAGGAATCGTCGGCCACGTCTGGCCGGGCGCGAGCGCGGCGGGTGAATCCAGTGGCGGCAACCGCCGATACCCGCGCGGAGCGGGATCCAGTGCCTGTTCGCCCAGCGCGTAGCAACCCGGGCATGCCGCCATCACTTCGTCCACTGCCTGCGGGGCACGCGAAGAGGGCAGCAGGTTGGCCTGGCCACGCAATGCGATGGCGCAGAATGCAACCAGGAACGCGTAGCGGTCATCACACAGATTCACGGCCGCAGGTGCGTCGGGCAACGTCGCCGCCACGACCTGCACCTGGGCCAGGAAACGTGCTGCGCTGACGGGCTCGCCGTGGCGCCAGGCCACGATCCGCGCCAGGTCGGCCGCGCCCAGCAAAGGGAGCAGCACCTCGCGCTGGCAGGTGTCCTGGACGATAAGCAAACTGCGGTCTCCTTGGGGGTCTGACGGGGTGTTTCCAGCACCCAGTCAACGGACCATGCGTACAGCATCGCGCCGCGTAATGAACAGTGGCGTGAATGGCGCCGACCGGCACCTGTCGCGAATCAACGGTATACCGCTCCGCGCCTTCGCCTGCACGCCCCCGCGGGGGCGCTCAGGCGCGGATGATAGCGCCAGACAACGCGTCACGGATGACCGTGGGGCTGCGCTGGCCGCCCAACGGCGCCTCCAGCAGCCCATCCAGCGCGGCGCCGAAATACTCCGCCACTACCTGCGCGGCGCGCGCCGGCGGCTGCCCATGCGGGTTGGCGCTGGTCGATACCAGCGCACCGCCATAGGCGCGGCACAGCGCGGCGGCTGGCTCGTGCGCGGTGACCCGCAGCGCGATGCCGGCATGGCTGCCGGCGACCCAACCCGGCACCTCGGCCGAGCGCGGAAAAATCCAGGTATGCGGCCCCGGCCAGCTCGCATGCACCTGTTGCAACACGGTGTCCGGCACCGCCGTGAGGTCGATGTAGCGCTCGATCTGGGCAAAATCCGCGGCGATCAGCAGTACGCCTTGGGTCGAGGGGCGCTGTTTGAGCGCGAACAGCCGTTCGAACGCAGACCGGTCATGCGGATCGCAACCGAGGCCGAACACCGCTTCGGTGGGGTAGGCCAGCACGCCGCCGGCATGCACCAGCGCAGCCGCGGCATCGAGTTCAGCGAGGGCGAAACGCTTGAGCACTCAGGCCTCGGTGCTGCCGATGCCGGCCTTCTTCGCCGAGGTCTTTTTTGCGGCCGCTTTCTTCACCGTCTTCTTCTTCGCGGTGGTCTTTTTCGCGGCAGCTTTCTTTGTCGCGGCTTTCTTTGCCGGAGCCTTCTTGGCCGCCGTCTTTTTTGCCGGGGCTGCCTTCTTCGTCGCGGCCTTCTTGCCGAAGCGACCCTTGCGTACCGGTGCGGCGGCGAGCAGCTCCAGGCACTGCGCCTCGGTCAGCTCCTTCGGCTCCTGCTCCTTCGGAATCCGCGCATTCTTTTCGCCATCGGTGATGTAGGCGCCGTAGCGGCCATTGAGCACCTGCACGCCGTTGCCGAAATCGTGGATCATCCGGTTGGCCAGCATCTCCAGCTTGTCGGCCACCAGTTGCAGCGCGCGAGGCAACTCAACGGTGTACGGATCGTCCTCAGGCTTGAGCGAGGCATAGGTGCTGCCCTGCTTCACAAACGCGCCGAAGCGGCCGATGCCGACGCTGACCTCGTCGCCGTTCTCGGCCTGACCCAGCTTGCGCGGCAGTTTGAACAGCTCCAGCGCTTCGACCAGGGAGATCGTGTGCATGCTCTGGCCCGGGCGCAGCGAGGCAAACTGCAGCTTCTCGTCGCTGTCTTTGTCGCCGATGGCTGCATACGGTCCATACCGGCCGAGCCGCACAAACACCGGTTTGCCGGTTTTCGGGTCGGCGCCCAGTTCACGCGCGCCGGTCGCCTCGCTGCGATCGACCGACTCGGCTTTCTCGTCCACCTGCTGCTTGAACGGCAGCCAGAAACGCTCCAGCAGCGGCACCCAGGCCTGTTCGCCACGGCTGACCGCATCAAGTTCGTCTTCGAGCTTGGCAGTGAAGTCGTAATCGACGTACTGGGCGAAGTGCTGGGTGAGAAAATTGCTGACCGCGCGGCCAACATCACTGGGCTTGAAACGACGGCTGTCGAGGAACACGTAATCGCGGTTCTGCAATACCTGGATGATGCTGGCGTAGGTGGACGGGCGGCCAATGCCATACTCTTCCAGCGTCTTGACCAGGCTCGCCTCAGAGTAGCGCGGCGGCGGCTCGGTGAAATGCTGGTCGGCCGCGATCGCCTCCAGTGGCACCGCCTCGCCTTTCTCCAGCCGCGGCAGCCGGCGGCCTTCGTCGTCATCCTCGGCCTTTTTATGGTCGCGGCCTTCCTCGTAGACGGCCAGAAAGCCGGGGTCGACCACAGTGGTGCCGGTGGCACGGAAGGAAGCATCACCGCCAGCCACATCGGGCAGGGCGAACTCCACCGACACGGTATTCAGCGTGGCGTGGATCATCTGGCAGGCCACCGTGCGCTTCCAGATCAACTCGTACAGCTTGCGCTGATCGTCGTTGAGGGAAGCCGCCACGGACTTGGGCGTGTGCATCGCCGAGGTCGGGCGGATCGCCTCATGTGCTTCCTGCGCATTCTTCGACTTGGTCTTGTACACCTGCGCCCCATCCGGCAGCGCGTGAGCGCCGAAGTCGCGGGCGATCAGCTCGCGCAGTTCGGCCACGGCGTCTTGGCCCAACATGGTCGAGTCGGTACGCATGTAGGTGATCAAACCCACATTGCCTTCGTCGCCCAATGCCACGCCCTCATACAAGCCCTGCGCCACCTTCATCGTGCGGCTGGTGGTGAAGCCGAGCTTGCGCGCGGCCTCCTGTTGCAGCGTGGAGGTGGTGAACGGGGCGGCCGGGCGGCGTTTGCGTTCCTTCGAGGTGACTTCGCTGACACTGAGCCGACCGTTTGCGGCCGCCTGCAACGCCTCGCGCGCTGCCTGCGCATCAGCCTCGCTGGTCAGGTCGAACTGCTCGAACTTCTTGCCGTTGAGCCGTGACAGGCGCGCGTTGAAATCGCCATCACCGTGCTTGAGCCGGGCCTCGATGGTCCAGTACTCGCGCGCGTTGAATGCCTCGATCTCCTCCTCGCGCTCAACGATCATGCGTAGCGCCGGCGACTGCACGCGGCCGGCGGACAGGCCGCGCTGCACTTTGCGCCACAGCACCGGCGACAGATTGAAGCCGACCAGGTAGTCCAGCGCGCGGCGCGCCTGCTGCGCGTCGACCAGGTCATACGAAAGCTTTCGCGGTGCTGCCACTGCGGCCTTGATCGCCTTCGGGGTAATCTCGGAGAACACCACCCGGTGTAGCTGCTTGCCCTTGGTCAGGCCGCGCTCCTTCAGGATCTCGCTGATATGCCAACTGATCGCCTCGCCTTCGCGATCCAAGTCGGTCGCCAGATAGATGTCGTCGGCCAGCTTGGCGGCCTTGGCGATTGCCTCGACATGTTTCTGGTTGCGTTCGATCACCTCGTAGGTCATCGCGAAACCGTGCTCGGTATCGACCGCGCCCTCCTTCGGGCGCAGATCACGCACGTGACCGTACGACGCCAGGACCTGGAAATCCTTGCCGAGGTACTTGTTGATGGTCTTGGCCTTGGCCGGTGATTCGACGATGAGCAGGTTTTTTGCCATGAAGCTGGATATCCGAAAGTGAACCACCGGCACTTCCGCGCCGGGCGTATATATAGTTGAAACCACGCGGTGCCGGCCGCTGTCAAGCCCGCAGGGTCGCCGGCAGGCTGCGCCGGCACCGCTGCATCGACTCAGCCCACGGTACGCGCCGCCGGTAGCGACTGGTAACAGTTGCCCGGCAAACGCTCGATCCGCGCGTCGAGTTCCAGCATCAGCAACATCGAGGACAGCGCGGCGGCCGATAGCCCGGTGCGCTGCACAAGATCGTCCATCGTAGCCGGTTCATGGCCAAGTTCAGCCAAAAGTCGGCGATAATCAGGATCCGCCAGGTGGCCCATGGCGGCTGGCCCGGCGCCTTCGGCGTGCTCGCCCGGACCACTAAGCCGTGCCGCCAGCTCGACCCCGAGCGAACGCGCCAACGGAGCCAGCGCCTCGATGATCTCTGCCGCATTCTCCACCAATCGTGCGCCATCGCGAATCAGGCGGTGGCAGCCGCGCGCCAGCGGATTATGAACGGAACCGGGCAGCGCGAACACCTCCCTTCCCTGTTCGGCGGCCAGCCGCGCCGTGATCAGCGAACCCGAGCGGAGGCCCGCCTCGATCACCAGCGTACCCAGTGACAACCCCGAAATGATCCGGTTGCGGCGGGGAAAATGATCCGCCCGCGCGGCCGTGCCGGGCGGAAATTCACTGACCAATGCGCCGTGCTCGGCAATGCGCCGGGCCAACTCTTGGTGCTTGCGCGGATACACCCGATCCGGCCCGGTTCCCATGACCGCCAGTGTTTTCGCAGCGGCGTCCAGCGCCGCCACGTGAGCGGCGCCATCGATGCCATCGGCCATGCCGCTGGTGATTGCGAAGCCGGACGCGGCCAACGCCTGTGCGAACGCTTGCGCATGGGCCTTGCCACTCGCACTGGCCGCGCGCGCGCCCACGATCGCCACCTGCGGATACAGCAACAAGCTGGAATCGCCAACCACGAACAAGGCTGCCGGCGGTTGCGCGATGTTCTCCAGTTGAGGTGGGAAATCTGCCTCGCTGCAACACAGCAGACGATGACCTGGCTCGGCCAGCCAAGCCAGGTCAGCCGTCAGTTGCGTCTCGTCCGGCCGGCTCAGCCAGTTCCGGGCCGGCTCGCCCAACGGCGCGGAATGCGCCCGCAGCTGGACCAGCGCGGCGTGGATGTCGCCGCCGACCGCATCCAACCGCTCGCGCAGGCCGCCGGGACCGAGGCCCGGGGTGCGCAGTGCGATCAGCCAGGCGCGCAGGTCATCGTTGTCGTCCATGTGCATGACCTGCAGTTTACGCAGTGGGTACCAACAGAAACGGCGCGGTGTAGGCCGCGCCGTGTTGTAGGCAGATGCCGTTGTCGGCGCCGGTGGCGGTTACTCCGGCAGGATCAGGTGACCACCGACATGTACCGGGCGCAGGCTGTCCATCACCAAGCCATAGCTGACCCGATCGAAGGTGCGGAACACCATCACGTGCCCCACGTACTCGTCCGGCAGCTTTACCTTCTCGCCGACACTGCGACTCCCGCTGTTGCTGGCCACGTCGTCGTGAATCGTCTCGCCCGGCTCGGAGATCGAGAACGTGGTGCCGTTGTCGACACCGTCGCGGGACCCGACCGACAGCAACACCACCTGGCGCGATCCGGCCGCGTCCAGCGCATCGGCAAAACCGATCACCTTGGCGCCGGCAGGCATCGATTTCGGAGCGTGCGGATAGTAGAACGCGTCGTAAGGCTTGTCGTCGACCGGCATGATGCGGTCGCCGCTGCGAATCTCCCTGGTGGAGTCGAGCAGCAGCAAGGTGGACGGGTCGCCCGTGCGCAAGGTTTCGGCAGTGCCGATCACGCTGACTTCGACACCGAGATCGTCGCCCTTGCCATAGTGGCCGTCGTTGCGTGAATCCTCACGCCACGGTGCGTTGACCATCGCCGCGTTGCTGTCCAGGCCATGCGCGACCAGGTCGGCATCAGCGTTGCCCTGGTCGAAGCCGCGGAACACGTGGCTGGGACGCACGATCGCCCAGCGTTGGCCCGGCGCACCCTGCAAGCCACGCACGTAGATGTTCTGGCCGACCGCGCCGCGCAGGCGGTTCTCTTCCAGGCCGACCACATAGGGAGCGGAGCTGACGGACTGGGAGTCCATCACCCGCATATCCTTGAGGAACATCTTCAGTTGACTCAACGGGATCGCCGAGACGGCGTCGCCTTCGCGATGCACGCTCGGCTCCAGCCGCAGTGTCGGCCCATTGATGAAAGACAGGTTGAGCACGTCGCCCGGATAGATCAGGTGGGGATTGCGCACCTGCGGGTTGGCCTGCCAGATTTCCGGCCACAGCCAAGGTTTGACCAGGAATTTGGCGGAGATATCCCACAAGGTATCGCCACGGCGTACTGTGTAGCTGTCAGGGTGGCTGGCCCTCAGCTGCGCGCCTGCGGCATACACGGTCAGGGTGACCAGCATGCCGGCCAGCAACACGATTGTCTTTCTGATCATTGGTGGGAATCCCCCTTCCCCAGGTGCTTGGTCGAGTGTAACCGAATGGTTAACGCGCGCAACAGGCGCTGGTTGGCAAAAATCGTCTGCACTCGCGTGCTTGCCGACGTACAATGATGGACATTCTAGATCGCGTCGGGGTGGCTTTTTTACCAAATCGCCCGCACTTTTGACGCCGAGGTGAGCGATGTCCATCCTTTCCATCCTTGAGTTCCCTGATCCGCGCCTGCGCACCCGCGCCGCGCCGGTCAGCGTGTTCGACCCGAAGTTGAAGCAATTCGTGGCCGACCTGTTCGAAACCATGTACGCCGCTGACGGCGTGGGCCTGGCGGCGATCCAGGTCAACGTGGCCCAGCGCGTGCTGGTGGCGGACATGAGCGAGGGTCGCAACCAGCCGTTGGCGCTGATCAATGCGCAGCTGCTCGAAAAGAACGGTTCACAGGTTTACCAGGAAGGCTGCCTGTCGTTTCCGGGCGTGTATGCCGATGTCACGCGCGCGATGAGCGTCAAAGTGAAGGCGCAGGACGCCGACGGCAAGGAAATTATGGTCGAAGCCGAAGGCCCGCTTGCGGTCTGCATTCAGCACGAGATGGATCACCTGGAAGGCAAGGTGTTTGTCGATTACCTGTCGACGCTCAAGCGCAGCCTGCTGCTGAAACGGCTGGACAAGCAGCGCAAGCAGGCGGCCAGTGCTTGAACGAACCCGCCGTGCCTGACCGGGCCCTGCGACTGGTCTTTGCCGGCACCCCGGCGTTCTCGGTTCCGTGTTTCGAGGCCTGTCTCGCCAGCGGCGCCGACGTGGTGGCCGCCTACACCCAGCCCGACCGCCCGTCCGGCCGCGGGCGCAAACCTACGCCCAGCCCAGTCAAGCAGGCCGCATTGGCCGCCGGGGTGGCGGTCGAACAACCGCAGTCGCTGAAATCCGCCGAAGTGCAGCAGGCGCTGGTCGCCTACCGGCCGGACCTGCTGGTGGTGGTGGCCTACGGCCTGATCCTGCCGCGCAAGGTGCTGGCGATTCCGCGGCGGGGCTGCTGGAACGTGCATGCCAGCCTGCTGCCGCGCTGGCGTGGCGCGGCACCGATCCAGCGCGCGATCCTTGCCGGTGATGAGGAAACCGGGGTCGATCTGATGCAGATGGAAGCCGGCCTGGATACCGGCCCGGTGCTGCTGCAGCGGCGCACCCCGATCCGTGATGACGACACCGCAGGTTCACTGCACGACCGCCTTGCGGCGCTGGGTGCCGAGTTGTTGGCTGAGGGCCTGCGCCGCAACCTTGATGGCGAGCCCCTGTCCGCCACCGCGCAGCCGGAAGACGGCGTGACCTACGCCCACAAGCTGGACAAGGCCGAGGCGAAGCTGGATTTCAGCCGCACCGCGATTGAGCTGGAGCGCCAGGTGCGCGCGTTCGATCCGTGGCCGGTAGCCGAGAGCGTGATTGCCGGCGAGACGCTGCGGATCCGCGCCGCCCACGCGATCGCTCGTGACCACCATGCCGAACCGGGCCAGCTACTGGCCGCCGGCCGCGACGGCATCGAAATCGCCTGCGGCCAGGGCGTGCTGCGCATCACTGCCGTGCAACGTGCCGGCGGCAAGCAGATCAGCGCCGCCGACTACCTCAACGCGCATCCTCGTCTGCTACCGCAGATCAATCAGCGCGGGAATGCCTGAGGTGGCCGTCAAGCCAGGCAGGCGATGCCGTACCTCACCTTCGTGTCATCTCTTCACCGGAGAGAAGATGAAGTTAGAGGGCGGGTACTCGCGATGAAACCCGACACTCGCGCACTGGCCGCCAAGGGCCTGGCCGAGGTTGCCTTGCGCGGCGCCTCCCTGCGCGAAGTGATGGCGCGCTCCGCGCCGAAGCTGGCCGATCCGCGCGACCGCGCCCTGCTGATGGCCTTGGTCAGCGAAGGCGCGCGCTGGTGGCTGCGCTTCGACGCGGCGATCAACGAGCTCCTGGAAAAGCCGCTACGACACAAGGACCCGGCCGTGCACGCCCTGCTGGTGCTGGGTCTGGTCCAACTGGAAATCCTGGAGTTGCAGGACTATGCCGCCGTGGCCGCCACCGTCGAGGCGGTGCGCGCGCTCAAACGCCCACAGCTGGCCGGCCTGGTCAACGCGGTGTTGCGCCGGTGGCAGCGCGAGCGGGAAAGCCTGCTGGCGCAGCTCGACAACCGGGCGCAAACGCGTCATGCCCACCCCGCCTGGCTGGTCGCCGCGCTGCAACGGGACTGGCCGGCGCAGGCGGATGCCGTGATGCGCGCCGACAACAGCGAGCCGCCGCTGACGCTCAGGGTCAATCGCCAGCGTAGCGAGCGCACCGTCTTGATCGAACAACTGCAGGCCGCCGGCTACACGGCGGCGGCGCACCCGTGGCTGACCGATGCGCTGGTGCTGCCGCACAGCACCGACATCACCCGCCTGCCCGGTTTCGACGATGGCCACTTCGCAGTACAGGACGGCGCCGCCCAGGTAGCCGCTGACCTCGCCGACCTGCGCGATGGCCTGCGCGTGCTGGATGCCTGCGCCGCCCCTGGTGGCAAGGCCTGCCACTTGCTCGAGCGCGCGGAGATCGACCTGACCGCGTTGGAGATCGAGCCGACGCGAGCCGAACGCATCCGCCAGAACCTGATGCGGCTGCGCCTGAACGCGAAAGTGGTGATCGGCGACGCCGGCGCGCCAAACGGCTGGTGGAAAGGCCAGCCATTCGATCGCATCCTGATTGACGCGCCGTGTTCGGCAACCGGCGTGCTGCGCCGAAGGCCAGACGTACGCCTGCACCGGCGCGAGAGCGACATCGCCGCCATGCAGATACAGCAGCGGCGCATCCTGGCCGCACTGTGGCCGTTGCTCGCGCCAGGTGGGCGGCTGGTCTACATCACCTGCTCGGTGCTGCGTACGGAGAACGAGGCGATCGTCGGTGAGCTGCTGGCGGCGCAAACCAATGCACAAGTCGTGACATTTTCGCTGCCGGCAGGCCAGGCGGCACCCGTCGGCTGGCAGATCTTGCCGGGCGACGGCGACCTCGACGGCATGTATTACGCCGTACTGCACAAGCAGGGTTGACCACCTCGCTCACGTCGGCCACAGGACCAGCGGCTATGCTTCGCATCATCGACCCCCTCCGATGGAACCACGGAGCAGCGTGAAAGTTCTGATACCTCTCTCTCGCGCCCGCCCGTTGTGGCTGCGCGATGCCCGCTGGGAGCTGCTCCTGTTCGGGGCATTCGCGCTGCTGCTGCTTGGTGTGGGCATCGGGCTGCGTGATCCGTGGCCGTCGGACGAGCCCCGTTTTGCCCTGGTCGCGCGCTGGATGGTCGAGCACGGACAGTGGCTGTTTCCGCACCGCGGGCACGAACTGTACCCGGACAAGCCACCGGTGTTCATGTGGCTGGAAGCACTGTCTTACCTGTTGACGCGCAGCTGGCGGGTAGCCTTCCTGCTGCCTTCGCTGCTGGCCGGGCTGGGGGCGTTGGCGCTGGTCTACGACCTGGCGCGGCGTCTGTGGAACCATCGCATCGCGCTGCTGGCCGCAGCCGCCTTGCTGGTCACGATTCACTTCACCTACCAGATGCGCAACGCGCAGATTGACCCGTTGCTGCTGGGCTGGATCACCCTGGCCAACTACGGCCTGCTGCGCCACTTGCTGCTGGGCCCCTCCTGGCGCTGGTTCGCGGCGGGTTGCTTCTTTGCCGGCGTGGGGGTGGTGACCAAGGGCGTGGGCGTGCTCGCCCTGCTGATGCTGGTCCCGTATGCGATCGCCCGACGCGGCGGCTGGCGCCACCTGACACGGCCTACCGGTGGCTGGCGCTGGGCCAGCGGCGTGGTCCTGTTTTTACTGCCGATCCTGGGCTGGCTGCTGCCGATGTTGCTGGTCGCCCGCGCCGATGGCGATCCGCAGCACGCGGCCTACGTGCAGAACATCCTGTTCGGGCAAACCGTGCATCGCTACGCCACGCCGACGGGGCACCTCCATTCGCCGTTTTATTTTCTCGGCATCATCGCGCTCGACTGGCTGCCGTTGTCGCTGCTGCTGCCGTGGGCGCTGCCCGCGTGGTGGCGCCGATTGAAGCGGCGCGATGCACGCTTCCTGCTGCCGCTGGGCTGGATCGTGCTGATCGTTCTGTTCTTTTCAATCAGCCCGGGCAAGCGCGATGTCTACATCCTGCCGGCACTGCCGATGGCCGCGCTGGCGCTGGCGCCGCTGCTGCCCGGCCTGCTGCGCCGACGTGGCGTGCGTCGCGCGGTGTTCGCGCTGACCGCGTTGCTGGCCGCGCTATTGGCGCTGGGCGCCACGCTGGCCCTGCTGCGTCACCCACCCTGGGCGCTGAAGATCGAGCAGAGCCTGGACCCACAGATCTGGTGGTTGGGGCTATCCATCGGCGTAGCGGGGCTGATCATCGCCGCGCTGACCCGCGTGCGCCGGGCACCGCTGGGCTGGCTGCTGTTTGCGGGCGTGCTGTGGGGTTTGTATGGTCTGTGGGGCTACCCGCTGCTCAACGGCGATCGTTCGGCGCGCGACGTGATGGTCCGGGCGCGCGCGGTCGCCGGCCCGCAAGCCACGATCGGGCTGCTGGCCTGGAAAGAGCAGAACCTGCTGATGGCGCAAGGTCCGGTCACCGAGTTCGGTTTCCTGAAGCCGTGGCCACAGCAATATGCTGAAGCGGTCGCGTGGTTGCGACAGGACCCGTCGCAGCGCTGGGTTTTCAGCCTGGACGTGGCCATGGGCACGTGCGTGGATCGTCAGCGCGCCACCTACGTAGGCCACGCGAATCGGCGCGAATGGTGGATGTTCAGGCTGGACGCGGTATTACCGGGCTGTATTCCGCGCACAGGGGGCGACGACGACGAATGACCCGCCTGCCGCCGCCCCGAACTGTCGCAGTCAATCGCGTATCAGACCTGCACCATGCCATGCGGCAACTACCACGCACTGACGAGTCGCACACCCACCAGACCGACCCGATGGAAGATCACCACGTGCAAGCAACATCGAAGCCTTGGCAAACATGGGCGCTCTCCATTCTGGTAGCCCTGATGCCACTGTCGTTTTCGGTCAGCCTGCAGGTCAAGGCAGTGCCGCCGGCACTGTTGTTCCTGACCGGCCTCGCGCTGTTGATCGGCTCGACCGCCTGCCGCCGTTGTTATCGTGTTGCCTGGCCACCGATCGCTGCCGCCGTGGTGATGATCGGCTTTGTCGTCCTCAATGTACTGATCCACCAGCTCGGCTGGCGGCCACTGGATCATCCCGCGCACATCCTCTTGTTCCTGGTGGCGGCAGCCTGCTTCAGCCTGCCATTGCGGATGCAATGGATCTGGGCCGGATTCAGCCTGACCGCGATCGTGCTCGGCGCCGTTGGTGTCCTGCAAATCCACCTGTTCGGAATCGAGCGCGCCTACGGGCTCAACGGAGGCGCGTCGGCCTCGATTGAACTGGCCACCATCCTGCTGGGGCTGTCTGCGGTGGCGCTCGTGCATTTTCTTGCGCCAGGCACGCGCCGATGGGAGCGGCTGCTGCATCTCGTGGCGATGGCCTTCGGCATGTACGGTGCGCTACTGACCCAGAGCCGTGGTCCGCTGCTGGCCTTCGCACCGATTTTCGTGCTGCTGGTGCTGCTGCACGCGCGGCGCACCGGCCGCTGGCGATCAAGTCTGTTGCTGGTCGGCGCAGTGTGCGTGATCGCCGGGACCGCCACGTTCAGCATGCGCGCTGAAATGGCGACGCGCTTCGAGGCGATCGCACCGGAGATCGCCAGCTTCGATCACCGCAACGACGCCCGCGGCGCAGTGCGCGAGCGGTTGGAGATGTGGCGCACCGCCGCGCGCGCGTTTGTGGATCATCCGGTCGCAGGCATCGGCGTCGGCAAGTTCGCCGATTACACCCGCGAGGAGATCGCCGCCGGACACAGCAACCCGATCATCGGCCGCTACAACCAGCCGCACAACGAATACCTTGAGGCCGCCGCCACCGGCGGCATCCCGGGATTGCTGGTGCTGCTGGGGGTGTTCCTCGTACCGCTGCATTTTTTCAGCCGTTTCGCGTTGCATCCGGATGACGAAATCGCGCTGCCGGCCTCCATTGCCGTGGCGCTGATCGGTCTGTACATGCTGTGCGGACTCACCGACGCGGTGTTCTACCGGGTGATGACGCAGTCGTTTTATTTTTTCCTGGTGCTTGGACTGGCACTGCGCATCGGCCGGCTACGCCGGGCGGACTGTGCCTGCACTGGCTGGCGCGCCGATCTCACACCATAGCGGTGCGTACGACGGTCTTCGGATCGGCGGGAGCCGGCGATTGAGGCGGCGGCGATGCGAGGGCACCCCGGAGATCGGTCGGCGCACTGGCAAATTCAGCCCCGTTCTGCTCGATGCCCTGCTCGCAGCGGACCAGGTGCCCACGCCGGGTGTCCTCCAGAATACGATCATTGGGGTTGTCGACCAGGTGCTTGCGGGTGGGGTGGTACAGATGCACCGCCAGCCCACCCAGGCGCAGGTCGCGTCGCAGCAGACCGACGCGGAATGCGCGCACCGCCAATTCGGCATCTTCGCGACCCCAGCCGGTCATGGCCTCGTTGAAGCCGTTGAGGCGCAGCAGATCGTCGCGCCAGAAGCCCATGTTGCAGCTCTTGATACCGCGCTGTCGGGTGCACGGTCGGGCGAACAGGTGGGCCAGCAGTGGCAATCGCAAGGTATGCCGCCGTCGATCGATACCGCGACGGAAGAAGTCCGGAAACGAGAGCCCCCGCCCGAGCATGTCCTTGACCGAATTGGCTTCGGTCAACACGCGCGAGCCCTGGGTGAAGCAGCCCCGCCGAGCGAAGGCCCGGTGATCGGCGACGAAGTGCCGCTCGACCACCATGTCGCCGTCAAGCAGGATAACGTAGTCACCCTGGGCAGCGGTGATCGCACGGTTGCGCGCGCGACTCATCCGCGCACCGTCATCCGGCTGCCACAGATGCACCAGCCGTACCGGGTAGTCGCGCGCCAGGCGCAGCAGCAACTCGCGGGTAGCCGGCCGCGAGCCATCGTCCGTGACAATAACCTCGTGCGGCAGTTCGCTCTGGTTGGCGAGCGCTTTCAGCACCAACTCCAGTGCCTCGGGCCAGTTGTAGGTGATCACGGCAACACTGATGCGCATGGTTATCACCCCGACTGAAGGTTCATGCAGATTGCAGTTGATGCGACCTCCAGCCGCAGGCGGACACATCCAGCGTCCGGTTCCATGGCGCCAGGCGATCCACACCCGACGTATTGCTCGCAGACAATCACCGTGGCCTTCCACTTGAACGTGACTGCGCCGATGTTTGCCGACCCTGCGATGATCCCCGGCAGCTCGCGGTGCGCCTGGCCCGGTTCCACTTGTCGCCGGCGTCTGGGCTCACCCCTGTGGGCGCAGCATAACTCCCCCTCGGGTGGACCGCGTGCTTCGGCTAGAATCCTGCCATGTCCGCGCTTCCACTGACGCTCGCCGTCATCACCCGCAACGAGGCAGCCAACATCGCTCGTTGCCTGGACAGCGTGCCGTTTGCCGCCGAGAAACTGGTGGTCGATTCCGGCAGCGACGACGACACCGTGGCGATCGCGCAAGCGCATGGCGCGCGGGTCGTCCACCAGGACTGGCTCGGCTTCGGAGCGCAGCGCAATTTCGCCAGCAACCAATGCACGCACGACTGGATCCTGGTGCTGGATGCGGACGAATACCTCAGCCCCGGGCTTGCTGACGAATTGCAACAGCGCCTGCCCGCGCTGATGACCAGCGCCGCGCCCGCCGCGTGGTTGCGTCGCAGCACGATCTACATGGGCGCACCCATGCGCTGGTACCGCCCGGCCGTGGGCGAACGCATGGCTCGTTTGTACCACCGCGGGCGGGCGCGCTGGAGCGATGCGCGCGTACATGAATCGCTGCGCTTCGACGGCGCCGCGCCGACCCTGCGCGGCACGTTCAACCACATCAACAATCCCACCCTGGCGCACAAGCAACTCAAGGTGCTGCAGTACGCTGAACTGAAGTGCCGCGACTGGCTGGACAAGGGTAAACCGGTACGGATGTGGCAGACGCCGTTCGTGTTTGCACTCGCATTCCTCAAGGACTACGTATTCCGGCTTGCCTTCCTGGACGGCTGGCGCGGTTTCATGATCGCCCACACCGCAGCCAGTTACGCGATCTACAAGCGCATGCGTTACTACGAAATGGTCCACAACCCGGGATCGGTGGCTGACGCGACCGACAAACTACAAGAACATCATCTGGACCGATGAGTACGGGCACACCGTAATGCACGAAGCAGCAAACCCGCACGGCACCTTCGCCCCAATCCAACAAAAGCGCTTCCCGCCGCCGCCTCCTCTCCCCCTGCGAGAGGATTGAGGAGCGGGTGCGAGGCTTGCCCCGCTCCGATCCAATAAAAGCGCTTCTTGCCGCCGCCTCCTCTCCCCCCGGGAGAGGATTGAGGAGCGGGTGCGAGGCTTGCCCCCGCTCCAATCCAACCGAGCGCTCCACGCCTTCGCCTCATTCTTCACCACCAGCTAGAAACCCGTGACCAAAGAACGGTGCCTTGCACAGTGCGACTCCGTGCTTCGCCCGCACCCTCATCCGGCGCTTCGCGCCACCTTCTCCCGGAGGGAGAAGGATCTGCTTGACCAAACGCCGATGTCAGTCACGGAACCCTTGCAGGCGAAAGGATTGAGGAGCGGGCGGGTGCGCGCGGTAATCTACCCTTATTGAAACTCCTTCCGCACGACTTATGCCACAGCCCTCCCCGAAAAAGCACTACCTCCTCTACGGCTCCGAACGTTACACGCTGGCGATCCTGCGCCCGCTGCAGGACGCCATCCGCGCCCGCGGCGACGAAACGGCCTGGTTCTTCGACGGCCCCGGCTCCGGGGACCTGGTCGAGGACGAGCGCCTGCTGAGCGTGGCCGAAGTGCGCGCGTGGAAACCCGACGCCGTGCTGACACCGGGCAATCACCTGCCGCATTTCTTCCCCGGCGTGAAGGTCGAGGTGTTCCACGGTTTCGACGCCGGCAAGCCTCGACACATCTATATCCGCGGCTTCTTCGACCTGTATTGCACCACTGGCCCGCACGACACTGCGCAGTTCCAGGCGCTGGCGGACAAGCTCGGCCATTTCGCCGTGACGGAAACCGGCTGGCCCAAACTTGACCCCTTCATGCGCGAAATCGCCGGCCCGCTGCCGCCGGTGCGCCGGCCACCGGTGATCCTGTACCACTCCACCTTCTCGCCTTCGTGGAGCGCGGCCGAGACACTGTACGAGGAAGTGAAGCGGCTCTCGCGCGACGGCCGCTGGCGCTGGATCGTCACCTTCCATCCGAAGATGAACGCGGAAACCACGGCGAAGTTCAAGGCCCTGCAGAACGAGCACCTCACGTTCGCCGAGAACGACAACATCCTCGACCTGTTTCCGCAGGTCGACATGATGTGTTCGGACACCTCCTCCGCACTCAACGAATTTCTGCTCACCGGCAAGCCGGTGGTGACGTTCAAGAACCGCCGGCCCGGCCCGCAGCTCATCGACATCGACGCTCCGGCGCAGTTCGAGGGCGCGATCAAGCACGCGCTGGAGCGGCCAGCGGAACTGATGCAGGCCATCCGCGCGTACGCCGACGCAATCCACCCGCGTCGCGATGGTCGCTCCAGCGAACGGGTACTCGACGCGATCGACGCGTTCATCGCTCGCGGCGGCCGCAACCGCCGGCGCAAGCCCCTGAATCTGTGGCGCAAGCTGAAACTTCGTCGCCGCGTCGGCTACTGGGGACCGGCGTGAAGCGGCGCCACGTCGCGATGTGCGGGACTGGTGCACGCTAGAATCTCCCCGACCCCGTCAAGAGCCTGCCCGTGCCGTCGAGTCCTCTCAGTCGTTCCGAACACCTGCGCACCATCTGGCCCTGGCTGCCACTCTGGTTGCTGGTGGCACTCCTGGCGATCTTCGCGCACGGACCCATGCCGCTGTATTCCACCCGCACGCTGGCGGTGGCGTGGGACATGTTCAATCACGGACAGTGGCTGGTGCCGCACATCAACGGCCAGCCGTACAGCGAGAAGGCACCGCTGCTGTTCTGGCTGATCCAGGGAGGCTGGTTCGTATTCGGGGTCAGCGATATCTGGCCGCGCGTGCTGGAAGTACTGGTCGGCGGCACCCAGTTGGTACTGGTCTCGCTGCTGGCCCGACGCCTGTTCCCGCAGCGACCGTGGATGACCAGGGCGGCGCCGTGGATGCTGCTGGCGTTCGGCTACGCGTTCCTGTTCGGCCTGCAGATCATGTACGACGTGCTGCTGTCGGTCTGGGCACTGGCCGCCTTGCTGTGCCTGACACCCAAGCCCCGGCGCGCCGAGCCGCGCTGGTTGCTGTTCGGGCTGTGCATCGGGCTGGGCCTGCTGACCAAGGGGCCGGTGATGCTGTTGCACATTGTCTTCCCGTGGCTGCTCGGGCCGCTGTGGAGCGACTGGGCGCGCGAGCAGCGCCTGCGCTGGTACGGCGCCGGCGTCGGGTCGCTGCTGCTCGGCGGCGCGATGTTGCTGGCCTGGGCCCTGCCGGCCGGGTTCGCCGGTGGCGACGCTTATCGCGAGCGATTGTTCTTCACCCAGACCGCCGGCCGCGTCGTTGACAAGCTGGCCCAGGGCAAGAACCTGCAGAACCATGCCGAACCCTTCTGGTTCTACCTGCTGTGGCTGCCGGTGCTGCTGTTCCCGTTCAGTGGCTGGCCGCGCATGTGGGTGGCCGTCGCCGGCCTGCGCCGGCCGCTGGAATCCGGCCTGCGCTTTGTCTTGTGCTGGCTCGTACCAACCTTTGTAGTGTTCTCGCTGATCAGTGGCAAACAGCTCTACTACCTGTTGCCGGAACTGGCCGGCGGCGCCTTGCTGATGGGCGCGGCGATGGCCGTGCTGCGGGAACGCCGGCCCGCGCTGGCCAACCATCGCGGGCTCGGCACCTGGCCGCTGGGCGTCGGCGGTATCGTGTTCGCCTTGCTGTTGTTCGCCGTGCCCATGCTGGTGGAGCACAACCTGGTACACGCCGATTGGGCCCACGCGACCGCACCGTACAGCCGCTATTTCAGCGTGATCTTCCTGCTGCTGGGCATTCTGTTGCTGCTGCGCGGCCGCGGCGAGCTACGCCGGCTGGCGGTGGCCGGGCTGGCCGGCGTGTTCGCACTGAATGCGCTGTTCACGCTGACCATCTGGCCACGCTGGGATCTGCGCCCGGCCGCCCGGGTGCTGAGCGCCGCAGAGCAAGCCGGTCAGCCGCTGGCCAACCTCGGCAATTACGAAGGCGAGTTCCATTTTGCCGGCCGGCTGACTCACCCGATCGTCGAGCTGTATGGCGACAAGGCGCTGGCGGACTATGCCCGTGCCCACCCGGACGCACTGGTCGTGGCGCATCCGGGCGAGTTGACTCCGTCGGACCTGCGTTATGCCCTGCTGGTGCAGCCGTTCCGCTCATCGTGGGTGGTGATCTGGCCAGTGGTCTCGCTGGCCGACCTGCGTGCCGGCCTGACCCCGCCGGAACCCGCGCAGCCGACCCAGGTCTATTCGGCCGACGACTGGCGCTACCGCGCGCCACAGTGAACGTATCGACATGAGCGCCTTGATCGACAACCTGCGCCGGCAATGCGGTGGCCCGCGCGACGGTGCCTTGCTGCGCTTTTCGCTGGGCAACGCGTTGCTGGGCGAGGGCGCCGTCGCAGCGGCGATCGCGGAGCTGGAACGCGCGCTGGTTTTCGACCCCGCCTATTCGGCGGCGTGGAAGCTGCTGGGCAAGGCCTGTCTCGACGCCGGTCAGCCCGGGGCGGCAGCGGATGCGTGGCACCGTGGTATTGCCGCCGCCAGCCAGCGCGGCGACAAGCAGGCCGAGAAAGAGATGACGGTATTCTTGCGGCGGCTGCAGAAAACGCAACCGTAAACAAAATCTACCGGAGCAGTCAGGCACTGCAGAGTCGACTTCAGGCGCGATGTTCTCGCCTGCATCGATGCAGAAGCATCGCGACTGAAGTCGCGTCTGCAGCCAACCCCTACCTGCCCTCGCTGTCGTAGGGACTGACCAGGCCATGCGCTGACCAGCGCTTGTACTGCCATTGGTACTGGGCAAACGCCAGCTCGGCACAGTTCTGCACGCCACGATTCAGCGCCGTGCAGGCGACCCCGGCATCGGGATCGTTGATGCCATCGGGCGCTGGCAGCAGGTGGATGCGATAACCAGCTCCCGCCGGCAACCGTTCCGCAAACGCGAACAGCACGGTGGCCCCGGTGCGCGCGGCCAGCCGCGGCAACAGCACCATGGTCAATGCGTCGCGGCCGAAGAACGGCGCCAGCCGGCCCTCGCCTGCCCGCGGCTTCTGATCCGGCAGGATGCCCACCGCGCCACCGGCCGACAGGCGCCTGTACAACGCACGCACACCGGCGCCATCGGCGCGGATCTGCTCCGGGGCCAGGGCACCGCGCACCTTGCGCAACAGGCTTTCGACCGCAGCGATGCGGGGCGGCCTGTACAAGATCGCCATCGGCGTCTTGCGGCATAGCCAGTAATTCAACAGCTCCCAGCAGCCCAGGTGTGGCGCCGCGATGATCACGCCCTTGCCTGCGGCCAGCGCAGCGTCGAGCAGGGCCTCACCGCGCACCTCACGCACCAGCGTCAACGCACGTTCGGCACCACCTCCCCAGACCTTGGCGATCTCGCTGATCGATTTGCCGCCTTCGGCCATCACCTCACGCAGCAGCGCCGCGCGCTCGCCTTCATCCAGCGACGGCCGCGCGATACCCAGGTTCACCGCCGTGTGGCGGGCTGTACGCCCGCCCCGCCACAACACCAGCCGACCAAGCACGGCTCCGATGCCGTGAAGTACCCGCAGCGGCAGCAACGCCAGCACGCGCAGGCAGAGATAGATCAGATAAATGTCAGGGCGCATGCGTGAAAGTGTAGAGGACGCCAGCGCCACCGGCGGTTCTTCGCTTATGCTCTGACCGGTCCCGAACATCGGACACTGAAAACCGAACACTGACTTTCCCCATGATCTCTGTGATCCAACGAGTAACCTCCGCCAGCGTCCGGGTCGGTGAAGAAACGACCGGCGCGATCGGCCCCGGCCTGCTCGCCCTGGTGGCGGTGCAGCCGGACGACGGCGAGGCGCAGGCCAGGCGCATGCTGGAACGACTGCTCGGCTATCGCGTGTTCGCCGACGAGGCCGGCAAGATGAACCGCTCGCTCAGCGACACCGGCGGTGGCCTGCTGCTGGTCAGCCAGTTCACGCTGGCCGCCAACACCCATTCCGGCATGCGTCCCAGCTTTACCTCCGCGGCGGCACCCGAACAGGGCCGGCGCTGGTTCGAGCGCCTGCTGGAACTGGCGCGAGCCGCGCACCCGGGGGTGGAAACCGGCCGCTTTGGTGCCCATATGGTGATCCAGCTGGTCAACGACGGCCCGGTCACGTTCTGGCTGGACACCGGCTGACCACCGGTTCCCCGCACAGCACATGCTGCGCGTGCAACAGGCACCGGTATCGCGGTTTGGCGCGATTTTTGCGTGTATGCGCGGCGGAATTTTTCACTTGAAAACTGGTCAAAAAAGCAGCATATCGTTATAATGTCCGGTTCTTGCACCTCATTTTCGGTCAGCTAACCCATGAACATCAAAGCTCCCCACGAGCAACAGTCGGAAATCAAGGCTCTTATCGCCAAGGGCCTGGAGCAGGGCTACCTGACCTACGCCGAAATCAACGACCACCTGCCCGACGACGTCGTCGATCCGGAGCAGATCGAAGACATCATGGCGGTGCTCAAGGGCGTCGGCATCGAGGTGCACGACGCGGCCCCCGATGGCGACACCGTTGCCGACAAGGCTGACTCCGGTTCCGATGACGAAACCGCAGCTGAAGAAGCCGTGGCTCTGCTCTCTGCCGTCGACGCCGAAGTGGGTCGAACCACCGACCCGGTACGCATGTACATGCGCGAAATGGGTACGGTTGAACTGCTGACTCGCGAAGGCGAGATCGCGATCGCCAAGCGCATCGAGGAAGGCCTCGGCCAGGTGCAGACCGCGCTGGCCAGTTTCCCGCTGACCATCGAATTGCTGCTGGAAGAATATGACCAGCACCTGGACGGCAAGCGCCGCCTCAGCGAGATCCTTGCCGGCTTCCTCGATCTGGAGGAAGCCGCCGACCTGGCGCGCAAGGAGAAGGAGGCCGCCGCCGCCGAAGCCGCCGAGCGCGGCGACGACGAGGAGTCCGACGGCGACGATGACGACGAGGAAGAGGAAGAGGAAGAGGCAGGCCCGACCGGTCCCGACCCGGAAGAGGTCAAGCGCCGTTTCGAGCTGCTGCGCGACTATTACACCAAGTTCCAGAAAGCGGCACCCAAGGCCGGCAGCATCACCGACAAGAAGATCGTCAAGCTGCGCGACCAGATGGCCGAGGAGTTCCTCAAGCTCAAGTTGCCAAGCGCACTGATCGACGGCTTCGTGCGCAAGCTGCGCGAAGTGGTGGGCAACATCCGCCATCACGAGCGCGTGCTGCTGGAGATCTTCGTCAAGCAGGTGAAGATGCCCAAGGCCGAGTTCATCAAGAACTTCCCCCGCAACGAGGGCAACCTCGAGTGGGTGGCCGAGCTGAGCCGCAAGCGTCAGAAGTGGTCGCCGAACATCAAGGTGCATCGCGAGGCGATCGATGCGGAGCAAGAGAAGCTCGCCGCGATCGAGCGCAAGCTGTTCCTGCCGCTGATCGACATCAAGGACATCAACCGGGCCATGGCCAGCGGTGAAGCGAAGGCCCGCCGTGCCAAGAAGGAAATGGTCGAGGCCAACCTGCGCCTGGTGATCTCGATCGCCAAGAAGTACACCAACCGCGGCCTGCAATTCCTCGATCTGATCCAGGAAGGCAACATCGGCCTGATGAAGGCGGTCGACAAATTCGAATACCGTCGCGGCTACAAGTTCTCGACCTATGCCACCTGGTGGATCCGCCAGGCGATCACCCGCTCAATCGCCGACCAGGCCCGCACCATCCGCATCCCGGTGCACATGATCGAGACGATCAACAAGTTGAACCGCATTTCCCGCCAGATGCTGCAGCAGTATGGTCGCGAGGCCACGCCGGAAGAACTGGCCAAGGCCATGGAGATGCCTGAGGACAAGATCCGCAAGGTGTTGAAGATCGCCAAGGAGCCGATCTCGATGGAAACGCCGATCGGCGACGACGAGGATTCCCATCTGGGCGACTTCATCGAAGATGGCAACGCCAGCTCGCCGGTCGATTCGGCCACCGAAACCGGCCTGATGGAAACCGTACGCGACGTGCTTGCCGGCCTGACCCCGCGAGAAGCGAAAGTGCTGCGCATGCGCTTCGGCATCGACATGAACACCGACCACACGCTGGAGGAAGTCGGCAAGCAGTTCGACGTCACCCGCGAGCGCATCCGCCAGATCGAGGCCAAGGCGCTGCGCAAGCTGCGTCATCCCAGTCGCTCCGAACAGCTGCGCTCGTTCCTCGACGTCGAATAGCGCCAGCCCATCGCAGCATCGAGAGCCCCGCCAAGGTGGGGCGTTTTCGTACCCCCTGACCACTGCGCGTAGGAGCCCGCTCGCGGGCGATGCTTTTTAATTCGGGATTCGCGATTCGCAAGGACAACAACATCGCCCACAAGTGGGCTCCCACCCTCTCCTTGCACAACTCGACGTTCGCGCTGGCACGCCCCCGGCAACTCCTCTACCATGCACTGCTTGTGGGCCTGTAGCTCAATGGTTAGAGCAGGGGACTCATCGAAAGGTGCCGCCGCGGCGTAATCCGCGGATGGGATCGGGATGAATTCAGGGAAACCTCAGCGGCGCGCAAGGAGCGCCCTTGATAACAGGCTCGAGCGTCCCGCACCCCACTCGCCCGGCAGATCCGGGCGAAGGGTGAAGAGATAGTCCGCTCCGGAAGGAAACCTCCGGTACAAGCGAATCCCTTGGTTCCAGGTTCGAGTCCTGGCGGGCCCACCAGTATGATGTCTCGCACCAGTATCCAGCTCACTCGTGCCAACCGATGCAACCTGTCCACCCGGGCCGCGCCTGCACTGGACCTCGGCTGCGCGAGGCGATGCCTGGATCCACCGTGCAAGACACGACCAAAAAGGTTTCGGCATGTGCCGTCTGCAGTAGGCACTCGCGCCTGACCCCGGCACCGTTCGTGAACGACGGCCACGGCCATGTACATTCCGACCACTTTGCGTTGACACGATTTCCGGAGAGTGGGGGGCGACAGGTGACGAACAGACACCTGCCGTCCCTACCCCCACGGAGTGAAATGACATGAACGAAGATCGCATCAAAGGCAACTGGAAACAGCTCAC
>CAJDTN010000009.1_pt1 | contig 51064 bp, 42 predicted proteins | sample 7389801 | NCBI WGS metagenome assembly CAJDTN01 (sample SAMEA7055653, study PRJEB34461) | soil metagenome | biome: terrestrial ecosystem; feature: Peninsula; material: soil | place: Antarctica | collected 2016
GGAAACTCTGAACAAGTCGGGCCCGATCTCGTACAATTAGCCGTCCAAATGCCACAGGCTACTCCGATGACGCAGATGAGTTTCTCCGATGCAGAGTATGCCGGCAAACGCAAGCAGACGCGACGGGAGACTTTCCTGGCGGAGATGGAACAGGTAGTGCCGTGGGATGCCCTGCTGGCGCTGGTTGAGCCGGTGTATCCGAAGGCGGGCAAGGGTCGACGCCCCTACCCGATGAAGATGATGCTGCGCATCCATCTGCTGCAGAACTGGTTTGGCTACAGTGATCCAGCGATGGAAGAAGCGCTGTACGAAGTGGCGCCGCTGCGCCGCTTTGCCGGCTTGTCACTGAGCCGCGGCAGCGTGCCGGACGAGACCACGATTCTCAATTTTCGCCGCTTGCTGGAGACCCACGAGCTGGCGCCGCAGGTACTGGCAGCGATCAACACCTACCTGACGGACAAAGGGCTGTTACTGCGCCAGGGCACGATCGTGGACGCGACCATCATCCATGCACCGTCTTCAACCAAGAATGCGACGAAGTCCCGCGATCCGGAGATGCACCAGACCCGCAAGGGTCAGCAGTGGTACTTCGGCATGAAGGCGCACATCGGCGTGGATGTGGAATCAGGTGTAGTGCATACGGTCACCACCACGGCCGCGAATGTGGCTGACGTCGCAGAAGTGGCAGAGTTGCTGCACGGCAAGGAAAAGACGGTGTACGCGGATGCGGGCTACATCGGTGCCCAGAAGCGTGCGCCAAAGCGTGGTCGGAAATGGCACATCGCAGCCAAGCGCAGCCGCGTCAAGGCGATGCCCGAAGACGAACTCAAGGAGGCCACCCGGCACCTTGAATACATCAAGGCCGCGGTGCGTTCGAAGGTGGAGCATCCGTTCCGCGTCGTCAAACGCCAGTTCGGGTATCAGAAGGTGCGCTTCAAAGGTCTGGCCAAGAACACCGCCCAGATACTGACCCTGTTCGCGCTCAGCAACCTATGGATGATGCGACGAACGTTGCTGAATCTCGCAGGGGAGGTGCATCCGTGAATCGGGCAAACACCCCAACAATGCGCCAAAAGCGCCTGTGGGCAGTAACGAAGCGTACGATCGAGCCGGTTCCCGGGCGAAATCACTGAAAATTCTCACGGACATTTGGACGTCCATCCGATGACAGCTTGTTCAGACTATCCCTGACAGCTTGTTCAGACCATCCCTAGGGGGTAAGGACCACTCTAGGGGGTAAGGACCATCCGATCCGCCTCGTCGATCCAGAAACATGGACCAAGTACGGTGAGTAGCTTCGTTTACGAGCGGTCTGACAATTCTGCAAGAGACTTTCCGTCAACTCCGAGCGAACAGTATCGCGAGTGCGAGCAGGTGTAAGGGACAGTTCCCAGGCGCGACTCCGTCGATCAAACCACTGCGACGGACAGACTCATACATCCGTCCCCTTTGCGACTTGAATTGTCAGCTCGGGGCAGGGGAGCAGGCGGTTTCGGTGTCGCGGTTTCGTGGATCCCGGTTTCGGGTGCGTCGCGAGCCTTGGCCGGCACCGGTTTTGCTTGGTGTAAACGTATATAAAGTGTTCTCGGGATGCTTCTGGCGATAGCCGCGACGTCCACCCTTGGTCCGCAGGTGTTTGAGCAGCACGAAAACACCGTTTACCAGAATCGCGCTAATGGACGGCTCGCTACGTGTCAGACGTACCGCATTCAACCTAACCGCAACTGACGCATAGCGGCAGTAATCGACGTTAATGGGTAGTTTGAGACCTTGGAAACCGCGACGGAGGGCGTTGGAAGAAGGAGGTTCATAGTGCATGTTTTCAGGTTTTCGGGTCTCTGGGGTTCCACACCGACTTCGGACTGCTTGTTGTCCGATGTACGTGAATGATCAGTGCGGCCAATGCGGTTGGCGCAGGGTACGCGAGCCGTTTTCATGATGCACGAAGACCGGTGGGCATGATCCGGGAAAAACACGTTACGTACACGCACGGTGTAGTGCATTGCAGCGACGCCGTCCATTGGCGTGATGGAAGCTTGGCCATGTTGGCCAGGGCCGATAGGGGAATCCGATGAAGCGATATTTGTGTTTGTTTGCCTTGGCCTTGCTGGCTGGTGTGGCGATGCCGGCCCTTGCTGGCGAAAGTCATGCCGCTCTGGTCGGCGAAGGTCATGCAGCCCTCGTCAAAAATGTGAACGGCGACGTCGAGGTCACCCGCCAGCACAATACGTTTAAAGCCACCCGCGGCACCAAACTGCTGGCTTCCGACCGTGTGGTCACGGCGTCCGACGCCTCGGCCGCCATCGTGTTCCGGGACGGCACCTTGCTGACCCTGGGTTCGGCCGCTGACGTCCTGGTGCGCGACTACGTGTTCGAGCCTAAAGACGGCAAGTTCGCCTTCGTGCTCTATCTGGCCAAGGGGTCGGCGATCTACGAGTCAGGCAAGATCGGCAAGTTGTCTCCGCAATCAGTGAAGGTCGAAACGCCGAAGGCGACAGTGGGCGTGCGCGGTACCCGCTTTCTGATCGAAGCGGACTGATCTGGTCATGTGCAATTCCAGCAGGAGCGATTGGCAGTTGACCGTTGCGCTGCTGGCCGTCGGGACGTTGCTGTCCGGTTGCGCCACCACCCGCGTCACGTTGCTTCCTGACCATAGCGGTCACGTCGGCGCAGTCACGGTGTCCAACGCACACGGGCAGCAGCGCATCGATCAGGCTTTTAACGGCGTCACCGTCAACGGCGCGTCCTCGGCGCCGGGAGAGCCTCGGGCAGTCGATCGCCAGGCCTTTGAAAACGCGCACCGCGCACTGATTGACGCGCAGCCGACGCCGCCCCGGAGTTTTGTGCTGAACTTCCTGTTTGACAGTATGGAATTGACGCAGAAATCCAGGAAAATGCTGCCGAGGGTCCTGCAGGTCGTGCGCGACCGCAGTCCGACCGAGATCGCTGTCTTCGGCTATTCGGACTCATCGGGGAGCGCTGAATACAACCTGGCGTTGTCGGCGCAGCGTGCGCAGGCCGTGGCCAGGATGCTGAAGCAGATCGATCCGAAGTTGCCGATTGATGTGCAGTACTTCGGCGACAGAGTGCCGCTGGCGCCGTCGCCGCCAGGCGTTCCCGAACCGCGAAACCGGCGGGCCGAAATCTTCATCCTCTAACACGGGTCTGCCATGACTCCCTTCACCTCACACGCCCGACTGCCGCGGCGCCAGGCCGTTCTATTCTTGCTGGCCGCCGTGGTGATTGCCTTGACTATCGGGCTGGGCGGGTTATTCAACTTCGCACCGGTCGCGAGTCTGGATCGGTCCGTGCTGGACACCTTGCTGGTGCGCACAGCCTCGGGCGCGCCGTCACCGGACACGGTGGTGGTTGATATCGATGACGTCAGCCTGTCTGCTGTCGGTCAATGGCCATGGCCGCGCTATCGCGTGGCGAAGCTGATCGAGCGAATCGCAGCCGAGCATCCGGCAGCCATCGCGATGGACGTCGTGTTTCCTGAGGCCGATCGCGTGTCGTTGGCCGACATCCGGCGGACCTTCAAGCGCGACTTCGGTATCGATGTCTCGTTTAACGGCGTGCCCACTGGCTTGCTGGATAACGACGGGTATCTTGGCCAGGAGATGGGTCGTGTCGGTGTCATCGGGGCGCGGTATTTCTACTTCGACCATGTCACTCGGACCGACCACCCGGTGCGCCCGGGGGTCGGTTTTGACGGTCGCGTCGACCTGCTGTCGCTCGATCGGGCGACCGGTGTCCTGAATAGCGTCGACGCGATCGCCTCGCAGACCCGCATCAGCGGCTTCATCAACAATCGTCTTGATGCCGACGGCGTATTGCGACGGCTGCCCTTGCTGATCGAATATGATGGCGTTGTCCACGCCAGTCTCGCGCTGGCCGCCACCATGCGTTCGCTCGGCCTTGGGTCAGGGCAGGTGGAATCAGGCGCCGAGGGATTGTCGATCCGGTTCGGGTCGCACCGGATTCCCGTAGACCAGGCCGGCTACGCGGTCTTGCGCTTCAACGGTCCGCCGCAACGCTATGAGAGCATCTCTGCTGTTGATGTGCTGGGCGGCCGTGTCCAACCAGCGGATTTGCGTGGCAAGATCGTATTCATCGGCTCTTCGGCAGTCGGTCTCCACGATGTGTATCCGACTGCTGTGGACCAGAATTTTTCTGGCTTGAAAATCCAGTCGGTGATGGCGCAGAACATCCTGGACGACAACTCGGTGCGTATTCCGACGTGGGGCGGCAAAGCCGCGCTGCTCCTCGGCCTGCTCGTTGCCCTGGTGCTTTCCTCCATGTTTGTGGCCGGCCGTGGCCTGACGTTCCTCACCACGTTTTGCGGGTTGTCCGGTGCCGCACTGGTTGCCGTAGTTGCGGTGGTCTTTGCGCGCACCGGCCTGTTCATCCCAATGAGTGCGCCCTTGCTCGTCATGGGTACGCTGCTGGTGCTGTCCTTGGTCGTTCGCTTTGCAGTCAATCAGCGCCGCGCTCAGCGCTGGCGCAGACAATTGGAGAACGCGCGTCAGGTGACCATCGAGTCAATGGCCGCGGTCGCCGAGACCCGCGACCCAGACACCGGTGCGCATCTCAAACGCACCCAACATTACGTGCGCGCCGTTGCCCAGCAATTGAAGCGGTCCGGTCACCACGCGCAGATATTGACCAAGGAATACATTGACCTCTTGTTTCTCTCTGCGCCACTCCATGACATCGGCAAGGTCGGGGTGCCGGACCACATTCTGCTCAAGCCTGGGCCGTTGACAGCCGATGAGATGATAATCATGAGGCGGCATGCGGAGTTCGGCCGCGAGATCATCTGCAGCACGGCGAAACAGATCGAAGGTGACAATTTCCTCTTTATTGCCGGGGAGATCGCCGCTACGCATCACGAAAAGTGGGACGGGACCGGCTATCCGGGCGGGTTGCGTGGTCAGGACATCCCGCTTTGCGGCCGCATCATGGCGGTCGCCGACATCTACGACGCGTTGATCAACCGACGCTGTTACAAAGACCCTTTGCCTCATGATCGTGCGACGGCGCTGATGCACGACCTGCGCGACACAACCTTCGACCCAGTGGTGCTGGATGCCTTCTTCGCGATCGAAGCGGAAGTTGTGCAAATCGCAGACCGTTTTCGCGACGAGACTGAAGACATCACCGAGCGAGCCGAGTAGTCGAGGATATCCACGTCTAGCTGCAGCAACCGAAAGTTCTTGCCGCTGGCAGGTTCCGCTCCTGAGTCGCGGCGCGAACGGGCAAGTTTGTGGAGATACGGCTCGTCGGAAAGCCACTGCGCCGTTCAAATTACTCCTGACACTCTTTTTGCACGTTTTCTCCTTCGTCACTGTCTTGGCGAACGGCGGTGCGCAACATCCGCTGCATGAGGCGGCGCAGGTACGCGCAACGGGGCTTGAGGTCGATTGAGTTCCGCCGTTCCGTGTTCAAATGATCAGGAGTTGACCGTGTATCAAGAGGTGTTGTCGTTCTGGTTTGATGAAGTCAAGCGGAAGTCGTGGTGGTCGGCGGACCCCGATTTCGACGAGTTGATCCGATGCCGATTTGCCGACACTCTCTGCCGCGCGGCCCAGGGTGAACTCTTTGCTTGGCGCGACAAACCCGAAGGCAGGCTTGCCGAAATCATTGTGCTGGATCAGTTTTCCCGGAACATCCATCGTGGTTCGCCAATGGCGTTTGCGCAGGATTCGACTGCCTTGGTGCTTGCGCAATGGGCCATCTCGAAGAGTTCGCATTTTGAGTTGGATCCAGCGCAACGCAACTTTCTGCTGATGCCGTGGATGCACAGCGAGTCCCGGGCTCTTCATGAAAACGCGGAACCCCTGTTCCAAGAGCATGCGTCGAAACGCACTCGCGGCGTCGAACTTCGCCACAAGGCGATCATCGATCGTTTCGGACGCTACCCGCACCGCAACGAGATTCTCGGCCGCGAGTCTACCGCTGAGGAAATTGAGTTCCTCAAACAACCAGGCTCGAGTTTCTAGCGGACGGCATCGATGCCTTGGTTAGTGAGCAGAGAAAAAAAGGAGCCCGGAAAAGGGGCCGGGTTCGAATGGCACTTGCTTGGCGGGAACGATCTGCCGAAATGTACGCCAAGCCTGCGATTTGAAAGCGTAGCTGGCGACCGGGCGAAATGTGGGTCCAACTCAAACAGACAGCCCTCACAGGTCGCCAGCTGCCATGCACAGTACGCGTCGATGACGCCGACTGCGGCGTCATCGCGTTCGCCAGCGCTCGCGCACGATTCATCATCTACGAGTTCCTCAATTTGCTGACTGACGCCACGCTGTCGGATGCAGCGGAGCGAGCATTGCCACCGCATCGGGAACGGCTGTTTCCGCCGACGGTCACGCTGTCGATGTTCATGACGCAAACCTTGAACGCCGATGCCCTTGTCAGGCGACGGTCAACCGTCACAACGCGCAAGCTTTGGCAGACACGGTATTCGTGCCGCAGATACAGGGTCAGGTTCAGTTCCCAGATACAGGGTCAGGTTCAGTTCCCGTCATTCCGTAATTGAACCTGAGTCTGTCGCTGCCGCCTCGATCCCGAGATCAGCCCGAACATGATGTACAAAACAAGGATCGAGACTGCCGTTTCTTTCGGAGAGTCGACTCAGCCGCTGTATCGATAGACTGCTGTCTCAAGGTTCAGAGCCCATCACTGGCAAATGAGGAGTGTCCGGATGAATGATCGAACGACCAGGTGCGGTCGCCGAGTACGCGGCTGGGCGCTGCCTGGCCTGCTGGGCATGACGATAACAGGCTGTGGCGGCGGTGACCCTGAGTTCGTTATCCCCGATTTCGTGTCGCCGAAAGGTCGAAAAGTACTGCGGGACGCGCGGCGTGATCTGATCGCTTGCCAGAGCGTGCAGGCGGCGTTTACCTTCGCAGAAATCGTCAACCTGTCCGATCCGGTGGGCTATGCCAGCGGTATGGCTGCGCAGTCTGTGGGTCAGGGGAAGCCCGACCTGCCGGCCGATGGCACGCTGCAGACCATGATGAAGATCGACGAGATTTGCTGTTTGGAAATCGAGACACGCGTTGAGAGAACTTATCTGGACGCCAAGGCCGCGCACAAAAAACAAAAAATGTCGGATACGGAGTTCAGCTTCTGGGTGCATGTCGTCGACTTCGTCTACAAAAAGGATTGCCGCCTGCCCAACCAAATGGACCCCGACCTCGGATGGCCCTCGGGCTGATCCCCGCTTGCACCCGCAGGCGGCTCGCGCGGGCGTCGTCGTGCCGATTTTGATCGGCGCAATCGCGCTCGTCTATGCCAGCGCGCTGGGCATGGGATACTTGTACAACGATTACCGCGTTAGCACCGGTGACCTGTGGGCGCAGTCTTGGTCGGCGTGGTGGGCCGACCTGTCGATTGGCATCCGAAACAGGGGTCTCTGTGCACTTTGCAGATAAAGCGTCGACTTCCTGGGTCTGTCGAAAACGGGGTGAGGTTCACTTCCTGACCCTCCGTCAGTGAACCTGAGCCCATTCAACGCAGAAAGCAGCACCTCGTGCTATTTCTTGAAGAACAAAAATTTGATCGTATTCTTGCTGTGCGGGTCGTCGTTGTTTGAGAAAAGGTTGACGCACTGACCGAGCTTGCAGGCGACGATGCTGTATTCGATCTTGCCGTTGTAGACCATTTCATTCCGGTCCTGGACGGTCCAGGTTCGGGTCTTGAACACCCCGTTCTCATAGAAGGCTTTGGCTTGCTGCGGGCTGCCGGATATGCTGGCTGCTGGCATGACGTTGCTGAAATGAAGATCGGTGCTGTCAGCCGGAACCGGAAAATCGCGCGGAATGCCTTGAGCCATGTTGGTGTACTTGGAGCCAGCGTCGCGATAGTCAGGATCCACACCGTTCTCGTGCGCCATTTGCGCGAGGGTTTTCATGGGTGGAAGATCTTTTGCACAAGCCGTTGCAACGAAGCAGATCGCCGGCAGCGACAGTGCCGTGCAACGGATCATCGTGATATTGGGCAAGGAAGACATGTTTCGCTCCACGTTGAGCCAGCGGGTTGACGATACTTTTGGCCCCGAACGCCGTGCAGCTTGCGGATTGCCTCTCGAAACGATGATTTCAGGGCCGGGTGTCGCGACAGGCCGCCCGGGATTCCGCGCAAAAGCGGGGTGAGGTTCACTTTCTGACTTCTGGCAAGTGAACCTGACCCCGTTCAATGCTGCCGGAGGTGACTCCGGCCTCGCACGCGGCCGCCTTGCAGGAAGACCTGTGCCGCGCGGGCGTCGAGCCTTATGCCTGGGTGCTCAACAAAAACGTCCTTGCGGCCGGCACCCACGACCCCCTGCTCGCCGCGCGACTGGTGGATGAGCGCAAGCAGATCGAACGGATGTCCGGCGCCCGGCCGAGCGCCTCTTCACGCTGCCGTGGCTGAGGGGTTCCGCCGATCGGTTTTGTCGAGTTGTCCAAATTGGTGATGACCAACAACTCACCTGCGCTCGATTCCTGAACCGCGAAAAACGTGTCAGGATCGAATGGCACTTACTTGAGCGGGCAGCGCTGTTTTCCGTCATTTTTGCGAAAGCAGGGATCCAAAAAGGTGGTCAGGTTCAGTTCCTGATCCGCGATAAGTTAACCTGAGCCCGTTCAAGGCGCTCCCAGGCGGGACGTACGTTGCTTGGCTACGGTCTGCGCACTGAAATTCATGGGCGCCGCGTTGCAGGAATGTTTTTCGCGCAACCTGTGCCGCTATCGCCCCACCCGACGCAGGAAATTCTCAAACCTTGCCAGGTTGGCCGCGTAGCCTTCTGGATCGCGCGCCGCGACCAGGGTCGATGCGCCGTGCACGCCGTTCTTTGGCTGGTAGTGCACGATGTTGCTGCCATGCGCCTTGCGCAGCACTTCGGTCACATTGGCGGCTTCGTCCGGGTCGGTGGTGATGTAAAACGGGATCGTCACCTGGGCGGCGGCGTTCTTGATCATGTTCTTGTCGTCGAAATATTCCCCGGGGGAGAAGCTGGCGAGGGCGGTGAGGCCCTGCGGATGCTTCGCAGCCAGCAGGATGACCAGCGCTGAGGAGTACGAACTGCCGACGGCGACGATCTTGTTGTAATGTTGCGCGCGGGCCCAGGCAAGGGCGGCATCCAGATCGGGCGCCGCGTCCAGATAGTCGGTCGACTTGCCCAGCGCCTGCACGGTCTGGTTGTGGCCGCCGAACAGATCACCGCCGGAACGTTGATCGATCGCCAGTGTGTCGTAACCGAGCTGGTTGAATCCGGCGATCAGCGAATCGTATTCGTGACGATTGGCGCGCGCCTGATGGAACAGCAGCAACACCTTGTCGTTGTGCGGCGAGGCCTGGGTAAGGGTGCCGTGGATTGTAACGGCGTCGCTGCTGTGCAGAGCGACCGGCTCGCTGGCGAACGCCAGCACGGGCAGCAGCATGCCAAGCAAAGAACCGAGGCCGTTGAGTTTTCCGATACGCATGGGACGACTCCGACGTTGGGAACGGGAATACCACGGAGACCGCACCGGCCGTCCACGACATCCTGTTGTAGCAGATTCCTCTTGTAACAGATTCTTCAGACCACCGAGCGTACCGCGCGGTCATCCACGTGAAACAGGGGGCGAGTGTGCACTTTCCAGATGAAGCGCCGATTTGCCGGGTCTCCCGGTCTTGGCGAGGCCGGCACGGCGAGACCCACCGCGGGGTCAGAGTGTACTTTTCTCGAGCTTGGTCTCGTAAAGGTCGACTCCGATTCGCAGTGGTGGTAGATCACCCTTGCTCCGCTGTACTTGCCGCGATTTTTTGCAGCGATCCGAACTTTGAGAAGACTGCCCGTACCAGGAATGACATCTCCGTGCGGTGGGTTATCCGCCAGGGTTTGCTGAAATGCTCCGTATTCCTCGTCACTCAGTAGCGACTTGATCTGATTTGTAGAGACTGGCGTTTCAACAAAGGCCATGCGCGTATATACGAGAAACTCTTTAATCACGCGGAATGTCAATTACGCGGGATGTCGATGGAAAGCACTATCTACCGTTCCACTGACGGTTCAACCGCGGCTGGCACCGCCGGCTTGAACGGCACTGTGGGCCCGGGCTTGACCCCCTTGCGCCACAGCGCCAGCTGCTGCTCGATGCCACTGCCGATGTCGATTTGCGGTTCGGACGGGGTCAGCTTGTCCTGCTGTTCCCACTTTGCGATTTCGCTGCTGGCGTGCTTGAACGCGTCGACGAAGTTGTCGGAGTGGTTCAGTGCATCCTCCAACCAGGCATGGCCAAAGTAGGTGATATCCGATTCGCTGCCGCAGCCGAATGAGCTGCGATCGCTGCGGGCGGCGGTGAGTACCAGGGTGCCGGGGCCGCGCAGTGGCGGAACGAAGCCACCGGAGTAGCAGGCGTTGATCACCAGCACTTTCCACTTGAAACGATGCATGGACAGGATGCCGGCCAGGTCCTGCGCACCGATCTGGTCCAGCGGCAGCGGATCCATGTCGACCAGCAAGGTGTGATCCTCGCCGCCGTGGCTGGCGACGTATAGCAGCAGGATGTCCTGGTCGGATCGCATCACCTTGTCGAGGCCGCCGAGTGCGGCCTCCAGGTTGCTCCAGCTGGCCAGCGGGTGGGTGGTCAGCGTGGCCGGATTGTTCTCCAGTACCAGGCTGTGGGCGGAGGCCCCGAAGCGAGTGGCAAAAAGTTGCGCGGCGTACTCGGCCTCGTTGCGGAACACGTCTTCGCTGCTGTCGCCAGCAAAGGCCAGCAAGTACAGGTTCGGCTTGCCGGCCACGCGTGGCGTCAGCCGCGCCAGCGCGTCGCGCACCATCCGGGGTTGCGCGTAGATCACCTGTTCCGGGGTGGGACCAGCGTCAGGCCAGTCGCCGCCAGCCGGGACGTTGTCTTCGGCGGTTTCGGTAGGCGCTGGTGGCGGCGCGGTGACGGCGGCCGCCGGCAGTGTTGCGACTGCCGGCGCCGTGAGGGCCGAGGCGTGCGGGCTGTCCGGCCTCCATAGCGTCAGCAAGACACCGGCGGCAAAGGCCAACAGGATGGTCAGAACGGTGCGCATGGCAGGGCTCGTGCGTCAGGCTGCAACGGTGATGGCGTCGAAATCACGATAGACCGGGTGGCGCGGCGAGGTGGGCAGTGGCTGCGGTTCGCGTACCAGCCAGCCGGTGCGCAGACCGGCGGTCTTCGCCGCGTCCAGTTCTTCGACGATGTCGGAAAGGAACAGGAGATGCCGGGGTTGCTCTTCGATGACTTCGGCGATGCGGAGGTAAGACCCGGTCTCGCGCTTGGGCCCGGTTTCAGTATCGAAGTAACCGGCAAACAGCGGCGTCAGGTCGCCGGCCTCGCTATAACGGAAGAACAATTGCTGCGCTGCCACGGAGCCGGAAGAGTACACGTACAGACGCACTCCGTCGGCGCGCCAGGCCCGCAGTCGGGCGGCCACTTCGAGGTAGACATGGGCGCGGTAGACGCCGGTTTCGTAGCCGTTCTTCCAGATCATCCCTTGCAGCGCCTTCAGCGCGGTGGATTTGCGATCCTGGTCGATCCACTGCAGCAGCAGTTCGATCACTTCCTGGCGTCCGGCCTCGATCATCCCGGCCTCCCGTGCCGCCTCATGCAGCCAGTGCTGCACGTCGGGCTGGTCGCCATGGGTTTCGACGAACGCCGGCAGCCGTTTGCGCGCATACGGAAACAGCACGTCGCGGACGAAGTCGATCGAGCTGGTAGTGCCTTCGATGTCGGTGATGATGGCGCGTGTTTCGATCATGGGGATTGGGATCCGGGATTCTGGAGTGGGGATTCGCAACAGCATCGCCCGCAAGCGCGTTCCTACCTGTGTTGAACGGAGCGCACCATGCGGGGAAATCGCGAAGCAATGTCGTCGCCGGTGAAGTTCGCCACCCAGCCCTCCTGGTTGGTGAACAGGCGGATCGCCACGAAGTACGGCGACTCGCTCATGTCGAACCAGTGGCGAGTGCCGCCGGGCACGCCGATAAGGTCGCCTTGTGCGCACAGGATGTCGTAGACCTTGCCGTCGACGTGCAGGGTGAACTGGCCGGAGCCGGCGACGAAGAAGCGTACTTCGTCTTCGCTGTGGGTGTGCTCGCTCAGGAATTTTCGCCGCAGCGTGGCACGCTCAGGGTGATCGGGAGCCAGGCTGATCACGTCGACCGCCTGGTAACCAGCCTTGCTCATCAGCTGATCGATGTCGTTGCGGTAGGCCGCGATCACCTCGTCCTGGGTGGCGCCGGGAGCAATCGGCTTGCTCGCTTCCCACTGTTCGAAACGCACGCCGATCTTGCTCAGCTCGGCTGCGATCGCGGCGTGTTCGCCGAGCGTGAGGCGTGCAGTTTGCGGTTGGTTTTCGTCGAAAATACGCAGGCGGCTCATGATGTCCTCAATTTTCTCAGTTCCAGCTCGCAATCGAGCAGGAATTCCAGCGCCTCCAGGTGGCGCTCGGTTTCGGCCATGTCGCAGCCCCAGGTGTAGATGCCATGGCCATCGATGAGGTAGGCGTGCAGCGGCTTGCCCGCGTCCAGCCATGCGTCGACGCGGGCGGCCAGTTCGGGCATGTGTTGGGTGTTCGGGAACACCGGGATCTCCAGCACGCCCTTATGCGTGTCGTGGCCGCTGATCGCCTTCTGCAGTTCCCATCCCTGCAGGCGGATCGCGCCTCCGGCGGCGAACAGGCGCGAGGCCACGCTCTGCGTGCGCGAATGAGTGTGCAGGACGGCGCCCACCGCTGGCCAGCGGCGATAGAGCTGGGTGTGCAGCGCAGTTTCGGCGCTGGGGCGGGCGTCGGTACCGACGGCATTGCCGTGCAGGTCGATCAGCATGATGTCGTCGCGGCCAAGCTTTCCCTTGTCGCGCCCGGAGACCGTGATGGCAGCGTAATACGCATCGACGCGCATCGAGAAGTTGCTGCTGGTGGCAGGGGTCCAGCCCTTGCTTGCCAGCCCGCGCGCGGTCGTCGCAATGCGGTCGGCGCAAGCATTGAACGCTCTGGCGGATACGGTTCCCGGGAAGGTCTGGCTCATGTGAATTGGACGTCCAAATGAGAGGCGAGCATAACACGCAGCTATTCACGCTCACGCTTGAATGAGAGTCATTATCGCAAGTCACCAAACATTGATCACACAGGCGTACCATCACAGGGAAATCCGGCGCGCGGTGCGCTGGATGGCAATGATGGAGGCTTGTCCATGTCGAACGAAAAAGATATCGAATCGCGTCGCCGATTTCTGAAGGTCGCCGCCGGCACCACGGCTGTAGCGGTGGTGATGGGTGGCTTGCCGCGTTTCGCCCGCGCTGCCGAACTGCCGCCGCTCCCACTGACGGATCCGACTGCCAAGGCTCTGGACTATGTGGAAGACAACACCAAGTCGACCAACCCGAAGCACAAGGCGGGTGATGACTGCACCAATTGCCAGTTCTACACCGGCGGCCCGACCGGCCGCGGTGGTTGCCAGTTGTTCCCCGGCCATTCGGTGAACGCGAAGGGCTGGTGCGTGTCGCACACGCTCAAGAAAGCCTGATCGCAACGCAGCGAACACGAAGAGGCCGGCAAAGTTGCCGGCCTCTTCTGTTTGTGCGCGCGAGGGAATTACAGGCGTGCAGTGCGTGATCACAGAGCGCTGCATGGAGGCCGGGAAGTGGACAAAGTGCGGCCCGGCTACGTCAGGCTGAGGAGCTGCTTGCCTGACGCGCCGGGCCGCGATCCGGGGCCCACTGCCAAGTGATATACCTCGGACTAAGGATCATACTCCCGAGCCCGACGAATGGGCGACCCCCTGGATGAGGTTTCTCTGTAGGTATGGAAATAAGTTGCGTAAAATCATGTAGTTAATACATATTTTATGAGTGATTTCGCAACTTTTACCATGACGGGAAAAAGTACATATTTAGTTACACTTAACCGACGATCATCACATATCGACGAAGTTTACGGATTATTAACGGAACTTCGTGACTTGGTCGCCCTGCGCGGATAGACGCAACACGCTGTGGCGTCGGCTGTACAGGAAATAGATTGCGAATCCGAGCGCGGTCCAGATGCCCAGGATCGCCCAATTGAACCAGTCCAGGCTGAACAAGAGGGCGAAACAACTGCCCACGCCGGCCAGGCAGGTGAACCAGACCCACGGTACCCGGAACGTGCGTGGCAAGTCGGGCATCGTGTGGCGCAGGATCAGTACGCCGCCACATACCGCCGAGAACGCGATCAAGGTACCCATCGAGGTGAGGTTGGCCAGCAGGTCCAGTGGGAACACCGCGGCCAGCGTGGCGATCATGCCGCCGGTGATCAAGGTGTTGATGTGCGGCGTGCGATAGCGCGGATGCACCTTGGCGAACACCTTCGGCAGCATGCCGTCGCGCGCCATGATCATGAAGATGCGCGGCTGCGCGATGATCATCACCAGGATCACCGACGACAGGCCGATCATCGCGCCGATCTCCACCACCAGGCGCAGCCAGCCCAATTCCGGATGGGCAGCCACGGCGGTGACCACGGGCTCGGCGGTATCCAGCATCGTATACGGCACCAGGCCGGTCAGCACGGCGGCCATGGCCAGATAGAGCACGGTACAGATCACCAGCGAGACCAGGATGCCGAACGGCAGGTCGCGCTGCGGCGCCTTGCATTCCTGTGCCGCCGTGGATGTTGCCTCAAAGCCGATATAGGCGAAAAACACCATCGCCGCGCCGCGCATGATGCCGGACCAGCCGTACTTGCCGTCACCTTGCGGTTCGGGGATGAACGGATGCCAGTTTTCCGGATTGACGTAGCGATAGCCGACCACCACCACGATGATGATCAGGCCTACCTTGACCAGCACCATCAGCGCGTTCAGACCCGAGGATTCACGGATGCCGATGTAGCACAGCCAGGTCAGCGCCAGCACGATCGCGACGGCGGGCATGTTGAACAAATGGCCGGTGACCACGAGTTGTCCGTTGGTGAACGCCAGCGGTGCTTCGGTCAGCGCGACGGGAAGATGCAAACCCATGTGGTCGAGCAGGCTGGTGAAATAGCCGGTCCAACTGGCCGCCACTGCCGAGGCAGAGATGCCGTATTCGGCGACCATGTTCCAGCCGATGAACCAGGCGGCGAGCTCGCCCAACGACGCGTAGGCGTAGGAGTAGGAACTGCCTGAAATCGGGATCAGGGTGGCAAACTCGGCGTAGCACAGCGCGGCGAAACCGCTGCAGATCGCGGCGATGACGAAGGAGATCAACACCGCCGGGCCGGCGTGCTCGGCCGCGGCGGTGCCGGTGACCACGAAGATGCCAGTGCCGATGACCGCGCCGATACCCAGCGCGGTAATGCCCCAAGGCCCCAGCGTACGGCGCAACCCTGGTCCGTGGGCGTGCTCGTCGTTGCTGAAATCGGTCTTGCGCGCGAGTAGCTGGTTGAGCATGGGCTGAAAGTCTTCGTGGGGCGACTGGCGGTATCAGGAGCCGCAAAACGCTGCGACCGGCGCTGTGGGCGCCGGCCGCAGGTGGGGATCAGGCGGCGCGTCGGCGCAACTTGCTGTGGCGATAGCCATAGAAACCGTAGATCAGGAAGCCGATCACGATCCAGCTAACCAGCAGCGGCCAGCGCACCACGAAAGCCTGCCAGAACAGGAACAGGCAGGCTGCCGCGCCGAGCGGACAGACCAGCCACACGAGCGGCACGCGGAACGCGCGCGGGAGATCCGGGCGGGTGCGACGCAAGACCAGCACGCCGATACAGACGGTGGCAAAGGCGAGCAAGGTGCCCATCGAGACCAGGTCACCGAGTACATCGACCGGGAACAAGCCTGCCAGCGCCGCGGCGATCAAGCCCACCAGGATGGTGCCGACATAGGGCGTGCGATGCTTCGGGTGCAGCCGCCCGAGTGCGGACGGTAGCAGGCCGTCGCGCGACATCGAATAGAAGATGCGTGGCTGACCCATCAGCATCACCAGCACCACCGAGCTCAAGCCGGCAAGGGCGGCGAAAATCACCAGTATCTTCAGCGTGGCCAGGATGTAGCTGGAAGCGCCGCCAGCGGCAACGGTACCCATCACGTAGTTGATTGCGGTGGCCACCGGCTCCGGCGTATTGAGCAGGCGGAACGGGGTCGTGCCCGTCATCACGGCAGCCATCGCGATATACAGCACAGTGCAGATCAGCAGCGAACCCAGGATGCCGATAGGCATGTCGCGCTGGGGGTTCTTGGCTTCGCCGGCAGCCGTGGAAACCGCGTCGAAGCCGATATAGGCAAAGAACACCAGGGTAGCGCCGCGATAGACTCCGCTCCAGCCAAACTTCGAGCCACCCTCATTGGGTGGGATGAACGGATGCCACAGTTCCGGGTGGACATAGTTGAACATCACAATCAGGAACAGCACGATCACGGTCACTTTGATCGCCACGATGATCGCGTTGACCGTGGCCGACTGGGTGATGCCGAGATAGCACAGCCAGCTGATCGCGGCGACGATCAGGATCGCGGGCAGGTTGATCAGTGCACCGGTGAAAACCAGCTTGTGGCCGCCGTCGGCGAAGGTGAGCGGAGCCGAGGACAGAGCCGTGGGCAAATTGAAGTTCAGCCCGGTCCCCGAACTGAGCATGCTCAGCATCTCGCCAAAATAGCCCGACCAGGCCACCGCCACGGTCGATGCGGCGAACAGGTATTCGAGTACCAGCGCCCATCCGACGAACCAGGCTATTACTTCGCCCAGGGTGGCATAGGAATAGGAATAGGCACTGCCGGAGACCGGCAACATCGCGGCAAACTCCGCGTAACACATGCCAGCCAGGGCGCAGGCGAAGGCCGCGATCAGAAAGCTGAGGATCAGGGCCGGGCCAGCGAACTGCGCGGCTGCCGTGCCGGTGATGGCAAAGATGCCGGCACCGATCACAGCGCCGATGCCGAGCATCACCAGATGCCGCGCAGTGAGCACACGCTTTAGCGTGACCTCACCCTCTGCGCTGCCTTCAACCGGTTCGCCGGCATCGACATGAGGCATCGCTTCGATGCCGTGGGTGGCAAAAAGACCTTTTATCATCAAGTTCCCCTCACGTGATTTCTGTCGCCTGTGTCCGCTGCTTGGCCAGCGGGTCGACAGGCCGGGTCATGGCGGGCCAACATATCCCATGCAGCAAAGGTTGTACAACCGCCATTCGTGTTGCGGTGAAGCATGCCGCGAACGGTTTCCATTCGCTCGTCGGGTGTCCATGCAAAAGTCAGCTATCCACATGATCGAAGCGATCGAGGCGCTCCGGCGCTACCGTGACCAATGGCCGGGTGAGGCCGTCGTGATCACCCGGTTCGAGGACTTCTTGCATACTCATGCAGACGCGTTCTAACGCAGTCACCAGGCTGGTCACTTAACCGGTTCGGCGTGGTTGGTCAGTGCCGATGGCATGCGCGTACTGTTGATGCTCCATCGCAAACTGGGTCGCTGGCTGCAGCCCGGTGGCCATGCCGATGGTGATGCCGATCTTGCGCGTGTTGCCTTGCGTGAGACGCAAAAGGAAACCGGCGTTCCGGGCTTGCGCGTCGATGAGGCGATTTTCGATATCGACCGCCATCGCATTGCAGGCCACATCCCGGTGACCTGCCCTGACAGGCAGGCTTCGCCGTCCGCGTTTGCTCCAGGCGAACGCAGTCCCGCCCGCGCAGACGAGCCCGCGCACTGGCACTACGACGTGCGCTACGTGGTGCGGGCTGGGTCGGACGAGTCGTTCGTGGTCAATGCCGAATCGCGTGCGCTCGCATGGCGTCCGGTTAGCGAGGTCGCAAACGACGAAAGTCTGGACATGTCGTTGCGACGGATGGCCCGAAATTGGCTGGCGCGGACGCCATAGGGACGCACTTGCGCGCGATGCTCCTCGTGACCTCGCCAGAGAGCATCGCGCACAAGCGCGCTCCTACAAGTATTTTCCGGGTGCGGGGTGCAGATGGCCGCAGGCGTCACAGGTGCGCGCGTCGCGTGAGCGGTAGAAGCGCTCGAACACCGGTGGGAAATCGTGCTCGATGCTTTCGAGGGTGAAATATTCCTCGTACAGCTTGTGGTTGCACTGCACGCAAAACCACATCAAGCCATCTTTTTCGCCAGTTACGCGGCGGCGCTCGATCACCAGGCCGATCGAGCCGGCGGCGCGGTTCGGCGAGTGCGGTACGCGCGGCGGCAGGTAGAAAATCTCGCCGGCGCGCAACGGGATGTCGCGGGCCACGCCGTCGTCCTGCACTTTCAGGGTGATCTCGCCTTCGAGCTGGTAGAAAAACTCGGGGCCTTCGTCGTAGTGGTAGTCGGTGCGCGCATTGGGGCCGCCGACGATCATGATGATGAAATCGCCATCGACGATGCACTTGTTGCCGACCGGTGGTTTCAGCAGATGGCGGTGTTCGTCGATCCAGCGCTCGAGGTTCAAGGGTGGCAGCAGGGCCATGCAGGTTGCTCGTCAAATGCCAGAGTGCACCATAACGCTGCAATCGCCACAAAAAAAGCCGTCCGACGACGAGGTCGGGCGGCTTGCTGTGGTTGTTGCCGTTTCCTGATTTGCGTCGAGCCTCAGCTACAGAAGGCCCCTCGCCCGCCGGGAGAGGGGTTGGGGGAGAGGGTTTGGGCGAAGCGAACTGCGGCAACACTCGACGTTGCGACTTCACGCTTCGCACGCACCCTCATCCGGCGCTCCGCGCCACCTTCTCCCGGGGGAGAAGGATCATTTCGGCTGAGGCTCGGCACTAATCAGGTTGCGGTTTTCGCGGTTACGGCATCAGCACCTTGTTGATCACGAAGATCACGCCGTTGGACTGCGTCACGTCGGCGATGGTGATATCGGCAACATTGTCCTTGTCATCGGTCACCGTCCACTTGCCGCCGTGCTTGGCGACCGTGATCGAATCGCCTTCGACCGTCTTCAGCATCGCCTTGCCGCCATGCGCCTTGGCCAGCTTGGCCAGATCGTGCGCGGTGTACTTGCCCGGCACTACGTGGTAGGTGAGGATCCTGGTCAGGGTGGGCTGGTTTTCAGGCTTCACCAGAGTGTCGACGGTGCCGGCGGGAAGGGCCGCGAAGGCCTCGTTGGTGGGTGCGAACACGGTGAACGGGCCCGGGCCTTCGAGCGTCTCGACCAGGCCGGCAGCCTTGACGGCGGCGACCAGGGTGGTGTGGTCCTTCGAGTTCATCGCGTTCTGGATGATGTTCTTCGACGGATACATCGCTGCGCCTCCGACCATCACAGTCTTCTGCATGTTCATCGAGTCGATCTGGCCGGCCATGGCCATCGGGGCGATGGCTGCCGTGGCCAGCACCATCGACAGACCGAGAGTCGGGGCGCGCATGCGGGGATGAGTCTTCATTGGTATGCTCCAGAGCTTTCCGCTTCGCGGATTGGAAGCCTCTGCAGATACGCGGCTGGCGTCGGCATGGATGCGACGCTGCTGGGTGGAATTCAGCAAGGTGAATTTCGCGCGAAGGCGAGCAACCCTCAGACCTCGAGTGTGGCCAGGTCGCCTTTCTCTTCCAGCCAGGCCTTGCGGTCGCCCGCGCGCTTCTTTGCCAACAGCATGTCCATCAGCCTGGCGGTGCCTTCGCTGTCGTCGACGGTGAGCTGCACCAGGCGTCGCGTGTCCGGGTGGATAGTCGATTCGCGCAGCTGTGGCGGGTTCATTTCGCCCAGACCCTTGAACCGTGTGGTGCTGACGGCGCCCTTGATCTTTTCGCGCTCGATTCGCTGCAGCATCGCTTCTTTCTCGCCCTCGTCGAGGCAATAGAAAACCTGCTTGCCCACGTCGACGCGAAACAGCGGCGGCATCGCGACGAACACGTGCCCCTCGCTGACCAGCCGCGGGAAGTGCTTCAGGAACAGCGCCGCAAGCAGGGTGGCGATATGCAGGCCATCGGAGTCGGCGTCGGCCAGGACGATAATCTTGCCGTAGCGCAGACCGGACAGATCGTCCTTGCCCGGATCGCAGCCGATCGCGATGGCCAGGTTGTGCACTTCTTCGGAGCCGAGCACCGAGGTCGACTCCACCTCCCAGGTGTTGAGGATTTTGCCGCGCAACGGCAGGATCGCCTGGAACTCCTTGTCGCGCGCTTGCTTGGCGCTGCCGCCGGCCGAGTCGCCTTCGACCAGGAACAGTTCGGTGCGGGCCAGGTCGGTGGCGGTGCAGTCCGCAAGCTTGCCGGGCAGGGCCGGACCCTGGGTGATCTTCTTGCGCACGATCTGCTTGGCGGCTTTGAGACGTGCACTGGCACGCTCGATCGCAAGCTGCGCGATGCGTTCGCCGGTGTCCACGTTCTGGTTCAGCCACAGGCTGAAGGCGTCGTGGATGACGTTCTCGATCAAGCCGGCAGCATGGCGAGAGGACAGCCGCTCCTTGGTCTGGCCGGCGAACTGCGGATCCTGCAGGCGTGCGGAAAGCACGAAAGAAATACGCTCCCATATGTCTTCCGGCGCCAGCTTCACGCCGCGCGGCAACAGGTTGCGGATATCGCAGAACTCGCGGATCGCGGCGGTAAGGCCGCTACGCAGGCCGTTGACGTGGGTGCCGCCCTGCATCGTGGGAATCAGGTTGACGTAGCTCTCCTGCACCAGCTCGCCTTCGGGCAGCCAGGCCAGGGCGACTTCCACGCCTTCGGCGTCGCGCGCCATCTGGTACACGAACAACTCGTTTGGCAACACCTCGTTGCCGTCCAGTTCGCCGCGCAGGTAGTCGCGCAGGCCATCCTCGTAATGCCACGCGATGACTTCGCCACTCGCCTCGTCAGTAAGCTTCACGTTGAGGCCGGCGCATAACACTGCCTTGGCACGCAGTAGATGCTTGAGCTTGCCCAGCGAGATCTTCGGCGAGTCGAAGTATTTCACTTCGGGCCAGAAACGCAGGGTGGTGCCAGTGCGCTTTTTGGCGACTGAGCCGATCATTTCGAGCGGGCTGACCATGTCGCCGTGCTCGAATGCCATGGCGTACTCGGAGCCGTCGCGGCGAATGGTGACCTCGACCCGGTCGGACAGGGCGTTGACCACCGACACACCGACGCCATGCAGGCCGCCGGAGAAGCTGTAGCTCTTGCCGCTGAATTTTCCGCCTGCGTGCAGCCGGGTCATGATCAGTTCGACGCCGGAGACGCCTTCCTCCGGATGAATGTCCACTGGCATGCCGCGGCCGTCATCGCTGACCGAGACTGAACTGTCGGGGTGCAACACGACCTCGATCGTGGTCGCGTAGCCGGCCAACGCCTCGTCCACCGAGTTGTCCACCACCTCCTGCACCAGATGGTTCGGGCGACTGGTGTCGGTATACATGCCCGGACGGCGTTTCACCGGGTCCAGGCCGGACAGGACTTCGATATCAACGGCGTTGTAGCGACTGCTCATGCGTGTAGATCAGGTGGACAAAGGCGGTCAAGCATGAAGCGCCAGGGCGGCTGGGGTCAAGGTTCGACCGGCGCTGCGCGGGCGTCGCACGGCATCGCTCGTTCGACGTCTCTGGCTGGTATCCTGCATTGCCGGCGAGCCGGACCCCGGCGCCATCACGCCGTTGCGTCGAAATTGCGAAACAACTCCTCTTCCTGGGCAAAATGGAGGTCGAGGACGACGTCCAGGCGGTGCAACACGCCGCTGATCTCGCGCAGGGAAGGGGCCGAAGAGCCGTTGTTGCCCGTCTTGTCCGCGGTCATCCGTTCCAGCAGCCGTACCAGTCGGAAGATCTCGCGGTGGCTCTGGCTCAGGGCCGCCAGCGGGTCGTCGCCACCGAGCTCTTCGGCCAGCGCCGGATAGAGCTCGGCTTCATCACTGCGTTCATGCGGCAGCAAATCTTGCTGCAACTGGGCGATCAGTGACGTCAGTTCGCTGAGTGCGGTGCCCTCGGCAAGCGTATGCAGACGGTGCGCCAGGTCATGCGTACGCGCCAGCAGCGGTGCCAGAACGGCGTGCTCGTGTTCGATCTGCGCCAGCGTTTCGGCGCCGAGGGAAGGCGGTACGGCGGAACCGCGGCCGGCGCCGATCGCGCGCAAGGCATTGGCGATGACGGCCATGTCGATGACTTCTTGCACGACCGCACCCGCGAGCGGCGGCAGGTGTCCCAAGGCGGCCGCAAACATGGCAAGCAGCGACAGCCCCATGCCCACGACGATGCTTTGCATGGCGATGCGACGCGTGCGATGCGCGATGTGCAAAGCCTCGGCTACGCGATCCAGCCGATCGGTCAACAGCACCACGTCGGCTGTGTCGCTGGCGACCGTCGCGCCCCGCGCACCGATCGCAATGCCGACTCCGGCAGCCGCCAGCGCCGGCGCATCGTTGATGCCGTCGCCGATCATGATCGTGGGTGTTTTCGCGGCGGTCTGCTCGATCAGCGCCAGCTTGTCCGGCGGATGAAGCCCTGCGTGGACCTCATCGGCACCTATCGCGGTACCGACGGCCTGGGCGGGTTCGAGCCGGTCGCCGGTAAGCACCACGATGCGGCGGATGCCAGCCTGACGCAGCTTGCGCACCGCGCGTGGCGCATCCATGCGCAATCGGTCCGCAAAGCTCAGCGCGCCCGCCATGGCACCATCGATCGCGACAAAGCTTCCGGTTGCATCGTCGTAGTCCATCCTGCGCAGGAATGCTTGCACCCAGTCGGCGGGACGGGCGTCGCGCGCGGTGTAGGCGTGACTGCCGAGCGCCACCTGATGGCCGTCGACATCCCCACGCAAACCGGCGCCAGCCTCCTCGATGACATCGTGCGGAGTACTCAGCGAAAGCCCGCGTTCTTGGGCCACGCGCACGATGTTCTGGGACGCGACGTGAGTCGAGGCCTGGGCCAGGGACGCGCCCAGCCGCAACAGCTCGTTCTCGTCGATGTCGCCATCGGTCTCGATGGCCAGCAGGTGCATCTCACCCGTGGTCAGCGTTCCAGTCTTGTCGAAGAACAGCACGCGAGCCAGGGCGAGTGCTTCGAGCACCGCGCCGCCCTTTACCAGGATGCCGCGCCTGGCACTGCGGGACATGCCGCCGACAAACGCCACCGGCGCAGCCAGAATCAGCGGGCAGGGCGTGGCGACCACGAGCACGGCAAGACCACGGATGGGGTCGCCGCTGAGCAGCCAGGCCGCCCCCGCGATAACAAGGGTCAGCGGTATGAACAACAGGGCGAAGCGATCCGCCATCCGCGTCAGTGGAGCGCGTGAACGTTGCGCTTCCTCGACCAGTCGAACGATGCCCGCATACGTGCTCTGCGCAGCCGGATGGGAGGCACGCATGTTGAACGGCGTACCCGCGTTCACGCTGCCGCTGCGAATGCGCGAGCCGGGTGGATGTTTCGCCGGCAGCGACTCGCCGGTAAGCGAGGATTCATCGAGAATCGCAGGCGAATCCAGTACGTCCCCATCCACCGGCACGAGTTCGCCGGAACGCACCAGCAGGCGATCTCCGACGGCAACGATGGCGATCGGGATCTGCTCAAGCCTCCCGTCCATGTGTCGCCATGCCGAAGCCGGTGCGCGTTCGACGAGCTTGCTGATCTCCCGCTGCGCCCGACGCGACGCGTACGACTCGAGGGCATGGCCGCCAGTCAGCATTACCGCGATGACTGCGGCCACCAGGGATTGATCGAGTGCCAGCGCACCGACGATCGCCAGCAAGGCGATCAGGTCTACGCCCAGCTCGCGACGCCACATGCGCATGGCACTCTCGACCAGCAACACGGCGGCCATGAGCAGCGCGCTCGCGGTCCAGAAGCCGTGCGCGAGAGCCGGGTGTGCGGTCCAGTGCAGGATGGCTCCGCCAACTAAGGCGAGCAAGCTGATGGCAAGCAAGGCCTTGTCCAGCCACCAGCGTTGGTTGGATACCATCGTGCGCACCACCCCGGAGTTTGCTCGGATCAGACCGCTCGGCGAAGCGGTGTCTTATCTCAACTTCAGATGGTAGATGACAGTGGCCGGATCGCGGCGGTCGAGGCGGCGCCGGAAGCCGATGCGTGTCGCCAGGTGATGGCTGCCATCGGAACGTGCCGGAGCGTGTGCCCGCATGTGCTTGACGCCGCGCGCCCTCGCCGCATCGACCAGACGGCGCATCAGCGACGATCCGACGCCGCGCTTTTGCCACTCCTCACTCACCGTGACCGAGCAATCGCAGCCATCGCCCTCCGCATTGATGTGAAAGTGTGCGGCACCGATCTGGTGATGGCGGCCTTCCCGCGAAACCAGCGCGACGAAGCCGGCGGCCCGGGCCGGATCGAGGTCGGTAAGTTCGCGCGCCACCTCGGGGCACGGATCGCGCACCAGACCGAGGAACCGCAAGCGACGAAACTCAGGCGAAAGGTTGTTGAGGAACTCCAGTTCGAGTTCGGCATCCTGCTCGTCGATCGGCCGTATCCACACTGAAGTGCCGTCGACCAGTGTGTTGTGCCAGCCTGTGCGTGGTGGCGTTTTCGGCGGCGACTTTCCGCCGGTGATTGGGTGCACGTTGGTTTGCGACATGACACTCTCCGTCGTAAGCCCGGCGATCCAACCTATCATTCTGTCTGTAATTATTCGTTGATCTGAGTCAATGGGAGGCACAATGATTTTCGAATCGTGGTGACGTGCACATTCCTGACCGCAAGCAGCTTCGGCCACGCGGCCATCAGTCCAGGTCAGGACCGCGGTCAAATCCTCGACGAACTTGTCCGCTTTGGTGAGCGCGTGCCGGTGACGTGTCAGCCGAGCGCCCAGTCGACAGGCTCGCGGCAGAGCGGCAGATCAGGCTGCTGGCGCCGTTCGCTCAGCGCGCGGCGTGCCGCTTGCAGCGCACTGCGCAGACCCTCCTCGACGGTCGGGTGATAGAACGGCATCTGCAGCATCTCATCCACCGTCAGCCCCTGCTGGATCGACCAGGCGAGCAGGTGCAGCAGGTGTTCGGCATCCGGGGTCACCAGCTCGGCGCCGATGACGCGGCCGTCGGCGCTGCTGGCATACAGGTGCAGCAAGCCCGCGTTGCGCCCGGCCGTCAACGCGCGGCCTTGGCGCGAAAAATCGCCGGTGCCGGTGACCACCCCAAAAGCCGGCAGCTCGCGATACGACAGACCGGCCTGGCCGGCGCCGGGCTCGGTGAATACGATGCCCAGCGGTACGCGTCGCCCGAGACACTCGGCTTCAGGGTGCAACGCATGGTAGGCCGCGATCCGCCCCTCGTCCGCGGCCTCGTGCAGCAACGGTCGCAGTTCACTGACATCGCCGGCGATGTAGATCGGCAGATCGCCGAGCCGCAATGTCGCTGGATCGAATGCAGGCATGCCGCGGCCGTCGAGTGCGACGCCGAGGGTGTCCAGGCCGAGCCCCTCGATATTGGGTTGCCGCCCCAGCGAGGCGAGTACCCAGTCGACCGTCACCGGGTTAGTGCCGTTGTCAAGTACGACACCGTCGCCGTCAGGACGGGCCGTGACGGTGGTATTCGTGCTGATCGACATCTGGCGCCGCAGCACTTCGAGAAGGCTGGTATTGACTGCCGGATCGCCGAGCCCGGCGACGGTGCTGTCCTGGGTGAAAGCGTGAACCTCGCAGCCGAGCTGGGCGAAGGCCTGGCCGAGTTCGACACCCACCGGCCCGAGCCCGACCACGCCGACGCGCTGCCCCGGAGACACCAGTTCGAACACGTGATCGGAGGTCACCACCCGCTCACCCAACGCCAGCCAGTCATCGGGCACGATCGGGCGGGTGCCGGTGGCGATGATCACGATGTCGGCCTGAATTCGCTCGCCGTTGATCTCGAGGGTTTGTGGGTCAAGAAAGCGTGGTCGTCCGCGAATGCTGCGCTCTCCGAGGGATTCGGCAAGCTTGATCGGTCCGGCGACAAAGCGATCCCGCAGTCCCCGGACATGCGCCATCACCGCTGCGAGGTCGACCTGCAGCCCCGCAGTTCCACCGACGCCAGCACCGGCGAGCCACTTCCGCCGCGCGTAGGCATGGGCAACCTCGACCAGCGCTTTGGACGGCATGCAGCCGACCCGCGCGCAGGTCGTGCCGTACGGGCCGTCGTTGATCAGCAGCACGTCCTCGGTATAGCGCTGCGCCTCCTTGAGCGCGGTCAGTCCGGCGGTGCCGGCCCCGAGGATCACCATACGGGCTCGTCGTGTCATCGTTGCGACTCCTGGCAGTGTTCTGGTCAGCCCATGATGGGCTTCAATCCGCAACATGACAGTTTGGCGGCGAACGTGATGTCAATGCCCGAGGTAGTGACTTCCCGCGCGCCGGATGTCATGGTCGTGGCACGCTCTGTTTCGCGTCCCGGCCGGGGTAGCTGCCTGGAAGAAGTGATGCCTGGTCACTGCGGCAGCTGCCCGCGCCACACCGCTGGAGGGCGACAACCTTGTCCACTCGCAATCTCGACGCACTTTTTGAACCGTCCACGATCGCCCTTGTCGGGGCCAGCAACCGGCCTGGATCGGTGGGCGCCGTGCTGGCCCGCAATCTCTACGAGGGCGGCTTTCAGGGACCGATCCTGACGGTCAATCCGCATGAGCGGGCGATCCGTTCCACGCTGAACTACCGGTCCGTGGCTGAGTTGCCGCTGGCTCCCGACCTTGCCGTCATCAGCACGCCACCGCAGGCTGTGCCGGGGATCATCAGCGAACTGGGCGAACGCGGCTGCCGCGCGGCGGTGGTGATCACCGCCGGCTTCGGCGAGGGCGACCGGGCGGACGGGCAGGAGCTGATGCAGACGATGCTGGATGCGTCGCGCCCACACCTGCTGCGTATCGTCGGGCCGAACTGCCTCGGTTTCATGTCGCCCCACATCGGCATCAATGCAAGCTTCGCGCATCTGACGCCGGGCAAGGGAGACATTGCCTTCATCACCCAATCGGGTGCGATGGCCACCTCGGTGCTCGACTGGGCGTCGGCGCGGGGCATCGGTTTCTCGCACATCGTGTCGCTGGGCTCGATGAGTGATATCGATTTCGGCGACCTGCTCGACTATCTGGCGCTGGACGGCAAAACCCGCGCGATCCTGCTCTACGTCGAAGCCATCACCCACGCGCGCAAGTTCATGTCGGCGGCACGAATGGCCTCGCGCACCAAGCCAGTCGTTGTAGTGAAGGCCGGCCGCAGTGCCGCCGGGGCCAAGGCCGCGCTTTCGCACACTGGTGCGCTGGCGGGTTCCGATGCCGTCTATGACGCCGCGTTCCGTCGCGCCGGCATGCTGCGCGTGCGAACCTCGAACGAACTGTTCCAGGCGGTTGGCACGCTGGACACCGGCATCCGGGTCAAGGGCGATCGGCTGGCGATCCTGACCAACGGCGGTGGCCTCGGCGTGCTCGCCGTCGATCAGCTTGCCGAAGTGGACGGCCGCCTGGCGGTACTTTCGGACGAGACGATCGAGCGTTTGAACAAAATCCTGCCGGCGCCCTGGTCGCACGCAAATCCGGTGGACATCCTCGGCGATGCGTCGGGCGAGCGCTACGCCGGTGCGCTGGATGTCCTGCTTGAGGCGGATGAGGCGGACGCGACGTTCGTGCTGAACTGTCCGACCGCGGTGGCCGACAGCCTCGATGCCGCACAGGCCGTGGTGAAGACGCTGGCGGAGCGCCGCCCCGCCGTGCTGACCTGCTGGTTGGGCGAGGGTCCGGCAGCCGAGGCACGGAGGCTGTTCGCGGCCAGGAAACTTCCCTCCTACGAGAGCCCGGAAGAGGCTGTCCAGGCGTTCGGCCATCTGCTGCGCTACCGTCGCAACCAGCTACTGTTGGTGCAGACACCGCCCTCGGTGTCGGACCTGATCTCGATCGACCACGTCAAGGCGGAGGCGATCATCGACGCGGTGCTCGCCGACGACCGCACGATCCTGACCGAGCCCGAAGCCAAGGAGCTGCTCTCGGCGTTCGGCATTCCGACGGTGGAGTCCTTCGTGGCCAGGGATGCGGCCGAAGCCGCCCGGTTCGCCGAGCGTCTGGATGGGCCGGCGGTGGTGAAGATCGTGTCGCGCGACATCACGCACAAATCCGACGTCGGCGGCGTGCAGCTCAACCTGGCCTCTCCGGCTGCGGTGGCGCAAGCGGTGACCGACATGCTCGCGACCATCCAGCAAAAAGCACCGGATGCGAGGATCGATGGCTTCAACGTCCAGCCGATGATTCGTCGGCCCGGCGCACACGAGCTGATCCTCGGCATTGCCGAGGACGCCACGTTCGGCCCGGTGATCCTGTTCGGGCAGGGCGGCACGGCGGTCGAGGTGATCGGTGATCGTGCGGTCGCCCTGCCGCCGCTCAACCCAATCCTGGCGCACGACATGATCGAACGGACGCAAATTTCCCGCCTGCTGCGCGGCTATCGCGACCGGCCGGCGGCCGACCTGGACGCGATTGCACTGACCATCGTCAAACTCTCGCATCTGGTGGTGGACCTCGATCGGGTCGTCGAACTCGATATCAATCCGCTGCTGGCGGATGCAAACGGCGTGCTCGCGCTGGATGCTCGGGTCGTGGTGAGGCCACGTGGAACGGTCAGGCGACCGCTTGCGATCCGTCCGTATCCACGCGAGCTTGAACGGGATGTCGAGACGAAAAGCGGTCGGCATTTTCTCTTGCGTCCGATTCGCCCCGAGGACGAGCATGCGCTGAGAGACATGCTCGAACGTTCCTCGCGCAACGACGTGCGCATGCGCTTCTTCGCGCCAAGGCGCCAGTTCGGGCATGGCTTCTCGGCGCGATTGACGCAGATCGACTACGACCGTGAGATGGCATTGGTGGCGCTCGATCCCGGCGGGACGGATATGCTTGGCGTGGTCCGTCTGGTCTCGGATCCCGATAACGAGACCGCCGAGTTCGCGGTGATGGTGCGCTCCGACACGCAAGGCGTTGGCCTCGGTTATTGTCTCATGCGGAGCATCCTCGACTATGCGCGCCAGCGCGGCGTAGGCCGGGTGTTCAGCGAGGTTCTGCTCGAAAACAAGGCAATGCTGAAAATGGCCGATAAACTGGGTTTCCGGGTCCGCAAGTCGGATGAAAACAGTTCGATTACGGTGGAACTCGACATGGAGACCAGCGTGACAGGCGACCGGCACGGATAGATAGTCGAAATCTTCAGAGGCTGACTGGATCGGAGATCGCGGCGGCGGCAAGACGCGCCGGAAGCTTACCGATACCCTTGCGCCTGCAGCGAAAACAGATGCGCGTAGTGTCCGTTCTCGGCCATCAGCTGCCCGTGGTTCCCGCGTTCGATGATGCGGCCGTCCTGGATCACGACGATCTGGTCGGCCATGCGTACGGTGGAGAAGCGGTGCGAGATCAGAATCGCGATGCGGTCGCCGGAGAGTTCGCGGAAGTGCTCGAAGATTGTGGCTTCGGCTTGCGCGTCCATCGCGGCGGTGGGTTCGTCCAGCACCAGGATGTCGGCGCGTGAGCGCATGAAGGCGCGCGCCAGGGCGATCTTCTGCCATTGGCCGCCGGACAGTTCGCGGCCGTCGTTGAACCACTTGCCCAGTTGCGTCTCGAAGCCGGCCGGCAGGCTGTCGATGAACTCGCTGGCCATGCCCTTGTCACTGGCCTCGCGCCAGCGCACCTCGTCGTCGAAATGGGTGACGTCGCCGGCGCCGACGTTTTCGCCCACGCGCATCTGGTAGCGAGCGAAATCCTGGAAGATCACCCCGATGCGTTGCAGCAACACGCCTTCGTCCCACTCGCGCAAATCTGTGCCGTCGAGCAGGATGCGACCGCTGTCGGGCCGGTACAGGCGCGTGAGCAGTTTGATCAGGGTGGTCTTGCCCGAGCCGTTCTGGCCGACCAGGGCCAGTGATTCACCGGGGCGGATGTGCAGGTCGATCTCTTGCAATGCCGGTGCGCTGGCACCGGGGTAGGTGAAACTGACCTGCTCGAAGCGGATACCGTCGTCGGGTTTCGCGCCACGTTGAACCGTACCGCTGGATGCTGGCACCGGCGTTTCCAGGTATTCGTACAGCGTCGACAGGTAGAGGTTGTCCTCGTACATCCCGCCGATGGCGGACAGCATCGCCGATACCGCCGATTGGCCCTGGCGGAACAGTGCCAGGTACATCGTCATCTGGCCCAGGGTGATGCGTGCGATCACGGTGCTGGCGGCGATCCAGGCGTAGGCGCCGTAAAGCGCCAGCGTGCCGAGCAGGCCCAGCCCGAAACCCCAGCTGTCACGGCGCACGGCGAGGTCGCGATCGGCTCGGTAGAGCGTGTGGAAGATGTCGCGGTAGCGTTGCAGCAGCAACGGGCCGAGACCGAACAGCTTCACTTCCTTGGCGTGGTCCTCGCGCGCCAGCACGGTTTCCAGGTACAGCTGCATTCGTGTTTCGGGCGAGCGCCAGCGGAACAGACGGAAGGCGTCGCCGGAGAATTTCGTTTCGGCGAAGAACGACGGCAGGCCAGCCAGCAACAGCACCGCGACGGCCCACGGCGAGAACTGGAACAGCAGGCTGCCGTAGCTGATCAGCGAGATCGCGTTCTGGCCCAGCCCGAACGTGCGGGTGACCAGCGACAGCGGTCTGCTCGAGGCCTCGCGGCGGGCGCGAGTGAGCTTGTCGTAGAACTCCGAATCTTCGAAGTGCGCCAGCTCCAGGGTCAGCGCCTTCTCCAGGATCATCACATTGACGCGTTGGCCGAGTTGGGCCCGCAGCAGCGACTGGCACAGTGACAAACCGCGTTGCCCACCAGCCAAGGCCGCCACCAACACGCCTTCCAGTGCGACCCATTCGAAAAGCTGGCGCAGCGGCGCTTGCCCGTCGGTTGCCCACAGGCGGCTGGCGGCCACCACCGCATCGACGATCTGCGCGCCTACATAGGCGATACCGGCTGGCAGCAGACCCGCAATCAACGTGAGCAGGGCGAGCGCGACCGTCAGCGCATGGCTGGTGCTCCAGACCAGTGCCAGCGCGCGCCCGCTGTAACGGAACACCCCGAGGAAGCCGCGGGTGATCTCCGTTGAATCGGTGGCGGGACGGGTTGCGTGAGGCGGCACGTGAGGAGGGTGTCAGGCGACGCGCGACGGTGCGCGAAGTTCCCGACATGGGGGCCGTGCCGCCCCACGCAAGGCGAAACGTTTCAGTGCAGCGTCACCTCGACGAATTGCTGTTGCGGCCGATAGAGCGCGGGGAACAGTTGCTGCAGATGCGCCACCTTTGGCGCATCGTTCATCACGATGTACGGATTGTTCGGGTGCAGGTCGTAGAAATCCTGGTGATAGGCCTCGGCCGGATAGAACGTCTTGAGCGGCACGACCTGGGTCACGATCGGCTTCGCGAAGGCTTTCGCCATGGTCAGTTGCGCAATGTAGTCGCTGGCGACTTTCTGCTGCTCGGCGTCGCCGTAGAAGATCGCCGAGCGATACTGCGTGCCGCTGTCCGGGCCTTGCCGGTTCAGTTCGGTGGGGTTTAATGCCACCGAAAAAAACACGTGCAGCAAGGTGCTGTAGCTGACTTGCGACGGGTCAAATTCGATCTTCACCGATTCGGCGTGGCCGGTGCTGCCGGTGCCAACCATCCGGTAGTGCGCGGTGGTCGCGCTGCCGCCGGAGTAGCCAGCGGTGACCTTGTGCACGCCTTTGACATGTTCGAACACCGCCTCGATGCCCCAGAAGCAGCCGCCCGCGAGCACGGCCACCTGGTGGTGCGTGGTGGCGGTGGTCGCCGCGTTCACGGTGGGAGCGGGCAATCGCACGACGTCTCGCGCTGCCGCCACGGGTTGACAGGCGGCCAGGCCGGCAAGCAGTACGGCGCCGGCCAGGGGGAACATCCGAAATGCGCGGTAGCGGATCATGGGTAGCCTCGCTGGAGACAGGCGTGCGCGAGACGGTCGCATGCATGGGGGATACGTTTCAGTGGCTGGAAAGGATGCAAGCGCGTCGACGTGCGTTCATCAGGTTGTTCGTCGGCGGGTCTGCTGCGGTTACCTGCAGCAGCACCTCGTGGTGGCTACCATGAACGAGGAAATCCTGGAGCGCGGCATGCCTGACGAAATTGAGCTGAACGCCTACCTGCGCCGTACCGGCTGGGGCGGCCCGGTGGCGGCTGACCTGGCGACCTTGCGCGGCCTGGCCACGGCGCATGTCGCGGCGATCCCGTTCGCCAACCTCAACCCGCTGTTGGGCTTGCCGGTGGAACTGGACCTGGCTGCGCTGCAGCAGAAGCTGGTGCGCGAGGGACGTGGCGGCTACTGCTTCGAGCACAACCTGCTGTTCGAGGCGGCGCTGCGAACCATCGGCTTCGAGGTCTCCGGTTTGATCGCCCGTGTCCTGTGGGGGCAGCCGGAGGGTGCGATCACGCCGCAGACCCACATGTTGCTGCACGTCGTGCTGGATGGTGAAAGCTGGCTGGCCGATGTCGGTTTCGGCGGTCATGTGTTGACCGGCGCGCTGCGGCTGCAGCCGGATATTGAACAGGCGACTGGCCATGAGCCGTTCCGGCTGCTTCGACGCGACGCCGAGTGGCGCATGCAATCGCTGGTGCACGGGGAGTGGCGCACGCTATACCGCTTCGAGCTGCGGCCCACCCCTTTTACCGATTACGTAGTGGCCAACCACTACGTGTCGACCCACCCCGCATCACGGTTCGTGAGCCATCTCATCCTGGGGCGCACGCCACCTGGCCGCCGACTCAGCCTGTTCGATCGCGAGTTCACGGTGCGCCGCACGGGACAGGAACCCGAGCATCGCCTGTTGCATGACGTGGCGGAGCTACGCCATGTAGTCGAGCATGAGTTCCTGCTGCGCATGCCTGCTGGCGCCGATGTCGACCGGCGGCTGGAGCACCTGCTCTAGGAGTCTGTCGGACTTTGCTCGGCCGGTCTGCGAATCCGCCTGGGCGGTCCACAATCCGCCGATTCTTGGTCCATGGAACCACGATGAACCGGCGAAGCGTCACCTGCTGTCCTCACCCAGCCGAATTCTCGTCTCGATCACCAAAGTCCGACAGACTCCCAGACCCCGATCAATGCGCTCGACCGGCCTTGGGGCGGCCGTCTTTCAGACCGTTTGGGTCGGCCAGGACGTGGATTTCGGTGTCGTCAATCACCGCGACCTGGCCCGCGTGGATCTTGCACGTCTTGCGCAGTTCAATCACACCACCGACCTTGACCGCGCCGCTCGCTACGATCGCCTTGCCGGCGCCGCCGCTGTCGCACAGGCCGACCAGCTTCAGCAGCATGTTGAGCTCGACGTAGTCGCCTTCCAGTTCGAATTCGATGGTTTGCATGGTGTTTCCGGGTGAGGGTGGCCTGTGTCTGGTCGCCTGATGTTTGTCGCCGAGCGCCGCATCGGGCGAAACGAGGAAGGCAAACCACGGGATGTCGTGGTCGCAGCCGAAGGTGGCGGCATCGTCGAGGATGCCGAGCAGGATAGTGTAGTCGGCTGGCGCCGCCTGGCGCAGTTCGTCGGCGTGCTCGAACAGCAACACATGACCCCAGCCGGGCAGCCAGTCCAGGTCGCGCAGGCAGTCGGCCAGCGCATCCCAGTTGTGGCCGAAGCTCGCTGGCAACAGCAGCGTCGCGGCCAGCCGGTGCAGCAGATCGTCCTTGTCATGGCAGCCGGCCAGGTCGATGCGGCATACATGCAATTCATGACGTGCACCCTCGCGCGCCATGCGATCGAGGTCGTCGGCGCCGACGAAGTACACGCCATTCTGCGCGGGCCGGGTCAGGTCCAGCTCGACATCGCGCCGGCTCACGGGTTGACCTCGATGCGGCGGAAGCTGCGGTAGTGGTCGTCGGTGTAGTACCAGACCGCCGCCGGCGTGCCGCCGGAAACGATACGCCGTGCGCCCCGGGTGCGCGCCCCCGGCGTCTCCACCGTGTACTCGTGGTAGTAGCCGCGCGACCGCTGCGGCAGCAGGCCTTCGTAGTTGCCGAATACGGCGCCATCCTGGCGGTGCTCGAACGGGCCGCCACGGGCGATTCGCTGCAGCATCGCCCGCGCCTCGGGCGGCAAGTCGTCCTGCGCGGGGCTCGTCTCGGATGACTGGCCTTGCGCAGTGGTAGCGGGTGCGACAGCAAGCGTCGACGTGCCGGCGTGGCGCTGCCATGCAACCATCGCCAGGGCGATGAAGGCCAGCACGATCAGTGATTTAAGCAGGCGCATGCATTCTCGCAGTCGAAGGGGCGCGCCGCGAGCTTAGCAAAGTGACGGGGCGGCGTTGGTCGCCGGGGTTTCCTGATCGCAGGAAATTGCGCACACTCCGGCATCCCGCGTTCGCGCCGCGCGCGCTGCCACCCCGATCCCGGAGTCGAGATGAGCACCACCCCTGAGCACGCCGAGGGCCGCCTGCCGCGGCAGATTGGCTACATCATTGGCAACGAAGGTTGCGAGCGCTTCTCGTTCTACGGGATGCGCAACATCCTCACCCCGTTCCTGATCACCACGCTGCTGCTGTACATGCCCGAGGGGCAGCGCATTTTGGCGGCGAAGGATGTGTTCCACACCTTCGTTATCGGCGTGTACTTTTTCCCGTTGCTCGGTGGCTGGATCAGCGACCGTTTCTTCGGCAAGTACAACACGGTGCTGTGGATGAGCCTGGTCTACGTTGCCGGCCATGCCTGCCTGGCAATTTTCGAGAACAACCGGCTTGGCTTCTTCACCGGATTGGGGCTGATCGCGCTGGGCGCCGGCGGCATCAAGCCACTGGTGGCGTCGTTTGTGGGCGACCAGTTCGACCAGTCGAACAAGCACTTGGCGAAGATGGTGTTCGACGCATTTTACTGGATCATCAACTTCGGCTCATTCTTCGCATCCTTGCTGATGCCGTTGTTCCTGCGCCATTACGGCGCCGCGGTGGCGTTCGGCATCCCCGGCGGCCTGATGTTCATCGCCACCGTGGTGTTCTGGCTGGGCCGCAAGCAATACGTGATGGTGCCGCCGGGGCCGCCGGACGAACACGCGTTCTCGCGGGTGATCCGCACCGCGCTGCTGACTCAGCGGCCGGGGCAGGCGCGGCCCGGCCTGTGGATCGCGATGGCCAGCGTGCTGGTGGCGCTGGCTTCGTTCGCGCTGGTGCCTGCGCTCGGCTTCGTGATCTCGGCCTGTATCGCGCTGGTGGTGCTGATTGGCGGCGTCGGCGGTGGCGCGTGGCTGCAGATGGAGCGGGCGCGCGGACTGCATCCGGATCACGCCGTCGATGGCGCGCGCAACGTGCTGCGCGTGCTGGTGATCTTCGCGTTGACCACGCCGTTCTTCTCGCTGTTCGATCAGAAGGCCTCGACCTGGATCGTGCAGGGTGGCGAGATGACCATGCCGGCATGGTTCGAGCCCGCGCAGATGCAGGCGCTGAATCCGCTGCTGGTGATGCTGCTGATCCCGTTCAACAACCTGGTGCTGTACCCGCTGTTGCGCAAACTCGGTTACGAGCCGACCGCGCTGCGGCGGATGACGGCCGGCATCGCCTTCAGCGGCTTGGCCTGGATCGTGGTGGGTGGCTTGCAGGTAGTGATCGATGGTGGTGACCCGCTGTCGATCGTGTGGCAGGTATTGCCATACGCCTTGTTGACGTTCGGCGAAGTGCTGGTGTCGGCAACCGGGCTGGAATTTGCCTACAGCCAGGCGCCGGCTTCGATGAAGGGTGTGGTGATGAGTTTCTGGAACCTCACCACCACGGTCGGCAACCTGTGGGTACTGCTGGCCAACGCGGCGGTACGCAACAAGACGGTGACGGGCTCGATCGCCACGACGGGCTTGAGTGTCACCTCATTCCAGATGTTCTTCTTCGCCGCGTTCGCGTTGCTCGCCGCGCTGGCATTCGGCTTGTACGCGCGTAGCTATCGCGAAATGGACTATTACCGGTCGGGCTGATCAATTCGTGGCATCGATTCGCGATTGCAGCGCCACCGCCGCGGCCGGGTTGCGCTGCTTGGCGGCGCCGATGAAGAACACGAATACGTCGCGTGGCGCTGTTGGCGCCTGCGCGACGGCGACATGGGGCAACGACGGGATGTCTCTGCCTGCAGCCCAGTCACGCGTACGCACCGCCCAACGGTCCAGCTCGGTGAGTGCGTAACCCGTGGGAATTCCATCGACGCTGTGCTTCAGGCGCGCGTACACAAACTCGCCGGTGAGATCGGCCAGGGAGGGGAAGTCGGGCGAATCGGTGAATACGGTCGTCACACGACGCGAGCGCGCCAGAGCAACGTAACGTTCGTCGAGAAAACTGGCATCACGTACCTCCAGCACATGACGCAGTACCTGACCGTTCAACTGCTGCGGCAGCGCGTCCAGGAACGCAGCCAGATCATCGGCGTCGAACGGCCGCGTCGGCGGCAGCTGCCACAGGACCGGTCCCAGCCGGTCGCCCAGCTCCGCCAGCCCACCCTGGATGAAGGCGCGAGCCCTTTTGCCGGCGTCGGCCAGGCGCGTGGCCTGGGTGATGTAGCGCGGCGCCTTCAATGAAAAGACAAAACCCGTCGGCGTTTCCGCTGCCCATTTCGCATAGGTGGCGGGTTTCTGCGCGCGATAGAACGTGCCATTGATCTCGATCGCACGCAGTTGGCGGCTGGCATATTCCAATTCGCGTCGCTGCACCAGCGCTTCCGGATAGAAGTTGTTGCGCCACGGCGCGTAGGTCCAGCCGCCGATACCGACGCGGACGTGTTGGGTCGCGCGCTGGGCGGTGGCGTCCGGGTGCTTCATCGCACGGACCTCCGCGTCGGTGCGCGCAGCGTTTCGACCGCGCCGATGCACAGCACCAGCCAGGCCGCGCCAGCTGTGTAGCCGGCCAGTACGTCGCTGAAATAGTGCACTTGCAGCAGGATGCGGCTGATTCCGATCACGCCAATCAGCAGCATCGCTGCGGCGATGATCGGGCGATGGAAGCGTGGCGACAGTCGCAGCAGCACATAGGCGAGCATGCCGTAAAACACGACGGCGCCAAACGCATGGCCGCTGGGGAAACTCCAGCCCGGCTCGATGATGAAGCCGTGGCCGTGCAGGGGGCGTACCCGCCGGAACAGCGCCTTGAGACTGCCATTGATCGGCACAATGCCGAGCAAGGCCACCGTCCAGGCGAGTGCCAGCTGCCAATGTTGGCGCAGCAGCAGAGCCAGCAGCACCAGAGCCGCGGCGGAGGCTACCCACAGCTTGTCGCCGAGATGGGTGATCGCGGCGGCCGCGCGCAGCAATGGCACCGGCAATTGATCACGCAGGCTTTCAGCAAGGCTGGCATCGAAACCCGCCAGTGCCGTCGCATGTCTCCCGAATACCGCCAGCGCGATCGCGGTGAAGAACAAGGCCAGTGCCAGCAACAGGAACACGCCGACTTGCCAACGCAACACCGTCGGCGCATGGCCGGGCTGGGTCGCGCGGCGCTGCCAGCGTGCGTTGTGCCGCCAGGCGAGGTCGCCGCCCAGCAAGACCAGCATCAGCAGCAGTGCCCACAGCAGCAGGGCGTGCGCAGCGATCCATTCCGCCATGGGGTTCATCCGGGCTCCCGCTTCGTTGTCGTGCCCGGATGATCGGTGTTGCGACGCGTCGCGTCGAGCGGGTCGCACGCATGACTTCCAGCGCTGGCCTTGTTGGCGGTTTGCCGCGATAGTTCACGGATTGCCATCCGGGGAGCCAACGATGTCCCAGCGATTCCTTTCCTCGCGTCCGTTTTCCGTGAGCCTGGCGGGCTGCTGCGCCCTGCTGCTGGTCGCGACCGCCGCGCACGCGCAGGCGCCCGCACCGCAGCTTCTGCCGCCCCCGATATCGACCGGCGACATCGTGCGACCGCTGTTGCCGGCGCAACTGAACGATTTCGATGCCTACATGGCCGACACCCTGAAAACGTTCGAGGTGCCCGGCATCGCCGTGGCCATTGTCAAGAACGGCAAGGTGGTGATGGCGCGCGGCTACGGCGTGCGTGAGCTGGGCCAGCCGGCCAAGGTTGACGCGCACACCTTGTTCGCGATTGCCTCCAACACCAAGGCGTTCACTGCGGCAGCGCTGCAGCAGTTGGCCGGTGCCGGCAAGTTGAAGATGGACGACCGGGTGATCGACCACTTGCCGTGGTTCCGCATGTCCGACCCGTATGTGACGCACGAGATGCGCATTCGCGACCTGCTGGCGCACCGCAGCGGCCTCAGCCTCGGCGCGGGCGACTTGCTGTACTGGCCACCGACCTCGTACACCACCAAAGACGTGGTCGAACGGCTGGCCAGGGTGCCGTTGAAGAACGGCTTTCGCAGCCACTATGCCTACGACAACATTCTGTTCGCGGTAGCGACGCTGGTGATCGAGGAAGCCTCCGGCCAGAGCTATGCCGACTACGTGCGCGAGCATCTGTTCAAGCCGGTCGGCATGGATGAGTCGCTGATTGACATGACCTATCTGAAACCCGGCATGGACGTGGCCACCGGCCATGCGCCATACGATTTCAAGGACATCAAGCCGGTGCCGCCGATGGCCTGGCTCAATGATCCGGGCGCCGGTGGCATTTATGCCAGCGTGCACGACCTGGCGAAATGGATGAACGTGCAACTGGCTGGCGGTGCGTTGCCCACGAAAGATGCCGACGGCAAGCCGCAGCGCGTGTTCTCCGCGAAGAGCCACCGGGAGATGTGGTCGATGCTGACACCGATTCCGATCAGGAAGCCATCGATTCCTGAAATGGCCCAGCTGACGCCAGATTTTTACGGCTACGGCGAAGGCTGGTTCCTCAGCGATTACCTGGGCCAGAAACTGGCCTGGCACACTGGCGGCTGGCCCGGCTTCGTGTCGCGCGTGACGATGGTGCCGAAACTCCATCTGGGTGTGGTGGTGCTGACCAACCAGCAGTCGGGCGCCGCGTTCAATGCGGTGACTTATCGGGTACTGGATGCGTACCTGAATCCATCGAACAAGACCGACTGGGTCGCGGTGTATCAGAAGGCCGTGAAGCATGCCCAAGCCAAGGCCGATGACAGCGTGGCGCAGCACGAGAAGGCGCGCGACAAACGCAGCAAGCCGTCGCTGCCACTGGCCGACTATGCCGGCACCTATCGCGACCCGTGGTACGGCGACGTGGTCATCACCCAGGAACGCGGCAAGCTGCGCGTGCGCTTCAGCAAGACCAGACAGCTGATCGGCACGATGACGCCGTGGCAGCACGACAGCTTCACCGTGCGCTGGGACGATCGCTCGCTGGATGCCGACGCTTTCGTCACCTTCGCGCTGGACATGGATGGCCATATCCGCGAGATGCGCATGCAGCCGATCTCGCCGTTGACCGATTTCAGCTTCGATTTCCAGGACCTGCGGTTGGTGCCGGTGGACACGGCTGACGCAAATTCAGAGAAAGAATGAATCACCACGGCGTCACCTGCGGCGCCCTCGGCAAAGGGAAGGTCATGGATTATCGTCGTCACGCGGCTGCGATCATGCTGTCGTTCGGCCTGCTGGTCGGTGTTGCCCAGGCGCGCGTCGAAAATGCCGTGGCGCACCGGTTCTTCCACGTCCAGCTTGGTGCGGCCAGTACGCAGCCGACCTCGGGCCGGTTGCTGCTGTTTGCCACCGACGCCAAGACCGCAGAAGCTGCGGCAACGGCCGAGTCCGACGGCAAGAGCAGCTCGGTCGAGTCGGTCGATGCCGATCCGTTCCGCGCCACCGAGACCAGCGTGGCAGCACGCGAGGTGAGTTACTGGATGCCGGGGCAGGAAGTCGACATCGACACCGACCGGATGGCGTTCCCCGCAAACTGGTCGACGCTGCCGCCGGGCGACTACATGGTGCAGGCCGTGCTCGATGTAAACCACGATTACAACTACGGCGGTCGCGGTGCCGGCGACCTGGTCAGCGAGGTGGTCAAGCTGCACCTGCCGAGCGCCAGCGTCCCGACGCTGACGCTGACCAAGGCGTTGCCGGCGGACCGCAATTCCTGGGCGGTACCGGATTCGGCACCGCAGGCCCTGCGCGATGAAGTGGCCGCGGCGCGTCCGCATGCGCACCTGGTGGACTTCACCAGCGCGTCACTGAGCGCGTTCTGGGGCCACCCGACCGACATGCGCGGCTGGGTGCTGACCCCGCCCGGTTACGACGCCAGGGTCGCCACCCGCTACCCCACGGTGTATTACACGCAGGGTTTTGGCGGTAACAACGATCGCGTAATCCGCACGATCTACAGCGTCTACACAGCGATGACGACGCATGAAATGCCGGCGATGATCTGGGTGTTCCTGGACGAGTCCAGTCCCACCGGCACCCACGAGTTTGCCGACTCGGTCAACAACGGCCCCTGGGGCCAGGCGCTGATTACCGAATTGATTCCGCATCTGGAAGCGCAGTACCGCATGGATGGCAAGGTGAACGGGCGCTTCCTCAACGGCCATTCCTCCGGCGGCTGGGCCACGCTGTGGCTGCAGACGCGCTATCCGAAGATCTTTGGCGGCACCTGGTCGACCTCGCCCGATCCCAGTGATTTCCACGATTTCACCGGCATCGACCTGTACGCACCGCACGCCAATGTCTACCGCCGGGCGGATGGCTCGGTGTATCCGCTGGTGCGCGACCACGCCAAGGTGCTCGGTACGGTCGAGCAGTTCGCGAAGCTTGAGCGCGTGCTCGGCAGCTACGGTGGCCAGCTGGCCTCGTTCGAGTGGGTGTTCTCGCCGCGCAGCAAGAACGGCAAACCCGAGCCGATGTTCAACCGCGACACCGGCGACGTCGACCCGGCAGTGGTGACCTACTGGCGCGACCACTACGACATTGCGTATCGATTGAAACAGCATTGGCCGGAGTTGAAGGCCGACCTGGATGGCAAGGTCCATCTCTATGTCGGCACCGCCGACACGTTCTATCTCGATGGCGCCGCGCACAAGCTGAAAGCGGTGCTCGACGGTCTGGGTGCGAGGTCGGACATCCGCTTCCTGCCCGATCGCACCCATTTTGATATGTACAAGATCGGCAAGGACCGGCACGGCCTGCTCAAGCAGATCAGCTGGGCGATGTATGCCATCGCGCGGCCGAATTCGACCTTGAAGCCTGCCGCGGTGGCACCGTGAAATCCGGGCGCCGGTGGGCCGGTGTCAGGTGATCGGCGTTACTTGGACTGCCAGGGATCGTAGCTGCCGAAGTACCCTGGTCGTCCTTCCGGATCGCGGCAGTTGTAGCCGCCACCGCCGTAGTCTTTCTCCGAATACCCGTTGACGATCATGGCGCCGGCGGCCTTGGCCTGTTCGTAGTGTGCCTTGCGGTCGGCCACAATGACGCAAGCGCACTGGGTTTCGCGGCCGCCGATTTCGTCGGGCTGGCCGATGTGCTGGCCGAAGTCGTCATGGCGCACGCTGCCCAGCATGATCATGCCGTTGCCGTAGACCAGCTGGGCGTGTTCGACCTCGCCCTGATCGTTTTCCTAGACGGCATTTTTCTTGAAACCGAATGCCTGGCACAGCCATTCAATGGCCGCGTGCGGGTCGCGATAACGCAGGCTGGGGATGATCGTGCTGCCGCCGGTGTGGGACATGGAAACCGCCTCGGTTGGGGCTTTCGCCAGATTATCTGATTACGTGCCGAACCTCAGCTGCCTAAAGCCCCTCTCCCGCCGGGAGAGGAGCCGGGGAGAGGGTACGGGCGATACACACTGTGGCTGCGTTCGACCGGCCTGTTCCATGCTTTGCCGGTACCCTCAACCGATGCTTCGCGCCACCCTCTCACCCGCAAGAGGACTCCCAGGGTCGCCGACGAGCGGACCGCGGCAACTGGGGTTCGACGCCAGTCAGGTCGGACCACTAGTCTGATCGGGCGAGGTATGAAATCGACTCGTCATTTCTTCCAGGAGCAACGCATCAGCTGCGCGCGATTGCTTTCATCTTCCGCGTGAAACGGCGAAAACATCGGCAGCATGGTCGATGTTTGCAGCGGATGCTGCTCTGTACGCAGGCCACAGGGGTGTGGTGAGTACGAGCTGCCCGATGCGCGCGTTGCAATGGCCTGCGGCCTGTCGCACCGGATCAGCCGGTGTGTTCGTCGCCCTCGATCGGTGGCGACAGGGTGCGGATCAACTGGGTACGGATCAGTGGCATGCGCGCGGTGCGCAGGCGTTCGAGAATCTCGAACAGCAATTCGCTCTTCACGCTGGCGGCTTCGCGTGGGCTGTTGACGTAGGCCACGCAGTTGAACGTCATGGAGCCGGCATCGAGGTCGTCCAACCGCACGAACGAGGTGGGCGTGTCCAGCGTGCCCGGGTGTGCGTTCAGTATCTCCAGCACCAGGGTCCGCACCTTGCCGGCATCGGTGTCCAGCGGCATCGGCAGTTTGATCTGGACACGGCCCAATGCGTCGGATTGGGTCACGTTGCGCACGTTCTCGGTGATCAGCTGCGAGTTCGGCACGATCACGGTCGAGCGATCCCACAGCTGGATCTCGGTGGCGCGCACGTTGATCCGGCGGATGTCACCCTCGACCGTGCCCAGGCTGACCCAGTCGCCGACTTTCACTGGCCGCTCCACCAGCAGGATCAGCCCGGAAATGAAGTTCTGCACGATCGCCTGCAGGCCAAAACCGATACCGACCGACAGCGCGCTGACGATCCAGGTGATGCTGGTGAGGTTCACATGCAGTGCGGCCAGGGTCAGCACCAGCACCAGCAGGCCGCCGAGGTAGCCGAGCAGGGTGACGATGGAATCCTGCATGCCTGGTTCCATGGTGGATTTCGGCAGCAATTGTTCGCGCAGCCAGCGCTTGAGCATGCGCAGCAGCAACACGCCGATGAACAGCACCAGTGCCGCTCTGAAGATGGTGCCCGGGTCGATCGTCAGGTCGCCCAACTTCAGGTTGTTGAACGTGCGAGCGGCACTGGCCAGCAAGTCGCCCGGACCGGCACCGAACGGAGTCAGCACGGTGGTCAGTGCCAGCAAGGTCAGCAGCACCCGGGTCAGGCCGGAGAGCAGGGTGGCAGCCTGATCCAGCGCGTGCGGTGTCAGCTGGAAGGCAGCCTGCAGCCGCTGACCGCTGCGCCCGCGCGGGGACAGCAAGGTCTGGATCAAGTCGTTCGCAAGATGGAACAGCAGGTAGGCGCTGGCTATGATCACGCCGACCCACAGCATCTGCACGGCCACGAAGAACGCCAGCGCAATGTAGCCGGTGGCCACGCCCAGCCAGCTGAGCAGCACGCCGAGCAGCGCCGCCGCGCCCAGCAAGCCGATCCACAGCGGGCGCTGTTCCTCCGTGCCGTCAGCAGCCTCCTGTCGCCGGGCGTCATGCAGGCGCAGCCATGCCGCCCCGATCAGACTGCTGATCACCAGCGCCATCAGGCCACGCGTGGCGACTGTGGCCGGCAGGCTGGATCCGATGGTGCGACTGAGCCGCTCGATCAGGCCGAACAGCAACGCGGCGGCGCCGAGCAGCCATGGCAGTCGCCGCAACCGCTGTGCTGCAAAGTCCGACAGCGCCGGCAAGCGCCACGACGGCCGGCGCACGGACAACAACGCGCGGCCAAGGCCGGTCACGTACGCGGCGAACAACACCAGCCGCACCACGGCCCGGGCGAGCGCATCGAGGTCGCGGTCGAGGATGTCGTTCCAGTTCACGCCCAGGTAAACCAATTGCGCAGCGAGGCCGGTGGTGAGCACCGCAGTCAGCGCCACCGCTGTCGCCATGGCGCTGCGCCGCAGATGACCGTCCGGCACGCGACGCGTCGCCAGCCGCAGCAGCAGACGATCAAGCAGCCAGCGGCCGACGCCGAGCAGGAGCACTGCGCCGATCAGACATAACAGCAGTGGTTCCCGGTTCGGCGGTTGCCAGGCCGCGCGCCAGGCAGCGCCGCTGCTTGCGCCAAGCCGGTTCAATCGTGCCAGATCATCCGGAAACGTACGCACCGGGTCGACCCAGAACGCTCGACTGAATGGAGTGGCCGTGCGTGAGGCAAGCCGCGCCTGGAACTCGTCGTTGCGCAGACCGGTGAGTTGCGCGGCCAGTTGCAATGCGTTCTGGCTAAGTAGCTGAGCCTGCTTGATCTGGGCATCCAGGCCAGCCTGGGCCTTGTCGAGCTGCCGCCGCTGCGCGGCAACCTCGGGTGCTTCGGGCGGTGCGCCCTTGGCGGGTGGCGGCCCCAGTACCCCGAGCTGCGCCTGCAACGCGGCCATTTGCGGGGTAAGGCTGCTGGCCAGCTGGCGTGCTTGGTCCTGCACGCTCAGCGCGGCACCGCGCAGATCGGCCAGTGGAGCCGTTGGGTGCTTGCCTTTCAGCGCTGCCTTGAGCGAATCGAGGCGGCCACCCAGTTGCTCCAGTGCTTGCGCCGGAGTCGCAGCGGAAATGGTTGATGTTGGCACGGCGTCGCCGCTCTGGGCGTGCAGGGGAACGCCGGCGAGGGTGAGCAGGACGATCAGGGTATAGCGAAGCAGGGCAGGCATCCGGGCATGATCCCGGTGGCGCGGCGGGCGGTCAATCGCGCTGGCCGTTGTTGTCTCGGTCGCCATGGCAACCGTTCAGATTGGTCGTGCTTCAGGGTGCCTGGCTCCTGGAGACGAGCCGCGGAATCACGCGTGTTATTCGCGCAGTGCCGGTGGCTTGTGGTCGGCGCGGACCACGATGGCCGATGGCATCACCAAGCACCGCCAGAGTCACACGTTGCGGCGCCCACTGGAGCAACCGCGCGGCGGAGCGTTGGCTGAATCATCAGTACGCCGGGCCACCAGGGCGGGGTCGTGGCACGGGATCGATCGGTACACGAGCCGGCGCGCCTGCTGACCCTGGCCGAGCGGGCCGGCGCGAAGCCGGTGAGTCCGGTTTCCTGGATAACATGAGCAAGCTCGAAGCGGACGGCTTGGTCGCGGTCAAGACGAGCCGCCGCGGCAAGCGCCTGTTGGCCGAATTGAGTATTACGCCAGCCCGCCGCCGCGAGTTGGCGGCTTGCCGACGGCGATTGGCGATGGCCGTGCAGGAACTGCCCGAACCGACCGTTGCTCTGAAACGGAAGTGACGCCATGAATCATTCAATGAAGCTGATGCTCTGGACCGCGCTGGCGATGCTGTTGCCAGCCGCGGCATTGGCCGAACCGCCGGTGTTGCCGGTACGCATCGCCAAGGTGGCGCAGCAGTACACCGACGATGGAGTCTACCCGTCGATGGTGCTGGCGATGGTCGACGATGGACATGCCCAGGTGGCCGGCTTCGGCAAGCTGGCCAACGGCCAGGCTCCGGATGGCGACACCGTGTTCGAGATCGGTTCGGTGACCAAGACGTTTACGGCTTTGCTGCTGGCGCACGGCGTGCTGGCGAAGCGCTGGACGCTCGATACGCCGGTCGCGGTGCTGTTGCCGGGCTACAAGATTCCCTCGCGGGATGGCAAGCCGATCACGCTCGGGTTGCTGGCCGAGCAGTTTTCCGGTCTGCCTCGTTTGCCGGGCAACCTGCAACCGGCCGATCTCGGCAATCCCTACGTGGACTATGGGCGCGACCGGCTCAAGGCTTTTCTCGCCGGCTACACCCTGCCCCGTGATCCCGGGGCCGCTTATGAGTATTCCAACCTCGGTTTCGGCTTGCTGGGCGACGCGCTGGCGCAATCTTCGAAACAGTCATACGGCGCGTTGCTACAGCGCGAAGTGCTGGCGTCGCTGGGCATGGATTTCACCGGCGTGGAGCTGACGGCGTCGATGCGCAAGCGGTTGGCCGTGGGCCATGATGAAGAAGGCAAGCCGGCAAAGCACTGGCAGTTCGGTGCCCTGGCTGGCGCTGGCGCGCTGCTCAGCACGGGCGATGACATGTTGCGCTACCTGCAGGCCAACATGGGCTTGGTGAAGACGCCACTGGTGTCGGCAATGCGGCTGGCGCAAGAACCTCGACGTAACATCGGTGGCGACGATTGCATCGGCCTGGCCTGGATGACCCGCCGCACGCCGTACGGCGACGTGGTGTGGCACAACGGCGAGACCGGCGGCTACAGCAGCTTCATCGGCTTTACCCGCGACGGCCGTCGTGGCGTGGTGATTCTGACCAATGGCACCGGCGCACCGCAGGAGTTGGGTTTTGCGACACTGCTGCCGTCCGTGCCGTTGCCGCAAGTGCACAGGGCGATCGCCGTATCGGCAACGCAACTTGACGCCTATGCGGGGCAGTACACGGTGGCGCCGGGCTTTGTGTTGACGGTGTTGCGCCAGGGTGACCAGTTGTTTGCGCAAGCGACCGGGCAGGGCGCGTTTCCGTTGTTTGCCCACGCCAAGGATGCATTTTTCGCCAAGGTGGCACCGATCACCGTCGCCTTCGAGCGCGATGGCAACGACAAGGTCAACGCGTTGATATTGCATCAGGATGGACAGGATCGCCGGGCGCCGCGCACGAAAGTTGCCGTGTTCGCGGATGGCAGCGACAGCATCCGGCTCGATCCGGTGCTGCTGCGTGAGTACGTCGGCCGTTACACACTGGCGCCGGGCGTGCAATTTGCGGTCTCCGCCGAGCACGACCAGCTCTACGCGCAGCTGACCGGCCAGGCCGCCTTCCCCGTGCACGCGAAATCGAAGGATCACTTCTTCTACACCGTGGTCGATGCGCAGCTCGACTTCGAGCGCGATGCCAGCGGCAAGATCAGCGCCCTGGTGCTGCGTCAGAACGGACAGGATCGACGCGCCCCGCGGCAGCCCTGACTTGCTGGTTGGCGTCGCTCACAATGGCGGCCGCCGCGCCGCCCACGGCTGCGCCTGCTCCAGTTGCGCGGCGAGTTGCAGCAAGGTGGCCTCGTCGCCGAAGCGGGCCACGAACTGCACGCCAAACGGCAGCTCGGTGCCGCCGGGTTCGGCCACGGCCCAGTGCAGCGGCACCGACATGCTCGGGGTGCCGGTGAGGTTGGACAGTTGGGTGAACGGCACGCGTTGCAGACTGGTGGTCACCAGCTGGTCGACCATGCCGCTTTTCAGCAGCAGGCGGCCGGCGTGCAAGGCGAGCACCACGCTGGCGGCGACTCGCTGCGCGGGCGGCGTGGCCAGTTCGCCAATGCGGTTCGGCGGCTGGGCGGTGGTCGGCGTGAGGTACAGGTCGTAGGTCCGGTGGAACTGGCCCAGTGCACGTGCGTAGTCGTTCCAGCGCAGCCGTTCAGCCACGTAGTCACTGGCGCTGAGCGTGCGGCCGAGCAGGGCGAGGACGCGTGTCTCCAGTTCGAACGCACGATCGCGGGCGCCGGTGAGTCGGCGGGCGTGTGCCACGCTGGCCGCGGTCTGGCCGAAGTACATGCTGATGTAGCTGCGCGCGAGCGCGTGGCCGTCGTATGCAGGCGCGGCCGGCTCCACCGAATGGCCGAGTCCGCTCAGCAGTTTCACTGTGCGCAGCACTGCTTGCACGCACTCGGCGTGCACGGGTGTGCCCAGCGGCGAGTCGGTGCAGTAGCCGATGCGCAGGGGCCGGGGCGGCTGTCCGATGACGTCTGCAAACGGTTGGGTCGGGCCGGCGATGGTGAACGGGTCGCCGCGTTCCGGCCCGGCGATGGCATCGAGCAGGCGCGCGGAATCGCGTACGCTGCGGCTCAGCACGTGCTGGCTGGAGGCGCCGTCCCAGATTTCGCCCTGCCCGGGGCCACTGGGCACGCGGCCACGCGACGGGCGCAGCCCGAACAGGCCGCAGCACGATGCCGGAATGCGGATCGAGCCGCCACCGTCGGAGGCACTTGCTGCCGGCACAATACCGGCCGCCACTGCCGCGGCGGATCCGCCGGAAGAGCCGCCCGGTGTGCGCGTCAGATCCCATGGATTGCGTGTGGGTCGCTCCCAGATCAGCGGCGCCGTCTCCGCGCGCAAGGCAAATTCCGGCGTGGCGGTCTTGCCGAACACCACCAGGCCGGCATCCAGAAAGCGACGCACCACTTCGGCATGCTGTTGCGGCACCCAGTGGCGCAGCGCGCGGCTACCGGAGGTGCTCGGCACACCGGCGTAGTCCTGGCCGATGTCCTTGAGCAGGAACGGTACGCCGGCAAACGGGCCGTGCAGCGCAGCCTGTGCCCGCTGCCGCGCGATCGCTTCCATCGAAATGCAGATCGCTGCCAGCCGCGGATCGACTTCGGCCGCCCGCGCCAGGGCCGCCTCCAGCACTTCTTTGGCCGATACTTCGCCGCGGACGATCAAATCGGCCAGGCCGGTGGCGTCGTAGCGGGAGTATTCCTTGAACATGGCTGTTTCTCTCAGTCAGGGTCAGGCATGTGCCAGCTCGATTCAGCGTGACTCCTAGGCCACGACAATGTGTTCGACCGGGGTCTTGGCGGTCAACTCGTAGATGTCGTGGCGCCGATCCAGCAGCGGCCGCACCGAGGCGGACTGGCGCTGGATGTCGAGCGCGCCGAGGTCGAGGTCGGCGATCACCACGGTTTGCGTGTTGACGATGCCTTCGGCGGCGATACCGTTCATCGGGAAGGCGAAATCGCTCGGCGTGCAGATCGCTGCCTGGCCGAAGTTGATCGACATGGAGGGGCTGGGCGACAGCCCGCCCACGTTGCCCGACATCACCACGTAGACCATGTTCTCCACGGCGCGTGCCTGTGCGCAGTAACGCACACGCAGGTAGCTCTTGCGCTCGTCGGTGGCGAACGGATTGAGGATGATGTCGACGCCGCTGTCCACCAGCATGCGCACCAGCTCGGGGAACTCGATGTCGTAGCAGACCACGATCGCCAGCCGGCCCAACGCGGTATCGAACACCTTGACGCCATCGCCGGGGGTGATGCCCCAGTATTCGCGTTCGGCCGGCGTGATATGCAGCTTTTCCTGGGTGTAGGTGCCACCGCTTGGCGTGTACAGGTGGGCCACGTTGCGCATGCCTCTGGCGCTGCGCACCGGGGTGGTGCCGCCGACGACGTGCAGGCGGTGGCGCATCGCCACGTCGCGGAACATGGCGTCGATGCGCGGCGCCAGCCCAGCGAGCTGCTCGACCGCATCGAGCAGGGCGATGCCGCGGCTGAAGGTGGAATACAACTGAGCGGTGACGAGTTCGGGGAACAACAGCAGGTGGCAGTCGTAGTCGGCCGCGCTCTGGGCGAAATACTCGATCTGCTCGGCGAAGTCATCGAACGTGCTGATCCGGCGCTGATCGTATTGGGTGGCGCAAACGCGCACGTGTCGTGCGGTACGGCGCACCGGTGCGCCGGCAATCAATCGTCGGCGTGCACGGTAGTCCGGGTTGGACATCACCAGGTGGGTGGCATAGCCCAGGCTTTCCTGGTCGTCGAGGTAGCCATAGTGCACGCCCTGCACCGTATAGCCGGCGCGCAGGTGTGCATTCAGCGCCGGATCCGTCAGCTCACCGGCCTCGACCTTGTCGACGTATTCCTGCGCGGTCAGCGGGCCACGATGCGTGGCGTAGCCCGGGATGCGTCCGCCCGCCACCATCTGCTTCAGGTTGTGCCGCTTCATCAACGCACGCCTGGCCTGGTACAGCAAGCGCGAAACACCTTTGCCCTGCCAGTCCGGATGTACCGCGATGTCGGCACCGTACAGCGTCTGGCCCGACGGATCGTGGGTCCGGAAAGTACCGTAACCGGTGATCTCCGCGTGGTTGTACCAGGGACTGTCATCGTCCAGGTGCACGATCAAGCTGGTGGCATAGCCGATGATCTGGCCCGCCGTCACCGCTACCAGCTGGCCAGCCGGAAACGCTGCAATCTGCAGCGCATAGTTGCGCTCGTTCGCGATGCTCGAGGCTGGCCACGCCGCGTAGGTGGCCTTGGCGACGACGGCGATGGCGGCCGCGTCTTCCGCCTTGGCGGCGCGAACCTTGATCGTGGGTGACTTGCTGGGTGTGGGCATCGAACGGGCCTTGAGGGGAGCAACGGCTGGCTGGGTGAAATAGTGGTCCGGCGGTCCCGCGCCAGTGGCGATGCCGGTCAATGGCCGGTCATGGCGGCGTCGGGCAAGCGGCGCGTCTGCCGGCCGCTATCGGGTTGCAAGCGACGTGGTCAGTCTGCCGCATCGACCCGCCGTGACCGTGCCTCAGAGATCGACAAGGAGCTTGAAGCCGCCGAAGAACATCCGCTTGCCGTCGAACGGCAACGCTTTCGGATCCATCATCGCGGCCAGGCGCGGATCGGCCATGACCAGCTTGTTGATGCGGTTACGGTCGCGTTTGGAGCGGTAGATGATCCACGAGAACACCACCACCTCGCCTTCCTTGAGCTTGACCGCCTGCGGAAACGAGGTTCGTTTGCCCGGCTGGACGTCGTCGGCGACACATTCGATGTACTCCAGTGCACCGTGCTCGCGCCAGACGGTGCCGGCACGGCGCGCCATGCGGCGATAGGCCGCAAGGTTTTTCTGCGGAACGGGTACCACGAAACCATCGACGTAACTCATGCATGCTCTCCAGTTCGTGAAGTGCTGCGGCGTGAGGCCACCGCGGCGGCGTCTGCGGATTCAGTCTAGCGAGGTTCGCTCCGACCTGGGGTGATGACGGACAAGACGGGTGGGCGATACTGTGCAACACCTCTTCGGAAGGAATGAACCCATGTTGCGTCGCGCGATCCTTGTCATGCTGCTGGCTGGTCTTGCGCTGCCCGTTCTGGCGAGAGCCGATGCGGTAGCAGATTTGCGTTCCACGCTGAACCGGTTGCAGGCGACGCAGCCGCTGGCGGCGACTGTGCAAGTCAGCAGTACGGTCAAGAGCGATGACGACAAGACCACGCATGCGCAGTTGCAGGTAAGTTTGGTCAGTGGCAAGGACGGCCTGAGCATGGGTTTTTCGCCGGACCTGTTGCAGCGTGCCGCGCACGAAGCGGCGGCCCACGCGAAGAACACGGACACCCCTACGCCGATCACCGATCTGCTTGGTGAACTCAGCCCGGTCAGCGTGCAGCCGATGGTCGATTTCGCGCCAGTGCTGTTGCGCCAGCTCGATGGCGCCACGCTGGCCAGCGAACACGCCGAGGCGTACGACGGCAAGCCCGCGCACCTGCTGCTGTTTGAGGTGCCGCTGCCGGCCTCGGCCAGCAAGCAGATGACGATCAAGCACTACACCGGCCAGCTCAAGGTGTGGCTGGCGGCCGATGGCGTGCCGGTCGCGATGCAGAAGATTGCAGAAGTGAAGGGGCGCAAGTTGCTGATCAGCATCGACATCGGCAATACCACCCGCTATGCGTTGAAGGTCATCGGCACACGCCTGGTGGCGGTGTCGCGCCACAGCGAGGAAACCCATTCGGTGTTCGGCAAGGCTGGCAGCAACGTCACCGATGCGGTGTTGACGCTGGTGCCGGCCGCGACGGCCCAATCCGGGAGCTGAGTCCG